>Ga0208636_100046_pt1 | contig 145211 bp, 113 predicted proteins | sample LakWasM103_HOW12_2_FD_183921 | JGI IMG/M metagenome (GOLD analysis project Ga0208636, IMG submission 183921) | Freshwater sediment methanotrophic microbial communities from Lake Washington under simulated oxygen tension - Sediment Metagenome... | ecosystem: Environmental > Aquatic > Freshwater... | reverse complement strand
AGATCAACGCGCTGACGACCGACCAGCTGCCGGGTCTCTCCACCGCCGACGTGGTGGCCCTGAGCTCGGCCCAGGTGGCCTCGCTGACAGCCGCCCAGATCGTCAACTTCTCGACCGCCCAGATCGCCGCGATCGAAACCGCCGACCTGAAGTCGCTCGGCACCGCCGCGCTGCGCGCCCTGACGAGCGACCAGCTGGATGCGCTGACCAATGGCCAGTTGCAGGCCCTGACCTCGGCGCAGGTCGCCGCGCTGACCACCGCCCAGGTGCAAGGCCTCAACACCGGTGACTTGAACGCCTTCACCAGTGACCAGTTCGCCAAGTTCACCTCGGCGCAAGTCGCCGCGATGAGCAGCGATCAGATCTCGCACCTCACCACCGAAGACCTCAACGCCCTGGGCACCGCCCAGTTCGCCGCGCTGAACTCCGACCAGGTCGCCTCGCTGACCTCGGTGCAACTGCCCAAGCTGGAATCGGCCGATCTGCGCGCCATCACGACGGCGGCCTTCAAGGCACTGAGCTCCGACCAGATCGCCGACCTCACCAGCGACCAGATCGGTCAGCTGACCTCGGGCCAGATCAACGCGCTGACGACCGACCAGCTGCCGGGTCTCTCCACCGCCGACGTGGTGGCCCTGAGCTCGGCCCAGGTGGCCTCGCTGACAGCCGCCCAGATCGTCAACTTCTCGACCGCCCAGATCGCTGCGATCGAAACCGCCGACCTGAAGTCGCTCGGCACCGCCGCGCTGCGCGCCCTGACCAGCGACCAGCTCGATGCCCTCACCAACGGCCAGCTGCAGGCCCTGACCTCGGCGCAAGTCGCCGCGCTCACCACCGCCCAGGTGCAAGGCCTGAACACGGGCGACCTGAACGCCTTCACCAGCGACCAGTTCGCCAAGTTCACCTCGGCGCAAGTCGCCGCGATGAGCAGCGACCAGATCGCCCACCTCACGACCGAAGACCTCAACGCCCTGGGCACCGCCCAATTCGCGGCGCTGAACTCCGACCAGGTGGCGGCGCTGACCTCGGTGCAGCTGCCCAAGCTGGAATCGGCCGACCTGCGCGCCATCAGCACGGCGGCCCTGCGCGCCCTCAGCACCGACCAGATCGCCGACCTCACCAGCGACCAGATCGCCCAGCTGACCACCGCCCAGGTGGCGGCGCTGAACATCAACCCCGACCAGTTCGGTGGCCTGTCCACGGCCGACGTGGTGGCCCTGAGCTCGGCCCAGATCGCCGCGCTGACCTCGGCCCAGGTGGGCAACCTCTCGACCGCGCAGATCGCCGCGATCGAGACCGCCGACATCAAGTCGCTCAGCACTGCCGCGCTGCGTGCGCTCTCCAGCGATCAGCTCGATGCGCTCACCAATGGCCAGCTGCAAGCCCTGACCTCGGGCCAGGTCGCCGCGCTCACCACCGCCCAGGTGCAAGGCCTGAACACGGGCGACCTGAACGCCTTCACCAGCGACCAGTTCGCCAAGTTCACCTCGGCGCAAGTCGCCGCGATGAGCAGTGACCAGATCGCCCACCTGACCACCGACGACCTGAATGCCTTCGGTACGGCCCAGTTCGCCGCACTGAACTCCAACCAGGTGGCGGCACTGACCTCGGTGCAACTGCCCAAGCTGGAGTCGGCCGACCTGCGTGCCATCAGCACGGCAGCCTTCAAGGCGCTCAGCTCCGACCAGATTTCCGACCTCACCAGCGACCAGATCGGCCAGCTCACCACCGGCCAGATCAATGCGCTGAGCACCGACCAGCTGCCCGGCCTGTCGTCCGCCGACATCGTGGCCCTGAGCTCGGCCCAGGTGGCTTCGCTGACGGCCGCCCAGATCGTCAACCTCTCGACCGCGCACATCGCGGCGATCGAGACCGCCGACCTGAAGGCGCTGAGCACTTCGGCCCTGCGTGCCCTCACCAGTGACCAGCTGGATGCCCTGACCAATGGCCAGTTGCAGGCGCTGACCTCGGCCCAGGTCGCCGCGCTGACGACCGCCCAGGTGCAAGGCCTGAACACCGGTGACCTGAACGCCTTCACCAGCGACCAGTTCGCCAAGTTCACCTCGGCCCAGGTCGCCGCGATGACCAGCGACCAGATCGCCCACCTGACCACCGAGGACCTGAATGCCTTCGGCACGGCCCAGTTCGCCGCGCTGAATTCCGACCAGGTGGCGGCGCTGACCACGGTGCAACTGCCCAAGCTGGAGTCCGCCGACCTGCGTGCCATCAGCACCGCAGCGTTGCGCGCCCTCAGCACCGAACAGATCGACGCGCTGACCAGCGACCAGATCGGGGCCATGACCACGGCCCAGGTGGCGGCACTGACCACCAACCCCGACCAGTTCGGCGGCCTGTCCACCGCCGACGTGGTGGCCCTGAGCTCGGCCCAGATCGCCGCACTGACCTCGGCCCAGGTGGGCAACCTCTCGACCGCGCAGATCGCCGCGATCGAGACCGCCGACCTGAAGTCGCTGTCGACCTCGGCCCTGCGTGCGCTGAGCAGTGACCAGCTCGACGCCTTGACCAATGGTCAGCTGCAAGCGCTGACCAGCGCCCAGGTGGCGGCCCTGACGACAGCACAAGTCCAAGGCCTCAACACCGGTGACCTGAACGCCTTCACCAGCGACCAGTTCGCCAAGTTCACCTCGGCGCAAGTCGCCGCGATGAGCAGCGACCAGATCTCGCACCTGACCACCGAAGACCTCAACGCCTTCGGCACGGCCCAGTTCGCCGCGCTGAATTCCGACCAGATCGCCTCGCTGACCTCGGTGCAGCTGCCCAAGCTGGAGTCGGCCGACCTGCGTGCCATCAGCACGGCGGCCTTCAAGGCGCTGAGCTCGGATCAGATCGCTGCGCTGACCAGCGACCAGATCGGCCAGCTCACCACCGGCCAGATCAATGCGATGACCACCGACCAACTGGCGGGCTTCGCCACGGCGGACATCGTCGCCCTGAGCTCGGCCCAGGTGGCTTCGCTGACCTCGGCCCAGATCGTCAACCTCTCGACCGCCCATATCGCCGCGATCGAGACCGCCGATCTGAAGTCGCTGAGCACCTCGGCCCTGCGTGCCCTCACCAGTGACCAGCTCGACGCGCTGACCAACGGCCAGCTGCAGGCGCTCACCAGTGCCCAGGTGGCGGCCTTGACGACCGCCCAGGTCCAGGGTCTGAACACCGGTGATCTGAATGCCTTCACCAGCGACCAGTTCGCCAAGTTCACCTCGGCGCAAGTCGCCGCGATGACCAGCGACCAGATCTCGCACCTGACCACCGAAGACCTGAATGCCTTCGGCACGGCCCAGTTCGCCGCGCTGAACTCCGAGCAGGTCGGTTCGCTGACCTCGGTGCAACTGCCCAAGCTGGAGTCGGCGGACCTGCGTGCCATCAGCACGGCGGCCCTGCGCGCCCTCGGTACCGACCAGATCGCTGCCCTCACGAGCGACCAGATCGGTTCGATGACGACCGCCCAGGTCGCCGCGCTGAACACCAACCCGGATCAGTTCGCCGGCCTGAACACCGCTGCCATCGTCGCGATGAGCTCGGCCCAGATCGCCGCGCTGACCTCGGCCCAGATGGCCAATCTCTCGACCGCGCAGATTGCGGCCATCGAGACCGCCGATCTGAAGTCGCTGTCGACCTCGGCCCTGCGTGCTCTCAGCAGTGACCAGCTCGACGCCCTGACCAACGGCCAGCTGCAGGCGCTGACCTCGAGCCAGGTCGCCGCGCTCACCACGGCGCAGGTGCAAGGTCTGAACACCGGTGATCTGAACGCCTTCACCAGCGACCAGTTCGCCAAGTTCACCTCGGCCCAGGTCGCCGCGATGAGCAGCGACCAGATCGCTCACCTGACCACCGAAGATCTCAACGCCCTGGGCACCGCCCAATTCGCGGCGCTGAACTCCGACCAGGTGGCGGCGCTGACCTCGGTGCAGCTGCCCAAGCTGGAGTCCGCCGACCTGCGTGCCATCACGACGGCGGCCTTCAAGGCGCTCAGCTCCGACCAGATCGCTGCGCTGACCAGCGACCAGATCGGCCAGCTCACCACCGGCCAGATCAATGCGATGACCACCGACCAGCTGGCGGGCTTCGCCACGGCCGACATCGTCGCCCTGAGCTCGGCCCAGGTGGCTTCGCTGACCTCGGCCCAGATCGTCAACCTCTCGACCGCCCATATCGCCGCGATCGAGACCGCCGATCTGAAGTCGCTGAGCACCTCGGCCCTGCGTGCGCTGACCAGCGACCAGCTCGATGCGCTCACCAATGGCCAGCTGCAGGCCCTGACCTCGGCCCAGGTCGCCGCGCTCACCACGGCACAGGTGCAAGGCCTGAACACCGGTGACCTGAACGCCTTCACCAGCGACCAGTTCGCCAAGTTCACCACCGCCCAGGTGGCGGCAATGAGCAGCGACCAGATCGGCCACCTCACCACGGAGGACCTCAACGCCCTGGGCACCGCCCAGTTCGCGGCGCTGAACTCCGAGCAGGTCGGATCGCTGACCTCGGTGCAACTGCCCAAGCTGGAGTCGGCGGACCTGCGTGCCATCAGCACGGCGGCCCTGCGCGCCCTCAGCACCGACCAGATCGCCGCCCTCACGAGCGACCAGATCGGCAGCATGACGACCGCCCAGGTCGCGGCGCTGAACACCAACCCGGATCAGTTCGCCGGCCTGAACACCGCCGCCATCGTGGCGATGAGCTCGGCCCAGATCGCCGCGCTGACCTCGGCCCAGATGGCCAATCTCTCGACCGCGCAGATTGCGGCCATCGAGACCGCCGATCTGAAGTCGCTGTCGACCTCGGCACTGCGTGCGCTGAGCAGTGACCAGCTCGACGCCCTGACCAACGGCCAGCTGCAAGCGCTGACCTCGAGCCAGGTCGCCGCACTGACCACCGCCCAAGTGCAAGGTCTGAACACCGGTGACCTGAACGCCTTCACCAGCGACCAGTTCGCCAAGTTCACCTCGGCGCAAGTCGCCGCGATGAGCAGCGACCAGATCGCCCACCTGACCACCGAAGACCTCAACGCCCTGGGCACCGCCCAATTCGCGGCGTTGAACTCCGACCAGGTGGCCTCGCTGACCTCGGTGCAACTGCCCAAGCTAGAGTCGGCCGACCTGCGTGCCATCACGACGGCGGCCTTCAAGGCACTGAGCTCGGATCAGATCGCTGCGCTCACCAGCGACCAGATCGGCCAGCTCACGACCGGCCAGATCAACGCGATGACCACCGACCAGCTGGCGGGCTTCGCCACGGCCGACATCGTCGCCCTGAGCTCGGCCCAGGTGGCTTCGCTGACCTCGGCCCAGATCGTCAACCTCTCGACCGCGCATATCGCTGCGATCGAGACCGCCGATCTGAAGTCGCTGTCGACCTCGGCCCTGCGTGCGCTGACGAGCGACCAGCTCGATGCGCTGACCAACGGCCAGCTGCAGGCGCTGACCAGCGCCCAGGTGGTGGCCCTGGGTACCGACCAGGTGCGCAGCCTCAACACCGGTGACCTGAATGCGCTGACCTCGGATCAGTTCGCCAAGTTCACCACCGCCCAGGTGGCGGCGCTGAGCAGCGACCAGATCTCGCACCTCACCACGGAGGACCTCAACGCCCTGGGCACCGCCCAGTTCGCCGCGATGACCACCGAGCAGGTGGCGGCCTTCACCTCGGTGCAGCTGCCCAAGCTGGAGTCGGCGGATCTGCGTGCCATCAGCACGGCGGCCCTGCGCGCCCTCGGTACCGACCAGATCGCTGCCCTCACGAGCGACCAGATCGGCAGCATGACGACCGCCCAGGTCGCCGCGCTGAACACCAACCCGGATCAGTTCGCCGGACTGAACACCGCCGCCATCGTGGCGATGAGCTCGGCCCAGATCGCCTCGCTGACCTCGGCCCAGATGGCCAACTTCTCGACCGCACAGATCGCGGCCATCGAGACGGCGGACCTGAAGGCCTTGTCGACCTCGGCCCTGCGTGCGCTGAGCAGCGACCAGCTGGATGCGCTGACCAACGGCCAGCTGCAGGCCCTCACCTCCACGCAAGTGGCGGCGTTGACCACCGACCAGGTACGCGGCCTCAACACCGGGGATCTGAATGCACTGACCTCGGATCAGTTCGCCAAGCTGACCTCGGCCCAGGTGGCCGCGATGAGCAGCGACCAGATCTCGCACCTCACCACGGAGGACCTCAACGCCCTGGGCACCGCACAGTTCGCCGCGATGAGCACCGAACAGGTGGCGGCGCTGACCTCGGTACAGCTGCCCAAGCTGGAGTCCGCCGATCTGCGTGCCATCAGCACCGCGGCCCTGCGCGCCCTGAGCTCGGATCAGATTGCCGACCTCACGAGCGACCAGATCGGCCAGCTCACCACCGGCCAGATCGGCGCGCTCACCAGCGAGCACCTGCCGGGCCTGAGCACGGCCGACGTCGTGGCCCTGAGCTCGGCACAGATCGCGGCGCTGAGCTCGGCACAGATCGTCGACTTCTCGACCGCGCAGATCGCGGCCATTGAAAGCGCCGATCTGAAGTCGCTCGGCACCTCCGCCCTGCGTGCGCTGAGCAGCGACCAGCTCGATGCCCTGAGCAACAGCCAGCTGCAGGCGCTCACCTCGGCCCAGGTGGCGGCACTCACCACCGAGCAGGTGCGCGGCCTCAACACCGGGGACCTGAACGCGCTGACCTCGGATCAGTTCGCCAAGTTCACCTCGGCCCAGGTGGCCGCGATGAGCAGCGACCAGATCCTGCATCTCAGCACCGAGGACCTCAACGCCCTCGGCACGGCACAGTTCGCGGCGATGAGCACCGAACAGGTGGCGGCGCTGACCTCGGTGCAGCTGCCCAAGCTGGAGTCCGCCGATCTGCGTGCCATCAGCACCGCAGCGCTGCAGGCACTCAGCTCCGACCAGATCGCGGCGCTGAACTCCGACCAGATCGGCCAGCTCACCGCCACCCAGGTGGCGGCGCTGGGCTCCGACCAGATTGCCGGCCTGGCCACCGCGGACATCGTCGCACTCGGCTCGGCCCAAGTGGCGGCGCTGACCTCGGCCCAGATCGTCGACTTCTCGACCGCCCAGATCGCGGCGATCGAGACCGCCGACCTCAAGTCCCTGGGCACCGCCACGCTGCGTGCCCTGACCAGCGATCAGCTCGATGCGCTGAGCAACGGCCAGCTGCAGGCGCTGAGCTCCAGCCAGATCGCGGCCCTGGGTACCGACCAGATCCTGAGCCTGAACACCGCCGACCTGAACGCTTTCACCAGCGATCAGTTCAGCAAGTTCACCTCGGCCCAGGTGGCGGCCTTCAGCACCGACCAGATCCAGCACCTCACCACGGACGATCTGAACGCCCTGGGTACCGCGCAGTTTGCGGCCCTCAGCACCGACCAGGTGATGGCGCTGAGCACGCTGCAGATCAGCAATCTGGAAACCGCCGATCTGCGCGCCCTGAGCTCCAACTCGCTGCGCTCGCTGACCAGTGACCAGCTCGATGCGCTCACGGCCAACCAGCTGCAAGCGCTGGGCGGCCAGGTCATCCTGCTGACCACCGACCAGCTGGCCGGCCTGTCGAGCACCGATCTGAATGCCTTCTCGTCCACGCAGTTCGGTGTCATGACCAGCGCCCAGGTGCAGGGCTTCACCACGCTGCAGATCGCCAACCTGGAGACGGCCGACCTGAAGGCCCTCAGCACCGCGGCGATCGGCGCCCTGCACACCGATCAGTGGGCGGCCATCACCTCGACGCAGATCGGCGTGCTGTCCACCTCGCAGATCGTGGCCATGACCACCGAGCAGGCCTCCGTGCTGAGCTCCGACCAGGTGCTGGGCTTCAGCACCACCCAGGTGGTGGCGCTGGAGTCCAGAGACATCGCGGCCATGACCATGGAAGCGGCGGGTGCCTTCACCAGTGAGGACATCCAGGTCATGAGCGGTGCACAGCTCGGCGCCCTGCTGGCGGTCTCGCCCATCGTGCTGGACCTGAATGGCGACGGTGTCAGCACCACCAGTGCGGCCAACGGCGTCAACTTCGACCTGCTGGGCATCGGCCACAACTCCAAGGTCGGCTGGGCGGCGGCAACCGACGGTCTGCTGGTGATGGACCGCAACCATGACGGCGTCATCAACGACGGCCGCGAGCTGTTCGGTGCCGGCACCCTGCTGGCCGACGGCAAGCGCGCCGGCGATGGCTACACCGCGATGGCGGCGGAGGACAGCAACCACGATGGCAAGCTGACGGCGGCCGATGCCCATTACCAGGACCTGCGTGTCTGGTTGGACGCCAACCACGACGGCAAGACCGATGCCGGCGAGCTGAAGACGCTCACCGAGCTCAACATCGTCGAGCTGGACCTGCACGCCAGCAAGGGCTCCGCGGTCGACAACGGCAATCTGCTGGGCCTGGTATCGGGCTACAAGACCGCCGATGGTGCCGACCACGCGATGGCCGACGTCTGGTTCGCCAAGGACAAGACGGCCAGCGGCGAGCCCGCGCATGCCGAGGTCAAGCTGCATGACCTGTTGGCGGCGCCGAGCGTCGAGGTCTTGCCTGGCGGTGGCGTGCTGACGGCGCAGCAGCACCGCGACGCCGAGCTGCATGCCCATCTGTTGCCGCTCAAGCGACCGGAGGACGACGAGAACAAGGGCGTGCCGCTGATCTGATGCAGCATCAACCTGCCTGAGCGGCGGAGGGCGGAGGTGGGGCCTGCGTGCACCACCTCCGCCCGCCGCGTATCTGCAACCAAGGCCACACGTCGCGATGCTTGGCTCCATCACCCAGCGCCTGCTGACCCTGTTCGGCCAGGCCCCGCCCCCGGACCCGCTGGCCATCAGCGATGCCGAGGCGGCCGCGCTCACCTCGACCCAGATCGCGGCGATGAGCACGGCCCAGCTCAATGCCCTGAGCGCGGTGCAGTTCGCCAACCTGACGAGTGCGCAGCTGCCCGGCATCACCACCCAGCAAATGTCCAAGCTGGAGACGCGCGACCTGGCCTCGCTCAGCACCGCCAATCTGCAGCTGCTCTCCAGCGCCCATATCAACGCCCTCACCTCGGCGCAGACACCGGCCCTCACCGCCTTCCAGGTGGCGGCGCTCACCACCCAGCAGATCGCCAAGCTGGGCACGGCGGACCTGAACGCCTTCAGCAGCAAGCAGTTCGCGGCCTTCACCAGCAGCCAGGTGCTGGCCTTCAGCAGCGCCCAGCTGGGCGCGCTGGAAACCGCCGATCTGGCCACCCTCTCCACGCAGGTGATGGCCAGTCTGACGACGGCGCAGATCGTCGGCCTGGGCACGGCGCAGTTTGCCGCGCTGAGCAGCCAGCAACTGGCGGCGCTGGGCCCCAGCCAGATCGCCGCGATCGAGACGCGCGACATCGCCAAGCTCGCCACACAAGGGCTCAGGGCGCTCACGCCGGAACAACTGGACGCCTTCAGCACGGCGCAGATGCGCGCGCTCTCCTCGGCCCAGCTGGAGGCGCTGAGTTCGACCCAGCTGCAATCGCTCAGCGAGGCCCAGGTGGCGGCGATCGCCAGCCAGCAGCTTGGCAAACTCACGCCCGACACCCTCAACGCGCTGAACCCCGACCAGTTCGCCGCCCTCACCAGCGCCCAGGTGGCGGGCCTGAGCACGGCCCAGATCGCCGCGCTGGAGCTGGAAGACCTGGCGGCGCTCAGCACCGCCGGCATCAAGGCCCTGGGCAGCGCCGCGATGGCGGCCATCAGCCCGGCGGGCATTGCCGCGCTCAGCAGCGATCAGTTCGCCACGCTCAGCTCGGCGCAGACCAGCAGGCTCAGCGCCGGCCAGATCGCCGCGATCGAAACCGCCGATCTGGCGGTGCTCAGCAGCGCCGCCCTGCGCGCGCTGGCGACGCAGCAGCTCGGCGGCCTGACGGCCGAGCAGCTGCTCTCGCTGAGCACGCTGCAAGTGGCGGCGCTCACCACCGCCCAGCTGGCAGCGCTGACGAGCAGCCAGCTCAACGCGCTCGACAGCAGCCAGTTCGCCGCACTCGGCTCGGCCCAGGTAGCGGCGCTGCGCCCGGATCAGATCGGCAAGCTGGAGCTGGAGGACCTTGCCGCGCTCAGCAGCGCCGCCATCAAGGCGCTCGGCACCCTGGCCATCAGCGCGCTGCAGCCGCAGCAAATTGCCGCGCTGACCTCCAGCCAGTTCACCGCCTTCGGCTCGGGCCAGATGGCGGCACTGAAGGCCGCGCAGATCGGCGCGATCGAAACCCAGGACCTGGTGGCCCTGGGCACGGCCGCCATCCGCGGCTTTGCCGACTCGCAGCTGCAAGGCCTGACCCCCGCGCAGATCGCCGCCCTCACCCCGGCCCAGGTGGCGGCCTTCAGCAACCATCAGCTGGCGGCCCTGAGCACGCAGGCGCTCAACGGCCTCAGCACCACCCAGTTCGCCGCCCTCACGAGCGCCCAGATCGCGGCGCTGACGCCGCTGCAGATCAGCAAGCTGGAAACCGCCGATGTGGCGGCCATCAGCACCAGCGCGCTGCGCGGGCTGGGCAGCACCGGTATCGCGGCGCTCAGCAGCGCCGCCATCGTGGCGCTGAGCACCACCCAGTTCGCCGCCCTCAGCACGGCTCAGGTCGTGGCGCTCAGCTCCAGCCAGATCGCGGCGATCCAGACCCAGGACATCGCGGCCATCTCCACCGCGGCCTTCAAGGCCTTGACGCCGGCCCAGTTCGAAGCCCTCAGCAGCGCCCAGCTGGGGGCCCTGTCGCCCAGCCAGGTGGCCTTGCTGAGCAGCGCTCAGCTGGGTGCGCTCGCCACCCAGGTGCTGAACTCGCTGGGCACGGCGCAGTTTGCCGCGCTCAGCAGCGCGCAGCTGGCCGGCCTCAGCCCGACCCAGGTGGCGGCGCTGGAAACCGCCGACCTGGCGGCCATCAGCAGCAGCGGCTTGCGCGGCTTCAACGCCGGCGCCCTGGCGAGCCTTGGCACGGCCGCCATCGTGGCCCTGGGTACCCAGCATTTCGCGGCGCTCACGTCGGCCCAGGTGGCGGGCTTCAGCAGCAGCCAGATCGCAGCCATCGAGACGCGCGACATCGCCGCCCTGGCCACCGCCGCCTTCAAGGCCCTGAGCCCCGCCCAGTTCGAGGGCCTGGGCACGGCCCAGATGGCGGCCCTGGTGCCGGCGCAGATCGCCCAGCTGGGCTCGGCCCAGCTGGCGGCGCTCTCCACCCAGGTGCTGAATGCCCTCGGCACGGCCCAGTTCGCGGCGCTCGGCAGCGCCCAGGTGGCAGGGCTCAGCACCCTGCAGATCGCCGCGCTGGAGACCGCCGACCTGGCGGCCCTCAACAGCAGCGCGATCCGCGGCCTCAGCGCCAGCGCCTTTGCCGGCCTCAGCACCGCTGCCATCGTCGCGCTGAGCACGCAGCAGTTCGCCAACCTGACCACCGCGCAGGTGGCGGCCCTGCAGTCGCAGCAGATCGCCGCGATCGAGACTCGCGACCTCGCCGTGCTCTCCAGCGCCTCGCTGCGCGCACTGGCGCCCGAGCAGGTGGCCGGCCTCAGCACCGCCCAGATCGCCGCGCTCACGCCCACCCAGGTCGGCTCGCTCACCACCGCCCAGGTGGCGGGCCTGTCCACCGAGGACCTGAACGCCCTCAGCCCGGTGCAGTTCGCGCGCCTTTCCACCGCCCATATCGCCACCCTCACCAACGAGCAGGTGGCGTCCATCGGCACCAGCCTGTTCGCCACTCTCAGCACCGCCCAGGTCAGCGCCTTCACGACGGCCCAGATCCGCTCGATCAGCACCGCCGACATCGTGGCCTTCACCACCGCGCAGATCCCCGGCCTGCAGACCGAGGACATCGCGGCCATGAGCACGGCCCAGATCGCCGCCTTCGAGGTGGCCGATATCGGCGTCATGACGGGCGCGCAGCTGAGCGCCTATTTCCTCGCCACCCCGGTGATGCTGGACCTGAACGGCGACGGCGTGCGCACCCTGGCCGCCGCCCAGGGCGTGCAGTTCGACCTGAACGCCAGCGGCCATGCCGGCAAGGTGGCCTGGGTGGCGCCCAGCGACGGTCTGCTGGCCATGGACCGCAACCACGACGGCCGCATCAACGACGGCAGCGAGCTGTTCGGCAGCGCCACCCGCCTGCCCGACGGCAGCCGCGCGCGCGATGGCTTTGCCGCCATGGCGGCGCTGGACAGCAACCACGACGGCAAGCTCAGCGCCGCCGACCACGATTTCAAGGACCTGCTCGTCTGGGTCGATGCCAACAGCAATGGCCAGAGCGACGCGGGCGAGCTCAAGACCCTGGCCGAGCTGGGCATCACCGAGCTGAACCTGCAGGCGCAGCCCGGCAAGGAGCTCGACCACGGCAATCTGCTGGGCCTGACGGCCAGCTACCGGCGCGAGGACGGCAGCAGCGCGGCGCTGGCCGATGTCTGGCTCACCGGCGAGGGCACGCGTGGCAGCCAGCAGGCCGCCGCTGTTTCCACACTTCCGCCGCTGACCGAGCTGCTGGCTCCGGCGGCCACGCCGCCCCTGCCCGAAGCGCCGCTGCCGATGCAGGAGCGGCATGCGGAGAGCCCCGCAGCGCTGCTCACGCACACGCACCAGACCTGGCGCGACGACGGCTGGCAGCAGCCGCCACTGATTTAGCCGCTGATTTAACCAGCAAAGCCCCGGCGTCTCCCCGGGCTCGGGGTTGGCGCGCTGTGCTCTACTCTTGGCCATGAGCCAGATTGATCCGCGCGCCCATCTCGACCCCAGCGCCAGCCTGGCACCCGGCTGCGTGCTGCGCAGCGGCGCCTATGTGGGCGCCGGCGTGCGCCTTGAGGCCGGCGTGCAGCTGGATGCCAACGCCGCCCTGGTGGACTGCGAGGCCGGCCAGACCACCAGGCTGTGCCAGGGCGTGCGCGTTGGTGCCAACGCCACCGTGCTGGCCGGCGTGGTGATCGCGGCCAAGGCCGTCGTGCGGCCGGGCTCGGTGGTGACGCGTGCGGTGCCGCCCAACGCCATCGTCGAGGGCAACCCGGCCACCATCGTCGGCTATGTCGACACCTTGCACGAGGCCGCCGCGGCGCTGCGGCCGGCGCCCGGCAGCGGCCCGGCCAGCGTCGAGACCACCAGCGTGCGCGGAGTCAGCGTGCACCAGTTCCCGATCGTGCCGGACATGCGCGGCAACCTCACGGTGGGCGAATTCGAGCGCCAGATCCCGTTCACGCCCAAGCGCTACTTCATGGTGTTCGGCGTGCCCAGCCGCGAGATCCGCGGCGAACATGCGCATCGCCGCTGCCACCAGTTCCTGATCTGCCTGCGCGGCAGCTGCTCGGTGGTGGCCGACGACGGCGAGCGCAAGGTCGAGGTGGAGCTGAACGCACCCAACCGCGGCCTCTACCTGCCCCCGATGACCTGGGGCATCCAGTACAAGCATACGCCCGATGCCTTGCTGATGGTGTTCGCCTCCGATTACTACGACGCCAGCGACTACATCCGCGATTACGCGGACTTCCTGCAGGCCGTTCAAGCCCATTGATGACATGCCCGTCCCCTTTCTCGACCTCAAGCAGATCAACCTGGCGCACAAAGAGGCGCTGATGCAGGCCTTCGAGCGTGTGCTCGATTCGGGCTGGTTCATCATGGGCGAGGAGCTCAAGCGCTTCGAGCAGGCCTGGGCCGACTACTGCGGCGCACGCCATTGCGTGGGCGTGGCCAACGGCCTGGATGCGCTGGCGCTGTCGCTGCGGGCCATGGACATCGGCCCGGGCGACGAGGTCATCGTGCCCTCCAACACCTATATCGCCAGCTGGCTGGCCGTGACCCATGTGGGCGCCACGGTGGTGCCGGTGGAGCCCGACCCGGCGAGCTTCAATATCGACCCGGCGCGCATCCAGGCCGCCATCACGCCGCGCACCCGCGCCATCATGCCGGTGCATCTGTACGGGCAGGCGGCCGATCTGGAGCCCATCCTGGCGCTGGCCCAGCGCCATGGCCTGCGCGTGCTGGAGGACGGCGCCCAGGCCCATGGCGCGCGCTACCAGGGCCAGCGCCTGGGCGCCCATGGCGACGCGGTGGCCTGGAGCTTCTACCCTGGCAAGAACCTCGGTGCCCTGGGCGATGGCGGCGCCATCACCACCAACGATGCGGCCCTGGCCGAGCGCCTGCGCGCGCTGCGCAACTATGGCTCCAAGCGCAAATACCACAACAAGGTGATCGGCTACAACTCGCGCCTTGACGAGTTGCAGGCCGCCCTGCTGAACGCCAAGTTAAGCGCACTGGATGCCGAGAACGCACAGCGCGCCGCGGTGGCCGCCCAATATCTCGCCGGTCTGGCGGGCCTGGCCGGCAAGGGCCTGGGCCTGCCCAAGGTGCCGGACCATGGCGAGCCGGTCTGGCATCTGTTCGTGGTGCGGCATGCGCAGCGCGACCTGCTGGCCCTGCGCCTGGCCGAGGCCGGCATCGCCACGGTGATTCACTACCCGGTGGCGCCGCATCTGCAGCCGGCCTATGCCTTCATGGGCCAGGGCCCGGGCAGCTATCCGATCTCCGAGGCCATGCACCGCGAGGTGCTGAGCCTGCCGATCGGCCCGACCCAGACCGAGGCCGAGACGCGCGAGGTGATCGCGGCGCTGAAGCAGACCCTGGCCGGCCTCTGACCGCAAGACCCGGCCCCATGGACATCACCACCCTGATCCCGGCCTACAAGCCCAAGTACATCCGCGAGCTGCTGGGCTGCCTGCGCCACCAGACCCACCCCTCCAAGCGCATCCTGATCTCGGACGACAGCCCGGGCGGCGAGTTCCGCCAGGCGCTCATGTCCGAGGCCCACCAGGCATTGCGCCAGCGCCTCAATATCGAGGTGATCGAGGGGCCGCGCCAGGGTGCGTACGCCAACGTCAAGCACCTGATACGGCAATGGAACGGCAGCTCCGAGCTGGTGCACCTGCTGTTCGACGACGACGTCATCTACCCCGAGTTCTACCAGCGCCATCTGGTCACCCATGCCTCGGCCGAGCTCTCCTGCAGCATCAGCCGGCGCTGGACCGCCAACGAGACCGGCCTGCCCCTGGTGGTGGGCCTGCCGGTGCCACCCCAGGTGGCCCAGCATCCCAACCGCCTGCTGATGCTGGACAGCGACGTGGTCTTCATGACCACGGTGGCCAAGTGCGAGAACTGGTTCGGCGAGTTTTCCAATGCGGTGCTGCGCGCCAGCAGCTGCGAGCTGCTGCTCCGGCCCGAGCTGGGCGGCGTGTCCTACGCCGGCATCTGGGACCTGGGCTTCTTCGTCAACGCCAGCCTGCACGGGCCCATCGGTTTCATCCAGGATCATCTGGGCTTCTTCCGCGTCGGCGGCAGCGGCAATTCGGCCGACCGGAACGGCCCGTTCATGAAGGGTGCCTTCCTGGGCTATACCGCGCTGGCGATGGGTGCGCACCGGCTCGGCCGCCTGAGCCGCGAGCAGTTGCTGGCCTGCTACCGCGTCATCGGCCCCTCGCTGCAGCTGGACTATGCCGGGCAGGCCGACATGCAGGAGTTCCTGCGCATCCTGCCGGCGCTGGCACATGAGGAGCCGGGCGCCGAAGAGCGCTTCATCCAGGCCTGGAGCGAGTTCCAGACCACCCATCGCTTCTGAAAAGCACATGGCACTCAAGCTGGAACGCTACCAGGCCCTGATCAGCGGCACCGAGCCCGGCCGGCTGGAGGCGATGGTGCGCGGCCTGCTGGTCCACTACTTCTTCCACGTCTCCAACAAGGCCATCGTCGAGGTGCTGACCGAGTCGCCCACGGCGCCGCGCCGCGTGAACCTGCTCACGCCCACGCAGTTCCTGGGCCATGGCCGCATCCGGCTCGCGCCCGATGTGGTGTTCGGCGTGCCGCTCTCGCCCGGCAGCTATGGCTGCAGCTATGTGGAGGCGCGCACGCCCGGCGCGCTGATCGAGATCGGTGCCGGCACGACGCTCAACAACCGCGCCATGCTGCTCTCCGAGGGCGCCGGCATACGCATCGGCCGGCGCTGCCTGATCGGCACCGACCTGCAAGTGATGGACACGAACGCGCATGAGCTGGCGGTGGCGCGCCGCCATATGGCGGATCAGCAACCGCAGGCGGTGGAGATCGGCGACGATGTCTTCATCGGCTCGAGCGTCATCATCCTCAAGGGCGCGCGCATCGGCGCGGGCTGCATCATCTCGGCCGGCACGGTGGTAACGCCGAAGTTCCAGGCGCCACCCAACAGCATCATCGCCGGCAACCCCTGCAGAATCGTCGGCACGGTACCCCAAGCATGAACAAGCAAGCCCACATTCATCCCCTCGCCGACGTGCAGAGCACCCAGCTCGGTGCCGGCACGCGCGTCTGGCAGTTCACCGTGGTGCTGGCCGGCGCGCGCATCGGCCGCGACTGCAACCTCAACGCCCAGGTCTTTGTGGAAAACGATGTGCTGGTGGGCGACCGCGTCACCGTCAAATGCGGCGTGCAACTGTGGGACGGCATCACGGTGGAGGACGACGTCTTCATCGGCCCCAACGTCACGTTCACCAACGACCGCTACCCGCGCTCCAAGCAATACCCCGAGGCCTTCCAGCGCACCCTCATCAAGGCGGGCGCCTCGATCGGCGCCAACGCCACCGTGCTGGGCGGCCTGACCATAGGCGCCGGCGCCATGATCGGCGCGGGCAGCGTGGTCACCAAGCATGTGCCGGATGGCGAGCTCTGGGTCGGCAACCCGGCGGTGAGCCGCGGCCCGGTGCCGCGGCGCTAGCCCTCAGTACATGTCCGAGAGGTGCAGGAACTGCGAGTTCCTGGAATCGTCCACGCTGGCGACGATGCGCGCCGGGTCCATGATGTGGTCCATCAGCGTGATGCCGGTGGTGTCGGTGGACGCATTGGCACGATCGTGATCACCGCGGTAGGAGATGCTGGAGACCGGCTGGCCGTTCATCATCTCGCGGTTGCACAGCGCCAGGTATTCCCAGGAGGCGATGTGGGTGCGCGCCGCCCAGGGATCGGGGTAGTTGGGCGTGGCCTCGTCGACCGCGCGGCACACCACCGACATATAGCCGCTGTCCTGCCCCGGCACATAGTTGTGCGGGTTCACCGGTGAATGCGGCAGGTAGAGGAAGTCCAGCGGCACCAGGTTGAAGTAGCGCAGCAGGTATTCCAGCATCGGCACCGAGTGGTACCAGAAGGTATTGGTCTCGGTCTGCAGCTTGCCGGCGTTGTTGAACTCGAGGCTGTAGCCCTCGCGCCGCATCACGTTGGTGGAGACCACCATCAGCCCGCCCTTCTTCAGGAGCGGCCGGATGCCGGCCAGCACATGCAGGGGCGAGTAGACGTGGTAGAGCACGCCCGAGAGATTGATGAAGTCGAAGCCGCCATGGTCCTTGAGCTTGGCGCTCAAGTCATAGAGCAGGCCCACCTGCTGGAAGTCGAAGTTCACGCCATAGACCTGGCGCAGCACGTCCATCTTCTTCTGGCAATGCGGGATGGCGTCGGTGGCCAGCACTTTTCGGGCGCCCTGGCGGCACATCAGCGTGGGGATCAGGCCCTCCATGCTGCCGATGTCCAGGCAGTCCATGCCGCGCAGATTGCAGTTGCGCAACATCATGCGCGGCAGCATCGGCGTCTGCGGCGTGTCCACGCCCCTGGCCATCACACCGGGGGCCAGCTCGACGCTGTAATACCACCAGTCCTTCAGCACCGAGGCGATCAGTTCGGCATTGTCCAAGGCTTGCTCCTCTGCTTGTCGTTGTTCAACGCAGGCTGGCGCCGACGCCGCGGCCCATCGACCACATCATCGCCACCACCTGCTGGGTGTCGTAGAGCGCGCTGACATGGGCCACGCGCATGCCGTAGTAGTCGCCCTCGGCGGCCATCACGTCGAACAGCGAGCGCCGGCCCAGCTGCTGCCATTGCTGCAGCGTGGAGGCGCGCACGCGATCGCTGTTGCGCAGGATCTCGACCACGCGGCGCGCGCGGTCCAGCGAGGCGGCGGCGGCATCGTTCATCTCGATCAGGCGATAACGCTTGGCCTCGATGGCCTCGTCGCGCTGCAGCTGCGCCGCCTCGGCGCGGCGCTGCGCGGCGCTCAGGGTGTAGTCGGCGCCGGGTTGCAGCAAGGGGATGTTGACGGACACGCCGCCGGCCCAGTCGGTGGACCTGCCCTGCCCGCCCACCGCCGCGCCGATCACGCTCAGGTTGACGCTGGGCTTCTGGCCGGCGCGCACCGATTCGGCATAGCTGCGCTGCGCCTGCGCCTGCGCGCTGGCCTGGGCCACGTCGGGTGCGTCGAGGATGTCGCGCTCCAGCTCGGCCAGGTCGGGCAGCTTGGTCAGCACCACGCTCATGCTGGCGCTGGCGGGCAGCTTGTCGCCCACCAGACGGCGCATGCGCACCTCGGTCTGGCGCAGCGTGGTGAGGTTCTGTTCATAGGCCAGCTCGGCCTGCTGCAGGCTCTTCTGCGCCTGCACCAGCTCGCTGGCACGGCCGCGGTCGGCCTTGGTGATGATTTCCAGCGCGTCCACCAGGCAGGCCATCTTGCGGGCGTACTGGTTGTAGATCTGGCCCACCAGCAGATAGCGGCTGCGGTCCAGCGCCAGCGACACGGTCTGCAGCGCCAGCTGCTCCTCCACGCTGCTCTGGCCCAGGCGCGCGGCCTCGGCCAGCGCGACGCGCCACTCGGTCAGCTTGGCGACACGGCCGGCGTCGTAGAGCGGGTAGATCACGTTCAGGTTCAGGCGCGTCTGCGCGCCCTTGGTCTGCTCGATGCCGCGCACCGAGGTATCGACGCCATTGAGCATGCCCACCACGCTGGCGCTGGGCAGGCTGCCGGCCTTGGCCTCGCGGATCTCGGCGTCGGCGGCCTCGCGCAGCAGGCGCATCGCGCCCACCGTGCGGCTGCGCTCGCGTGCCGCATCCATCAGGCTGAGCAGCTGCGCGCGCGGATCGGTGTCGCTGGTCTCCAGGCCATTGGCGCTGCGGCCCGTGCCCGCGGGTGCGGCGTCGTCCTCGTTGCAGCGGCTGGGCGGAACCACCGTCGTTGCAGCCGGCGCCGGCGCGGCCGCCTGCTTGCGAGCCACGCTTGCAACCGCCGGCGCGCTGGCCGGCATGGCAACGGGCTTCAGCGGCTGCAGGGCGCCATCGGCGCGCGCTGCGGCGGCGGCACCGGTCTGGCCCAGCGGCATGGCGGCCGCGATGGCCAACAGGCCGGCGCGCCAATTCGCGTGGGTGAAAAAGTACTTGCTCGACATGAGCAGTACTACATCACAGGGTCGGAAAACTTAAGCGCCAAACAAGCGCCCTTGCGCGGCGCAAATCAGCGCTCGCGCAGCGCTTCCTGCGATTTCATCATCGGCCGCAGCAGATAGCTAAGCACGGTGCGTTCGCCGGTGCGTATCTCCACCTGCGCCGTCATGCCCGGGATCACCGGCAGGGTCTTGCCCTTGAAGTGCAGGTTGTTGCGCTCGGCCGCGACGATGGCGCGGTAGTAGCTGCCCTCGCCGCTCTTGTCGGCACCGTCGCTGATGGCATCGGGGCTGATGACCTCGATCTTGCCCTCCAGCCCGCCATAGACGTTGAAGTCGTAGCCGGTCAGCTTGACCTCGGCGGTCTGGCCCACGCGCACAAAGCCCACGTCGCGCGGCTTGATGCGCGCCTCCACCAGCACGCGCGGCCCCAGCGGCACGATCTCCATGATGGGCGCGCCGCCGGTGACGATGCCACCCACGGTGTTGATGCGGATGTTCTTGACCATGCCCTTGACGGGCGAGCGCAGCACGGTGCGGCTCATCGCGTCGTGGCGCACCACCATCTGCTCGTCCACCTGGGCCAGCTCGGTCTTGGCGCGCACCAGATCGCTGCTGGCCTCTTGGCGGAAGCGGCTGATGCGTTCGGCGCGCTGCTGGTGCAGCTCGTTGACCTGGCGGTTCAGGCGCATCACCTCGACGTCCGACATCAGGCCGCGTGCGGCCATGTCCTGGGCCATGCGCTGCTCGCGCTCCACCAGGCCGGCGCTGCGGTTGATGCTGCTCACCGCCTCGTCGAGCAGGCGGCGCCGCGCCTCGAAGGCCTCGGTCTCGGCCTGGGCAATCGCCGGCAGGGCCTGCACCTCGGGCGGGAAGCTCAGGGTCCGGCCATAGGCCTCGGCCTGCAGGCGCGAGACCTGGGCCAAGAGCGCGACGCGCTTGGCCTGGCCCTCGTTCTGCTGCGCCTCTACGCGCGTCGGATCCAGCTGGGCCAGCTCCTGGCCGGCCTCGACCTGCATGCCCTCGCGCACCAGCAGCTGCTGCAGGATGCCGCTCTCCAGGCTGGCGATGATCTGCTCGCGCCCATCGGGCACCACCTTGCCGTCGCTGCGCGTGATCTCGTCGACGCGCGCGATCGAGGCCCAGGTGATCGCGGTCACCACCACCACCAGCATCAGGTAGATGGCCCAGGTGGCGCGCGGCAGCGGCTCGTTGATCTGCGCGCTCACCGCTGCGGAGACGAACATCGCCTCGTCGGGGCGCAGCGCCAGTTCCTTGCCTTGGGCTTTGTTGGGCTTGGCCATGGCTCAGACCGATGCCGAACGCTGCACCGGCTGGGTGGCCGGGTGCATATGCAGATTGGAGGCGCCCGCACCATCCCCGCCGGCGGCCGCCGTGGGCTTGACGCCCGAGAGCGCGGCCAGCACCTGGTCGCGCGGGCCGTCCACCACCAGCTTGCCACTGTCGATCACCATCACGCGCTGCACCAGCTCCAGCACCGCCGGGCGGTGCGTCACCACGATCAGGGTGCAGGCGCCGGCGGCATCGCGCAGCTGGCGCAGGAAGGCCATCTCGGACTGCGCGTCCATCGAGCTGGTGGGCTCGTCCATCAGCAGGATCTGCGGCTTGGTGACGAGGCTGCGCGCCAGCGCCACCAGCTGGCGCTGGCCGCCCGACAGCAAGCCGCCCATCTCGCCCACCGGCAGATCCCAGCCGAGCGGATGCGCGGCGACCACGCGGTCCAGGCCGGTGAGCTTGGCCACCTCCACCAGGTGCGAGGCATCCAGGTGGGCGCGGCCCATCAGCACGTTGTCGCGCAGCGTGCCGTGGAACAGGCGCGGCTCCTGCGAGACGAAGCCGACGCGGGCGCGGAACTCGGCCGGGTCGATCTGGCGCAGGTCGATGCCGTCCACCTCCACCATGCCCTCGGTGGGCTGGTAGAGCCCGGCCAGCAGGCGCAGGATGGTGCTCTTGCCGCTGCCGATGCGGCCCAGCACGGCGACGCGCTCGCCCGGCTCGATCTTCAGGCTCACGCCCTTCAGCACCTTGGGCGAGGCGACCTGCCCCACCGGCGGGTAGGCAAAGCCAACCTCGTGCAGACCGAGGCGGCCGTTCAGCTTGCTGAGCGGCACATAGTTGCGGCTGGCCTCGCGCTCATTCGGCGCGTTCATCATCTGGTCCAGCGAGATCATGGCGTTGCGCGCGCCCTGGTAGCGCGAGGCCAGCGCCACCAGGCTGCCCAGCGGTGCCAGCGCGCGGCCGGCGAACATCACCGCGCCGATCAGGGCGCCCGAGGTGATCTCGCCATCCTTGATCAGGTAGACGCCCCACACCAGCATCACCAGGGTGATGGCCTGTTGCAGGCTGGCGGAGATATTGCCGCTCCAGCTGGTGAGGTAGCGCGCGCGCAGCGAGGAGGCGGCGGCGATCGACAGGCCGTTCTCATAACGGCGCAGGAAGCGGCCCTCGGCGCCCGAGGTCTTGAGGTCTTCGAGGCCTTCGATCGCCTCCACCAGGGTGCCGTGCAGATCGGCCATCTCGGCCATATTGGTGTGCATGGCCTTGCGCAGATAGCCCTGGATGGCGATGTTGACCGCGATCACCATCGGGATCACAAACACCAGCACCCAGCCCAGCGGCCCGCCGATCACAAAGGTCATGGCCACGAACACCAGCACGAAGGGCAGGTCCGAGAGCGCCGACATGGTGGCCGAGGTGAAGAAGTCGCGCACCACCTCCACCTGCGCCAGGTAATGCGCATAGGAGCCGGCCGACTGCGGCTTGTGCTCCATGCGCACGCCCAGGGTCTGGCGGAACAGCTTGGAGCCGATGATGAGGTCGGCCTTGCGGCCGGCCAGATCGATCAGATAGCTGCGCAGCTGCCGCGCCACCAGGTCGAACACCAGCGCGATGGCCGCGCCGATCGCCAGCGTCCACAGCGTCACCGTGGCCTGGTGCGGGATCACCTTGTCGTAGATCACCGAGGTCACCAGGCCCGACACCAGCATCAGCACATTGCTGAGCAGGGCCGCCAGCATGGCGGCACGGTAATAGGGCGTGAAGCGCTTGAGCGTGCCCCACAGCCAATGCTGGCTCATCGGCGGCAGCAGGGCATCGCTGCGCTGCTGGGCCTGGGATTGCTCCTGCGGCGTCACCGCGATCATGAAGCCGCTGTATTCGGGCTCCAGTTCGGCCAGGCTGGCGGCGCAGGCCTGGGCCTGCTCGCCCGGGAACACCACCTCGAAGCGCGGCATGCCCTGGGCATCGGGTTCCAGGTGCTTGACCAGCAGGCAGGCATCGCCCTCCTTGAGCAGCAGCACCGCGGGCAGCAGCAAGGGGCTGATGTCCTCGATCGGCTTGCGCAGCAGGCCGGCGTTGTAGCCGGCCTCGCGCATCATGCGCAGCGCCTGGCTGGGCGCCAGCGCGCCCTCCACCGGCATGCCGGCGCGCAGCGATTCGGGCGAGCGGGCGCGGCCATGGTGGCGCGTCAGCCAGGCCAGCGCGGCCAGCAGGGGATCGACGCTCAGCTCGGCGCGCTCATCCAGCAACGGATCGGCGGCATGGCCGGGGTCGGCAGGCGCGGGCGCCGGATCGGCCAGCCGCAGGCTCGGCGGGGCGGCCCGCGTCGCGCGCTGGCCACCGTCGAAGAAGGGGTCTTTGCGTTGTGTCACCGATCAACCCATTCCTGCTCGCTTGCCGTTCAGCCGCCCTGACGCTGGCGTGCCGCCAGCGCCATGGATTCGAACTGCGCTTCCAGATCGCGCACCATGCCGGGAATATCGAACAGTGGCGAGGCATGGCCATGCTCTTCGAGATAGCGGCGGTAGGAGGCTGCACGTGCCGGCTGCTGGCCGATCTGGATGGCGCGCTGCTCGTACTCGGCCAAAGAATAGGTCACCAGGTCCGGCAAGCCCACATTCGTCAGCAGGCTGCCGGCCATGCGCGAGATATAGCTGCGGCCGGCGCGCGTCAGCATCGGCGTGTTCATCCACAGGCAGTCGCTGGCGGTGGTGCCGGCGTTGTAGGGGAAGGTGTCCAGCACCAGGTCGGCCAGCACGAAGCGCGCCAGATACTCGGGCGGCGCCACGCGCGGCGCGAAGATCAGGCGTTCCTCGCCAACGCCGTACTCGGCGGCGACGCGCAGCATATTGGCCTTGGCCCAGGCGTTGTCGGCCAGCAGCCACAGCACACTGCCCTGCACCGCCGACAGCACCCGCATCCAGCAGCGGAACATCTCTTCGCTGAACTTGTGGTTGTTGTTGAAGGAGCAGAACACGAAGGCGTCTTCCGGCAGGCCGTACTGGGCGCGCGTGGGGCGCGCGCCGATGACGCGCTGGCGATCGCTGACCTGGTAGCAATGCGGCAGGTAGATCGGCTTCTCGGTGCAGTAGGGCAGATAGTCCTCGGGCATCGCGAAGCGGTCCGCGATGATCCAGTCCACGCCCGGGATGGCCGAGGTGGCGGGCAGGCCCAGGTAGCTGACCTGGATGGGCGCGGGGCGCTGCACCAGGATGTTGGGGCGCGCGCCGCTGGTGAGGCCCTGCAGGTCCACCAGGATGTCGATGCCGGCCTCGGCGATCAGGCGCGCGGCGGTCTGGTCGTCCACGCCGGCCAGGCGCACATGCTGATCCATGGCCTTGAGGATGCGGGCGCGCTGCGCGCTGCCGTCCTCGCGGCTCCAGCAGAAGGCCGTGACCTCGAAGCGCTCGCGGTCGTGCAGCTCGAACAGCTCGGGCGTCAGCAGGCCCACCGCGTGCATGCAGAGGTCGCCCGAGAGATAGCCGATCTTGATCTTGCCGCTGCGCGGCTTGGCCGCTGCGGCTGTCTCGTGCAGGGGCTTGCCCTTGTAGGCCAGCACCTTCTCGTGCACGAAGCGCTGCGCAATCATCAGCTGCACGGCCGGATCGTCGCTGGCGCTGAGCGTGGCCAGCAGCGAGGTGCTGCGCAGCAGCTGGTTGTGCGTGACCTCGCCGACGGGCTGGTAGACCGGCCAGTCGCATTGCTTCTGGCGGATGTGCACATAGTGCTGCAGCACATCGGACTGGTCGGCCTTGAGCATCAGGCTCTGGCGCATGCAGGCCTGCGATTCCTCGTAGCGGCGCTGCTCTTCCAGCAGCCGCGCCATATTGTTGAGGGCATGCAGGCGCAGGCTCAGCAGGTCCACGCCCATGGTCTCGAACGGGGCTTGCAGCGCCACCACCGCCTGCCAGCAGGCCAGCGCCTCCTCGACGCGGCCCAGATGCTCGCGCTGGTGGCCCAGGTTCAGCTGCGCCTGGGCAAAGCCCGGCTTGAGCTGCAAGGCCATCAGATAGGCCTGCTCGGCCTCGGCGGCACGCCGCAGCGCGCCCAGGATGGTGCCCCAGTTGTAGCAGGCCAGGGGCTTGAGCGGCGAATCGTTGGCGGCAATCCAGGCCTGGTAGAGCTGGGCGGCGGGCTCCAGCTGGCCGGCCTGCTGCCAGGCGCTGGCGGTCTCCATCACATCCGCCAGGCTCACCTGACCCGGCTTGCCGGCGCGCGCAATCAGCTCCGCCTTGGCGGCGGCCTGGGCTTCGGAGGCGGTCAGGGTCTTGAGGTCGGGCTGGGACATGTCCATGACGGAAGTACCGGCAAAGGTAAAAAAAGGGCACGCGAACCCGCAGGGTCCACGGCGATGTTGCCCAATCGTAGCCTCGCACCCCGCGCCGCGGCCGCCGATTAGCCCCCTCAATCCACCCCTATTTCCAGGCTTGCCGGCTTCCGGCGCGGTGCGGATTTGGGCGGTGTTCCCTGCGTTGTTCCGGCTCAAGTTGGCGCATGAGCCCCACCATAATCGCCAGCAGATTGTGGTCTGCGCCGCTCATCCAGCGCGCAACAGGGAGTGTTGGCATGTGCGGAATTGCGGGAATCTGGCTGAAAGAAGCCGCCGACAGCGGGCGCATTGACCGCGCGGTGGAGCATTTCCGCCTCAGCATGCATCACCGCGGCCCGGATGCCTTCGGCGTGCACCGCAGCGAGCGCGCCGCCTTCGTGAACCTGCGCCTGGCCATCGTGGACCGCGCCAGCAGCGGCAACCAGCCCTTTTATGCGCCCGATGGCGGCAGCGGCATCGTCTACAACGGCGAGGTCTACAACTGGCAGGAACTGCGCGCGCCGCTCGAGGGCAAGTTTCCGTTCAAGAGCCATACCGACACCGAGGTGGTGCTGGCCAGCCACCTGGCCCAGGGCGACGCCGCCTTCGCCGCGCTGAACGGCATGTTCGGCCTGTGCATCTGGAACGAGGCTGACAAGAGCTTCGTGCTGGCGCGCGACCGCTTCGGCGCCAAACCCCTCTATGTCTACGAAGACGCGCACTGCATCGCCTTCGCCTCCGAGCTCAAGGGCCTGCTGGGTCTGGAGGGCCTGGACCTGACGCCCGATGCCGCCGGCCTGCAGGACTACCTGGCGTTCCGCTACAACCTGGCGCCGCGCACCCTGTTCCAGCGCATCGAGAAGCTGCCGGCCGGCCATCTGCTGCGCTTCGTGAACGGCCAGCGCCGCGAACTGCGGCCCTATGCCCGGCTGGAAATCACCGAGCCAGCGCTGAGCCGCCCGGCGCACGACTATGTGGAAGAGCTGGACGCGCTGCTGGCCAGCTCGGTGAAGGGCCAGCTGATGGGCGAGGTGCCGATCGGCGTGCTGCTCTCCGGCGGACTGGATTCCTCCAGCATCGCCGCCTATGTGCACAAGGCCGGCGCGCACCTGAAGGCCTACAGCATCGGCTTCCCCGAGGTCAACGAGTTCAGCTTCTCGCGCGATGTGGCGCAGCGCTTCGAGCTCGACTATGTGGAGCTGTGCATCACGCAGGACGAGCTGCGCGGCGGCATGGACCGGGTGCTGCGCGAGCTCGACGAACCGATCGCCGACCCCGCCTGCTTTGCGCTCTCGCGCCTGTGTCAGCGCATCCGCGAGGACGTCACCGTGGTGCTCTCGGGCGAAGGCGGCGACGAGCTCTTTGCCGGCTATGGCCACCACCAGCTCGCCACCGTGCCGGGCCTGGGGCGCGACCAGGCCTTCGTCGAGTTCTTCCAGCGCAGCGCCAACAATATCGAGGCCCCGCAGTGGCTGCGCGACAAGGCCATGCCGCTGCAGCACCTGCGCTTCCGCCCGCATTTCGACCGCGCCGACAGCCTGCTCTCGGGCATGCAGAACTTCGAGCTGCACACCTGGCTGCCCGAAGACCTGATGATGAAGGCCGACAAGATTGCGATGGCGCATTCGCTCGAGGGCCGTTTCCCCTTCCTGGACCTGAAGGTGTTCGAGTTCGCCGCGCGCCTGCCGCGCGAGCTCAAGATCCCCACGCCCGGCGCCTCCAAGCAGGTGCTGCGCGATCTGATGCAGCCCCAGCTGCCGCGCTCGGTGCTGGAGCGCCCCAAGATGGGTTTCACCGTGCCGCCGGCCTTCTTCCTGGCACCGCTGCGCGAGCGCTTGGCTGGCGCCATTGAGCAGCTGCGTCATGGAAACCTGGACGGCGTGATGGACCTGGACGCGGTGCGCGCCACCCTCACGCAGTACTACGAGCAGCCCGGCAGCGTGCCGGTCTTCAAGGCCTGGAACCTGGCGGTGCTGCTGCTGTGGTGGGCCGAGGTGCTGCCCGCGTATTTGCCCAAACAGCTGCCCAAGCCCCTGACCCCCGTGATCACCCCAGCGGAGACCCCCGTGACGATTCATCATGTGCTGTGCGACGGGGGCCTGAGCAACCGCTTCAACGCCCTCGCCTTTGCCCTGGTGCTGCGCAACAAGTTCGGCGGCGACTGGCGCATCTCCTGGCCCATCAACAACTGGTGCGGCGCGGCCTTCCACGAGCTGTTCGAATGCGAGCTGCCGGTGGACGAGCTGGGCATCGATCATTACAAGGCGCGCGAGGCCGAGCATCTGCTGCTGATGCACGAGAACCAGGTCGGCTTCTCCGGCGAGCACCTGGTCATCAACCGCCAGTTCCAGGGCTATGAGGACTATGCGCGCCACTTCGCCAGCGGCCGCAGCATCGTCTACTACAACAACCTGATCCCCGGCTTCGCCAGCTTCGAGGACCTGCGCCAGGCGCTGGCCCAGCTGCGCCCGAACGCTGCTGCCGCCCGGCGCGCGCTCGACTTCTGCCAGCAGCACCGCATCGGCCCCGAAGTGGTGGGACTGCATATCCGCAAGACCGACTTCGGCGACCGCGTCGACGACCAGGCCCTCTTCAAGCAGGCACAGGGCAGCAGCACGCGCTTCTTCGTCTGCTCCGACGATGCCGAGGTCAACGCGCGCTTCGCTACCCTGCCCAACTGCGCCGTGTTCACGAAGACCGCCTTCCCCGAGAAGATGGTGGCCGAGGCGGGCTGGAACCAGTGGACCCAGGACGGCAACGGCCGCCAGTTCCCCTTCAATATCTCGCGCCCCTCCGCCTCGGTGGTGGAAGGCTTTGTCGATCAACTCATCCTGTCACGGACGGCCATCATGAGCACCTCGAATTCGACCTTTCTGCACACCGCCAAGCTGTTCGGCCAGACGCAGTTCCTCGGCGGGCAGAATGCGCAAGAGGCGGCGCCGGCCATCACACCACCTCCTCCCATGCCCAAACCCGCGGAGCGTCCCGTGACCCCATTCGACCTCTATGCCTTGCTGAACCTGATCCGCCCCTGGCAGATGAACAGCGACGTCAAGGTGCGCATCGGTGCCCCGCATGACGGCGGCTATGTGATGCCCAGCTCCTCGCGCCGCAGCAACACGGTGCTGTCGATCGGCATTGGCGACGAGGTCAGCTTCGACGACGAGCTGGCCGGCCTGGGCGCGCGCGTGCTGCAGTTCGACCACACCATCGAGGGCAGCCCGAGCCGCCACCCCAACTGCCAGTTCCATCGCCAGGGCTGGGGCGCCAGCGACAGCGCACCGCTGGTCTCGCTGAAGACCATGGTGGGCATGCTGGACTGGAGCCAAGCGCGCCATCCGATCCTGAAGTTCGACACCGAGGGCGCCGAATGGTCCTGCCTGAGCGCGGCCGACAGCGCCGACCTGGCCCGCTTCGAGGTGCTGACCGGCGAGTTCCACGACTTCCACCAGCTGCCCGACCGCGCCTTCTTCGACACCGTGTTCGGCGTCTTCAGCAAGCTCAACGAGACGCACCGCGTCGTGCACCTGCATGCCAACAATGCCGGCGGCATGGTGATGATTGGCGGCGTGCCCTTCCCGCGCCTGCTGGAGCTGACCTGGATGCGCATCAGCTCGGCCAGCTTCTACGGCCATTCCAACGAGCCCATTCCCGGCCCGCTGGACCGCCCCAACGTGCCCCAGCTGCCCGACCTGCATCTGCGCGCCTTCTGAACGGCCGGCCGCCATGAGTGCAACAGCCAGCTTCCAGGACTATGTGCAGGCGCTGGAGCGCCAGGCCGGCGAGGATGCCAAGGGCATCACGGCGCGCCTGCAGGCCGCCGGTACGCCGCAGCGCGGCCTGTTCATCGACTGCGGCTCCAATCTGGGCCAGGGCTTTGGCCAGTTCTCGCGCTACTTCCTGCCGCGCGACTTCGACTATGTGCTGATCGAGCCCAACCCCAATTGCTGGCCGGCGCTGGAGAAGATCGTGGCCGCCGGCGAGGGTCGCATCGAGCTGCTCAAACAGGCCGCCGGCACCAAGGTCGGCGTGGTGCAGTTCTTCGGCCTGGAGCAGGACCCGACCTCGCAGGGCGGCTCGATGCTGGCCGAGCACAACAGCAAGTACTACGCCGCCAACGCCGCCACCGCGCTCGACGTGCCCTGCTTCTCGCTGGCGCAGCTGATCGAGGACGCGCGCGCCCGCTATCCCAGCGTGGTGCTCAAGCTCGACATCGAGGGCGGCGAGTACGAGGTGCTGCCCGACCTGATCGCGCGCGGCGCCCACAAGCTGCTGGACGCCGCCTACATCGAGTTTCACTCGCAGTACATGGCCGAACCCAAGGGCGCGGTCTACCGCGAACTTGAGGCGCGGCTGAAGGCACAAATCGTTCACGACCAGGTTCCGCTGCGGATCTGGTTCTAGGAGCCAACGCATGACCTTTTCGCTCTTTCCACGTTTGCGCGAACTGGGTCTGCCCGCCCCCGTCGGCGTGCTGCAGCTGGGCGCCAGCTACGGCCAGGAGCTGCGCGAGTTCGCCGAGAACGGCATCCGCGCCGGCGTGTTCGTCGAGCCCCTGCCCGAGCCCTTCGCCAACCTGGCGAAGAACTGCAGCCTGGTGCCCCACTACATCGCCGTGAACACCTTGTGCGCGGAGACCTCGGGCAAGACCTATCCCTTTCACGTCGCCAGCAATGGCGGCATGAGCAGCAGCATCCTGGCGCCGGGCACGCATCTGGCGGTCAACCCGGGCGTGCATTTCACCCACACCGTCAACGTCGTCTCGTCGACGGTGGACGATGTGCTGGCCCTGGTGCAGGCCAACGGCCATGGGGCCGCGGTGCAGGCGCTGGACCTGATGTACCTGGACTGCCAGGGCGCGGAGTTCCAGATCTTCCGCGGCGCGGCGCGCAGCCTGCCGCAGTTCAAGTACATCTACACCGAGGTGATGCGCAACGAGCTCTACGCCGGCCAGGTGCCCTTCCTGAGCTACTGCCATTTCCTCGACGCCATCGGCTTCACGCTCAACGACGTCTACTTCGGCTACCCCGAACAGGCCGGCAACGCCCTCTTCATCCGCAAGGATCTGGTGGCGGTCAAGTAAGGCCTCAGCCGCCACCCCACTCGAAGCTCAGGAGGCTGTTCCGCAGCGGCTGCTCCAGGCTGTCGTGCAGGCTCTGCTGCACGCCGGTGAGGCAGCTGCCGCGCAGCTGCAGCATGGCCTGCTCCACCCGCGCCACGTCCATCACCGCGGCCGGTGTACAGGCGATCGCGCACAGCAGGCCGCGCGCAGCGGTGAGCACCGGCACCAGCATGGCATAGGCCTGGGTCAGCAACTCGCCGGGCAGGCCCAGCAAGACCACCAGCTCGTAGCCGCGTGCGTCGGGCTGCAGGCGGATCGTGCCGGAGGCGAGCTGGGCGCTCGTCAGCTCCAGGCGCACGCCCTCGTACTTGGCGCCCATGAAGGTCGCCAGCACGACCTCGGCCTGGCCGGCCTCGGCGGCGTCGAAGGCGGTTTCGCCCTCGGCCAGCACGCGCACGATCAGCATGCGGCCCTGCGCCTCCAACCGGTAGGGTTGCAACAGCAGCTGTAGCGGCGCGGCCAGATTGCGCCGCGGCGCCACCTGGTTGCCCAGGCTGGAGCCATAGCGGTAGCTGAGAAATTCCAGCAGCTCGGAACGCGCCGCATAGTCCTGGCCGGTGTGCTGGCCGGCCTTCAGGTAATGCGCCCGGGGGTCACGTCTTGCCTCGGGGTCGTCGCGATGCATCCAGCCGTAGCGCACCGGGTCGAAATTGGCCAGCACGCGGCCGGCATGCATGTTGACGGTCTTGTAGACGAGCTCGCTGTCGCCCATGGTGCCCGGGAAATACTCCACCGCGGCGCCGCTGGACTTGAGCGAGAAGTCGAAGGACATCTGGTCGCGCTTGCAGAAGTTCAGGATCTGCTCCCACCAGGTGCGCCCGAAGCCCTGCACCTGCGCATGGCCATGCTGGCGCAGCATCACCGTGCAGGTGCTCAGCGGCGTGATCTCCTCCAGCGGCATCAGCTTGGCGTAGAAGTCCAGCTGGGCGGCCACGCGCTCGGCCTTCTCGTAGCCGATCTGCAGGATCGCCTCGGCCTCCTGCAGGGGGTTGTTGCGCGTCGGGTGCTTGAAGAGCTTGAACAGGTAGGGCCGCTCGGTGCGCAGGTCCGCCGCCTGCGGCAGGCGCTTGAACAGCACGATGTTGTCGATGTAGAGGCTGTACTCCCACTCGGGCAGATAGTCCTGCGGCATCGCCTTGGGCCGGCGCGACGCCTTCTCGGGCGGCAGCGGCAGGCGGTCGAGGTAGCGGAAGCTCCAGACCGGCGAGCTCAGCGCGCGGTTGTCGGTGAAGCAGACGAAATCGATGTCCAGGTCCGAGCTGGCATCCGGCGGCAGCTGCGCCAGCGGGTTGCCCAGCGCCTCCTTGGATCCGGTCAACACGGTATAGACGACCAGGCGCGTGCGTGAGGTGTTCGAACTCATGCGCGCATATTAGGCGGCGGCGCGGCGCCGAAGCGCTGGATTTGCACCCCGAGTGACGGGCATCTTTGCTTCTGAATGCGGGACTTCCCTGATCAGGCCCCGTACTGCGCGGCCCGGGCGGCCCATTTCATCGCATCAGCAAGACCTGACCCTGCTCAAAATCCTGACGAGCCCCACCCGGAGGAGGGTGGCGCGTCACCACAAGAATCCCGAACATGATCAATGCGATTTTCTCTCGTTGGGTGCGCAGCGATACCGATGCGTTGGGCGAAGCCATGACCGCGTTTGCCGGCGTGACGGCGAGCCCGCCGGCGCGGCGCTCGCATGATTCGATCTTGCAAAGCCTGCTGCGCTGGCTGCCCGGTGACGCCGACCCCTGGGGCTCAACGCAGTCCTCGCTGGGCAAGCTGCCCGAGCTGCGCGCGGCCTTCCTGGCCTGCCTGGACGATCTGGATGCGGACGGCCCGGGCGTGCAGGAGCTCAAGCGCAGCGTCATGCGCAGCCGCAGCCTGCGCGACTTCTGGCATCTGCGCGCCGGCATCTACACCCAAGTGGCGCGCAGCCACAGCCAATGGGAGGCCGAGCAGCGCCTGGCGCGGCTGAACCGGCATTTCCCGTTCAAGCCGGTGGCGGTGAACCGCCACGGCGCCGAGCGGCGCGGGGGCCGGCCGTGCAACTGACGCTGCGCGAGATTCCCGGCTTTTTGCCGCCCTGGGCCTATGCCTCGGCGGGCCAGCCCGGCGAGCGGCGCGGCCGCATCGCCGCACGCCGCGCCTTCGTGGACCTGAAACTCAGCTTCATGCGCGCCGCCGCCGAACTGCCGGGCGAGCGCGGCGCCGAACTGCAGCACCTGGTGCGCCAGGCCTGCGAACCGATAGAGCTCTGGCTGCTGCGCGGCTGCATACTCGCCGCCCTGCCCGACGAGGACCTCGAGCGCCAGAGCCAGCACCGCCAGTCCATGCAGGCGGCGCTGGACAGCATGTTCGGTTAGGGCCTAGCTGCGGCCCAGGTAGTCGGGCTTGCCCAGGCTCACACCGGCATGGCGCAGCAAGGCATAGGTGGTGGTGACGTGGAAGTAGAAGTTCGGCGTGGCGTAATGGCGCAGAAAGTCCTCGCCGCTGTACTTCAGCCCCGTGCCATTGCGCATCACCAGCTCGATCACGCGCTCCTCGCTGCCGATCAGCTGCTCGGCCGGCACCGAGTTGACGAAGTCGATGGTGCGGCGCACGCGCGCCTCCAGCTCGTCCAGCGTGGCCTCGTTGTCTTCCCATTTCGGGATCTCGATGCCCGCCAGGCGCGCCACGCAGCCCTTGGCGGCATCGCTGGCAATCTGGATCTGGCGCGAGAAGGGCAGCATGTCGGGCGCCAGCCGCAGGCCCAGATAGACCGAGGTGTCGAACTTCTTGGTCTCGGCATGGGTACGGGCGAGCTGCAACCAATGCAACATATTGCCCAGCATCTTCACGAACACGGGGCTGCTGGCGCTGTGCATATTGATACTCATGGGGGTCTCCTCGGCGGGCCTGTCGGGTTAGGGTGGCACGATGCTAGCGAGATTCGCGCAAGTGCGTGCTGACCCGGACGCCATCACCCCGCGCACAAGGCACAATCCCAGGCGCACGCCATGAACATCATCATCCTCGACGACTACCAGGACGCGGTGCGCAAGCTCCGCTGCGCAACCAAGCTGGACGCGCTCAATGCCAAGGTCTTCACCAACACGGTGAAGGGCATCGGCCAGCTGTCGGTGCGCCTGCGCGATGCCGATGTGCTGGTGCTGATACGCGAACGCACCCAGTTCCCGCGCCAGCTGCTCGAGAAGCTGCCGCGCCTGAAGCTGATCGCCCAGACCGGCCGCGTCGGCGCGCACATCGACGTGGAGGCCTGCACCAAGCTGGGCATCGCGGTGGCCGAGGGCGTGGGCTCGCCGGTGGCGCCGGCCGAGCTGACCTGGGCCCTGATCATGGCCTCGATGCGGCGGCTGCCCCAGTACATCGGCAATCTCAAGCATGGGGCCTGGCAGCAGTCGGGCCTGAAGGCGGCCTCGATGCCGCCGAATTTCGGCGTTGGCATGGTGCTCAAGGGCAAGACCCTGGGCATCTGGGGCTACGGCAAGATCGGCCAGATGGTGGCGGGCTATGCGCGCGCCTTCGGCATGAAGGTGCTGGTCTGGGGCAGCGAGACCTCGCGCGGCCGCGCCGCGCTGGACGGCTATGAGGCGGCCGAAAGCCGCGAGGCCTTCTTCGAGGGCTGCGACGTGCTAAGCCTGCACCTGCGCCTGAGCGAGGCCACGCGCGGCATGGTCACGCCAGAAGACCTGGCGCGCATGAAGCCCACCGCCCTGTTCGTCAACACCTCGCGCGCCGAGCTGCTGGCCGACGGCGCCCTGGTCTCGGCGCTCAACCGCGGCCGCCCCGGCATGGCGGCGGTGGACGTGTTCGAGAGCGAGCCGATCCTGCAGGGCCATCCGCTGCTGCGCCTGGAGAACGCCGTCTGCACGCCGCATATCGGCTATGTCGAGCAGGACAGCTATGAGCTCTACTTCGACGCCGCCTTTGACAATGTGCTGGCCTTCATCAACGGCGCGCCCAGCAACATCGTCAACCCCGACGCCCTGAAGGTGCTGCGCTGATGGCCGGCGAGCGGGCCGCACCGCAAGACCTCTGGGCGCTCTACCTGGCCTTCAACCGGCTGGCCCTGCAGGGCTTCGGCGGCGTGCTGGCGGTGGCGCAGCGCGAGCTGGTGGACCGCCTGGGCTGGCTCAGCCGGGCCGAATTCCTGGAGGTGCTGGCGGTGGCCCAGGTGCTGCCCGGCCCCAATGTGGTGAACATCTCGCTGATGATTGGCGACCGCTTCTTCGGCCTGCGCGGTGCCTTCACGGCCTTGGCCGGCATGTTCGTGCTGCCCTGCGCGATCGTGCTGGGCCTCACCGCCCTGACCGGCCAGTTCCTGCACCAGCCCCTGGTGGCGGGGGCGCTGCGCGGCATGGGCGCGGTGGCGGCCGGCCTGATCCTGGCCACCGGGCTCAAGCTGATGGGCGGCCTGAAGGCCAATGTGCTGGGCCGCAGCGTCAGCCTGGGTCTGGCGGCGCTGGGCTTTGCGGCGATTGCGCTGCTGCGCCTGCCGCTGATCTGGGCCGTGCTAGGCATTGGCGGCCTGGGCATGGCGCTCGCCTGGCAGCGTCTGGGCAAGGACTGACCCCATGCCCCCGCCACCCGACCTGCTGTCCCTGTTCCTGCACTTCCTGAGCCTCTCCCTGCTCTCGATCGGCGGCGCCATCACCACCGCGCCAGAGATGCACCGCTATCTGGTGGGCCAGCAGCATTGGCTGAGCGACACCGATTTCACCGGCTCGATCGCGCTGGCCCAGGCCGCGCCCGGGCCCAACATCCTGTTCGTCGCGGTGCTGGGCTGGAATGTGGCGGGCCCGGCCGGCGCCGCGGCGGCCATGGCGGGCATCATGCTGCCCTCCACCACCCTGGTGCTGGCGGCCACGCGCTGGGCGCGCGAGCACCAGCAGGCACGCGGCATCCGCGCCTTCACGCAAGGCATGGCACCGCTGACGCTGGGGCTGATCGTGGCCACCGGCTGGCTGCTGGCGGCGCCCTATGTGGCGGCACCGGAACACCGGCTGGCCACGCTGGCGCTGATCGCCGTGACGCTGGCACTCACGTTGCGCACCAAGCTCGGCCTGGTGTGGATGGTGCTGGCGGGTGGAGTGGTGGGGGCGCTGGGCTGGGTCTAGCTTCGAAGGAATGAACTGAGGGCCCACTGGGCCCTCGATTCATTCCTTCGTTCCGAAGATCTTGTCGCCCGCATCGCCCAGGCCCGGGATGATGTAGCCATGCTCGTTCAGATGGCTGTCGATCGCCGCCGTCCAGCAGCGCACCTCGGGGTGGGCCTCGTTCAGCGCCTTCACGCCCTCGGGCGCGGCCACCAGCACCAGGGCGCGGATGTCCTTGCAACCGCGCGCCTTGAGCAGATCCACGGTGGCGATCATCGAGCCGGCGGTGGCCAGCATGGGGTCGATGATGAGGGCGGTGCGCTCGTCCAGCTGGCCGACGAAGCGGTCGAAGTAGTTCACCGGCTTGAGCGTCTCGTGGTCGCGCGCCAGGCCCACCACGCTGACCTTGGCATTGGGCATCATGTCCAGCACCCCATCCAGCATGCCCAGGCCGGCGCGCAGGATCGGCACCACGGTGACCTTGCGGCCGGCGATCTGGTCGATCTCGGTCGGGCCGCTCCAGCATTCGATGGTGGTTTTCTCGAGCGGAAAGTCGGCCGTGGCCTCGTAAGCCAAGAGACGCGCCACCTCGCCGGTGAGCTCGCGGAACTTCTTGGTCGAGATATCGGCCTCGCGCATCAGGCCGATCTTGTGTTTGACGAGAGGGTGGTGGACTTCGATGACGGCCATGATGTGGACTCTGCTTTCTTACCGGATGGTCAGATTATCTCTGCTCAGTGTCCGCGCTGGCGCAGCGCCTCGTAGAGGCAAACCCCTGCCGCCACCGAGACGTTGAGGCTCTCCACCGCGCCTTTCATGGGGATGCGCACCAGCTCGTCGCAGGTCTTGGCGGTGAGCGCGCGCATGCCCTCCCCCTCCGCGCCCAGCACCAGCGCCACCGGGCCCTTGAGGTCCAGGTCGTAGATGGACTTTTCGGCCTGGTCGGAGGTGCCGATCACCCAGATATTGCGTTCCTTCAGCTCACCCAGCGTGCGCGCCAGGTTGGTGACCATCAGATAGGGCACGGTCTCGGCCGCGCCGCTGGCCACCTTGGCCACGGTGGCATTCAGCCCCACCGCATGGTCCTTGGGCGCCACCACCGCATGCGCGCCGGCACCGTCGGCCACGCGCAGGCAGGCGCCCAGATTGTGCGGGTCGGTCACGCCGTCCAGCACCAGCACCAGCGGGGCGGCTTCCGCAGCTTCCACCTCGTCCAGCACATCGTCCAGCGAGTGATGCTGCTGCAGCGCGCTCACGCGTGCCACCACGCCCTGGTGGCGGTGCGTGCCGCAGAGCTTGTGCAGGCGCTCGTCGTCGCTCTCCACCAGCTTCACGCCCGCCTCCTTGCAGCGCTCGACGAACTGGCGCATGCGCTGGTCGCGGCGCGTTTGGTCGATGTGGATTTCGGAGATGGAAGCGGCGGCGGTCTTGAGCCGCACCGTGACGGCGTGGAAGCCGAAGAGAATGTGTTTGCTAGCGCTCATGCGCCCATCGTAGCGCCGCCGGGCCTTGCGCCCGGCGGCGCGGGCCTCATCAGCGGCCCATTTCCTTCAAATAGGCAGCGCGCGCGGCCAGGGCGGTGTCGGGGAAGTCCGAGAACAGGCCGTCCAGCCCCAGGCGGTAGAACTGCAGGTACTCCTTCTGCGGATCGCCGCCATAGTCGAAGGCCAGGCGGCGCTTCTCGTTGCGGAAGGTGTAGGCATGCACGAACAGGCCGGCCTTGTGCGCGTCGGCGATCAGGCTGGTGGGCGCCTGCGTGTTGGCGTCGGCCCAGTTGGTCTTGCCGTCGCCGTTCTGGTCCTTCAGCGAGCCATCGGCATTCAGCACGCCCTTCACCGGCACGATATAGGGCTTCCAGGGGCCGATGCCGTCGGCATAGCTCTTGATCTCGGCCAGGCCGGCGGGCGTGACCATGTCGCTGAACAGGCGCTTGTCGCCGGCCTTGAACCAGTCGTAGGGCCGGTCGTAGGGCGCCACATAGGTGAGCTTGCCGGTCTTGAGGTCCACGTCGTCGGCGTCGATGAGCTGGATCAGGCGCGTCTTCAGGCCCTTGCTCTTCAGGTATTTCAGGCTGCCGGGCTCGAAGCTCTGCACGAACACCGGCGCATCCTTGGCATTCCAGCCGGCGGCGTCCAGCAGGGCGATCAGCTTGTCTTCCAGCGGCAGGCCGAGGTCGCGGTGGAAACTGGGGTTCTTGGTCTCGGGATAGACCGCGATGCTGCGCCCCTTCTCCTTGCTCTTGGCCTTCACCAGATCGATCAGTTCCTGGAAGGTGATGAGCTTGAACTTGCCGTTGTTGCCCTGCGGGCGCTCGGCATCGGTGATCAGGCCGCCCAGGGTCTTGATCTCGGCGAGCGTGAAGTCGCTGGCGAACCAGCCCTCCTGCAGCTCGCCGTCCACCGCCATGGTCTTCTTGCGCGCGGCGAATTCGGGATGGCTGGCCACATCGGTGCTGTAGGCCAGATTGGGGTCATGTCTTGCGATCAGCACGCCATCCTTGGTGGAGATCAGGTCGGGCTCCACCACATCGGCGCCCTGCTCGATCGCCAGCGCATAGGCCTCCAGCGTCTCTTCGGGCAGATAGCCCGAGGCACCGCGGTGCCCCACCACCAGGGGCTGCTGACCATCCAGGGTCGGCAGGGGATCCAGGTCGTCGCTGCCGCCACAGGCGCTCAGCAACAGGCTTGCCACCGCCGCGGCCACGGCCGCACGCTGCATCGAATTCATCGTCTTCACCTCCGTTGAACAACACCGCATTGTTCGAACAGGAGGTGACAGGCTGATGAAGCTGCTAGATCAGGCGCTGATACAGATAGAGCAGGCCCAGCAGCACCGGCTGGTGCAGCATGTAATAGCTCAGCGACCAGCCGCCCAGCCAGGCCAGCGGCCGCAGCGGCGCCGCGATGCCGCCCTGCAGCACGCGCTGCCGCGCCAGCCAGGCCCGGCCGAGCGCAAAGCCCAGCAGCATCACGCCCAGCCAGGGCAGCAGCGGCACATAGTCCTCGGTGACGGGTTTGCGCGTGACCAGCCCGACCCAGTTGGTCCAGCGGCTGTCGAAGAAGGCGTGCTGCCAGAGCTGCGGCGCCGCCAGCGCCAGCAGGGCCAGGCCCAGCAGGGCCCAGCCGGGCAGGCGCGGGCCGGCCCAGCGCAGCAGCAAGAGCATCAGCGCCATGCCATGCAGCACGCCGAAGCTGATGTAGCTGCGCGGAAACATCCACCAGGAGCCCAGCGATACCAGCAGGGCGCAGCCCGCCACCTGGGCCCAGCGCTTCCAGAAGCGCGGCCAGCGCTGGCCCTGCGCCACCGCCACCGCCTGGCCCAGGCCGGCGCAGAGCAGGAACAGGCTGACGATGGCCGTGCGCTGCCAGGTCCAGAAGGGGTCGCGGTAGAAATCCTGCCGTATCAGGCCGGCATGGTTGAGGTCGAAGCCGAAGTGGAACAGCGTCATCCACAGCATCGCCAGGCCGCGCAAGGCGTCCAGGCGTGGCATGCGAGAGTTCGGAGCGGTCAAAATAGAAGCCACGCAAAACGAATGGCCGCAGTCTAGCCGGCAACATCTGACCCCATGCGACGTTTGCCCACCCTCTTCCTGCTCTGTGCCGCGCTGCTGGCCGCCCTGCCCGCCGCGGCCCAGCGTCCGGTGCAGCCGCGCGGCGCGCTCGACGCCGCCGAGCTCAACAACATCAGCGTGTTCAAGAAGAGCTCGCCCTCGGTGGTGCACATCACCACGCTGGACGTGCAGCGCGACTTCTTCTCGCTGGACGTGCAGCAGGTGCCGCGCGGCACCGGCACCGGCTTCATCTGGGACGAGCGCGGCCACATCGTCACCAACTACCACGTCATCCAGGGCGGCGACGCGGCGCGCGTGACGCTCGCCGACCAGAGCAGCTACGCTGCCCGGCTGGTGGGCGCCTTCCCCGACCGCGACCTCGCGGTGCTGCGCATCGAGGCGCCGCGCGAGAAGCTGGTGCCCATCGCCATCGGCAGCAGCCGCGAGCTGCAGGTGGGCCAGGGCGTGTACGCGATCGGCAACCCCTTCGGCCTGGACCAGACGCTGACGCGCGGCATCGTCTCGGCGCTCAACCGCGAGATCGAATCGGTGAACCGGCGCGCCATCCGCGGCGTGATCCAGACCGATGCCGCCATCAACCCCGGCAACTCGGGCGGCCCCCTGCTCGATTCGGCCGGGCGGCTGATCGGCGTCAACACGCAGATCTACAGCCCCAGCGGCGCCAGCGCCGGCATCGGCTTCGCCATCCCGGTGGACGAGGTCAACCGCGTCGTGCCCCGGCTCATCAAGGACGGGCGCTACATCCGCCCGGCCATCGGCGTGACCTCGGGCTCGGCCCTGCTGCAGCAGGCGCTGCGCCTGCCCAAGGGCGTGGCCATCGTGGGCGTGGGCGCGCGCAGCCCCGCCGCCGAGGCCGGGCTGCAGCCCTTCACGCGGGCGCGCGACGGCCGCATCGTGCATGGCGACGTGATCACCGCGATCAACGACGAGGCGATCGCCGATCTCGACGACATGCTGGCCCTGCTGGAGCGCCGCCAGGTCGGCGAACGCGTCACGCTCACGCTCTGGAACAACGGCAAGACGCGCAGACAGGCGCTGGTGTTGGCCGCATCCGACTAGGCCAGCGAGGTAGCTGTGATACCGTGGCCGGGCCCGCGCCACCGTCACCGAGCCGCCTCGCCAGGATGATCCCGCCCCACCCACCACCCGCCGCGCCCAGACGGCCCTGGGCCCTGCTGGTCTGGTACTGGCCGGCGCTGCTGAGCGTGCTGGTGGGGGCGCTGATCGTGGCCGGCCTGCTGCGCCTGCATCTGCAGACCGACCGCGCCGCCGCGCGCGGCCAGCTGGAGGCACAGCTGACCCTGCTGCGCGCCCGCATCGAGGCCACCGCACAAAGCACCTTCAGCCCCACCCTCGGGCTGGAGGCCATGATCCAGCTCGATGGCGACATCACCGAGGAGCGCTTCGAGCGCCTCACCAGCCGTGCCGTCAAGCTCGTGCCGCAGCTGCGCAGCGTGGTGGCGGCGCCCGACGACGTGGCCCGCCATGTATTCCCGCGCGCCGGCAACGAGCGCGTGTTCGGCCTGGTCTACCGCAGCATCCCGACGCAATGGGCGCAGGTGCAGGCGGCGCGCGCGCAGCGCGGGCCGCTGATCGTCGCGCCGGTGGTGCTGGTGCAGGGCGGTATGGGCATCATCCAGCGCACGCCGGTGTTCCTGCGCGATGCCGCCGCGCCGGACGGCCAGCGCTATTGGGGCGTGGTGTCGGTGGTGGCGGACTTGGAGCGCTTCATGCAGGCCGCCGGCCTGGAGCACCAGGCCGGGCTGGCGCTCGAGATCGTCGACGAGCGCGAGGGCCGGCAGGCGGCGCGCCATGTCTGGGGCGAGACCAGGCTCGCCGAGGCCGGCGCGGTGCGGCAGGTGGCGCAGCTGCCGGGCGGCCTGTGGACCCTGCTGGCCCTGCCCCAGGGGGGCTGGGAGAGCGGCCTGGCCTGGCAGTCGGCCGATGTGATGGCCAGCCTGATCGGCGCGGCCCTGGTCACCGCCCTGCTCGCCCTGCTGGGCCGGCAGCGCCATGTGCTGAGCCAGCGCAACGAGGCCCTGGCCCATGAGATCGAAACGGGCCGCCAGGCCAGCCAGCAGCTGCAGGAATCGCAGGCGCGTTTTCGCAGCCTCGCCGCGCTGGCCAGCGACTGGGTCTGGGAGCAGGACGCCGAGTTGCGCTTCACCTATATCTCGCGCACCGCCGAGGAGGCCTCCAATGTGCACAGCAGCAGCGTGCTGGGCCACCGGCGCTGGGAGTCGCCGGTGATCGCGCCCGGCGTCGACTGGGAGGCGCACAAGGCGCAGCTGGCGCGCCACGAGCCCTTCCGCGACCTCGAGTATTCGCAGTACACCGAAGACGGCACGCTGCGCCATGTGAGCGTGTCCGGCACGCCGATCTTCGATGCCGACGGCGTGTTCCGCGGCTACCGCGGCACCGGCCGCAACATCACGCCGGCCAAGCAGGCGGAGGCCGCGCTGCGCCAGTCCCAGGCCGATCTGATGCAGGCGCGCGATCGCCTGCAGGCCCTGCTCGATGCGGCCATCGAGGTGGCCATCATCGCCACCGATCTGCAGGGCCGCATGATGCTGTTCAACCGCGGCGCCGAGCGCATGCTGGACTACCGCGAGGAGGACATGCTGGGCAAGAGCCCGGCCCTGCTGCACCTGCCGGCCGAGGTCGAGGCACGCGGCTTGGCGCTCAGCGCCGAACTGGGGCGCCCCATCCAGGGCTTCGAGACCTTTGTGGCGCTGGCGCAGCGCGATGGCATCGAGACGCGCGAATGGACCTATCTGCGCCGCGACGGCCAGGCCCTGGCGGTCTCCCTGAGCGTCACCCATGTGCGCGACCGCCATGGCACGCCGCTCGGCTATCTGGGTGTGGCGCGCGACATCAGCGCGCAGCGCCAGGCCGAGCGGCAATCGCATGAACTGCATGCCGAGCTCGAGAGCCGGGTGAGCCGCCGCACCGCCGAGCTGCGCGAGGCGCTGGCCCATCTGCACCGCGCCCAGGACGAGCTGCTGCGCTCGGAAAAACTGGCCGCGCTGGGCTCGCTGGTGGCGGGCGTGGCGCATGAGCTCAACACGCCGCTGGGCAACTGCCTCACCACCGCCTCGACGCTGGACGAGCGCACGCGCGAGACCCGCCAGGCCTTTGTGGAGGGCCATATGCGCCGCTCCAGCCTGGCCTCCTATCTGGACGATGCCGGCGCCGCCACCGCGATCCTGCTGCGCGGCCTGGGCACGGCCAACGAACTGGTGACGCACTTCAAGCAGCTCTCGGTGGACCAGACCAGCGTGCAGCGCCGCCAGTACCGCCTCGACGCGGTGGTGGACGATGTGCTGAGCCTGATGCGGGCGCGCTGGAAGACCACGCCCTACCGCATCCGCACCGACATCCCGCCTGAGCTCGAGCTGGACGGCTACCCCGGCCCGCTCAGCCAGGTGCTCAGCAATCTGATGCTGAACGCCCTGCTGCATGCCTTCGAGGGCCGCGACAGCGGCGAGCTCAGCATCAGCGCACGCGCGCTGGACGCGCAGCAGTTCGAGCTGGTGGTGGCCGACGACGGCCTGGGCATGAGCGAGGAGGTGCGGCGCCGCGCCTTCGACCCCTTCTTCACCACCAAGATGGGGCGCGGCGGTACCGGCCTCGGGCTCAACATCGTCTACAACATCATCACCGACATCCTGGGCGGCCATGTGGAGCTGCACAGCGAACCCGGCCGGGGCAGCCGCTTCGTGTTCCGGCTGCCGCGCGTGGCGCCCGAGCTGAAGGGGCATTGAGCGCGCCTCAGCGGGCGCCCGCGCTCTGCCGCAAGATGACGCCCATGCACACGCCTCTTTCCATCTTGGATCTCGCGCCCATCGTCGAGGGCAGCGATGCCCGCAGCGCCCTGCTCAACAGCCTGGAGCTGGCCCGCCATGCCGAAGCGCTGGGCTACCGGCGCTACTGGGTGGCCGAGCACCACAATATGGACGGCGTGGCCAGCTCGGCCACCGCGGTGCTGATCGGCCAGATCGCCGCCGCCACCCGGCAGATCCGCGTCGGCTCGGGCGGCATCATGCTGCCCAACCACGCGCCGCTGACCATCGCCGAAGCTTTCGGCACCCTCGCCACGCTCTTCCCCGATCGCATCGACCTGGGCCTGGGCCGCGCGCCCGGCACCGATGGCCCGACCATGCGCGCGCTGCGCCGCCACCTCAGCACGGCGGCCGAAGACCGCTTCCCGGAGGACGTGCAGGAGCTGCAGGCCTATCTGGCGCCGGCCCGCGAGGGTCAGGTCGTGCGCGCCATTCCGGGCCAGGGCACCGAGGTGCCGATCTGGCTGCTCGGCTCCAGCCTCTACAGCGCCCAGTTGGCCGCCTATCTGGGCCTGCCCTTTGCCTTTGCCTCGCATTTCGCACCCGAGCTGCTGATGCAGGCGCTCGAGCTCTACCGCGGCCAATACCGCCCCAGCGAGCGCCACCCCAGGCCCCATGCAATGGTGGGGCTGAACGTGATCGTGGCCGACAGCGACGCGCAGGCCGCGTATTTGTTCAGCTCGCTGCAGCAGCGCTTCCTGGGCATGGTGCGCGGCCGGCGCGGCCCGCTGCCGCCGCCGGTGGACGATATGGATGCGCGCTGGAACGCGGCCGAGGCGGCCCAGGTGGCGCGCATGCTGGCGGAATCCATCGTCGGCTCGCCCGCCACCGTCAAGGCGGGGTTGGCGGCCACCCAGGCGCGCACCGGCGCCGACGAGTTCATCGTCGCCTGCGCCCTGCACTCGCAGGCCGCGCGGCTGCGCTCCTACGAGTTGCTGGCCGGCCTGGCCTAGCGTGCGAGCGCCAGCCGCCAGGCGCCTCTCAATTGCTTACAGCTTGCGCCGCGCATTCGCAGTAGGCTCGCCGCCCAAAGCCGAGTTTCACAGCCGGGACGCCCGGAATGCCCAGACATGCAGATTGCTGCTTATGAATTCATCACGGCCGAAGGTCGCTTTGCGATCAGCCTGCGCCCCTACGGCCGCTGGCGGGTGCGTTGCGCCAGCGGCCTGCTGGACCGATCCTTCGCCGACCCCGAGGAGGCGCTGGCCGAATTGGCCGCCCATTGGCCGGTGCCGCCGCGCCTGAAGGACTGGACGCCGCTGCCCACGCACAGCGGCGAAACCATGCTGGGCGGGCTCGACCCGCTGGAGCACCTGTCGCCAGGCTAGCCGGCAGGCCGGTTCAACCCAGGGCGCGACGCGCGTTCGCGAACATGCGCGCCCAGGGGCTCGCCTCGCCCTTGTCGCCGCTGGTCCAGCTGAGCTGGATATTGCGCTGCACGCGCTCCGGATGCGGCATCAGCACGGTGAAGCGGCCATCGGCCGTGGTCACCGAGGTCAGGCCCTCGGGGCTGCCGTTCGGGTTGAGCGGATAGACCTCGGTGGGCCGGCCATGGTGGTCCACGTAACGCATTGCGCGCGCCACCTTGCTGGCATCGCCGCGCTGCGAGAAATCGGCATAACCCTCGCCATGTGCCACCGCGATCGGCAGGCGGCTGCCGGCCATGCCCTGGAAGAACAGGCTGGGGCTCTCCAGCACTTCCACCATCGCCAGCCGGGCCTCGAACTGCTCGCTCTTGTTGCGCGTGAACTTGGGCCAGTGCTGGGCGCCGGGGATGATGGGCGAGAGCGCGGCCATCATCTGGCAGCCATTGCACACGCCCAGCGCGAAGCTGTCGCTGCGCGCGAAAAAGGCCTTGAACTGATCGGCCAGCACCGGGTTGAACATCACCGAGCGCGCCCAGCCCTCGCCGGCACCCAGGGTGTCGCCATAGCTGAAGCCGCCGCAGGCGATGAAGCCCTTGTAGCGGTCCAGCGTGGTGCCGCCGGACTGCAGATCGCTCATGTGCACGTCGTAGGTGTCGAAGCCGGCCCGGGCCAGGGCATAGGACATCTCCACATGCGAGTTGACGCCCTGCTCGCGCAGGATCGCGATCCTGGGGCGCGCGCCCGTCGAGATGAAGGGCGCGGCGACGTCTTCCTTGGGATCGAAGCTCAGGTGCACATGGCGGCCGGGGTCGTCGGCCTGGCCGGCCAGGGCATGCTCGGAATCGGCGCAGGCCGGGTTGTCGCGCAGCTGGGCGACACGCCAGCTGACCTGGTCCCATTCCTTGTGCAGCGCCTCCAGCGCCGCGCCATAGACCTTCTTGCTGTCGCGCCAGACTTCCATCTGGCCGCTCGCATTGGGCTTGCCCACCACATGGCTGTGCTTGGAGAGGCCGTGCTTGCGCAGCAGCTGCATCACCGCATCGCGCTGGGCGGTGGGCACCTGCAGCAGCGCGCCCAGCTCCTCGTTGAACAGGGCCTTGAGCGTCAGCTCCTCGCGGCGCGCGCTCACCTGGCTGGCCCAGTTCTTGGAATCGCCCACATCGGCACGGCTGTCGGAGACGCCATCGCCCTCGGTGACCAGCATGTCCACATTCAGGCTGATGCCGCAATGGCCGGCAAAGGCCATTTCGCAGGCGGTGGCCCAGAGGCCGCCGTCGCCGCGGTCGTGGTAGGCCAGCAGCTGGCCGCTGGCGCGCAATTCATTCACGGCGGCCACCAGGCTCTTGAGCGCTTCAGCATCGTCCAGATCGGGCACCTCGCCACCGAACTGGCTCAGGGTCTGAGCCAGGATGGAGCCGCCCATGCGCTGCCGGCCCTGGCCGAGGTCGACCAGGATCAGGCTCGTGTCACCGGCCTGCAGCTCGGGCGTGAGCGTGCCCCGCACATCGGCAAGCGTGGCGAAGGCGGTGATGATCAGCGAGACCGGTGCGGTGACCTGCTTGACCGCGCCTGCCGCATCGTTCCAGCGCGTGCGCATCGACAGCGAATCCTTGCCCACCGGGATCGAGATGCCCAGCGCCGGGCACAGCTCCATGCCCACCGCCTTGACGGTATCGAACAGCGCGGCGTCCTCGCCGGGCTCGCCACAGGCCGCCATCCAGTTGGCGCTGAGCTTGACGCGCTCCAGCTCGATCGGCGCGGCGAGCAGATTGGTGATGGCCTCGGCCACCGCCATGCGGCCCGAGGCCGGGCCGTTGACGGCCGCCAGCGGGGTGCGCTCACCCATGCTCATGGCCTCGCCGCGGAAGCCCTTGAAGTCGGCCAGGGTGACGGCGCAATCGGCCACCGGCACCTGCCAGGGGCCGACGAACTGGTCGCGATGGTTCAGGCCGCCGACCGTGCGGTCACCGATCGAGATCAGGAAGCGCTTGGAGGCCACGGTCGGGTGGCGCAGCACCTCCACCGCTGCGGTCGCCAGGCTGGCGCCGCCCAGCTCCAGGCGGCCGGCGTCGCGCGCCACGCGCTGCACGTCGCGGTGCATCTTGGGCGGCTTGCCCAGCAGCGTCGCCATCGGCATGTCGATGGCGCGGTCTCCTGCCGGGCCGTCTTCCAGCACCAGCTCGCGCTGCTCGGTGGTCACGCCCACCACCGCAAAGGGGCAGCGCTCGCGTTCGCACATGGCGCGGAAGGTCTCGAGACTCTCGGGCGCGATCGCCAGCACATAGCGCTCCTGGCTTTCGTTGCACCAGATCTCCTTGGGGGCAAGACCTGACTCCTCGAGCGGCACGGCGCGCAGATCGAAGATGGCGCCGCGCCCGGCATCGTTCACCAGCTCGGGGAAGGCGTTAGAGATGCCGCCGGCGCCGACGTCGTGGATGGCGAGGATGGGATTGTCGGCACCCAGGCCCCAGCAATGGTTGATGACCTCCTGCACACGGCGCTCGATCTCGGGGTTGCCGCGCTGCACCGAGTCGAAGTCCAGGTCGGCGGTGTTGGTGCCGGCCGCCATCGAGCTGGCGGCGCTGCCGCCCATGCCGATGCGCATGCCCGGGCCGCCCAGCTGCACCAGCAGGCTGCCGGCGGGGAATTCGATCTTGCGGGTGAGGTCGGAGCGGATCGCACCGATGCCCCCGGCGATCATGATGGGCTTGTGGTAGCCGCGCGTGATGCCGTCCACCTGCTGCTCATAGGCACGGAAGTAGCCGCCCAGATTGGGCCGGCCGAACTCGTTGTTGAAGGCGGCGCCGCCGATCGGGCCCTCGATCATGATCTGCAGCGGGCTGGCGATGTGCTCGGGCTTGCCGATGTCCTGCTGCTCCCAGCGCTCCGTGAGGCCGGGCAGGCGCAGATTGGAGACGGTGAAGCCGGCGAGGCCGGCCTTGGGCTTGGCACCACGGCCGGTGGCGCCTTCGTCACGGATCTCGCCGCCGGCGCCGGTGGAGGCACCCGGGAAGGGCGAGATGGCGGTCGGGTGGTTGTGGGTCTCGACCTTCATCAGCACATGCGAGGTCTCGGCGCGGGCCTGGTACTGCGGTGCCTTGTCAAAGCCCGCCGGCATCCAGCGTTCGAGCTCATGGCCTTCCATCACCGCGGCATTGTCCGAATAGGCAATCACCGTGTGCTGGGGGTGCAGCTTCTCGGTGTTGCGGATCATGCCGAACAGGGACAGGTCTTGCTCTTCACCGTCCACCGTGAACTTGGCATTGAAGATCTTGTGGCGGCAATGCTCGCTATTGGCCTGCGCGAACATCATCAGCTCGACATCGCTGGGGTTGCGCTTGAGGCCCTGGAAGGCCGTCACCAGGTAGTCAATCTCGTCGTCGGAGAGCGCCAGGCCAAAGGTCTTGTTGGCCGCCTCCAGGGCCGGGCGGCCCGATCCCAGCACATCCACATGCTCGAGCGGCTGGGCCTCCTTCTCGTCGAACAGGTGGGCGGCGGCCGCGCGGCTCAGCAGCACGCTCTCGGTCATGCGGTCGTGCAGCAGCGCGGCGCAGGCCAGGCGTTCGGCCTCGGACAGGGTCTTCACGCCGCCCAGCAAGCCGCTCTTGAGCGTGATGCGGTACTCGGTGACACGCTCGACGCGATGGATATCCAAGCCGCAGTTGTGCGCGATGTCGGTAGCCTTGGAGGCCCAGGGGCTCACCGTGCCCAGGCGCGGCGCCACCACGATCAGTTCGCCCTCCTGCGCGCCCTGGTAGGCATCGCCATAGTCCAGCAGGGCCGCCAGCTTGGACTTGACCTCATCGGCCAGCGCTGCATCGCTCCAGACCCAGTGCACATGGCGTGCGGCAATGGCGGTGATGCGCTCGTTGACGGCCTGCAGCCGCGGCAGCAAGGCATTGGCACGGAAGGAGGAAAGAGCGTTGCCGCCCTCGAAGTGGAGCAGATGCTTGGGCTTGGAGGAGGAAGAGGCCATGGGGTCCCGGGATGCGCGCATGCGGCGCTGGAGGTTGCGGTCTCAAGCCTGGTGGGCCTGGCCGTTGAAGCCCGGGATTTTAGCTAGGGTCTGTACCGATACGGCGGAGCCCGCAAAGTTTCACAGCTTGGTGAAATCTTTGCCTGGCATTCACACAGTCTTTTCGCCGTCTCGCGATACTTTGCACATGAACGATCCGCGCCAAATCTGGGACCAGCGCTACGGCCTCGGCCAGGCCAGCCTGGCCGACAACTGGCTGGAGCATTGGGGCGCCGCCTGGCTCGCCCATGCCCATGGCCAGGGCTATCAGGCGCTGGACATTGGCTGCGGCAATGGCCATGAGAGCGCCGCCCTGCTGGCCCTGGGCTGGCAGGTCACCGCCACCGAGATCTCGCCCACCGCCCTGGCGGCGGCCGAGGAACGCAATCCGGCGGCGCGCCATCTGCTCACCGATGTGCGCACCATGCCCGAGATCGCCAGCGCCAGCATGGACCTGGCGGTGGCCCATCTCTCGCTGCATTACTTCGACCAGGCCGGCAGCCTGCAGGCCTTCGCCGAGATCGCACGGGTGCTCAAGCCCGGTGGCCTGCTGCTGGGCAGCGTCAACGCCGAGGACGACCTCAACTACGGCGCGCCGGCCGACGCCAGCGGCTGGGAACCCGTCCTGGTGGACGGCGTGCCCAAGCAGTTCTTCACCTCGCCCAAGCTCTTGAGCTGCCTGCGCCAGCACTACGAGTTGCTGGAGCTGCGCAAGTCCATCAGCCTGCGCTACGGCGCGCCCAAGTCGGTATGGGACTTCGCGGCGCGGCGTTTGCCGCCGACTTAGCGTCCGACTTAGCGTCCGGCCTTCATCTGGCCGACGATGTGCTCGGCGCGCTCGATCAGCGCGGCGGTGTCGATGGTGGTGAGCACCCTGCCCTTGAGCACCTGGCGGCCGCCCACCCAGACGTCGGACACATGCTCGCGGCCGGCCACATAGACCAGCTGCGCATCGGCGTGGTAGACCGGTCGGCATTCCAGCGCGTCCAGCGAGACCGCCACCACATCGGCCAGCTTGCCGACTTCCAGCGAGCCCAGATCGGCCTCGCGGCCCATCGCCTTGGCGGCACGGATGGTGGCCATTTCCAGCGCAGTGCGCGCCGAGACGGTGAGCGGGTCGCCCGTCACGCCCTTGGCCAGCAGGGCCGCGGCGCGGATCTCGGCAAACATGTCCTGGCGGTTGTTGGAGGCGGCGCCGTCGGTGCCCAGAATCGTGTTCACGCCAGCGGCTTCCAGCGCCTTGATCGGCGCCACGCCCGAGGCCAGCTTGAGGTTGGAGCTGGGGTTGTGCACCAGATGCACCTTCTGCGCCGCCAGCATCGCGATCTCGGCCTCGGTGAGGTGCACCATGTGCACGGCCAGCATGCGCTCGTTCAGCACGCCCAGCTTGTTGAGGCGCTCCAGCGGCCGCATGCCGTATTGCTTCAGACTGCCATCCACTTCCTCCTGGGTCTCGTGGATATGGCAGTGCATCTGGATGTCCAGACGCTCGGCCAGTTCGCGCAGCTTGACGAAGGTCTCGTCCGACACCGTGTAGGGCGCGTGCGGCGCGCTGGTCCAGTCCAACAGGCTTTCGCCCTTGTACTGCTCGTAGGCGGCCACGCCACGGTCGATGTACTCCTGGGCATTGGCGGCATAGCCGGTGGGGAAGTCGATCACATTGATCGACACGCCGGCGCGGATGCCGGCATCCACCGCGGCACGGGCCATCGCGGTGGGAAAGAAATACATGTCGTTCAGATAGGTCACGCCACCGCGCAGCGCCTCGGCGGCGGAGAGCAGCGAGCCCTGGTAGGTCCAGTCCTCGCTGACCCACTTCTTCTCCAGCGGCCAGATATGGTTGTTGAGCCAGTCCATCAGGGCAAGGTCATCGGCCACGCCGCGCAGCAGCGACATGGCCGAATGGGTGTGGCCGTTGATCAGGCCGGGGATCAGCACATGCTGGCCCAGCTCGACGCGCTCGGCATCGGCATAGCGCGCCTCGGCCTCGCCCCAAGGCAGCACGGCGGCGATGCGCTCGCCATCCATCACCACCGCATGCTGCTCGAGCACGGCGCCGCCAGGAGTCATGGGAAGGACCCAGCGGGCCTTGAGGATGGTTTGCTGCTTGCTCATGATGGGGTCGCTCAGTCGAAAAGACGGGTGAATTCTGACAGCACGCGGGCCGCGTCCACGCGCACGCAGGCCTGCTGCGCGGGGCTGTGGGCCCAGGGTGAATCGGGGGCGGCCAGGCCCTGGTGATCCTGGATGGTCTGGCCGCGCGCGATGCCGTCCAGCACCACGCGCACCGGGCCGGCGCGCAGGCCGAAGGCCTCGGGCGCGGCCACGTACACGGCCGCGCTGGCATCGTGCGAGTAGATGCCGCCGATGCCGTCGCGCTCGTGATAGAAATCCTGGTAATGGCGCGTCGCGGCCCAGAGGAAGTCGCCCACGGCGCCCTGCTTGCCGCCACGGCCCTTCAGGGCGGCCAGATCGTCGTGCTTCATCACCACCTCCTGGGTCACGTCGAGGCCGACGATCACCACCGGCCAGGCCGCGGCAAACACCGCATCGGCCGCCTCGGGGTCGTTGATGATGTTGGCCTCGGCCACCGGGCTGACATTGCCGCCATGGCCATGCGTGCCGAAGGCGCCGCCCATCACCACCACCTGCCGCACCTTGGCGGCGATGCCGGGGTCGTGGCGCAGCGCCAGCGCGAGGTTGGTGAGCGGGCCCACGGCCACCAGGGTGATCTGGCCCGGCTCGGCATTGACCATGGCACAGATCAACTCATGCGCTGGACGGCCATCGACCTCGCGCCGTGGCGCGGGCACCAGCGCGCCCACGCCACCCAGGCCGTCCTCGCCGTGCACATGGGCTGGGAAGGCCTGGTCCTGGCGCGGCCGCAAGGGGCCGGAGGCGCCGGCCGCCACCGGCAGATCGAGCTCATAAAGCGCCGCCAGCGCCAGCGCATTGCGCGTGGTGGTGGCGACGGCGGCATTGCCGAACACGGTGGTGATGGCGCGCAGCCGGATGGCGGGGTGGCGCGCCAGCACATAGAGCGCCATGGCGTCGTCGATGCCAGGATCGGTGTCGAAGATGACGGATTGGGGAACTGCTTGCATGGCTGAAAAACCTCAGGAGCGCGGCTGCAGCTCGGCTGCGAGTTCGGCACGGCGCGGCATGGCCGTCTGCACGCCGGCGCGGCTCACCGCCAGCGCGGCTGCAGCCTGGCCGAGGCGCACCGCGTCTGCGGGCGCCCAGCCTTCGGCCAGGCCGGTGGCCAGTCCGCCGACAAAGGTATCGCCGGCACCCACCGTGTCCACCGCGGTGACGCGCTGCGCCGGCAGATGTTGCGCGCCTGGTTGCGCACTGCACAGCAGCACGCCCTGGGCGCCCAGGGTGACCACGACCTGGCCCGGGCCACGCGCGAGCAGCGCCTCGGCCGCCGCCCGCACCTGCTCCAGGCTGGCGCTGGGCATGCCCGCCATCTGGCCGGCCTCGGTTTCATTGAGCACCAGCCACTGCGTCTGGGCCAGTAGCTCGGCGCTCACCGGCAGGGCCGGCGCGGCATTCAGAATGGTCGTCACCCCGGCCGCGCGTGCCAGCGCAAAAGCATGCGCTATAGCGGGCTGCGGCACTTCCAGCTGGGCCACCACCACGCGCGCCGCCTGCAGCACCGCCTTGGCCTGATCGACGTCGGCCGCACTCAGCTGCGCATTGCTGCCCGGCACATAGACGATGGAGTTCTCGCCGCCCTGGCTGGCCACCATGATGACGGCGATGCCCGGCAGCGCCGTGGCATCGGTGGCAACCGCCGCGGTGTGCACACCTTCGGCGCCCAGCGCCGCCAGCAGCTCGGCGCCATGCTGGCGCGTGCCGACGCGCGACACGAAGGCCACCTCGGCGCCCAGGCGCGCCGCGGCCACCGCCTGGTTGGCGCCCTTGCCGCCCGGGGCCATCACAAAGGCCTCGCCCACCAGGGTCTCGCCGGGCGCCGGCAGGCGCGGCGAATGCGAGACCATGTCCATATTGATGCTGCCCACCACCACCACGCTGGCGGGCTTGCTGCTTGCTGTTGCAGTCATGAAAAGATTCCTTGGCAATCAGGCGGGCGCGGCGCTGCTTTCGCGCACCACCAGGCGCGGCGTCAGCAACACATCCTTCAGCGGTGCGCCAGGGTTGTCGATGCGGTCCAGCAGCACGCGAGCGGCCTCACGGCCAAGCTCCTTGATGGAGCAGCCCACGGTGGTGAGCGCGGGGTAGACGAAACTGCTCAGCTCGATGTCGTCGAAGCCCACGATGGAGAGCTGCTCGGGCACCTTGCGCCCCAGCTCGGCCGCGGCGCGCAAGCCGCCCATCGCCATCATGTCGTTGCCGGCGAACACGGCCGTGATCTCGGGATGCTTGCGCAGCAGCGCCCGCACCGCCTCGTAGCCGCCGGCGCTGGAGAAGTCGCTCTCCACCAGCCAGCCTTCCTGCGGCGTGATGCCGCGCTCCAGCAGCGCCTGGCGCCAGCCCTCGACACGCTCGATCGCCACCTCGAACTCGGCCGGGCCACTGATGCAGCCGATGTGCCGGTGCCCCAGCTCCAGCAGATGCGCCACCGCCGCATGCGCGCCGGCCCGGTTGTGCACGCTGACGCGGTCGGCGCGTGCGCCGGGCACCAGGCGGTCCACCGTCACCGCGGGCACGCTGGCCAGCTTGAAGATCTTCGCCAGCGAGGCGGCATCGCCGGCCGAGGCCAGCAGCAGGCCGTCGATGCGCTTTTCCAGCAGGGTGCGCATGTACTGCTGCTGGCGCTTGGGGTCGTTGTCGGAGTTGCACAGAAACACCGAATAGCCCGCCAGGCGGCAGCATTCCTCGACGCCGCAGACCAGCTCGGCGAAGAAGGGGTTCTGCACATTCGGCACCAGCACGCCGATGATCTTGGTCTCGCTCTTGCGCAACGAACGCGCCACCGCGCTGGGCAGGTAACCGATCTCCTCCACCGCGGCCAGCACGCGCCGGCGCGCATCGGCGCTCACCGGGCGGGTGTCGTTGAGGACATGCGATACCGTCGTAAAGGACACCCCGGCCAGGGCGGCCACGTCTTTGATCGTGCTCACAGATGCTTGTTGCTCGCTAGGGTCGGATCGATGGATCCAGATTGGCAAACGTTTGCCAGTCTGCGTAGCATAGCCCAAAAAGCCTGATCTACATCAGGCTGGCGCGCCGCCCACACCGGGGACAAACCCAGCAAAAACAAAGCCCCCGAGCGAGGCTGCGGGGGCTGCTGCGATCGGGCAGGCAGGGAGCCTGCCGGCGATCATCAACGCTGGGCGATGGGCTTGACGTTGCGCGAGGTGGCGCCGACGAAGAGCTGGCGCGGACGGCCGATCTTGTACTCGGGGTCGCCGATCATCTCGTTCAGCTGGGCGATCCAGCCCACCGTGCGGGCGAGTGCAAAGATCGCGGTGAACAGCGGCACCGGGATGCCGATGGCGCGCTGCACGATGCCCGAGTAGAAGTCCACGTTCGGGTAGAGCTTGCGGGCGACGAAGTATTCGTCTTCCAGCGCGATCTTCTCGAGTTCCATCGCGAGCTTGAAGAGTGGGTCGTCGTGCAGGCCCAGTTCGTTCAGCACCTCGTGGCAGGTCTCGCGCATCAGCTTGGCGCGCGGGTCGTAGTTCTTGTAGACGCGGTGACCGAAGCCCATCAACTTGACGTTGCTGTTCTTGTCCTTCACCTGCTTGATGAACTCGCCGATCTTGGCCACGCCACCCATTTGCTGGATGTCGCTGAGCATGTTCAGGCAGGCCTCGTTGGCGCCGCCGTGGGCCGGGCCCCACAGGCAGGCCACGCCGGCGGCGATGGCTGCAAAGGGGTTGGTGCCCGAGGAGCCGCACAGACGCACCGTCGAGGTCGAGGCGTTCTGCTCGTGGTCGGCATGCAGGGTGAAGATGCGGTCCATGGCGCGCACCAGCACGTCATTGGGCTTGTAGTCCTCGCAGGGCGTGGCAAACATCATGCGCATGAAGTTGCCGGCGTAGCTGAGGTCGTTCTTCGGATAGATATAGGGCTGGCCGACCGTGTACTTGTAGGCCATCGCCACCATCGTCGGCATCTTGGCGATCAGGCGGATCGCCGCGATCTCGCGATGCTCGGGGTTATTGATGTCGGTGCTGTCGTGATAGAAGGACGACATCGCACCCACCAGGCCGGTCATCACGGCCATCGGATGGGCGTCGCGGCGGAAGCCGCGCAGGAAGAACTGCATCTGCTCGTTGACCATGGTGTGGTTGGTCACGCGCGAGACGAAATCCGCCTTCTGGGTTTCGTTGGGCAGCTCTCCGTAGAGCAGCAGATAGCAGGTCTCGAGGTAGTCGCAGTTCACCGCCAGCTGCTCGATCGGGTAGCCGCGATACAGCAACTCGCCCTTGTCGCCATCGATGTAGGTGATGGTCGAGTTGCAGGAGGCGGTGGAGAGGAAGCCCGGGTCGTAGGTGAACTTGCCCGTCTGCGCGTAGAGCTTGCGGATGTCGATCACATCCGGGCCTACCGAGCCCTTGTAAATAGGCAGGTCCATTTGCGGGCTGCCGTCCGAGAACGACAGGGTGGCTTTGACGTCAGACGGGGTCATAAGTCTTTCCTTGTGACAGCTTTTCGAAAGAATTCACTACTTGGGAACACGCAGCAGCTTGAGCACGGCCCGCACCTCGGGGCGATCCAGTTCGCCCTCGGGTTCCTTGCGGGCCAGGAACAAGTCCATCAGGTCGTTGTCGGCCAGGTCCATCAGAAGCGTCAGACCCAAGGCCTGAGACTCTGTGAGCGTGGCCTCGTGGCGCACAAAGAAGCGCTCGATGAAAAGATCATTCTCAAGCAAACCGCGGCGGCAGCGCCACTTGAGTTTGGAGAGAGCTCTCTCGTCGATGCGGGCTTCTTCAGTACTGGTGCTCATGCTGTGCAGACAATGTTCGCGCTCAGACCGCGCGACGCACCATCAGTTCCTTGATCTTGCCAATCGCCTTGGTGGGGTTCAGCCCCTTGGGGCAGACGTCCACGCAGTTCATGATGGTGTGGCAGCGGAACAGGCGGTACGGATCTTCCAGGTTGTCCAGGCGCTCGGCGGTGGCTTCGTCGCGGCTGTCTGCGATGAAGCGGTAGGCCTGCAGCAGACCGGCCGGGCCCACGAACTTGTCGGGGTTCCACCAGAAGCTGGGGCAGCTCGTCGAGCAGCTGGCGCACAGGATGCACTCGTACAGGCCGTCGAGCTCTTCGCGCTCCACCGGCGACTGCAGACGCTCCTTCTCCGGCGGAATGTTGTCATTCACCAGATAGGGCTTGATCGAGTTGTACTGCTTGAAGAACTGCGTCATGTCGACGATCAGGTCGCGCACCACCGGCAGGCCCGGCAGCGGCTTCAGCACGATCGTGGCCGGCAGCGACAGCATATTGGTCAGGCAGGCCAGACCGTTTTTGCCGTTGATGTTCATCGCGTCCGAGCCGCACACGCCTTCGCGGCAGGAGCGGCGGAAGGACAGCGTGGGGTCCACGGCCTTCAGCTTGATGAGGGCGTCCAGCAGCATGCGCTCATGGCCATCGAGTTCGATCTCGATGGTCTGCATATAGGGCTTGGCGTCCTTGTCCGGGTCGTAGCGGTAGATCTGGAAGGTGCGTTTCATGGCTCTAATCCTTTAGAAGGTGCGGACCTTGGGCGGCACCGATTCCACCGTCAGCGGTTGCAGGTTCACGGGCTTGTAGTCGAGGCGGTTGCCTTCGGAGTACCACAGCGTGTGCTTCATCCAGTTGGCGTCGTCGCGGTTCGGGAAGTCGTTGTGCGCATGCGCACCACGGCTTTCCGGGCGGGCGGCCGCCGAGATCATGGTGGCCTTGGCGGCCTCGATCAGGTTGTCGACCTCCAGGGCCTCGACGCGCGCGGTGTTGAACACCTTGCTCTTGTCCTTCAGGCCGATGCTCTTGACGCGCTCGGCCACTTCCAGGATCTTGCTCACGCCCTCGTTCATCACCGCCTGGGTGCGGAACACGCCGGCGTGCTTTTGCATCGTCGAGCGGATGTCGTTGGCCACGTCCTGCGCGTATTCGCCGTTGGTGGCCGACTCCAGGCGCGCCAGGCGTGCCAGGGTCAGGTCCGCCGCGTCCTTGGGCAGGGGCTTGTGGTTCTTGTTCTTGAGCGCGAAGTCGACGATGTGGTTGCCGGCCGCGCGGCCGAACACCACCAGGTCCAGCAGCGAGTTGGTGCCCAGGCGGTTGGCGCCGTGCACGCTCACGCAGGAGCATTCACCCACGGCGTAGAGTCCGTTGACGATGTCGTTGACCTTGCCGTTCTTGGGGATCACCACCTGGCCATGCACATTCGTCGGAATGCCACCCATCTGGTAGTGGATGGTCGGCACCACGGGAATCGGTTCCTTGGTGATGTCGACGTTGGCGAAGTTGTGGCCGATCTCGAACACCGAGGGCAGGCGCTTCATGATGGTCTCGGCGCCCAGGTGGGTCATGTCCAGCAGCACATAGTCCTTGTTGGGACCGCAGCCGCGACCTTCCTTGATTTCCTGGTCCATCGAGCGCGACACGAAGTCACGCGGCGCCAGGTCCTTCAGCGTCGGCGCATAGCGCTCCATGAAGCGCTCGCCATTGCTGTTGCGCAGGATCGCGCCCTCGCCACGGCAGCCTTCGGTCAGCAGCACGCCCGCGCCGGCCACGCCGGTGGGGTGGAACTGCCAGAACTCCATGTCTTCCAGCGGGATGCCGGAGCGGGCCGCCATGCCCAGGCCGTCACCGGTGTTGATGAAGGCATTGGTGGAGGCGGCGTAGATGCGCCCTGCCCCGCCGGTGGCCATCAGCACGGTCTTGGCTTCGAGGATGTGGATCTCGCCGGTTTCCATTTCCAGCGCGGTCACGCCCACCACATCGCCCTCGGCGTCGCGGATCAGGTCCAGCGCCATCCATTCGACGAAGAACTGGGTCTTGGCCTTGACGTTCTGCTGGTACAGGGTGTGCAACAGCGCATGGCCGGTACGGTCGGCCGCGGCGCAGGCGCGCTGCACCGGCTTCTCACCGTAGTTGGCGGTGTGGCCGCCAAAGGGGCGCTGATAGATGGTGCCGTCCGGATTGCGGTCGAAGGGCATGCCGAAATGCTCAAGCTCGTACACGACCTTGGGCGCTTCGCGGCACATGAATTCGATCGCATCCTGGTCGCCCAGGTAGTCCGAACCCTTGATGGTGTCGAAGAAGTGATAGTGCCAGTTGTCCTCGGACATATTGCCCAGGGAGGCACCAATGCCGCCCTGCGCCGCCACCGTGTGCGAGCGCGTCGGGAACACCTTGGACAGCACGGCCACGTTCAAGCCGGCCAGCGAGAGTTGCAGCGATGCGCGCATGCCGGAGCCACCGGCGCCGACGATCACCACATCGAATTTGCGCTTTGCGAGCGTCGTTCCAATTTGCATTTTCAAAGTCTCCAAAGCACTTGGACTGCCCAACCGGCGCAAGCCACGAGCCAAACCAGGGTGAAGAGGTGCAGGGCCAGGCGAATGCCCACGGGCTGCACATAGTCCATCCAGATGTCGCGCATGCCCACCCAGGCGTGGTAGGCCAGCGAGATGATGAGGGCGAAGGTCACGACCTTCATCCACTGCTGCGAGAAGATGCCGGCCCAGCGGTCGTAGCCGAGCTCGCCAGGCATCAGCAGCTGCGCCAGCAGCACGACGGTGAACAGCGCCATCAAGAGCGCGGTGGCGCGCTGCGCCATCCAGTCACGCAAGCCGTAATGCGCACCCACGACGATGCGCTTGGATCCAAAAGTACTCATGGTTGTTGTTGCCTCTAGGCTAGAGATCGGTACGGGCCGCTCAGTACAGACCGAACAGCTTGGCACCCAGCAGCGCCGTCAGCGCCAGGCTCACGACGAGCGTGAACACCGCGCTGGACTTGCCGAATTCCTTGCTGACGCTATGGGTGGCATCCATCCACAGATGGCGCAGGCCGGCGATGAAGTGGTGCAGATAGCCCCAGATCAGGCCCAGCGTCGCCAGCTTGACGAACCAGGCGGGCACGAAGCCGATGCCGGCCACGAAGGCATTGGTGAAGGCGCCGTAGGAGATTTCAGACGTCAGACTGTTGTCGAACATCCAGATCACGAAGGGCAGCAACAGGAACATCAGCAGGCCGCTGACGCGGTGCAGGATGGACACGAAGCCCGCCACCGGCAGGCGGTAGGTGCGCACATCCGTGAAGATGTTGATGTTGCGGTAGACCGGTCTTTTGCCGGCCGTGCTGTTGGTGGTGTCCGTCATACCCGACCTTTTGTAATCAACGTGAAACCCAAAGATTTTATTGCAACGCAACACATCCAAAGCTTGTGCGGGGCGTGTTGCGAACCAAACAACGACTCTCGATCAATTCAAATCATTGCGGTAGAAATGCGTAGAAGTGTTGTATAGGCCGCGCCGCAACTCCACCGGTTTGTCGCCGTAGGTGAAGGACAGGCGCTCCACGCTCAGCAGCGGCGTGCCTTCGGCCACCTGCAAGAGCGCAGCAGTCTCGGCGTCAGCCGCCACCGCCCTGATCTTTTCCTGCGCGCGAATCATGTGCACACCAAACTCGGTCTCGAACAAGCCATAGAACGGGCCGCGGTGCTGGCTCAGGCGCTCGGTGGTGAGCCCCTTGAACAAGTTCCCCGGCAACCAGATATCGTCCAGCACCACCGGCCGCCCGGCGCTGTGCAGCAGGCGGCGCACCTCCACCATCGCGTCACCGGCCCGCATCTGCAATTGCTTGGCAATCCAGGCCGGCGCGCGCTGACGCTTGCAGTCCAGCAACTGGCGCCCCAGGCCCGGATCCTGCCCCTCGTCGGGCATCAGGCGCAGAAAGCGGTATTGCTGCTGCTGCTCGGCATGGGTGGCCACGAAGGTGCCCTTGCCCTGGCGGCGCACCAGCAGATTCTCGGCGGCAAGTTCGTCAATAGCCTTACGCACCGTGCCCTGGCTGACGCCAAAGCGCTGCGCCAGCTCGATCTCGCTGGGAATGCTCTCGCCCGCCTTCCATTCGCCGCCCTGCAGGCCGGCAATGATGAGCCCCTTGATCTGGCGGTAGAGCGGGCTGAATGAGGGCCCCGCCTCTGGGATGGCGGGAGGAATGGGCTGCGCAGGCATGGCCGGCATTGCAGCACAAGCGCGCAGGCCAGTCCACCATCTGACGCCTGCTATCTTCTATAAGACAGATGACTGTCAGATTTGTGCAAAGCAGCACGGATAATCTGCCGTCAAATTGACCCCAGGCAATTGGTCAAGCTCGGGAATGCCCGGAGTCTGGCCTACACTTGGCGCCACTTCGGCGCAGCGCGTTGCCGGCCTGGCGACGCCCTGTGCAAGACCACAGTTTTGATCTGCACCTTCACCAACCTTTCCGGAGATTTCCCATGAGCAAGACTCCCGTTCGCGTTGCCGTCACTGGCGCCGCCGGCCAGATTGGCTATGCCCTGCTGTTCCGCATCGCCTCCGGCGAAATGCTGGGCAAGGACCAGCCCGTGATCCTGCAGCTGCTGGAGATCCCCGACGAGAAGGCCCAGAACGCGCTCAAGGGCGTGATCATGGAACTCGAAGACTGCGCCTTCCCGCTGCTGGCTGGCATCGAGGCCCACAGCGACCCGATGACCGCCTTCAAGGGTACCGACTACGCCCTGCTGGTGGGCTCGCGCCCGCGCGGCCCCGGCATGGAGCGCTCGGAGCTGCTGGCCATCAACGGCGCCATCTTCACCGCCCAGGGCAAGGCCCTGAACGCCGTGGCCTCGCGCAACGTCAAGGTGCTGGTGGTGGGCAACCCCGCCAACACCAATGCCTATATCGCGATGAAGTCGGCCCCGGACCTGCCGGCCAAGAACTTCACCGCCATGCTGCGCCTGGACCACAACCGCGCCGCCTCGCAACTCGCTGCCAAGACCGGCAAGGCCGTGGCGGACATCGAGAAGCTGGCCGTCTGGGGCAACCACTCGCCGACCATGTACGCCGACTACCGCAACGCCACCATTGGCGGCGCCTCGGTCAAGGCCATGATCAATGACGAGACCTGGAACCGCGAGACCTTCCTGCCCACCGTGGGCAAGCGCGGCGCCGCCATCATTGCCGCACGCGGCCTGTCGTCGGCCGCCTCGGCCGCCAACGCCGCCATCGACCACATGCGCGACTGGGCCCTGGGCACCAACGGCAAGTGGGTCACGATGGGCATCCCCTCGGGCGGCGAGTACGGCATCCCCAAGGACGTGATGTTCGGCTACCCGGTCACCTGCGCGAACGGCGAATACAAGATCGTCGAAGGCATCGAGATCGACGCCTTCTCGCAAGAGTGCATCAACAAGACCCTCAACGAGCTGCTGGAAGAGCAGAACGGCGTCAAGCACCTGCTGTGATGGCATGACGTGATCAGCCAAGGCTGACGCGATACTCCAAGGGTCGGCTACCGCGCCGGCCCTTTTTCATTTCGACTTGCACCATGTCCGCTGCCCTGCATCCCAAACTGGCCCTGTTCGAAGAGGGCGATGCCGCCACCCTGCTGCCCGTGGTGGACCACTATTGCGGTGTCGAGCTGCGCATGCGCAAGAGCCTCGAGTTGCAGGCGCAGATGGGGCCGCTGTTCGACATCACCCTGGATTGCGAGGACGGCGCCCCCATCGGCGGCGAGGCCGAGCATGTGCTGCTGGTGTCGGAGCTGCTGAACAGCAACCTGAACCGCCACGGCCGGGTGGGCGCACGCGTGCATCCGCTGGACCACCCCGCCTTCGAGGCCGATGTGGACGGCCTGCTCGCGCTGGCCGGCGAGCGTCTGGCCTACCTGATGCTGCCCAAGCCGCGCAGCCTGGCCGATGTGCACAAGGCCATTGCCTTCATCGACGACAGCCTGCAGCGCCACGGTGTCGAGAAGCCCCTACCCGTCCATGTGCTGATCGAGACCCATGGCGCGTTGCGCGATGTGCAGGCGATTGCCGCGCATCCGCGCATCGAATCGCTGTCCTTCGGGCTGATGGACTTCGTCTCCGCGCACCGCGGTGCCATCCCGCGCAGCGCCCTGAGCGTCGAGGGCCAGTTCACCCACCCGCTGGTGGCGCGCGCCAAGCTCGAGATCGCCGCCGCCGCCCATGCCAACGCCAAGACGCCCTCGCACTGCGTGGTGACCGAGTTCAAGAGCGCCCGCGCCATCCTGGCCGCCGCCACGCGCGCGGCGCGCGAGTTCGGCTACACCCGCATGTGGAGCATCCACCCCAGCCAGATTCAACCCATCATCGACGCCTTCGCACCCAGCGTGGCCGAGATCGACGAGGCCATCGAGATCATCCACGCCGCGCAGGCGGCGCATTGGGCGCCCATCCAGCATCGCGACAGCCTGCACGACCGCGCCAGCTACCGCTACTTCTGGCAGGTGCTGGAGCGTGCCCATCGCACCGGCCAGGCCCTGCCGGCCGAGGTCTGTCGCGCCTATTTCGAAACTTGTTGATACCGCCTTGCTGCGCCACTTACGAATGGCGCACGCTTGAGGCGAGAAATGCAGGGAAACGCTAGGCTGCGGCGGGTCTTGCAGCGCGACAATCAGCGCATCGAACTCCAAGCGTGGTGATATGAAGTCTGCAGCAAGCCAACTCCGCCCCCTCCTCCTTGCCCTCGCCAGCCTGGCCCTGTGCGGCAGCGCCTGGTCGGCCGCCGTGGAGAACCCCAAGCCGCGCAACCGTCTGGCCGCCAAGGTCAAGCCGCAGGCACCGGCACCCGCGGTCGTGGACGACGACAACACGCCCTTGAACGACGATCAACTTGCCGTGGGCCCGCGCGTGCACAGCGGCGACGCCCAGTGCGAGTTCAACCAGAAGGTGCAGATCACGCCGCATCCCGACAAGCCGGGCCGCTTCCGCCTGCAGTTCGGCAAGCTGGTCTACAACATGACGCCCGAGCCCACCACCACCGGCGCGGTGCGCCTGGAGGACAAGAAGGCCGGCGTGGTGTGGCTGCAGATCCCCGCCAAATCGATGTTGATGAATGCCAAGATCGGCCAGCGCATGGTCGACAGCTGCCAGCACCCCGAGCAGGTGCAGAGCGCCCAGGCCATGGTGGCGCCCGACAGCGGCATCGGCATCACCCCCGGCACCAGCCTGCCCAAGAACTGAGGCGCTGCGCCCGCACGCCAGGGGAGGCCACCGGCCTCCCCTTTTTCATTGCCGCAGTAGCGCGCTCGGGCTTGGTATGTACACGGAAGTATGTAAAATCAATGCATACTTCGCCGCACATACCGAGGAGTGCCCATGGAAGCCACCGTCGCCGAACGCGGCCAGATCACCCTGCCCAAGGCAGTGCGTGACGCCCTGGGCCTGACCAAGGGCACGACGCTCAAGGTCGAACTCGACGGCGGCCGCATCATCCTGCGAAAGAACGTCGACGACGCCATTTCGCGCGCGCGCGGCAAGTTCAAGCTGGACGGTTTCGCCTCGGTCGACGAAGCCATGCGCGCGGTGCGCGGCCGCGCCCCCGGCGACCCGGTGGAGCGCTGAAGCGGCCCGCCCATGATTGCCATCGATTCCTCCGTGCTCGTCGACCTGCTGAGCGACAGCGAACGCGCCGATCTGGCCGAGGCGGCGCTGCGCGAGGCGCTCTCGCACGGGCCGGTGGTGGTCTGCGACGTGGTGGTCTCCGAGATCTGCTCCTCGCTGCACGACGGCGACCAGGCCATGCAGGTGCTCGAAGACATGGGCATCGTCTACAGTGCCGTTGAACAACGCGCCGCCATACGCGCCGGCGAGATGCAGCGCCGCTACCGTGCGCGCGGCGGCGAACGCCAGCGCACCGTGCCGGACTTCATCGTCGGAGCGCATGCCCTGCTGCAATGCAGCGCCCTCATCACCGCCGACGACGGATTCTTCCGCGACTATTTCAAGGGTCTGAAGCTGATCAAGCCCAAGCCGGTCTGAGCAGCAGCACCCATCCCACTCAACGACACCAGGAGTAGCCATGTTGCAAGCCTATCGCCAACACCAAGCCGAGCGCGCCGCGCTGGGCATCCCGCCCCTGCCGCTGGATGCCAAGCAGGTCGCCGAGCTGATCGAGTTGATCAAGAACCCGCCGGCTGGCGAGGGCGAATTCCTGCTCGACCTGCTGACGCACCGCGTGCCGCCGGGCGTGGATGACGCCGCCAAGGTCAAGGCCAGCTTCCTGGCCGCCGTGGCCCATGGCGACCTCGCCGTCGGCCTGATCTCCAAGGCCAAGGCCACCGAGCTGCTGGGCACCATGGTGGGCGGCTACAACGTCAAGCCGCTGATCGACCTGCTGGACGATGCCGAGGTGGCCGGCGTGGCCGCCGCAGGCCTGAAGAAGACCCTGCTGATGTTCGACTTCTTCCACGATGTCGAAGTCAAGGCCAAGGCCGGCAATGCCAAGGCGCTGGAAGTGATCCAGAGCTGGGCCGATGCCGAATGGTTCACCAGCCGCCCCGAGGTCGAGAAGAAGATCACCGTCACCGTCTTCAAGGTGCCTGGCGAAACCAACACCGACGACCTCTCGCCCGCCCCCGACGCCTGGAGCCGCCCGGACATCCCGCTGCACTACCTGGCGATGCTGAAGAACACCCGCCCCGACGCGGCCTTCAAGCCCGAGGAAGACGGCAAGCGCGGCCCGATGCAGTTCATCGAGGACCTGAAGAAGAAGGGCCACCTGGTCGCCTACGTGGGCGATGTGGTCGGCACCGGTTCCTCGCGCAAGAGCGCCACCAACAGCGTGATCTGGGCCACCGGCCAAGACATCCCCTTCGTGCCGAACAAGCGCTTCGGCGGCGTGACGCTGGGCGGCAAGATCGCCCCGATCTTCTTCAACACGCAGGAAGACTCGGGCTCGCTGCCAATCGAGGTCGACGTCAGCAAGCTGGAAATGGGCGACGTCATCGACGTGCTGCCCTATGAAGGCAAGCTGGTGAAGAACGGCCAGACCGTGGCCGAGTTCAAGCTCAAGAGCGACGTGCTGTTCGACGAGGTACGCGCCGGCGGCCGCATCAACCTGATCATCGGCCGCTCGCTGACCGGCAAGGCACGCGACTACCTGGGCCTGCCCGCCTCCACCCTGTTCCGCCTGCCGCAAGCCCCCGCCGAAACCAAGGCCGGCTTCACGCTGGCGCAGAAGATGGTCGGCCGTGCCGTCGGCCTGCCGGAAGGCCAGGGCGTGCGCCCCGGCACCTATTGCGAACCGAAGATGACCACCGTCGGCTCGCAGGACACCACCGGCCCGATGACCCGCGACGAGCTGAAGGACCTGGCCTGCCTGGGCTTCAGCGCCGACCTGGTGATGCAATCGTTCTGCCACACCGCGGCCTATCCCAAGCCCGTGGACGTGAAGACGCATCGCGAGCTGCCCGCCTTCATCAGCAACCGTGGCGGCGTGGCCCTGCGCCCGGGCGACGGCGTGATCCACAGCTGGCTGAACCGCCTGCTGCTGCCCGACACCGTCGGCACCGGCGGCGATTCGCACACCCGCTTCCCGATCGGCATCTCCTTCCCGGCGGGCTCCGGCCTGGTCGCCTTCGGCGCCGCCACCGGCGTGATGCCGCTGGACATGCCCGAGTCGGTGCTGGTGCGCTTCAAGGGCCAGATGCAGCCCGGCATCACCCTGCGTGATCTGGTGCATGCGATCCCGCTGTACGCCATCAAGGCCGGTCTGCTTACCGTCGCCAAGGCCGGCAAGAAGAACGTGTTCTCGGGCCGCATCCTCGAGATCGAAGGCCTGCCCGATCTGAAGGTCGAGCAAGCGTTCGAGCTCAGCGACGCCTCGGCCGAGCGCAGCGCCGCCGGTTGCACGGTCAAGCTGAACCCCGCGCCGATCAAGGAATACCTCAGCAGCAACATCGTGCTGATGAAGAACATGATCGCCGACGGCTATGCCGACGCGCGCACCCTGCAGCGCCGTATCGAGAAGGTCGAAGCCTGGCTGGCCAACCCCAGCCTGCTGGAAGCCGACAAGGACGCCGAATACGCGGCCGTGATCGAGATCGACCTGGCCGACATCAAGGAGCCCATCCTCTGCTGCCCCAACGATCCGGACGATGCCAAGACCCTCAGCGAAGTGGCTGGCACCAAGATCGACGAGGCCTTCATCGGTTCCTGCATGACCAATATCGGCCACTTCCGTGCCGCGGCCAAGCTGCTGGGCGGCCAGCGCGACATCCCGGTCAAGCTGTGGGTGGCACCGCCCACCAAGATGGACCAGAGCGAGCTGATCAAGGAAGGCCATTACGCCGCCTTCGGCACCGCCGGTGCGCGCACCGAGATGCCCGGCTGCTCGCTGTGCATGGGCAACCAGGCGCAGGTGCGTGAAGGTGCCACCGTGGTCTCAACCTCGACCCGCAACTTCCCCAACCGCCTGGGCAAGAACACCAATGTGTTCCTGGCCTCGGCGGAGCTGGCCGCGATCGCCTCCAAGCTGGGCAAGATCCCCAGCGTGAGCGAGTATCACGAAGCCATGGGCGTGGTGAACAAGGACGGCGCTTCGATCTACAAGTACATGAACTTCGACCAGATCGAAGAGTACGCGGAGACTGCCAAGGGCGTCACCGCCTGATCACCATCTGAAGCGCCGCGCTGATCGGTGCTGACAAGCCCGCCCGGGCAACCGGGCGGGCTTTTTTTTGTTGCGACACCCGTCACTTGATCTTGATGACGACCTTTCCCTTGGCTCGGCCGAGGGCCAGGTAGTCCAGGGCTTCCTTGGCCTGGTCGAACGGGAACACCTTGTCGATGACCGGTCGGATCCGTTCGGTCTGGAGCAGCTCAGCGATTTCTGCGAGCTGTTGGCCATCAGGCCGCACGAAGAGGAAGGCGTAGTCGACGCCCTTCTTCCGGGACAGTTTGCGGATCTTGCGGCTCATCAAGCCGAACACAAAGGTCAGGAAGAAGTTCAGCTTCTTCGCCTTTGCGAAGGCCGCATCCAGCGGGCCGATGAGCGAAACGATGCGGCTTCCCGGCTTCAGGATATCCAGCGACTTCTCGATGGCGTCGCCCCGGACCGTGCCAAGCACGGCGTCGTAACCGCGCAGCAGCTTCTTCTTTCGTGGCGCCTGGCGCAGCTCTGGGCAGCGCTTCCGGCCCAAAGCCTCCTCGGATGAAGGGCTTTCGGCGTGCGTCGACGGGGCATTCAGCATCTCAATGCGGTAGCCCTTTTGCAGACGGCGATCGTGCAGCGAAAGAATCCCGCTCGACTCTCCAGCGTGAATGGGCCTTGCAACGCGCCCAAACTGTCGCATGATGTACGTCATGCGAAAACCAAATATGAACGCCAGAGCAGCTGCCAAGGACGCCACTCACGAGCGCATCGTGGCTGTGGCCGCCCGGGCCATCCGTCGGACTGGCTACGACGGCACGGGCGTCGCAGACATCATGAAGGAGGCCGGGTTGACGCATGGCGCCTTCTACTCCCATTTCGCGTCGCGCGAGGCCATGCTGGCCGAGGCTGCAGCAAGGGCTTGCGCCGAGTCTGCGGGAGCTGTGGCCGAAGTCGTGACCAACGTGCCGTCCGGATCAGCATTGACGGCCATGCTCGCCGCCTACCTTTCCAAGGAACACGCCGTCAGTGTGGATGTGGGATGCCCATTGGCTGCGCTAGGGTCAGAGACATCCCGTCAGGCGCCAGAGGTGCGTCGCGTGGCAACGCGGCACATCAAGGAGATGGTGGATTTGCTCGCTCGACAGGCGCCTGACTGGGGACTGCCTTCTGCCCATGAACGCGCGCTTGTCACCGTTTCTGCCATGGTCGGTGCGCTGATGTTGTCGCGTGCCGTGGATGAGCCTGCCCTCGCTGAAGGGCTGCGTGAAGCAGCGCTCAAGCATCTGACGCCCGCCGGCCATTGATTCCCAGTGGACCGGTGCTCTCTTCTTTTTCGAATTCAAACATGACGTTCATCATTCGAAATGACTTCAAATCGATCCTGGTGGTTGCGCTGTGCTCGGCATTTACCGCCTTGTCCGCCTGGGCAGGCGACGCTTTGCCCATTGGCCTGTGGAAGAACCTGGACGATGTCAGCGGCAAGCCGCGCGCTCTGGTGCGGATCACCGAATCGAATGGAATGCTGCAGGGGAAGATTGAAAAGGTCTTCCCGGCGGCCGGCGAAGAGCCGAATCCGAAATGCGACAAGTGCGACGGCGCGCTCAAGAACGCACCGGTCGTTGGTCTTGTCATCCTGAGCGGCCTGACCAAGGATGGCGATGAATATGTTGGCGGGCAGATCCTGGATCCGGACAACGGCAAGGTCTACCGCAGCAAGCTGCGCCTCGTTCAAGACGGCCAGCAGCTCAGCGTGCGTGGCTATATCGGCGTGCCCGCGTTGGGCCGTACACAAACCTGGGTGCGCCAGGAATAAGGAAGCATCATGAAAGCATTTCTCCTGGAGCGCTACGGCAAGCGACGGCCTCTGCGCTTGACCGAAGCACCGACACCAGAACTGCGGGACGACGAAGTCCTGGTCGAGGTGCATGCGGCCAGCGTCAACCTGCTGGATGCCAAGATCAGGGACGGCGAATTCAAGCTCATCCTGCCGTACCGCCTGCCCGTCGCCCTGGGGCACGACGTTGCCGGCGTCGTCGTGAAGACAGGGCCGCGCGCACGGCAGTTCAAGGTGGGCGACGAGGTCTATGCGCGGGTGGACGACTTCCGGATCGGCACCTTCGCCGAGTTCGTCCCCGTCAAGGAAGCCTCGTTGGCTCCCAAGCCCAGGAACCTCACCATGGAGGAAGCCGCCTCGATCCCATTGGTGGGCCTGACGGCATGGCAAGCGCTGTTCGGGAAGGCGGGCCTGAAGCGTGGTCAAAAGGTCTTCATCCAGGCCGGCTCCGGCGGTGTCGGTACCTTCGCCATTCAGCTGGCCAAGCATTGGGGCGCCACGGTGGCCACGACGACGAGCTCGGGCAACGCTGCGCTCGTCAAGGGCCTCGGAGCCGATGTGGTTGTCGACTACAAGACGCAGGACTTCGAGGACGTCTTGCGCGACTACGACGTCGTCCTTAACAGCCAGGATGGCAAGACGCTGGAGAAGTCCCTCAACGTGCTCAAGCGCGGCGGGAAGCTGATCTCCATTTCGGGACCACCTGATCCTGAATTCGGTGCCGAGAACTCGTATCCCGGCTTCTTGCGTTTTGTCATGCGCCTGCTGAGCTCCGGTATCCGGCGCAGGTCGAAGCGCCGAGACGTTCTTTACTCCTTCCTCTTCATGAAGGCGAGCGGCCCCCAGTTGCGCGAGATCACCAAGCTCATCGAGTCGGGTGCCATTCGCCCCGTGATTGATCGGGTGTTCCCTTTCGATTCGACCAATGAGGCCCTTGCTTACGTCGAGTCGGGTCGCGCCAAAGGCAAGGTCGTCATCAAGATCAAGTGAGCTTGATCGCATCCCTCTTTTACTCAAGGAACACCATGCTCTTCGAACCCCTGGTCAGCAGCACTCTTCAACTGGCCAATCGCGTCGTCATGGCGCCCATGACTCGCAACCGAGCCGTAGATGCGAACACACCCAATTCGCTGATGGCCGAGTATTACCGTCAGCGTTCCTCTGCGGGCCTGATCATCACGGAGGGCACGTCGCCATCGCCCGACGGCCTGGGCTACGCGCGCATTCCGGGACTCTTCAGTAGTGCGCAGGCGCACGGATGGAAGGCTGTCACCGACGCTGTTCATGCCGAGGGCGGCAAGATCTTCGTCCAGCTCATGCATACCGGCCGCGTTGCCCATGTGGCCAACCTGCCCGGGGGTGCCGAGGTGCTGGGGCCCATGGACAGTGCCTGCCCCGGCGAGATCTACACCGACTCGCAAGGCATGCAGGCGCACAGCACGCCCAGGCAGATGACGGCAACCGACATCGCCCACGTCGTCGATGAATATGCGAACTCCGCGCTGCTCGCCATCGAGGCGGGGTTCGATGGCGTCGAACTGCACGCGGCCAACGGCTACCTGATTGAGCAATTCCTGAACGCCAACGTGAACCAGCGGACTGACGCGTTCGGGGGCAACGTCGATGGCCGCAATCGCTTTGCACTCGAGGTCGCCCGCGCCACCGTGGCTGCCATCGGCGCCCATCGCGTCGGCATCCGGCTGTCGCCCTACGGCGTCTTCAACAGCACCGGCGCTTTCCCTGAAGTCGAAGCCCAATACCTGGCCCTGACGCAGGAACTGTCGAACCTCGGCCTGACCTATCTCCACCTGCTGGATCATTCCGCAATGGGCGCGCCTGCGGTCCCGGCGGAGCTGAAGGCCCTGCTGAGGAGGGCATTCCAGGGCGCCTTCATTTTGGCTGGGGGCTTCGATCGCGCCAGCGCCGAAAGTGCGCTGCGAGCTGGCCAGGCAGATCTGATCGCCTTCGCTCGCCCGTTCCTGGCCAATCCGGACCTGGTCGATCGCCTGCAGGCGAAGGCGGCACTCAACGCTGTCGACGTGGCGACGTTCTATACGCCGGGACCGAAAGGGTATATCGACTATCCCGCACTCGCGGCCTGATCAACTCAAGCCATGAACACGTTGCCTACTTCGCCGGTCAGCTGGAAGAACGTCCCGACACGGGCCATTTCTGCCGGGGGCGTGCAGTTCGCCTACCGCGAGCTCGGTACTGAGAATCCCGGCCCCCCTGTGGTGTGTCTCATCCACCTCGCTGCTGTGCTGGACAACTGGGACCCACGAGTCATCGACGGCCTTGCAGCCAGGCACCGCGTGATCACCTTCGACAACCGCGGCATCGGCGCATCGAGCGGCGCCCCGGCGGCTTCCATGGAGCAGATGGCCCGGGACGCCATCACCTTCATCAAGGGCATGGGATTGAAACAGGTCGACTTGTTCGGGTTCTCGATGGGCGGCATGATCGCCCAGGAGATCGTGCAGATGGAGCCCAAGCTCGTACGCAAGATGATCATCACCGGGACCGGCCCGGCCGGCGGCGAAGGCATCAGCAAGGTCGCCCGCGTGACCTACCTCGACATGCTCCGTGGCTGGTTGAGCTTCCAGGATCCGAAGCAGTTCCTGTTCTTCACCAGGACACCAGCCGGTATCCGCGCCGGGAAGGAGTTTCTGCTTCGCTTGAAGGAACGCGCTGAAGGCCGTGACAAGGAGATCACCGTGGCCGCGCTGCAGGCCCAGGCTCAAGGCACTGCGCCTGTGGGGCAACAAGGCGCCTGCCGACCTGTCAAAGGTTCGTCACCCGGTTCTCGTCGCCAACGGCGACAACGACCGCATGGTTCCAAGCCAGAACACGCACGATCTGGCGCAGCGGCTACCCAATAGCGAACTCGTCATCTATCCGGATTCCGGTCATGGCGCGGTTTTTCAGTTCCACGCCGACTTCGTGGCGAGGGCGCTCGAGTTTCTGGCGCGCTGAGGGCTAGCGCTTGGCTCTTCGTCGACCTGCTCCGAGCGACTTTGACCATGCAGTCATTGCTGCGGCGGCGGAAGACTCGGCGCTCGTTCGATCTGCCCCCAGCCCGACAATCAGGTTGACACACATGGGCACCAAGACCTCAGAGGCTGGATCGGACAGCGCCGCGAAGTAGCCACCCAACTCGAGCATGATGAACCCGTGCAGGCTGCTCCACAGCTGCGCTGCGATGTAGTCGGCGTCGATCCTGCGCACGGTGTGCTGTTCGACCAATCGGGCGCACTCGCCATGCAGTACGGAATAGGAGGCCGTGAACGCTGCCGATCGCTCTCCTTCCGCCGGGGTCGGCGTGCCTCGGGAGGGGCTGTATCGACCGTGAATCGACAGGCCGAACATGAGGTCGTACAGATGCGAATTGCGCACCGCGAAGTCTCGACATGCCAGCGCCATGGCACATAGGTCGGTCATCGCATCTTCGGTGGTCGCCGCTGCCCTGAAGATGGTGGCTTGGCGCTTGAACCCCTCGTCAGCCACAGCCTGAAGAAGCTCGGGGACGCCACCAAAGTAGGTGTAGACACCCATCGTCGACAGCCCTGCCTCGCTCGACACCGAACGTGCCTTGATCTCGGAAGGGCCGCCCGTCGTCAGCAGGTGAATCGCCGCCTCGACCAGTCGGCTGCGCGCATCAGGGAGAGTCCTATCCATGTCTGCCTTGAAAGTTGCAAATAACAACGTTATGTTACATCAATAACACTGTTATTTGAAAGGCGCAGGAGATGAACAAGACACCGCCCATGCCAGGGCGCCTGGACGTGAAAGCGCACGGACCCATCCTGATCGCCCGCCTTGACGGCGGAGCGCACGGGCTGATGGGTCTGAACATGGCCAGAGACCTTGCCGCATTGCTGGACAGGATCGAGTCGGATGAGCAGGTCACAGCGGTGATCCTGACTGGCACACACCCCGGGCGCTTCATCGGCCACGCGGACGTGCGCTGGCTGCAGGAAGGCGGCAAGAGCATCCCCAAGGTCGGCCGCGGCGTGGCCTCGGCCATCGCCAGAGTTGCAAAGACGGCGCGTGTGGTGCCGCCCCTGGCCGCCGCGGCGTCGATAACGCCTCTCGAGGGGGGCATGCAGCTGGATCAGCTGCATGACACCTTCTTGCGCATGAATCGCTCAGGCGTCCTCTTCATTGCGGCCCTGAACGGCTCTGCCCTGGGCCTGGGCAGCGAACTCGCGCAGGCCTGCGACGTGCGCCTAATGGCCGAAGGTGACTTCTTCATCGGCCAGCCCGAGGTGCTGCTGGGCATTCTTCCTGGCGGCGGTGGCACGCAGCGCCTGACGCGACTCGTCGGCGCGCATCGCGCCCTCATGATGATGCTGGAAGGGCGGCCGGTGTCCCCAGCGAAGGCGCTGGAAATCGGGCTTGTCGATGAGGTCGTCGCAGCCGACTCGCTGCTCGATCGAGCGCTCGAGCTGGCGGGCTACCTCGGTTCGCGGCCGCGCGACGCCATCGCAGCAATCAAGCGCGCGGTCTACCTCGGCGGCTCGATGACGCTCGACGAAGGCCTGCACCTCGAACGTACCGAGTTCATCCAGATTGCGCCATCAGATACGGCGCAATCACTGATGGCCGGCTACCTAGACCGCACGGCGCGCGACGGTGACCTGCCGCTGTATGCCCCCGCGACCTACGACGAAGCGTTGGCGGCCGGTCGCTTTCTTCTGCGCGACAAAGGAGACCGCCAATGAACGCGCCGCTCAGGTCCGCCGCTGTAACTGGCAGCTTCACCCGCCACGACGTGCGCTTCGACTCGGGCGAAGCCTATTGTTCTGCCTGGCTCTATCTGCCTGTGGGCGTGGAACGTCCGCCGGTCGTCGTCCTGGGACATGGCCTCGGGGCTGTACGGGAGATGCGTCTCGACGCCTTCTCCGAACGCTTTGCGGCCGCGGGTATCGCGACCCTGGCATTCACCTATCGCTACTTCGGCGACAGCGGCGGCGAGCCGCGGCAGCTGATGTCGGTGAAGCGGCAGCTTGCGGACTGGGACGCTGCACTCGCATTCGTCAAAGGCCGCGCCGAGGTCGATGGCAGCCGTCTCGCCGTCTGGGGCAGTTCCTTCGGCGGCGGCCACGCGATCACCGTGGCCAGCCGGCACCCGGAACTGCTCGCCGCCATCAGTCAATGCCCGTTCACCGATGGCCTCGCCTCCGCCGCCGCCTTGGGCCTTAAGGGCAACTTGAAGGTCACACCGGTGATCTTGCGCGACTTCGTCGCCAAGCTCTTCGGGAAGCCGCCGGTGATGGTGCCCATTGCGGCGATGCCGGGTCAGCTGGCAATGATGAATGCGCATGACGCGCTGCCGGGGTACATGGCGCTGATGCCCAAGGGCATGAAGTTCGTCAACCACATCGCTGCTCGCGTGCTGCCCGAGATCGTCACCTATCGGCCCGGACGATCGGCCGCACGCGTGCAGATGCCGATCCTCTTCTGCGTCAGCAACACCGATACGGTGACACCACCAGGTCGAACCCTTGCGCTCGCGAAGCGCGCGCCGAAGGGCGAGATCAAGCGCTACGACGCCGGCCACTTCGATTTCTATATGGGGCCGGCCTTCGAGCAACTGGTCGCTGATCAGACGCGCTTCCTGATTCGACACCTACTTGATGCGCATTGAGCGAATCCACACCCTCATTCGTTGCCACCTTCGGACTGAACACCATGCGACTTTCCATCATTCCTGACAAGCGGGCCCTCGCGGCGCCAAACGCGCCTTGCGTTGCCGACGCGGAGACGGCGTTGACCAACAGCGAGTTCCACTCGCGCGTGCTCGCAGCCGCTGGCGCGTTCGCGTCGCGCGGCGTCCGCGCGGGCGACGTGGTGGCCCTGATGCTCCCCAACCAGGTCGAGTTTGCCGTGGCGATGTTTGCCGCCTGGCGCCTGGGCGCCGCGGTGACGCCCATCAATCCCGGCCTGACGATCAAGGAGGCGACCCATCAGATCCTTGATTCGCGCGCGAGGCTGCTGGTCAACAGCAGCGGAGAGGCCGTTGTTGCCGATGTGCAGTGCATCAAGGTCGATGCGATGCAGTTGGGAACGCGGCATGTCGATCCACCGGTCGACGACCCAAGCGCCTTGGCGCTGCTGATCTACACCAGCGGCACCACCGGCCTGCCAAAGGGGGTGATGCTGGATCACGCCAATGTCGAGGCCATGACCGACATGGGGCGTCAGGCGATCCGAGTCACGGCTGCCGACCATTGCCTGCTGGTGCTACCGCTGTTCCACGTCAACGGCATCGTCGTGAGCATCCTGGTACCCCTGTCGGGCGGCGGCTGCGTCACGATCCGCAAGCGCTTCGACATCAATACATTCTTCGATGACGTCGAGGTGCTGCAGCCAACCTACTTTTCCGCCGTCCCGACCATCTACGCGATGCTCAACGCCTTGCCTGAGGTGGCGCGCCCCAACACCTCCAGCCTTCGCCTTGGTGTCTGCGGTGCGGCACCGGCGTCGGCTGAGCTTCTCAGGAGTTTCGAAGCGCGCTTTGGCTTTCCCCTGGTGGAGGGCTATGGCCTGTCGGAGGGAACCTGTGGGTCGACCATCAATCCGTTCGACGGGCTGCGCAAGCCGGGCACAGTCGGCCTGCCGTTCCCGGGTCAGCGCATCGCGATTGCCGATGCGCAGGGTGTGCATCTACCCGCAGGCTCGACAGGTGAGGTGCTGGTGCACGGGCCCAACGTCATGCGCGGCTACCTGGGCAAGCCGGAAGAGACGGCGAGGACCGTTGTCGATGGCTGGCTGCACACCGGGGACGTCGGTCGAATCGACACCGACGGCTACCTGTCCATCGTCGGTCGCCTGAAGGAGATGATCATCCGCGGCGGCGAGAACATCTATCCGAAGGAGATCGAGGACGTGCTCCACGATTTTCCCGGCGTCCTTGAAGCGGCCGTGGTCGGTGCCCCTCACGAGACGCTTGGCGAAATCGTGGTCGCGTACCTTGCCTTCAGACCTGGTGCGACCGCCACGCTGGAGGCGCTGAACGCGCACTGTGCTTCCCGCCTCACCCGCTACAAGCGGCCCGCCGACATCCGCACGGTCGATGGCCTGCCCAAGAACGCCATGGGCAAGATCGACAAGCCGAAGCTGCGCGAACTGGCCAAGGGGCAGGCCGCATGAATTCGAAGCCCTCACAACTCGACGGCCGACCGGCGATATTCGTGACCGGCGCGGCCTCCGGGATCGGGCGCGCCTGTGCCGAACTGTTCGCACGACGTGGCTGGTTCGTCGGCCTCTACGACGTCGACGCACACGGCGCGGCTGCAGTGGCCGCCAAGCTGGGCGCGGGCAACGCCATTGCCGGCACGCTCGACGTCAGCGATGCGAATGCATGGGAACTAGCGCTCGCGGAGTTCTGGAAGCACAGCGGCCAGCGGCTTGACGTGCTCCTCAACAACGCAGGCATCCTGGCCTCGGGGGCATTCGAAACGGTGTCCCTGGCCAAGCATGAAGCGATGCTGTCGGTGAACGTGCTGGGGACGATCAACGGTTGCCACTGTGCCCTCCCGTACCTGCAACGCACGCCCGGCGCTCGCGTGATCAACATGGCCTCGGCCACGGCGATCTATGGCCAGCCGGACCTGGCGACCTACTCGGCAACAAAATTTGCCGTGCGCGGGTTCACCGAGGGACTCGAGCTGGAATGGAGCCGGTTTGGCATCCGCGTCAGCGACATCTGGCCGAGCTTTGTGAAGACGGGCATGTCGGCAGATTTCGAACAGCTCTCCAGCGCGCAGTCGCTGGGGATCCGATTGACTCCTCCCGATGTCGCCGCCGCCGTATGGTCCTGCGCGACAACCAGGTCGCGGGCTCCAAAGACTCACTGGATTGTCGGATTGCAGGCGGCATGCCTGGCGTTCGCAACCCGACTGGCACCGCCTGCGCTCAGCCGTCGGCTTGTCCGGCAGCTTGCTCGCTAGGCACGGCAAGCCTCTGACTTGAAGAAAAGAACAAGCCCCATCGCAATGGGGCGGAATCGCTACGAGCGCAAGGCGCGACGCTCGCCCGCTCCATGCCTTTCCACCTGGCAAGACGAAATCACCTCAATCACGCAAGGAGACAACGTGCAAGTGAAGAACCTCGCCGTCATCGGCGCCACGATTTCAATCGGCTTTCCCATGTGCGCAGTCGCGCAAGCAGAGGCGCCTGAGAACACCGTCAGGATTGGATACGCCCTCGTCGGCTTCAACATCAAGTCCGGGGACTTGACAGGGCTGCCTGGCACGACGCCGCCGGGCCTTTCAATAGGGGTCAAGGATCTGGACGTTCTCGCCGTGAGCTATGAGCGCCGCCTCTCGAGCAACTGGGCAATCCAGCTCCAAGCTGGGATCCCCCCGAAGCTGACCGCGGTAGGGGCTGGGACCGGCCAATCCGTGGGCACCGTCGCGACAGCGCGCATCTGGTTCCCCACGCTGATGGCGCGCTACACCTTCACTAACGTTGCCGGCGTTCAGCCGTATGTCGCCGTCGGCGTGACCTACACCTTTTTCACGGACGAGAAATCAAGCAGCGCCTATACCACCGCATTCCAAGGCACCAGCAGTTCCATCCGGCTGAGCGACTCGTGGGGGCCGTACGCCAGGGTCGGGTTCGAATACCCGATCGACAAGGCCTGGGTCATCAATGCGGAGTACTCCAGCTTTCGCATCAAGACCACTGCGACGGTCGTCACGCAGACGCCGGGCATTGGCGCAATCGTAAGGACGGTCGGCATCAAGGACTCACCGCACATCTTCGGCGTGACCCTCGGTCGCAAGTTCTGACCCCGCCGGCGCATCCGCTACACCACTTGGCCACCCACTGATCACGCTGTGAACCCAGCGGTAGCCAATGCCTTTATCTCCAACGGGAGCCGATATGGCCTTCCTGCTTCAATGCCTGCAAGCAGTTCGGTCGAGGTCTGACGACCTCGACCTCCAGATCACTCGGGGCCTGCGTGACCAGCCCGGGCAACTCGTATCCCACCCGAGCCAATCCAGGGAGACGGGCAACGCTGGCTCGGACGTCGTCTACGCGAGTGGGTTCCTGGCCTCGAGCGGGTCGCCATGCCAGGGAGGCGATGAATGTCTCTAGCTGATCAACAAAAGGTGCAGCCGTCGACTATCGCGGACCAAGCCGCCGCCGCAGGCCCTGCCAACGGCGGATCGTTCGACTTCGGCTGGCTGGTCATCGGCTCCGGCTTTGGTGGCAGTGTGTCGGCGCTGCGACTTGCCGAGAAGGGATATCGCGTGGCAGTGGTCGAACGTGGCCGGCGCTATCGCGACGAAGACATTCCGAAATCGACCTGGCAGTTCGGCAAGTACCTGTGGGCGCCGTCGCTTGGGCTCAAGGGCATCATGCGGATGCGGCTGTTCCGCCACGTCTTCACGCCCAACCAGATCGCCGTCGGAGGTGGCAGCGTGGTCTACGGCGGCGTGCTGTACCGAGCCAAGCCGGAATTCTTCAACGACGCCCAATGGCGCTCCCTGGGCCAATGGGATCAACTGCTCCACCCGCACTACGACATGGCGGAGCGGATGTTGGGGGTGAAGACAGTCCCCTTCGAGTCGGTCAACCAGCAACTGATCCGCTCGATGGCTCGCCACTTCGGAACCGAGGACACGTTCACCCGAGCCCCCACCGGCGTGTACTTTGGCGAGCCCGGCAAGACCGTCGCCGACCCCTACTTTGCAGGGGAAGGCCCAGATCGAACAGGATGCACGCGCTGCGGTGCGTGCCTGGTTGGCTGCCGCGTCGGCGCCGTCAACTCACTGCTGAAGAACTATCTGTGGTTCGCCGAGAAGCGCGGCGTGCAGATCCTGGCGGAACGCGAAGTCGTCGATGTCAGACCACTGGGGCATGCCGATGGCAGCGAGGGCTATGTCATCACGACGCAACGCCCGGGCTCCTGGCTTTCCCGCGAACGTAGGACCCACACGGCGCGCGGCGTGGTCTTCGCTGGTGGCTCTCTGGGCACCAACGAATTGCTCGCCAACTGCAAGCACGGCGGCTCGCTGCCCAGGATCAGTGAGCGCCTTGGGGAACTGGTTCGCACCAACAGCGAATCGATCCTCACCGTGCGCCTGCCAGAGGACCGCAAGACCTGGAACGACGTCACCGCGAGCAGCAGCGTGCACATCAGCCAGGACACCCACGTCGAGTTTCTGACTTACGGCCCCAACGCGGACTTCGTCGGGCTGCTGTACACGCTGCTCGTGGGCGACGGCAACCGCCTGACCCGGCCTCTCAAGTGGCTGGGGCGCATCGCTCGGCATCCCCTGCAATGGCTGAAGACGCTCTGGCCGGTTGGCTGGAGCCGGCGGATGGTGATGCTGCTGGTGATGCAGGCCTTGGACAACGCCATCGCGCTGCGTGCCAGGAAGCGCTGGCTGGGGCGCGGCTACCGCCTGGCGACGGAGCAGAATCGCGACAAGCCGAACCCGACCTACATCGATGTCGGCAACCGAGCCGCTCAGTGGCTGGCGCAGCACACCGGTGGCATCGCTCAAAGCAATGTGCTTGAAGCACTGGGGAACATCCCGACCACGGCACACCTGGTCGGAGGAGCCGTCATCGGCGCCGACGCGGCGACGGGCGTCATTGATCGACAGTTGCGCGTGTTCGGCTACAGGAACCTGCTGGTCTGTGACGGTGCGGCGATGCCAGCCAATCCCGGCGTCAACCCGGCCCTGACGATCACGGCGCTTGCCGAGTATGCGATGGCGCAGATTCCAGCCGCACCCTCTCCACAATGAGCGGTTGCTCCGCAAGTCGGCGTTGCCTACATCGCCACATCGATAGCGCGGGCAATGCCTTGCAGCGGCGACGTGACTCAGGGCGCGTTGCGCAGCTCGCGCCGCAGGATCTTGCCCACCGTGCTCTTGGGCAGGCTGTCGACGAACCCTCGCAAATGAAGCTGCCGGTGATGGCCTTCCAGCGGTCGGAGGTGGCACGCACCACAGCAGAGCCGCCGCCCACGACAAGCTTCAGGCGCGACCAGTCGACTGTTGGCAGCCCGGGTGCATGGTCAAGCCGGCGTACAAGGCGTTGACGCCCATGAAGATCGTCGGCCGAGCCTGTTTGAGGACGTCGACGAAGCCGTCCATGTCGCGCGGGTTCGCGTGGTGTGTACCGCGGGTTGACGTTCACCTGCGCCGTACCGGCCCGCACGATGCCCAGGAAGGCAATCACGAAGCCCATCAGATTCGGCGCCATCAGGGCGATGCGGTCGCCCTTCCTCGCGCCAATCCGGATTTACAGATAGGCCGCGAAGGCGTCAGATTGGCGCTCAAGGTCCGCATAGCTGAGGGTCCGCCCAAAGCTGCGCAGCGCTGGCTTGTCGGCGTAACGACGCATCGCGCTTTCGAGCAGTTCGACCATCGACGCATGGCGGCCTGCATCGATCTCCGCCGGAGATGCTGCCGTAGGACTTGATCCAGTGTCGTGCTGTCAAGGCTGTCTCCATGATTGATCGAATCCCCTTCACTGCGCTCTTTCGGGCGCCCGTCTCTCAGCTCAGCCCGTGCGCGCCGGAAGCGCGAACCTCGGCTGGCCCAGCACTTGCGTCGCTACCCGTGACGCGAACCGCCGCGACATGAAGCGCACGCCGAAGCACGACAGTTTGTTGAACAGGCCGGGCACCACGGTACGCTTGCCAGCCAGCATCGCGCGTACCGCGGCTTGCGCCACGAACTCCGCGCTCTTCGTCGAAGCGTTCGCGATCCATGAGTAGTCGCCGCCGCCGGACGCGGCATGGAACTCCGTCTCGGTGCCGCCGGGGCATATGCAGGTCACCGACAGCGGCGTGCCGCGAAACTCGTCATGCAGGCCCTCGCTGAAATTGCGCACGAACGCCTTCGACGCGGCGTACAACGCCATGTTCGGTACAGACTGGTAGGCACCGGTCGACGCGATGTTCAGCATGTGCGCGGGCCGGGTGCATTCCTTGTGCGCGCCAACAAAGCACCGCGCGAGCGCGACCAGCGAGGTCATGTTGAGCTGGACGAGCTCTGCGTCGCGCGGCCAGTCGACCTCGTCGAAGCGGCGGAAGTAGCCGAACCCGGCGTTGTTGATCAGGATGTCGACAGTGCCGCCTGCCGTGGCGGCGGCCCAGAGCGCCTGCGCCGCATCCGGCTGGCCGAGGTCGGCAGTGACGATCTCGACCTTCACGCCCTTGCAGGTCGCCGCCACCGCGTCAAGCGCATCGCGGCGACGCGCCGTCAGCACGAGATCGATGCCGAGCGTCGCGAGCTCGCGCGCGATGGCCGCGCCAATGCCGCTCGAAGCGCCGGTCACCAGCGCGCGCTGGCGGATGCCGACGGCCGTAGGTGCACTCAATTCGTTCTCCTGTGGTGTGGAAGGGTCAGGCGTTGACGTCAACGACCATGCGGCCGCGAACCTGGCCTTGGAGCACTTGCTCGGCGATGCAAGGTACCTCGGCCAGCGCGACCACGCTCGTGGCGCTGGCCAGCTTGTCCAGGTCCAGGTCGGTCGCCAGTCGGGCCCAGGCCTGCAAGCGAACCGGCTGCGGTGCATTGACGGAGTCGATGCCGGCCAGGGTCACGTTGCGCAGGATGAAGGGCAACACGGACGCAGGCAGGTCTATGCCTTGGGCCAGCCCGAAGGCCGCCACGGCCCCGCGATAGCGGGTCTGCGCGAGCACGTTGGCCAGCGTGTGGCTGCCCACCGAGTCGATGGCTCCCGCCCAGCGCTCCCAAGCGATCGGGGCGCCCGGCTCCGACAGCGCGCGGCGATCGATGACTTCAGCCGCACCGAGCTGGCGCAGGTAGTCGGTCTCGGCCAAACGTCCGGTCGAGGCGACGACGCGGTACCCCAGCTTGGACAGCAGGGCGATGGCGATGGAACCGGCGCCACCCCCTGCACCGGTCACCAGCACGTCGCCCGACTCGGGCGTGATGCGAGCATGCTCCAGCGCAAGCACCGACAGCATGGCCGTGTAGCCCGCCGTGCCGATCGCCATAGCGTCGCACGTCGAGAAGACGTCGGGCAACTTGACCAGCCAGTCGCCGCTGACACGCGCCTTCTGAGCGAAGCCGCCATGGTGGGTTTGGCTTAGCCCCCAGCCATTGGCCACAACGCGGTCGCCCACCGCGAAGCCGGCATGGGCCGAGGCCTGCACCGTGCCGGCGAAGTCAATGCCGGGAATCAGCGGGTAGTGGCGGATCACCGGGGCGCGGCCGCTGACCGCAAGCGCGTCCTTGTAGTTCACCGTCGAATAGTCGATGGCTACGGTGACATCGCCCGGCATCAGGTCGGCCTCGTCGAAGTCGACCAGGGCCGTCGAGGTCTTGTCGCCAGTCTTGCTGGCCAGCAGCGCCTTGAAGTTGTTCATGCTTGGGCCTCCTTTGGAGTCAGGGCTTGGGTTTGCAGCGGCGATGTAGCTAGCCTGGCACTCAGGCGCGCGCACGCAGGCGTCGTGTGCGAAACGTGCCCCAGCTACTGCCGAGCGCCGACTTCAGGAACGCCGCCAGGCCGCTCTCGGCCGGACGTGGATCCTTGCCCTTGGCGATGCGTTTGAGCTGGCGCTCATACCAGAGCACCTCCATGATTCCCATGCGATCCACGGCCTTGAGACCCGTGCTGATCGGTCGGACCCGCTGTGCGCTGTCGCGCCCTTGCAGCAGTGCTGCGGGCGCGTCGGGGTCGATCGCCAGCAGCCGGGCCAGGCCCACCACATCCAGTGCACCGGTACGCAGCGCAGCGTTCATGCCGGCCGCCGTGCGGAAGCCACCGGTCACCATGAGCGGCAGCTTGGTCGTGGCGCGCGCCTTCTCCGCGAAGCCAAGAAAGTAGGCTTCCCGCGCTGCGGTGCTTGCCCTTTTTGGCTCCTGCATGGCGCCGCTCATCGCAGGGGCTTCGTAAGTGCCGCCGGAGATCTCGATCAGGTCAATGCCAGCCTTTGCCAGCGCGCGAATCGTCGCAAGCGATTCCTCCTCGGTGAAACCACCGCGCTGGAAGTCGGCCGAGTTGAGCTTGATGCCCACCGGGAAATCCGCGCCGACCTGGCGGCGGATCTCGGCATAGACGGCCATCAGGAAGCGCCGGCGCTTCTCGGCCGTACCGCCCCATTCGTCGTCGCGACGGTTGTGGTGGGGCGAGAGAAACTGGTTGATCAGGTAGCCATGCGCGGCGTGGATCTGGACACCACTGAACCCCGCCTTCTTGCAGATGGCCGCGCTGCGCCCAAAGCGCTCGATGATGTCCAGGATGTCATCGCTGCTGGCCTCGCGTGGGGTGTCGAAGAACGCCGCCATGTCCTCGCGGAAGGGAACGGCAGAGGGCGCGAGGTTGAACGCATTCAAGCCCCGCGTCGACTGCTTGCCCGGATGGTTGAGTTGCGCCCACAGCGCCGATCCATGGGCTGTTGCCGCCTGCGTCCATTGCCTCAGCACCGGCATGTCGGACTCATCCTCGATCACGACGTTGCCGGGCTCGCCGAGCGCGCGCCGGTCGATCATCACATTGCCGGTGACGATCAGACCAAGACCCGAAGTGCCCCAGCGGCGATACAACTGCACAAGGCCATTCGTCGGACGGTTGTCGTAGGTGCCCAGCGTCTCGCTCATGGCCGCCTTGGCCAGACGATTGCGCAGCACGCTGCCGTTCGGCAGGTGCAAGGGCTGTTTCAGCAGATTGGATTCCATGGGCAACTCAGAAGGCCGTGCGCTCATAAGGCGAGATGATTTTGGGTGGCTGCAGGAATGCCGTCAGTCCCTGAAACCACATCACTTCCTGGAAGTCGCCGCTGATGACCAGCTCCTTGCTGCCCAGAGCCCGGAGGAAGGCGGCCTGGCTGTCCTTGGCCGACAGGATGGCGAATCCCCTGGCCGCGTCTTTGAAGCTGAATGTGAACTGGGGATTCGCGGCGAGCCCGGCGAAGGAGCGGATGGCGCCGCCTTCGATCACGAAGGTGCGGCCTGCGCCCGAGGCAGTGCGGATCTGGAACACCACACGCTTGCTGGCGACGTAGCGCGCGCAGTCGGGCTGGCTGCGAATCTTGCGCTTGAGGATCTGGGCGAACGCCCACAACAGGAACTTGAACTTCAACATGACGGGCAACCTTTGGAGAGCTGGCAAGGCGATGCGGACGACGGCGGTCGCCGCCATCACTCGCCGAGGAACTGGACCGCGTGACGCAGGAATCGCTGCGGGTACTGGAACTGCGCGGCGTGGCCCGAGTCGGGATAGATGAACAGCTGGGCGTTCGGCAGGTTGCGCGCCATGTAGAAGGAGTTCACCGTCGGGATCATCACGTCGTGCACGCCGTTGAGGATGAAGGTGGGCTGCTGGATGCTGCGCAGGTAGGCGAAGGGATCGTCTTCCGACAGCCTGGGCAGGTAATGCATATTGGCCTCGATCTGCGCCTTCGCGGCATCGGGTGAGGACGGCGGGTCCTGATCGACGCGCCGATGGCGCCGCTCCCAGAAGTCCCTTCCTGCTTGCGCCGCCGTCTCGGAGCGGCCGAAGAACAGATACAGGAAGTCTTCCAGGGTCGGCACCGGGTTGACGGCCGTGCCCAGCACGCGATGCTCCATCTCCGGATCACCGCCGCGCGGGCCCGTGCCCAGAAGCATCAGCTTGCGCACAAGCGTCGGATGACGCCAGGTCAGATCGAGCGCCTGGAAGCCTCCCAGCGAGAAGCCCAGCAGGTCGACCTGTTCCAGGCCCAGTGCGCGAACGAAGGCCGCCGCATCGTCGGCCATGTCCTCGATGCGCGTACGTGGTGTCCCATCAGAGGATGCAATGCCTCGACCGTTGTAGAGGATCACCTCCCGGCCTTCGGCCAGGCCGTCCGTCATCAGCGGGTCCCAGTGGTCCATGCCGCCGCGGAAGTGTTGCAGCATCAGCAGCGGCGCTTGCCCAGCGGCCGCATTGCCCCAGCGCCGGTAGGCGAGCCGTGCGCCGTCGACGCTCACGAAACGATTGGGTGCGGTGAGATGGGTGTCAGTCATGAGGGCCTCAGACATCAATTCGCCAGGAAGGCCAGTGCCTTGGGCACGAAGTCCTCGTGATACTGGAAGATGCCACCGTGCCCTGCATCCGGGTAGATGATCAACTGCGCATTCGGCAGGCGCTTCGCCAGCTCATGCGAGTTGCGCGTGGGCACCATCCGGTCATCCTCACCATTGGCCACGAGCACCGGCTGCTTGACCACCGAGAGGTCGGCCGGCCGCTTCTGCCCCCAGGCACTGAGCGCCTGCAGTTGCGACACATAGGCCCAGATGGCGATCTCGCTGTCGCGCTGGTCGATGCGCTCCTGCAATCGCTTCAGAAACGCCTTGCCGGCCTCGATGCCGTTCGGCGTGCGGGTGAAGAACAGGTACTGCTTCGGATCCTGGCCGGTCAGCGTGGCCCGAATCAGGTCGTAGTTCGCCACGCCTGCGACAGCGCTGATGCCCTCGCCTCCGGCTGGGCCCGTGCCTGCAAGAATCATCTTGCGAACCAGCTGCGAATCCTTCAGCACGATCTCCTGCGCGATCATTCCGCCCATCGAGAAGCCGAACAGGTCCACCTGCTTGAAGCCCTTGGCCTTGATGAAGCTGATGGCGTCGTCGGCCATCTGCTCGATGGTGTTGGCCGGCTTGCCGGTGGAGGCGCCGACACCTCGGTTGTCGAACGCGATCACGTGATGTTTTGCGGCGAGCCCGTCCACCACGCGCGGATCCCAGTTGTCCAGCACCGCAGCCAGGTGGACGAGAAGCACCACGGGCGTGCCGCCGTTCTGCTGCCCGAGCTCGCGGTAGGAGAAGCTCACATCGCCGGCCGTGACACTTTGCGTCGGCACGCTCTTCCATGTCGCCGGCTGCACATCGCTCGCCAAGGCGCTCGAAGAGACCAGCACACCGGACAGTGCGAGCGCGTGGAGGATCGATTTCATGAGCTTGATAGGCATGACAGACTTCCGTTTGCGAGGGATGGGGGGCTCAGGCCTGCTGGCGGTAGCGATCGGCCGCGTGGGCCTGCCGGACGTCAGACAGCAAGCCTTGGCGCGCGCCATCCAACGCGTCCCAGCGCTCGGCCACATGGAGCGGCGGGATCGTGACGAGTTCGCGGCGGTCGAAGCCGACCATGGCCGCATCGACCAGTTCCTCGACGTCCATGACTTCGGGGAGGGTGTTGATGTCAACGCCGGCACGCTCCCAGATCTCCGTGCGCGTCGCGGCCGGCAGCACGGCCTGCACATAGATGCCCCTGGGCGAGAGCTCCAGGTTCAAGCCCTGCGACAGGAACAGCACGAAGGCCTTGGTAGCACCGTAGATCGTCATGCCGAGTTCGGGTGCGAAGCCCACCACCGAGCCGATGTTGACGATGGTGCCGGTGCCGGCCTGTACCAGGCGTGGGGCAATGGCGGCCGCCAACCGGGTCAACGCCGTGGTGTTGAGGGCGATCAGCCTCTCGATGGCCTGCGCGCTTTGCTGGACAAAGCTGCCGGGCTGCGCCATGCCCGCGTTGTTGATCAGGATGCCGATGCGAGCGTCCTCGCGCAGGCGGGTTTCGACCGCCGCCAGGTCGCTCTGCTGCGTCAGGTCCGCCTGCAGCACGTCGACCGTGACCTTGTGCGCCTCCTGCAGGCGTGCTGCAAGCGCATCGAGCCGGGATTTGTCGCGGGCAACCAGAACCAGGTCGTGGCCACGCTTTGCAAAGCGCTCGGCGTAGACGGCGCCGATGCCGCTGGACGCGCCAGTGATGAGGACGGTGGAAGGAGTGCTGGTCATGTTCATGAGTTCCTGAGCAGTGATGGCCGCTTGTCGAGTGAGTTCGACTTCCGGCGGGATTGGCTTGGCATGGACTAATGATGATGGACGTAATCCAAAATGTCAAGACTTTGATTACGAACGACATCAATATAGAATCGAGATCGACAAATGCATCACTCCAGGGCAAACAAGCGATGAGAGTCACCAAAGCGCAGGCGCAGGCGAATCGGGCGCATGTGGTGGAAACAGCTTCCCAGCTGTTTCGTGAACGCGGCTATGACGGCGTCGGCGTGGCCGACCTGATGGCCGCCGCCGGCTTCACCCACGGCGGCTTCTACAAGCAGTTCGGGTCCAAGACCGACCTGATCGCGGAATCGGCGGCTTGCGGCATCGCCCAGACCATTGCGCTGACAGGGGCCGGTGTCGAACTTGCTGAGTTCGTCAGGCAGTACCTGTCGCGCGAGCACCGCGACAGTCGTGGTACCGGTTGCACGATGGCCGCCTTGGGCGGAGACGCGGCACGTCAGCCCGATTCAGTCCGCAGCGCTTTTGCAACGGGCATAGAGAGCCTGGTGGCGGCATTGAGCCGCGGCGATGGCGCTGCGGCAGATTCTGCAGACGCGCGCCAGACGCGCGCCCAGGTCCTGGACATGCTCTCGCACGCCGTGGGAGCCCTCGTCATGTCGCGAGCCTGCCCGGACGACTCGCCCCTCGCCGACGAATTCCTCACGGTATGCCGTGACGCGATGCTTGGGACGCTGGTGGCAACTCCCGTAGCAGAGGCAGCTAAACCGGCGCGCTGACCGCGCCCCGCCCGTTCGTTCTGACACCTGCGTAGCGCGGTGCCTCGGGGTGCAGACAAGTCGGCCAGCTTCCGACTGCCCTTTTGACCGACTAAAGAAAACGGCACTCATCCATTCTCACGCTCCGGCCCGCAGCACCTTGCCCAGGCGCGCGACCAGCGGCGCCATCTGCGCCACCGGCACCTGGGCATAGCCCAGCAGCAGGCCGCGCCAGGCCTGGGCGCGCGGCCCCATCGCCAGCTCGCTGAGCGCCGGTGCGACGATACCGGCCCGCAGCGCCCGCGCACTGATGGCCACGTCATCGAGGCCGGCGCTGTCGGCAAAGCGCAGCGCCAGATGCATGCCGGCCGAGCCGCCATGGACGCTGGCCAGATCACCCAACTCGCGCTCCAGCGCCGCCACCAACGCGTCGCGGCGCTGGCGATAGAGCCGGCGCATGCGGCGCAGGTGCAGGCCGAACTGGCCGCTGCGCAGGAACTCGGCCAGGGCCAGCTGATCGGCCATGCGGCCGCGCGGCTGGCTGCGCGCCAGCAGGCGCGCGAGCGCCTCGCACAGGCCCTCGGGCACCACCATGAAGCCGATGCGCAGACCCGGGAACAGGGTCTTGCTGAAGGTGCCCAGGTAGAGCACCGGCGCGTCCGCCTGCAGGCCCTGCATGGCCGGCAGCGGTGGGCCGTCGTGGCGGAACTCGCTGTCGTAGTCGTCCTCGATGATGAGCGCCCCGGCCTCGCGTGCATGGGCCAGCAGGGCCAGGCGCCGCTCCAGGCTCATCACCGCGCCGGTGGGGTATTGGTGCGAGGGCGTGGTGTAGATCAGGCGCGGGCGCTGGCGCCGCCAGTCCTGCGCGCGCGGCGCCATGCCCTGCTCGTCCACCGCGATGCCGATCAGCTTCAGCTGGGCGCCGCGCAGCGCCGTCTCGGCGCCGGCATAGCCGGGGCTCTCCAGCCAGACCTTGTCGCCGGCATCGGCGAAGGCGCGTGCGCACAGGTCCAGGCTGGCCTGCGTGCCGTCGGTGACGAAGACCTGCTGCGGCTCGCATTGCACGCCGCGCGAGGCGCGCAGATGCTCGGCGATCGCCTGGCGCAGCTCGGCCTCGCCGGCCGCGTCCGCATAGTTGAGCTGGGCCGGACCCAGGCCGCGCCAGCAACGCTCCAGCAGGCGGCGCCAGCGCTGGGTGGGGAATTCATCCAGCGCCGGCACACCCGGTGCAAACGCCAGCGTGGTCTCCAGCACCGGGCCGGCGGCCAGCGCCGCCTCGGCGCGGCGCGACAGTGGCCGCGCCAGCGGCCCGAGCGACCCGGATGCCCCGGGCGGACGCGTCTCCTTGGCCGGCGGGCGCAGCAGCTCGCTGACCCGGCTGCCGCGCCGGTCGGGTGCGATCAGGCCCTCGGTGGCGAGCTGCTCATAGGCATAGAGCACGGTGTTGCGCGCCACGCCCAGCTCGCGCGCCAGCACCCGGCTGGCCTGCAGGCGCGTGCCCGGCGCCAGCACGCCGGCGCGGATGGCCGCGCGCAGCGCCTCGTGCAGGCGGCGCTGCATGGGGCCCTGCGGGCTGGCGAAGCGGTCGATCAGCAGCTGGTACGTCATGGCCCCATGATATTGGCGATCGGTGGACCTTTTCATGGAACCAGCCTGGCACTACATTGCGCCCTCTTCCACGCAAGCAAACACCCGTACATCAGCATGAAGCAAGCTCCCAGCGACCGCAGCCGCATCCGCCGCGTGGCCGAGAACGCCCGCTACGACAGCGCCACCCTGTACGCCATCATCGACGCGGCCTATCTGTGCCACCTCGCCTTCGCCGACGACAAGGGCCTGCACAGCATCCCGATGGCCTGCTGGCGCACGGGCGAGCACCTCTACATCCACGGCTCCAATGGCGGCCGCCTGATGAAGCAGCTGGCGGGCGGCGCGGCGGTGTGCATCAGCATCTGCCATCTGGACGGCCTGGTGCTGGCGCGCTCGGCCTTCAACCATTCGATGAACTACCGCTCGGCGGTGATTTACGGCCGCTTCGAGAAGGTCGAGGGCGAGACGGACAAGCGCGCCGCGCTGGCCGCCTTCATGGACAAGCTCGCGCCGGGCCGCCAGGCCGAGATCCGGCCCGGCAACGAGCGCGAGTTCGCCGCCACCACTGTGCTGCGGATGGCATTGGCAGAGGCCGCTTGCAAGACGCGCAGCGGCGGCCCGGTGGACGATGAGGAAGACCTCGGGCTCGCGGTCTGGGCCGGCGTGCTGCCGCTGGCGCAGGTGCACGGCCAGCCGCAGGCCGATGGCGACGGCCACCAAGCCGTGCCGGCCTACGTGAGGGGCTGGGCATGAACCACACCCCCCTTTGGAGGGATAACATCGGCGCAGTCCCTGCCCCGCCCCTCCACGATGCAACTCGCCGGCTATCAACTAACAGGCATTCTCTACACCGGCGGTGAAACCACGGTGGCCACGGCGCAGTCACCGCAGGGCGAGCGCGTGGCGCTCAAATATCCCGAAAGCGAGCAGCCGGCGCCGGCCCTGAATGCGCGTTGGCGCCATGAGTACGGCATGCTGCGGGCGATCGATTCGCCCTGGGTCATCAAGGCGCTTGGCCTGCATGAGGTGGGTCACCGGCTTGTGCTGGTGCTGGAGAACTTCTCGCCCCTCAATCTGAGCCAGGTGATCGAGCAGGGCCTGCTGGACCTCGGCGAGCGTCTCGGTCTGGCGATGCAGCTGACGCAGGCGCTCAGCGCCGTGCACCAGGCCCGCCTCATCCATGGCGACATCGCGCCCAAGAATGTGCTGGTGGACCTGGCCAGCCTGCAACTCAAGCTCTGCGACTTTGCGCTCTCGACGCGGTTGGCGCATGGCCAGACGCAGCCGGCCGGTGGCGGCCTGCGCGGCACGCTGGACTACATCGCACCCGAGCAGACCGGACGTACCAATCTGGAAGTGGACTACCGCAGCGACTTCTACTCGCTGGGCGTGAGCCTGTACGAACTGTTCAGCGGCCACAAGCCCTTCCAGCTGAGCGATCCGATCGCCCTGCTGCATGCCCAGGTGGCACTCATGCCGCCACCGCTGGACCAGCTCGGCCACGGCGTGCCCGCGCCACTGGCCGCCATTGTGCAGAAGCTGCTCGCCAAGTACCCGGACGACCGCTACCAGAGCAGCTATGGCCTGCTGAAGGACTTGCAACGCTGCGCCGAGCAATGGCAGCAGCAGCGCCGCATCGAGGCCTTTGCGCTCGCCAGCGAGGACATCCCGGAGCGCTTCTGCGTCTCGCAGAAACTCTATGGCCGCGCCGCCGATGTGCTGACGCTGCGCGAGGCCTTTGCGCGCGCCAGCGCCGGCCATGCCGAGCTGCTGCTGATCGGGGGCAGTGCGGGCGTGGGCAAGACCGCGCTGGCGGCGGAACTGCATCGGCCCGTGGTCGCGCAACGGGGCTATTTCCTGCGCGGCAAGTGCGACCAATACAGCCACCAGCAGCCCTATGCCGCACTCAGCCAGGCCTTCCAGCTGCTGATGCAGCAGCTCGCCAGCGAGGGCGCCGAGCGCCGTCGCTACTGGCAGGCCAGCCTGGGCAAGGCGCTGGGTGACGCGGCCGCCGCGGTGGCCGCCATCGTGCCCGGCCTGAGCCTGCTGATCGGCACGCCGGCGCCGCTGACGCCGCTGCCGGTGGCCGAGCACGAACAGCGCTTTCACCTCGCCTTCGCCCGCTTCGTCAAGGCGCTGGCCGCGCCGGCCCATCCGCTGCTGCTCTTCATCGACGATCTGCAATGGGTCGATGCGCCCAGCCTGCGCCTGCTGCGCCGGCTCATCAACGCCGACGAGGCCGGCGCCTGCCTGCTGGTGGTGGGCGCCTACCGCGACAACGAGGTGGACGCGACCCACCCGCTGGCACAGCTGCTGGAGCAGCAGCGCCAGCTGGGCACGGCGCTGCAGCAGCTGACGCTCCAGCCCCTCGGCCTGCCTGAGGTGCAGGCCCTGCTGGCCGATACCTTGCGGGCTGAGGGCCAGCGCGTCGCGCCACTGGCCGCGCTGTGCCTGGAAAAGACCCGCGGCAACCCCTTCTTCCTCGGCCAGTTCCTGCGCAGCCTGCATGTCCATGGCGACCTGCACTATGAGCGCGCCCAGGGCGCCTGGCAGTGGGACATCGAGCAGATCGCCCGGCGCGGCATGACCGACAACGTCGTCACCCTGATGCTGGAGCGCCTGCGCGGCCTGCCCCCGACCACCCAGACCCTGCTGACCCGCGCCGCCCAGCTGGGCGACAGCTTCTGCCTGCGCGAGCTGATGGCGCTGCTGCAGGCCGACGCCGGCAGCACCGCGGCGATGCTCTGGCCGGCCCTGGATGCCGGCCTGCTGCTGCCCATGGATGAGGACTACAAGTTCGAGCACAGCCCGGCCCTGCTGGAAGCGGCGCGCTACCGCTTCCTGCACGACCGCGTGCAGCAGGCCGCGCATGAGCTCACGCCCGAGCCCGAGCGCCAGGCCATGCTGCTGCATTGCGGGCGCCAGCTGCTGGCCTGCAGCCCGGGCGCGCTGCTGGACGAGCGGCTCTTCAACATCGTCGATTGCCTCAACCAGGCGCTGGCGCTGATCAGCGCCGCCGACGAGCGCGCGCTGTTGCTGCGCCTGAACGTGCAGGCGGGCCTGCGCGCCAAGAACGCCTCGGCCCATGGCGCGGCCGTGGGCCTGCTGCGCCAGGCGCGCGCGCTGCTGCCCGAGCAGGCCTGGCAGCACGCACCCGACGAGACCCTGGCGCTGTTCACCGCGCTGGCCGAGGCCGAGTACCTGGCCGGCCATTTCGATGCCGCCGAGCGGCTCTACCCCGAGGTGATGGCGGCCTGCCCGCTGCGGCTGGGCCGGGTCAGCATCTGCCTGGTGCAGGCCGATCAATACCATATCCAGGGTCGCTTCGCCGACGCCTTCCCGGTGCTGCTGCAGGCCATGGCCCTGCTGGGCCAGCCCTTCCCGGCCAGCGAGGAAGAGGCGCAGGCGCTGTTCCCCGCCGAGTTCGAGCGCGCCGAGGCGCTGCTGCAGCGGCTCGGCCCATCCGCCCTGCTGCAGGCGGCCGAGATGCAGGCGCCCGAGCGCCTGATGGAAATGCGCGTCTATTACGCGCTCTCCTACGCCAGCTACCAGACCGGGCGCTTCGCCGCCTTCGTGCTGGACGCCTGCCGCATGGTGCAGACCACGCTCGCCCATGGGCAGGGCGACCTCAGCTGCATCGCCTATGTGGCCTACCTCACCGCCATGTCGGTGATGCACCGGCCCTATACCCAGTGCCATGCGCTGGGGCGGCTGGCCATGCGGCTGGCCGAGCAACGCGGCGGCCCCTATTACCGCATCACCGTCTACCAGTATTTCTCGGCCTTCTACCAGCATTGGGGCGAGCCCCTGGCCGAGGCCATCGCCCAGGTGGAGCTGGGCCTGGAGCTGGGCCAGGGCGGGGTGAACCCGCTCGCTGCCGGCTATTGCGCCCTGCTGGGCGCGGTGAACCGCTTCGCCCTGGGCGAGGAGTTGGCGCAGCTGGAAGCGCGTTGCCAGCAAGGCCTGCGCTTTCTGCAAAAAACCCGCCAGCCCAATACCGAGCTGATGCTGCGCCACGGCGTGCTGCAGCCTCTGCAGGCCTTGCGCGGCAAGACCCTCGGCGCCCTCAGCTTCGACACCGAGGACAGCGCCAGCAGCACCCTGTTCGCCGATGCGGCGCCCTCGATTCCGCTGGCGCTCTACAGCGCCGCCATGCTGCGCCACGCCTATCTGATGGGCGACCGGACGCAGTGGCAGGCCTGCGTGGCACGCCAGGCGGTGATAGGCATGTGCCTGCCCGACAGCCCCTCGATGGTGGAGGCCTGCTTCTACACCGCCCTGGGCCAGCTGCGCCCGGGCTTTGTGGACGCCGCGCAGCAGGCCGAGGCCGTGCTGGCCGCCGAGCAGCAACTGGCGCGTTTCGCCGGCTGGGCCGAGGGCTGCGCCGCCAACTTCCACCACAAGCAGGCGCTGATCGCCGCCGAGCTGGCGCGCGTGCGCGGCGAGGAGCGCGCCGCCATGGACTTCTATGCCCAGGCCATCGACGCCGCGGCCGCGGCCGGCTTCACCGCCTGCGAAGCCCTGGCCAACGAGCTCTATGCCGAGTTCTGGGCCGCGCAACAGCAAAGGCAGCTGAGCAGCAACTTCATCCGCGAGGCCCATTACCACTACCGCCGCTGGGGCGCGCTGGTGAAGTGCCTGCAGCTGGAAGCGCGCTGGCCGCACATCAGCTTCGGCCAGCCGCGCCCGTCCGGCGGCTCTGGCGGCTCGGCGGGCCGCAGTCGCAGCAGCGGCAGCAGCTACCGCGATTCGCTGGAGCCGGGCGCAAGCCTGGACCTGCATTCCCTGCTCAAGGCCAACCAGCTGCTGGCGCAGGAGATCCATCTCGACACCTTGCTGCCGCAGATGCTGGGCGTGCTGCTGGAGCATGCCGGTGCCGAGTTCGGCGCCATCGTGCTCGACGAGGACGAAAGCCTGGTGGTGGAGGTGATGGGGGCGATGGCGCCCGAGCAGCAGGGTGACATGCAGCGCCTGTGCATGCCCCTGGATGAGCTGGGCGAGGCCGGCCAGCAGATGCTGCCCGCGGGCCTGATCGAATACGTCAGGCTGACGCGCCGCACCCTGGTGCTGAACCGCCCCGCCGAGGACGAACGCTTCTCCCACAGCGCCTGCCTGCAGCGGCGCCAGATCAAGTCGCTGGTGTGCCTGCCGGTGCTCAGCCAGGGCAAGCCGGTGGCCCTGGTCTATCTGGAAAACAACCAGCTCGAGAACGCCTTCACCACCCAGCATCTGCAGACCCTGGAACTGCTCAGCAGCCAGGCCGCGATCTCGCTGGTGAATGCCAGGCTGTACGAGAGCCTGGAGCACAAGGTGGCGCAGCGCACCGAGGAGCTGCGCCAGATGAGCATGAAGGATGGGCTCACCGGCATCGCCAACCGCCGCGCCTTCGACGAGCGCCTGGCGCTGGAGTGGCGACGCAGCCAGCGCCAGGGTTCGCCGCTGTCGCTGCTGATGGTCGACATCGATCACTTCAAGCAATACAACGATTGCTATGGCCACCTCGAGGGCGACCGCTGCATCCGCGCCGTGGCGTCGGTGCTCAGCGAGGTGGCGGGCCGCGGCGGCGACCTGGTGGCGCGCTACGGCGGCGAGGAATTCGCACTGCTGCTGCCCGACACCGACGCCCCGGCCGCGGCGCGCCTGGCCCAGGCCTGCCTGGACGCCACCGAACTGCTGGCCATGCCGCACGCGCAGTCGCTGGCCGGGCCGATGGTGAGCATCAGCCTGGGCTGCGCCACCCTGGTGGCCACGCCACTGACCAGCCCCGAGCATTTGCTGGGGCAGGCCGATGCCGCGCTCTACCAGGCCAAGCGCGCCGGCCGGCGGCGCTGGCAGCACCACGCCGACGCCGCTTGATCGGCACCTGCGCGGCGAGCCCGCGGCGCTCAGCTACACATTGCGCAACTCGCGCAGCGCCACCGAGAGCATCGCCAGGTCAGCGCCCTTGGCCTCGGCCAGCTCGGCCAGGAGGCGTTGCGAACGTTCCAGCGCCGCGGCCTTGTCCTGCTCCCAGGCCGCCAGGCGGGCGCTCGCACCGCCCGCGCCACCCATCAAGACCTGCTGCGCAATATCGCGCCGCAGGCCCCAGAGGTCGTCGCCCAGCGCGGCCTTGGCCAGGGCCTGCCAGTAGCTGCCGGCCGGCAGGGCCTCGATCTGCTGGCGCAGCCGCGCCAGGCCCAGGCGGCGCTCCACCTCGGCATGCACCTCGGCCACCTCGGCCACGTCGCGTTGCAGGGCATCGGCCAGCTCGGCGATGTCGAGCGCGGCATACAGCCCCTCGGCACTGGCCACGCGCTGCGCCAGCGCCGCCGGCACGCCGGCCGCCACCCAGGCCTGGGCCAGGGGCGAGGCCTCGGCCTGCGCGGCCAGCTGCGTGCGCAGGGCCTGCACCGCCGGCGTGAAGCGCGCGATGGTCTGCTCCAGCGGCTCGGCCAGCCGGCGCGAGCGCAGGAACCAGGCGGTGGCGCGCGCGGTCAGGCGGCCCTCCTCGATCAGCAGCTCGGACTGCACCGCGTCGGCGACGCGGTTGTCCAGCGCCTCGACCTGCTGCCACAGCTCCACATGGCCCATCACCTCGCGCGTGGCCAGGTAGGCGCGCACCACCTGGGCGGGGCGCATGCCGGTGGCGTCGGCCAGGCGGTGCACAAAGGTCGAGCCGACGCGGTTCACCATGCTGTTGAGCACATGGGTGGCGATGATCTCGCGCTTGAGCGGATGGCGCGCGATATGGGCGCCAAAGCGCTCGCGCAGCTGGGCCGGGAAGTAGCGGTACAGCGCGGTGCTGATCCAGGCGTCCTCGGGCAGCTCGGAGGCCACGATCTCGTCGAACAGCCACATCTTGCAATAGGCCAGCAGCACCGCGCGCTCGGGTGTGGTGAGGCCCACGCCGCGCGCCTTGCGCTCGACGATCTCCTCGTCGCTGGGCAGGAACTCGATGGCGCGGTTTAAGCGCCCGGCCTTCTCCAGGAAGCGGATGAAGCGCGCCTCCTCGTCCAGCAGGGCCACGCCCAGGCGGCCGGTGACCGAGAGCGCCTGGGTCTGGAAGTAGTTGTCGCGCAGCACCAGCGCGGCCACCTCGTCGGTCATCTCGGCCAGCACGCTGTTACGCTGCTTCTCGGTGATCTCGCCGTCGGCGCTCGCCAGGCCCAAGAGGATCTTGATGTTGACCTCGTGGTCGGAGGTGTCGACGCCGGCCGAGTTGTCGATCGCATCGGTGTTGAGCGCCACGCCATGGCTGGCGGCCTCGATGCGGCCGCGCTGGGTGAAGCCCAGATTGCCGCCCTCGCCCACCACCTTGCAGCGCAGCTCGCAGCCATTGATGCGCAGCGCGTCGTTTGCGCGGTCGCCCACCTCGGCATGGCTCTCGCTGCTGGCCTTCACATAGGTGCCGATGCCGCCGTTGTAGAGCAGGTCCACCGGCGCCCGCAGGATGGCGCTGAGCAGTTCGTTGGGCGCGAGGCGTTCGGCGTCGATGCCCAGCGCCGCACGCGCCTGCGGCGAGATCGGGATGGATTTCTCGGAACGCGACCAGACCCCGCCGCCGGCCGAGATCAGCGCGGTGTCGTAATCGGCCCAGGAGGAACGCGGCAGCTTGAAGAGGCGCTCGCGCTCGGCAAAGGAGCGCGCCGCATCGGGGCTCGGATCGATGAAGACATGGCGATGGTCAAAGGCCGCCAGCAGCCGGATATGGCGCGACAGCAGCATGCCGTTGCCGAACACATCGCCCGACATGTCGCCCACGCCGACGACGGTGAAGTCGCTGCTCTGGATGTCCTGGCCGCGCTCGCGGAAGCAGCGCTTCACGCTCTCCCAGGCGCCACGTGCGGTGATGCCCATGGCCTTGTGGTCGTAGCCGACGCTGCCGCCCGAGGCAAAGGCGTCGCCCAGCCAATGGCCGTATTCCTTGCTCACCGCATTGGCGTAATCGCTGAAGGTGGCCGTGCCCTTGTCGGCCGCCACCACCAGATAGGGGTCGTCGCCGTCCAGGCGCCGCACCTGGGGCGGCGGCACCAGGGCCGTGCCGGCCAGGTTGTCGGTGAGGTCCAGCAGGCCGCGCAGATAGTCCTGGTAGCAGGCCACGCCCTCTTTGAGGTAGGCATCGCGCTCGCTCGCCGGCGGCGCCTTCTTCAGCACGAAGCCGCCCTTGGAGCCCACCGGCACGATCACCGTGTTCTTCACCATCTGCGCCTTCACCAGGCCCAGCACCTCGGTGCGGAAGTCTTCCGGGCGGTCCGACCAGCGCAGGCCGCCGCGCGCCACCTTGCCGCCGCGCAGGTGGATGCCCTCGAAGCGCGGCGAGTAGACGAAGATCTCGTACAGCGGCTTGGGCTCGGGCAGGCCCGGCACCTTGGCCGACTCGAGCTTGAAGCTCAAGAAGCTGCGGCGCGGCCCGGCGGCACCGCTGTGGCCCGTGCCGGTGCGCCAGAAGTTGGTGCGCAAGGTGGCCTTCATCAGCGCCAGCAGCTGGCGCAGCACGCGGTCCTCGGAGAGGTTGCTGACGCGGTCCAGCGCCTGCTCGATCGCATTCACCTGCGATTGCGCGCCCTGCTCATCGGCCGTGGCGGGATCGAAGCGCAGCTTGAACAGCGCCACCAGCATGCGCGCCAGATGCGGGTGCGCACCCAGCGTGGCCTCGATGGCGCCCTGCGAGAGCGCAAAGCCGATCTGCTTGAGGTACTTGGCATAGGCGCGCAGCACCACGATCTCGTCGGCCGCCAGTGCGCCACGCAGCACCAGGCGGTTGAAGTCGTCGTTCTCCACCTCGCCGCGGAACACGCGCGCAAAGCAGTCCTCGAACAGGCTGGCCAGCAACTCGGGCTCGAACTCCTCGTTGAGCTGGGCCTGCAGCTCGAAGTCGTGCAGCGAGATGGCCCCGCCCTTTTCGTTGATTCGGTAGTTCTGCTCGCCCAGCACACGCACGCCCATATGCTCCAGCATCGGCAGGCTGTCGGACAGCACGATGGCCTCGCCCAGGCGGTAGACCTTGAAACCCAGGGCGTTGGCGGCCGCACCCAGCGGCCGGTAGAAGGCCAGGGCCAGCGGCGCCTCGGGGGTCAGCGCGGCCATCTTGCGCACGTCCGGCACGGCCGCACGCGCGCTCACGCGCTCGCGGTACTCGGGCGGGAAGGCGCCGCTCCATTGCTTGAACAGCGCGATGCCGCGCGCGTCGCCCTCGGCCTCGATGAGGGCATCGCGCAGCTGGTCGCCCCAGCGGCGCGCGGCCTCGGCCAGGCGCAGCTCCAGCTCGCGCTGGTCGACCGCCGGCACCTGGCCCGGCGTGGTGCGCACGTAGAAGTGGATGCGCGCCAGCACGGTGTCGCTGAGCAGCACATTGAAGTCGGCGTTGACGCCCGCAAACGCCTCCATCAGGATGGCCTGGAACTTGATGCGCAGATCGGTCGCATAGGCCTCGCGCGGCACATAGACCAGGCAGGAGACGAAGCGGTCGAAGGGATCGCGGCGCAGGAACAGGCGCAGGCGCTGGCGTTCGCCCAGCGAGAGGATGCCCAGCGCGGTTTCGTAGAGCTCGTCGTCGGCGATCTGGAACAGCTCGTCGCGCGGATAGGTCTCGAGGATGTGGTGCAGCGCCTTGGCCAGATGGCCGCCCGGTGGCAGGCCGGCGCGCTCGGCGATCGCGCCCACCTTATCGCGCAGCAGCGGCGTTTCGGACACGCGCGCGCTGTAGGCGGTGGAGGTGAAAAGGCCCAGAAAGCGGTGCTCGCCCACCACCCGGCCCTGCGCGTCGTAGCGCTTCACGCCGATGTAGTCGGTATAGCCGGGCCGGTGCACGGTGGAGCGGGTGTTGGCCTTGGTGACCACCAGCGGCGGCGTGGGCGCACGCGCCAGCGCGCGCGCATTCGCGGGCAGCACCGTGATGCTGCCGCTGCGCTGCTCGGCCTCGCTCTCGCGCAGCACGCCCAGGCCGCTGCCGGGCACCAGGCGCAGCGCATCGGCGCCCTGCTCCTCCACCAGCTCATGCTGGCGGTAGCCCAGCAGGGTCAGGTGTTCGTCGGCCAGCCATTCCAGGAAGGCGCGGCTCTCGGCCACCTGGGCGTTGGGCAGCACCTGCTCGAGCGGGGCCAGCTCGGCGGCGGCGGCGCGCAGGCGTGCCAGCATGGGCTGCCAGTCCTCCACCGCGGCGCGCACATCGGCCAGCACGCGCTCGATGCCGGCCGCCAGCTCGGCGCGCTGCTGCGGATCGACCAGGCGGTCGACCTCGATATACATCCACGATTCGCGCCCGTCCTGCGGCGCCTGGGCGCGCGCCTGCAGCGCCGTCAGCGCGCCGTCGGCGGCGCGCTGCACCGCGAAGATCGGATGGACGATCAGGTGCAGGGTCAGGCCCTGGCGGTTGATCTCGGCCGAGGCGGAGTCGACCAGAAACGGCATGTCGTCGTTGACGATCTCGATCACCGAATGGCGCGAACTCCAGCCATGCTCGGCCATGGTGGGGCTGAACACCCGCACCTTGGGCCGCCCGGCCGCGCGCGCGGCGCCGAACTGCCAGTGCGAGAGCAAGGCGCCGCAGAGGTCCTCGTTGCGGCGCTCGGCCCAGTCTTCGGCATCGAACTGGCGGAAGCAGCCGCGCGCGAAATTCTCCAGCATGGCGTGCTGATCGGCGGGCAGGCGCTCGCAGGCCATGGCCAGCACGGCCTCCATGCGTTCGTGGTGCGCGGTCTCGGTGGCGTCATTCATCAACTTGTCTCCTTGGGCCTAGTCAGCCCGTTGCCTGTGCCGGTTTTGCCGGCTTGTCGGCCAAGTATCCCAAGCCTGCCACAGGCGGCCAAGCTCGGGGCGCGGCAGCGCCAAATTCTGTTCGGCGCATGCCGCTGCTGTTGCTACAGCGCTAGGGCCTGTTAACACTACGTCTGCCTGTGCGAGCGGGGCTGAAAGGGCCCCAATCTAGGCGGACGACGACGCCCAGGCTGGCCGCCTGGGCTAGGAGTTCAACGACGCGTGGGGCCCTTTCAACCCCGCTCCCGGAGGGTTGCCACACAAATCGCCGTGCACGTCGTTGCAAAGCCTCACCGGGGGGGCTACCCCGGTTTCGTTTTGCGCCTAGTTCACGGCGATTTGTGTGGCAACGCATCAGGCACACGTAGTGTTAACAGGCCCTAGAGCAGGCGCGCCAGCAGGCCACCCTCGGCCGGCTGGCCCAGCGGCAGCCAGACGCGCAAGGGGCTGCCGGGCGCCACCTGGATGGCGCAACCCTCGGCGTCCTGCATCTGGGTGAGGCGCAGGCGCCGGTTGCCGCCCGGGTGGATCAGCTCCAGCTCGTCGCCCACCTCGAAGCGGTTCTTGGTCTCCACCTCAACCCAGCCGTCCGCACGCACGCCGCGCACCTCGGCCACGAAATGGCTGCGCTGCAGCTGCGAGCTGCCGCTGAGGTAGTTCTGGTAATCCTGATTGGGGCGGCGCTCCAGGAAGCCGCTGGTATAGCCGCGGTTGGCCAGGCCCTCCAGCTCCAGCATCAGCTCGGGATTGAAGGCCCGCTCCGCCACCGCATCGTCGATGGCGCGGCGGTAGACCTGGGCGGTGCGCGCCACGTAGTAGAGGCTCTTGGTGCGGCCCTCGATCTTGAGCGAATCCACGCCAATGCGCGCCAGCCGCTCCACATGCTCGACCGCGCGCAGGTCCTTGCTGTTCATGATGTAGGTGCCATGCTCGTCTTCCATGATGGGCATCAGCTCGCCGGGCCGGCCCTGCTCCTCGATCAGGTAGAGCTGCTCGGCGGCGGGGTGGCGGTCGGCACGGGCCGGCGGCGCGATCGGCACAGCCTCGCCGGTATCGCCGCAGTTGCCGGCCTCGTGCGTGTCATAGCACCAGCGGCAGGCATTGGTGCAGGTGCCCTGGTTGGAATCGCGTCGGTTGAAATAGCCCGAGAGCAGGCAGCGGCCCGAGTAGGCGATGCACAGCGCGCCATGCACGAACACCTCGATCTCCATGTCCGGGCATTCCTGGCGTATGCCCTCGATCTCTTCCAGGCTGAGTTCGCGCGAGAGGATCACCCGCGCCACACCCATCTTCTGCCAGAACTTCACCGCCGCCCAGTTGGTGGTGTTGGCCTGCACCGAGAGGTGGATGGGCGTCTCGGGCCAGCGTTCGCGTACCTGCATGATCAGGCCGGCGTCGGCCATGATGAGCGCGTCGGGCTTGAGCGCGATCACCGGTTCGATGTCGCGCAGATAGGTGCGCACCTTGTCGTTGTGGGCGATCAGGTTGCTGGTGACGAAGAACTTCTTGCCACGCGCATGCGCCTCGGCGATGCCCTCGGCAAGCTGTTCGAGGCGGAATTCGTTGTTGCGGGCGCGCAGCGAATAGCGCGGCTGGCCGGCATAGACGGCATCGGCGCCAAAGTCATAGGCGGCGCGCATCTTGGCGAGCGAGCCGGCAGGGAGCAGGAGTTCGGGGGCTTTGAGTGACATCGCGGGATTGTCTCCAGCCCATCGCCCCCGCCTGCTCAGCGCAAGCGCCCGCCTCGCACTCCTTTGAGCCAGATCAATCCACGAACAGCAGGGCCGGACTTTCCAGCATGGCCCGGATGGCCTGGATGAACTCCGCCGCCACCTGGCCATCGACCACGCGGTGATCGAAGGAGGACGAGAGATTCATCATCTGCCGCCCCACCACCAGGCCGCCGCGCAGCATCGGCCGCTCGACGATGCGGTTCACGCCGACGATGGCCACCTCGGGATGGTTGATCACCGGTGTGCTGACGATGCCACCCAGCGCGCCCAGGCTGCTGAGCGTGATGGTGGAGCCGCTGAGCTCGTCGCGCGTGGCGCGGCCGTTGCGCGCCACCTCGGCGAGACGGCGGATCTCGGCGGCGCAGCGCCAGGGGTCCAGCGCCTCGGCATGGCGCAGCACCGGCACCATCAGGCCGGCCGGGGTCTGAGTGGCAATGCCCAGATGCACCGCATCGAAACGCGTCAGCACGCCGGCCTCGTCGTCCAGCCTGGCATTGAGCTGCGGATGCTGGCGCAGCGCGCGGCAGATGGCGCGCGCCAGCAGCGGCAGCAGGGTGAGCTTGCCGCGCGTGGCGCCATGCTGCTGGTTGAGCGTCTGGCGCAGCGCCTCCAGCTCGGTGACATCCACCTCCTCCACATAGCTGAAATGCGGGATGCGGCGCTTGGCCTCCTGCATCTTCTGCGCGATCTTGCGGCGCAGGCCGATGATGGGGATGGCCTCGACGGCATCGCTGCCGGTGATGGCCGGCGGCCGCGGCGCTGCGGCCGCCGCTGCTGGCGTTGGCGCTGAGACACGCGCACTGCGCTGCGGATGGGCCGCCGCATAGGCTTCCAGATCGGCATGCATGATGCGCCCGGCGGTGCCGCTGGCACGCACCTGGCTCAGGTCCACACCCAGCTCCCAGGCCTGGCGGCGCACCGAGGGCGAGGCGATCGGGCGATCGTGTGCCGCGACGGGTGCGGGCGCAGGTGCTGGCGAGCGCACAGGCGCAGGCACGGCTGCGCGCGGCGCGGGGTCAGGTCTTGCCTGGGCCGGCGGTTCCACCGGCGCCGGCGCTTCAGCCCCATCCTCCATATCAATCTTGATCAGCGCCGCACCCACCCGCATCACCGTGCCGGCCGCGGCGCCCAGCTCGGCCACGCGGCCATGCACCGGCGACGGGATCTCCACCGTGGCCTTGTCGGTCATCACATCGGCCAGGATCTGGTCTTCCTTCACCAACTCGCCGGGCTGCACGCGCCAGGCCACCAGCTCCACCTCGACGATGCCTTCGCCGATATCCGGCATCTTGATCACATGTACGCTCATCACGACTCCATCGCGCGTTGCATCGCGGCCGCCACGCGGGCCGGGCCGGGAAAGTAGTCCCATTCCTGGGCATGGGGGTAAGGTGTGTCCCAACCCGCCACGCGTTCGATCGGCGCCTCCAGGTGGTAGAAGCAATGCTCCTGCACCAGCGCCAGCAGCTCGGCACCGAAGCCGCTGGTGCGCGTGGCCTCGTGCAGCACCAGGCAGCGGCCGGTCTTCTTCACCGAGTTGATGATGGCCGGCAGGTCCAGCGGCCAGATGCTGCGCAGGTCGATGATCTCGGCATCGATGCCGGTCTCGCGCGCCGCCGCCTCGGCCACATAGACCATGGTGCCGTAGGTGATCACGCTCAGCTGGCTGCCGGCCCGATAGACCGACGCGCTCTCCAGCGGCACGCGGTAATGGCCCTCGGGCACCTGGCTCAGCGGATGGTCGGTCCAGGGCGTGGAGGGGCGGTCGTGGTGGCCGTCGAAGGGCCCGTTGTAGAGGCGCTTGGGCTCCAGAAAGATCACCGGGTCGTCGCATTCGATCGCCGCGATCAGCAGGCCCTTGGCGTCATAGGGGTTGGAGGGCATCACGGTGCGCAGGCCGCAGACATGGGTGAACAGCGCCTCGGGGCTCTGGCTGTGGGTCTGGCCACCATAGATGCCGCCGCCGCAGGGCATGCGTATGGTGAGCGGCGCGGTGAAGTCGCCGGCCGAGCGGTAGCGCAGGCGCGCCGCCTCGGAAACGATCTGGTCGGAGGCCGGGTAGAAATAGTCAGCGAACTGGATCTCGGCCACCGGCCGCAGGCCATAGGCGCCCATGCCCACCGCCACGCCGACGATGCCACCCTCGGAGATCGGCGCATCGAAGACGCGGTGCTTGCCGTACCTGGCCTGCAGGCCATCGGTGCAGCGGAACACGCCACCGAAATAGCCCACGTCCTGGCCGAAGATCACCACATCGGGGTCGCGCGCCAGCATCACGTCCATGGCCGAGCGCAGCGCCTGGATCATGGTCATGGTGCTGACGGCGGGCTGCTCCTCGAGCAGCTTGCTCAGGTCTTCGGGTTTCATGCGCGGCCTCCTCGCTCGTGTACCTGGCGCAGCTGATCCTTCAGGTGCGGCGGCATCTCCTTGTAGACATCCTCGAACATCGAGGCCGCCGTAGGGATATGGCCGTCGGCCAAGCTGCCATAGCGCTCAGCCTCCTTCTGCGCCGCGATCACCTCGGCCTCCAGCTCGGCCTGCAGGGCCTCGTGCTGGGCATCCGACCAGATGCCGGTGAGGGTCAGGTGTTGCCGGAGGCGCGCAATCGGGTCGCCCAGCGGGAAATGCGACCAGTCGTCGGCGGGCCGGTATTTGCTGGGGTCGTCCGAGGTGCTGTGCGGGCCGGCGCGGTAGGTCACCCATTCGATCAGCGTCGGCCCGAGGTTGCGGCGCGCGCGCTCGGCGGCCCAGCGCGAGACGGCGTAGACGGCCAGGAAGTCGTTGCCGTCCACGCGCAGCGAGGCGATGCCGCAGCCCACGCCGCGCGCGGCGAAGGTCGTGCCCTCGCCGCCGGCAATCGCCTGGAAGGTCGAGATCGCCCATTGGTTGTTCACCACATTCAGGATCACCGGCGCGCGGTAGACATGGGCAAAGGTCAGCGCGGTGTGGAAGTCGCTCTCGGCGGTGGCGCCGTCGCCGATCCAGGCCGAGGCGATCTTGGTGTCGCCCTTGATGGCGCTGGCCATGGCCCAGCCCACCGCCTGGATGAACTGGGTGGCGAGGTTGCCGCTGATGCTGAAGAAGCCGGCGCGCTTGATCGAGTACATCACCGGCAGCTGGCGGCCCTTCAGCGGGTCGCGCTCGTTGGAGAGCAGCTGGCAGATCAGGTCCACCAGGGGCACGTCGTCGCGCGCGATCAAGAGGCTTTGCTGGCGGTAGGTGGGGAAGCACATGTCGCCGTCGTGCAGCGCCATCGCATGGGCGCTGCCGATCGCCTCCTCGCCCAGGCTCTGCATGTAGAAGCTGAGCTTCTTCTGGCGCTGCGCGATCAGCATGCGGGCGTCGAAGATGCGCGTCTTCAGCATGGTGCGCAGGCCGCGCAGCAGTTGCGCCTCGCTCAGCTCGGGTGCCCAGGGGCCGACCGCCCGGCCCTCCTCGTCCAGCACCCGCACCAGGCTGTAGGCCAGCGGGCCCATCTCCACCGGCGCCACGTCGATGGGCGGCTGCAGCACCGCGCCGGCGGGCGAAAGCTTCAGATAGGAAAAATCGGTATGGCAGCCCGGACGCCCGGTGGGCTCGGGGACATGCAAACGCAAAGGCTCATAGCTCATGCGGCTCGCTCCTGCGCAGGGTAGTGGCTGCGCGGCTTGTCATGGTTGGATGCAGCGGCGGGCTTGATGAGGCTCGCGCTGCCCAGCAGGCGCCACGCCGGGATCACCAGCGCGGCACTTGCGCAAGGCTAGCGTAGCGCAATCTGCGGGCCCCGCCGCGGTCTCGCTAACCCTAGCCGGCTACCATGCGCCCATGCTGAATCGCCGCCTGTTGTTTGCATCGCTGCCCTTGCTGCTGAGCCTGGCCAGCGCCCATGCCGCCGACCTGAAGCTGCGCATCCTCGAGACCACGGATGTGCACATGAGCCTGCTCAACTACGACTACTACCGCGACCAGGCCACCGACGAGTACGGCCTGGCCAAGACCATCACCCTGATCAAGGCGGCGCGCGCCGAGGTGGCCAACAGCCTGCTGTTCGACAACGGCGACCTGCTGCAGGGCAATCCGCTGGGCGATCTGGTGGCGCGCGTGCGGCCGCTCGCCCAGGGCGAGCGGCACCCGGCGTTCAAGGTGCTGAACGAGCTCGGGGTGGACGCCGCCAATATCGGCAACCACGAGTTCAACTACGGCCTGCCCTTTCTGCGCCAGGCGCTGGCCGGCGCGCGCTTTCCCTATGTGAACGCGAACGTGCGGCTGGCCGGCAATGGCAGGCCCGCCTTCCGGCCCAGCGTGCTGTTGACGCGCCGCCTGCTAGACGAGGACGGCCGGCCGCAGCGTCTCAAGATCGCCGTGTTCGGCCTGGTACCGCCGCAGATCATGCAATGGGACAAGCAGCACCTGAGCGGCCGGGTGCAGGCGCAAGACATGGTGGAGACGGCGCGCGCGCTGGTGCCCAGGCTGCGCGCCGCCGGCGCCGACCTGGTGATCGCCATCGCCCACACCGGCATCGAAGCCCAGGCCTCGGCGCCGCTGGCCGAGAACGCCGCCGTCAGGCTGGCCCAGGTGCCAGGTCTTGACCTGCTGCTGCTGGGCCATGCCCACGCGCAGTTCCCCGGCCCCGAGTTCGAGGGGCTGCCGGGCGTCGATGCCAAGGCCGGGCGCCTGCACGGCCTGCCCGCGGTGATGCCGGGCCGCTGGGGCGACCATCTGGGCCTGATCGACCTGACCCTGCGCAGGAGCGCCGGGCGCTGGCGCGTGCTCGAGAGCCAGGCCAGCCTGCGCCCCATCTACGACCGCCAGGCGCGCCGCGCCCTGGTGGCGGCCGACCCCGCACCGGCGCGCCTGATCGCCGACGAGCATGCGCGCACGCTGGACTATGTGCGCCAGCAGGTGGCCAGCACCGAGGCGCCCATCCACAGCTACTTTGCCCAGGTGGCCGACGACCCCTCGGTGCAGCTGGTGGCACAGGCCCAGCTCGCCTACATGGCGCGCGCGGTGAAGGGCACGGCCTACGAGGGCCTGCCGCTGGTCTCGGCAGCGGCGCCCTTCAAGAGCGGCGGGCGCCAGGGCTGGAGCCACTACACCGACATCCCGTCCGGCCCCCTGGCCATCAAGCATGTGGCCGATCTCTATGTCTACCCCAACACCATCAAGGGGCTCAAGCTCAAGGGCCGCGAGCTGCGCGAATGGCTGGAGATGGCGGCGGGCCAGTTCCGCCAGATCGACCCGGCGGGCCCGGCCGAGCAGGCCCTGATCGAGCCGCGCTTTCCGAGCTTCAACTTCGACACCCTGGACGGGCTCACCTACGAGATCGATGTGAGCCAGCCGGCGCGCTACGACCTCGAGGGGCGGCTCGTGCAGCCGCAGTCGCATCGCATCCTGGGCCTGAGCTACCGCGGCGCGCCGATCGATGACGAGGCCGAATTCCTGGTCGTCACCAACAACTACCGCGCCAGCGGCGGCGGGCATTTCCCCGGCCTGGGCCCGGAACGCATCGTGGTGGACGCGCCCGACGAGAACCGCGCCGCGCTGGCCCAGTACCTGGCCGACACCAAGCGCGTCAACCCGAGCGCGGATGGCAACTGGCGCATCCGGCCGGTGCCGGGCGTGCGGCTGCAATTCGTCTCGGGGCTGGGCGGCATCGCCCATCTTGCCGCCACACCGGCGGTGCGCCTGGTGCGTGAGCTGGGCGACGGTTCGGCGCTCTACGAGCTGAGCGGGGCCGGCCCCGCGCCCTGATCAGGCCTGGATGTCCAGCAGCGCGCCCTCGGCGCGCACCTGGGTCTGCAACACGCGCAGATTGGCCACGAAGGCATAGGTGGCGCCATGCTGGTTGATGAGGTCCTGCTCGGGCACCTGGCCGCTGGCCGGCACCTGGCGCAGCTGCGCCTTCACGCCGCCGCCCTCGACGGTCTGGGCCTCCACCTGCAGCCGGCGCAGATCGCCGGTGCCCGAGGAGGCGATGTTGCTGGCGGCCGCGCGCAGCCTCTCCTGGGCCGCGGACATGCCGGACAGGGCGGTGGAAAGGCTGATGGACATGATGGCGGCGCTCCAGACTGCAGGCGATATGCCGGGTGATTTCCCTGCATATCGGCAGCGCGCCGCCGGACTTTAGAACTGAAGGGTAAAAAACCCTCAATTCATGCGGTCATCAACCGGCCAGCTCCTCGAAACCGCCGTTGGAGACGAACACGCGCACACAATCGCCGCCCGCCGCCTTGGCCTCGGCACAGGCCAGCGAGCCCGCGCCCAGCACCGCGTCCACGGTTTCCAGCGTGGGATGGAGCTGCACCACGCCCAGGCTGGCCTTCACGCGCGTGCGATGCAGGCCCCAGCGCAGGCGGTAGCCGGCCACCGACGCGCGCATCTTCTCGGCCACGATCTGGGCGTAATGCTGGTCACAGTCGGGCAGCAGCACGGCGAAATGGTCGTTCTCCAGACGCGCCACCAGGTCGGAGGCGCGCACCTTGGTGATCAGCATCTGGCCCAGGCCATAGAGGAAATGGTCGGCCACCTCGGTGCCCATGCCGTGCACCACCTCGGTAAAACGGTCCACATCCACCCACAGCACCGACACCGGCTCATGCCGGCGGCTGCCCACATGCTCGGCCAGGCGACGCTCGAACTCGCGGCGATTCGCCAGCTCGGTGAGCACATCGTGCTTGGCGGTCCAGGTGGGTTGCAGGCGCAGCTGGCGCGCCGCCGTCACGTCCTCGACGATCCAGAGCGCCTCACCGGCGGGTGCATCCCAGTGCACCGGCGTGGCCTGCAGCCGGCCCCAGAAGCGCGAGCCGTCGCGGCGCACATATTCGATCTCCTCGTCCAGCGGCCGGCCGGCCGCAAAGGCGGCGCCCTGGCGCTCCAGCACGCCGGCATGGGCGGTGTCCGAGACATGCACGCTGCGCGTGGTCTGCCCGCACAGATCGGTCTCGTCGCCATGGCCGAACAGGTGGTTGAACTGTTCGCTCACCACCTCGAAGCCGGGCCCGCTGACGAAGGCCACCGCCATCGGCGCGCGCACCAGCAGGGCGCGCATGCGGGCGGCGATCACATCGGCTGCGGGCTCGCTGGCCGCGGGGGTGGTGGCTTGCATTCGATTCTCCTTGGTGTTGACCATGGTATTGGCCATGGTCTCGGCGCCGGCGTCAGCAGGTCATTTCGACACGCAGCGGGCCATGCTTGAGGGTGTACCGCGTTTGCGCCTGCCTGAAAAGCCCGAACAAGACCTTGTTTGACTGGTTCAGCATTCGCACGCCGCGGCGGCGGCCCCACGCAATCCCGCATGGCCGGGCCGCTGCCCAGCCCCTAGAGTGCCAGCCAGCAAAGCCCGCCCTAGCCGGGCCCAAGGAGGATGCCATGCCCAGCCATCGATGCGGTGCGCCACGCGCGCCGCGGTCCGTTTTCGCCCTGGCGGCCGGCGCGCTGGTGCTGACGGCGGCGGCCCAGCCCGGCGTCGAGCGCGTCGAAGGCCTGCACGACCACAGCCCGCGCTGGCACGCCATCACCGAAGCGCGCCTGGTGCTGGCGCCCGGCAAGGTGATCGAACGCGGCACCCTGGTGATGCGCGACGGCCTGATCGTGGCCGTCGGCGCCCAGCTGCCGGTGCCAGCGGGTGCGCGCGTCTGGGCCCTGCCCGGCCGCACCGTCTATGCCGGCTTCATCGACCTGGCCAGCAGCCTGGGTGTGCCCGCGGCCCTGCGCGAGCGGCCGCCCGCCAACCCGCGCTGGGGCCCCGGCGCCGATGCAACGCCGGCCGCCGCGCGGCCGATCCCGCCGCTGACGGGCCGCGGCCTGGCGGCGTCCAACACCATGCTGCGCGCCGAACAGCAGGTGGGCACGCAGCTGGAACTCAAGGCCGACGAGCTCAAGGCCGCGCGCGAGCTGGGTTTCACCACCGTGCTGGCCGCGCCCTCGGTGGGCATCTTCCGCGGCCAGAGCGCGCTGCTGAATCTAGGCGATGGCGGCGACGCCAAGCGCCTGCTGCTGGCCGAGCGCGTGGCCCAGCATCTGGGCCTGGATGTGGACAGCGGGCGCGCCTATCCCAATTCGCTGATGGGCAGCATCGCGCTGCTGCGCCAGACCTGGTCGGACGCGCGCTGGTACGGGCAGGCGCAACAGGCCGCCCGTGGCGGCCCCCAGGGCATTGAGCGCATTGCCGCCCATGCCGGCCTGGCGGCGCTGCAGGACGCGGTGGCCGGGCGCCAGCCGGTGTTCTTCGCCGCCGACGACGAGCAGGACTATGCGCGCATCGGCCGCCTGCGCGAGGAGTTCGGCTTCAGGCTGGTGCTGCAGGGCAATGGCCACGAATACCGTCGCGCGGCCCAGCTCAAGGCGCTCGGCGCGCCGCTGCTGTTGCCGCTCAACTTCCCGCCCGCGCCCGAGCTGGAGCAGCCCGATGCCGCGCTGGATGTGGGCCTGGAGACCCTGCAGCATTGGGAGCAGGCGCCCTCCAACGCCGCCTATCTGGCGGCCCAGGGCCTGGAGTTCGCACTCTCGGCCCATGGGCTCAAGGAGCCGCGCCGCGAGTTCTGGCCGCGCCTGCGCCAGGCGGTGCGCCGCGGCCTGGCGCCCGAGCAGGCCCTGGCCGCGCTGACCACCGTGCCGGCCCGGCTGGTGGGCGGAAGCGCACGGCTGGGCAGCCTGGAGCCGGGCCATCTGGCAAATCTGCTGATCGCCCGCGGCGACCTGTTCCGCGACGAGCAGGCCGAGCCGGAGTGGAGTTTTGTCGATGGCCAGCCCTATGCGCTGGAAGCCGCCGCGCGCCCCGATCTGCGCGGGCGCTGGCAGCTCGCCGACGCGAGCTGGCAGATTGGCGGCAGCGCGGCCAAGCCCGAGCTGAGCCTGGGCGATGCGCGCTGCGAGCTGCGCCAGCAGGGCCGCCAGCTGCTGCTGCGCCTGCCCTGCGGCCAGATCGAGCCCGCGCAATGGCAGCAGCTGGTGGCCGAGCTCGATGGCGAGCGCCTCAGCGGCCAGCTGCTGCGCCCCGATGGCAGCCGGCAGAGCTGGGAGGCGCGGCGCGTGGCGCCGCACCAGGCCAGCGAGGCGGCCCCGCCCAAGGCGGAAGCCCTGCCGCCCCCGCCCTCGGCCGGCTACCCGGCCGGCGCGCTGGCCGAAACCCTGGCGCCCCGCCCCGCGGCCCTGCTGCTGCGCCATGCCACGCTCTGGACCAGCGGCCCCGCCGGCAAGCTGGAGAACCACGACCTGCTGGTGCAGGACGGCAAGATCAGCGCCATCGGCCAGGACCTCAAGGCCCCGGCCGGCGCCGAGCTGCTGGAGCTGGCCGGCAAGCATGTCAGCCCGGGCCTGATCGACGCGCATTCGCATACCGCGATCGCGCGCGGCATCAACGAGTTCAGCAGTTCCATCACCGCCGAGGTGCGGGTCGGCGATGTGCTGGACGCCACCGACATCAACCTCTACCGCGAGCTGGCCGGCGGCCTCACCACCGCCAATCTGCTGCATGGTTCGGCCAACACCATCGGCGGCCAGAGCCAGGTGATCAAGCTGCGCTGGGGCCAGGACGCCGAGGCGCTGAAGTTCAAGGGCGCCCTGCCCGGCATCAAGTTCGCGCTGGGCGAGAACGTCAAGCAGAGCTGGGAGGCCGCGAGCAGCCGCTACCCGCAGACCCGCATGGGCGTGGAGCAGCTGCTGCGCGACGCCTTCCAGACCGCGCGCCATTACCAGCGCGAGCGCGCGCGCTGGCAGGGCAACCCCAAGGCGATCGCCGAGCCGCGCCGCGACCTGCAGCTGGAGACCCTGGTGGAGCTGCTGGAGCGCAAGCGCGCCATCCACATCCATGCCTACCGCGCCGACGAGATCCTGATGTTCACCCGCCTGGCCAGGGAATTCGGCCTGCGCGTGGCGGCCTTCCAGCATGTGCTGGAGGGCTACAAGGTGGCCAGCGAGATCGCCAGCATCGGCGCCGGCGCCTCCACCTTCAGCGACTGGTGGACCTACAAGATGGAGGTGCAGGACGCCGTGCCCTACAACGGCGTCATCATGACGCGCGCCGGCGTGCTCTCCAGCTTCAACTCCGACAGCGATGAGCTGGCGCGCCGCCTCAACACCGAGGCCGCCAAGGCGGTCAAGTACGGTGGCCTGTCCGAGCCCGAGGCGCTCAAGCTGGTGACCATCAACCCGGCGCGCCAGCTGGGCGTGGAGCAGCGCGTCGGCTCGCTGGAACCCGGCAAGGACGCCGACTTCGTGATCTGGAGCGGCCCGCCGCTGTCCGGCTACAGCCGCGCCGAGCAGACCTGGATCGACGGCCGCCGCAGCTACAGCCTGGCGCGCGATGCCGAGCTGCGCCAGACCGCCGAGCGCGAACGCCAGCGCCTGCTGGCCAAGGCCCTGCCCGAGCGCCTGGCCGCGCTGCAGGCGGCACCCGCCGGCCGCCCCACGGCCACGGGCGGCAGCCCGGTGCGCGAGCTGCTGGACTGGCTGGCCTTGCAGAACGAAGTCCACCAGGCCACGCGCCTGCGTGGCAGCTATTGGGCCGGCGGGGCCTGGCATGAATGCACGGAGGACGCACCATGAAGCGCGGGGCCAGCATCACGACTATTTGGCTGGCGGCGCTGCTCGCCGGCGGCGCTGTGCATGCCACGCCCAATGTGCCGCCCGCGCCGCAGAGCCGGCCGCTGCTGATCAGCGGCGCGACCCTGCACACCGTCAGCGGCGCGGTGCTGGAGCGCGGCCAATTGCTGCTGGAGCAGGGCCGCATCAGCGCGGTGGCCGCCGAGGGCGAGGCCCTCAAGCTGCCCGCCGGTACCGAGCGCCTGGCCCTGCCCGGCAAGCATGTCTACCCCGGTTTCATCGCCGCCAATTCGGCCCTGGGCCTGGTGGAGGTGGCCGCGGTGCGCGCCACCGTCGACACCGCCGAGGCCGGCAGCCTGAACCCGAACGCGCGCGCCCTGGTGGCGGTGAATGCCGACAGCGAGCTGATCCCGGTGACGCGCGCCAACGGCGTGCTGGCCACGCAGACGGTGCCGCGCAGCGGCCCGGCCGGCCTGATCTCGGGCACCTCGGCCCTGCTGCAACTGGACGGCTGGAACTGGGAGGACATGGCGCTGCGCCCCGCCGTGGGCCTGCATCTGCGCCCGCCCTCGCTGCGCGCCAATGCGCAGCTGCTGCCGATGCTGGACGAGGCCAGGCTGGCCGACTACAAGCGCCTGGCGCGCCAGCGTCTGCAGAGCCTGGAGGAGAGCTTCGAGCAGGCCGCCGCCTATCTGAAGGCGCGCAGCGCCGAACCCGGCCTGGCGCCAGACACGCGCTGGGAGGCGATGCTGCCGGCGCTGCGCGGCGAGCTGCCGGTGTTCGTGCATGCCGACGAGGCGGCGCAGATACGCTGGGCCCTGGGCCTGGCCCAGCGCCACCATCTGAAGCTGGTGATCGTGGGCGGCTACGACGCCCCGCTGCTGGCCGACGCCCTCAAGGCGGCCGATGCCGCGGTGGTGATTGCCGGCGTGCACCGGCTGCCGCTGCGCCGCGACGATGCGGCGGACGCGCCCTTGCGCCTGGCCGCGCGCCTGCATGCGGCCGGGCTGCGCTACTGCATCGCGCGCGGCGGCGCGGAGGGCGATGCGGCCAACGAGCGCCGCCTGCCCTTCGAGGCCGCCACCGCCGTCGCCCATGGCCTGCCGCGCGCCGAAGCGCTCAAGGCCATCACGCTCTACCCCGCGCAGATCCTCGGCGCCGAGGCCTTGCTGGGCTCGCTGCAGCCGGGCCGGCTGGCCAATCTGTTCGTCGCCGATGGCGATCCGCTGGAGGCCGGCACCCGCATCGAGCGCATCTTCATCGCCGGCCGCGAGCTGGCGTTGGAAGACCGCCAGACCCGGCTGCGCGACAAATACCAGCAGCGCTACCCGGCCACGGCCCGGTAAATTTCAGGGGCAAAGCGGCTTGGCCGGCGCCTCCTTGGCGCGCTCGCGCTCGGCGGCCGTGAGCGGCACGCCCTTGTCGAGCACGATGCGCCACTGGCCCGGCGCCTCCTGCCGCCACACCGAGGCAAAGCGCGACACCAGCTCGCCCTGGGGATTGCGCACCGGCCCGGTGGAATGGGCCAGCGTGCCGTCGCCCAGCACCTCGACCGAATCGGGCGCCCAGGAGAACGGCGCCTGCGCGCCCTCGTAAAAACCTTTCCAGGCCGCCAGCACCGCCGGCTTGCCGCGGTGCACCTGGCTGGAGCCGAAGAACAGCGCCTGCTCGGAGAGATGGCGCCCGAAGGCCGGCAGATCGCGCTCGGCCATGCTGCGCGCGAACGCGCATTCCGCGGCCCAGACCTGGGCACGCAGATCCGCCGCGCCGCCGGCGGGCACCTCGCCGGCCATGGCCGATCCCCCCAGCAGGGCGAGCATCAATAGGCGGCACAATCCGATGTACTGATCGCTACGATTCACGGCAAGACCTCCGGATGGGTGTGGGGTGACAAGAACGACGTTGGGCAAGCAGGCATGAATCCGTGCATCACCGCGAGCACCGCAAGCAAGCGCGCCGCAGGCAAGACCTGGCACCGGCGCCGTTGGCTATGCAGCCTGGCCATGCTGGCCTGCGCTGCTTATAGCAAGGCCGGCAGCGCGCAGCCGGAAGCCATGCCGGCCGATGCGCCGGTGCTTCATCTTGTCACCACCGAATTCGCGCCCTATATGGGCGAGAAACTGCCCGAGCAAGGCGTGGCGGTGGCGATCGCGCGTGCCGCCCTGGCCAGCCAGGGCTGGCGCCTGCAGGTCGCGTTCCGCCCCTGGGCGCGCGCCCTCACCGAGCTGGAGGCGGGCCAGCACGACGGCGTGATCGGCGCCTGGTACCAGCCCGAGCGCGAACGCGTGATGGATTTCGCCAAGCCGATGGGCATCGACAACCAGGTCGGCTATTTCGGCCTGGCCACGCAGCGCAACGCGGCCAAGAACCAGCTTCCCGCGGACCTTGCCGGTCTGCACATCGGCACCGTGCAGGGCTATGCCAACCCCAAGGCCTTCGAGCAGGCGGTACAGCTGGGTGCGAAGGCCGACCCGGCGCGCGATGACCTCACCAATCTTCGCAAGCTGCTGGCCGGCCGGGTAGACCTGGTGCTGATCGACAAGGGCGTGGCGCGCTACCTCATCAATACCGAGTTGAAAGGCGCGGCCGCGCAATTCGTCTGGATGGAGCCGGCCCTGGAGCGCATGCCCCTGCATTTCGCAATGGCCAAGTCACGCCCCCAGCACCAGGCCCTGCGCGAACTGATGGATCGGGGGCAGGAGGCGATCGCCCGCAATGGCGAGTTGGAGCGCATCCGCCTGCGCTGGAAGGACTGGCTCTAGGAGACCGCCGCGTTCATGGCGGCGGCGGCGCGATCTGCTCGGCATAGTCGTAGAGCGCGCCCAGGATGGCCTCGCTGCGCTCGTCCTCGGCGCTCTCGCCCAGCGCGTCGATGCGCTCGAAGAACTGCGCCAGCGTCTGCGCCCCGCCCGCACCGGCATGCAGGCGCGCGGCGCAATGTGCCTGCCACTGCGCCTGTTCGGCATCGCTAAGCGACGCGGGAAAGTTGCGGGCGCGGTAGCGGAACAGCAACTCGGCCAGGCGCGCGTCCTGGAACGCCGCCTTGCCCTGCGCCACGCGCTCGGCCAGGGCCTCGGCATCGAGGCCGCGCAGGCGATTCAGCAGGCGCCGGTCGTCGGGGCTCAGAAAACCGCCATAGAGATCCTCGTCCACGTCCACCGGCGCGGCCGCCGCGGGGCGCTGGAACACCTCGCCCCAGAGCCCGGCCAGCAACTGGCCCTCGCGCGCCAGCAGCTCGGCATGCCGCAGGCCCTGCGCCAGGTCCAGCCCCCAGCGCTCGGCCATGGCGGGGCTGAGCGTCTTCAGATTGCCGATCACGATGGGCGACTTGTTGACGTGGATGGTCTTGATGGGCAGGCGCGTCACGCCCTCCTCCAACGCCTCCTGCTTGACGAACATGCGCGCGCGGATCGCCTCGGCGTTGAGCGTCAGCAGCTCGGCCGGATCGCTGGCCAGGTCCCAGACGATCAGCTCGTTCTTGTTGCTCGGGTGCGGCGCCAGCGGCCACACCAGGGCCATGCAGCCGCGCTCCACGCCATACATGCCGGAGATGTGCAGGAAGGGCCGGCCCACGCCGATCTCGGCCCACACCGCCTCCTTCTTGCGCAGCCTGAGGCAGAACTCGAACAGCTTGGGCTGGGCGCTCCTGAGCAGGCGCGCCAGCGCGATGGTGGCGCGCACGTCCGAGAGCGCGTCGTGCGCCGCCTCGTGGGCAAGGCCATTGGCGGCGCTGAGATGCTCCAGCTTGAAGGAGGGGCGGCCGTCCTCGTGCCTGGGCCATTCAATGCCCTCGGGGCGCAGCGCGTAGGCGCAGCGCACCACGTCCAGCAGATCCCAGCGGCCGCAGTCGTTCTGCCACTCGCGCGCATAGGGGTCCATCAGGTTGCGCCAGAACAGATGGCGCGTCACCTCGTCGTCAAAGCGTATGGTGTTGTAGCCCAGGCCCACGGTGCCAGGTCTTGCCAGCTCGGCCTCGATGGCGGCGGCGAACTCATGCTCGGCCAGTCCCTGCTCCAGGCAGGTCTGCGGCAGGATGCCGGTGAGCAGGCAGGCCTCGGGCTCGGGCAGGTAGTCGGGCGCGGGCCGGCAGTACACCATCAGGGGGGCGCCGATCTCATTGAGTTCGGCGTCGGTGCGGATGCCGGCGAACTGCGAGGGGCGGTCGCGGCGCGGCACGCGACCGAAGGTTTCGTAATCGTGCCAGTAGAAGGTCAGGGCTTGCATGGCCGGCACGATAACCGATCGCTGCCCCGCCGCTTCAGCAGGCCTTCACCGAAGGGTCGCGATAATCACGCGTCCCCGCTTGTCTGACCCGCCTTGATGCGCACACGCTTCAGCCACTCCTTCGCGTCCCAGTCCGGCCTGGCCTGGCAACGCCTGCTCATCATCCTGGCCGCCACGGCCGCGCTGCTGGTGCTGCTGCTGGCGATGGCCGCGGCGCTGGTCTATCCCAACCTGCCCCCGATCGACAACCTCACCGACTACCAGCCGCGCCAGCCCCTGCGCGTCTACACCGCGGATGGCCAGCTGATGGGCGAGTTCGGCGCCGAGCGCCGCCACTACCTGCCGCTCAAGGACATTCCCAAGCGCATGCAGGACGCCCTGCTGGCGATCGAGGACACCGGCTTCTACGAGCATGGCGGGCTCTACTACCCGGGCATCGCGCGTGCCGCGCTGGCGAATCTGTTCAGCTCGCGCAGCCAGGGCGCCTCCACCATCACCCAGCAGCTGGCGCGCGATCTCTACCTCACCAAGAAGAAGCTCTACACCCGCAAATTCGTCGAGATGATGCTGGCGCTGAAGATCGAGAGCCAGCTGAGCAAGCAGCAGATCCTCGAGGTCTATATGAACCAGATCTATCTGGGTCAGCGGGCCTACGGCTTCGAAGCGGCGGCGGCGGCCTACTTCGGCAAGAGCCTGAAGGAGCTGAGCATTGCCGAGACCGCGATGCTGGCCGGCCTGCCGCAGAACCCCTATTACGCCAACCCGATCAGCAACTTCCAGCGCGCCACGCGGCGCCAGCTGATCGTGCTGGAGCGCATGCACGACACCGGCCTGATCAGCCCCGAGGACTACGCCGCCGCCAAGGCCGAGAAGCTGCATATCCGCTCGGCCCAGGACCCGCGCCTGCATGCCGAGTACGCGGCCGAGATGGCGCGCGCCGTGGTGCATGCGCAGTACGGCGACGAGGCCTACAGCCGCGGCCTGAAGGTCTACACCACCCTGGTGGCCGAGCAGCAGCAGGCCGCCTACAAGGCGCTGCGCAAGACCCTGATGGAGTACGAGCGCCGCAAGCCCTACCGCGGCCCAGAGGGCCATGTGGACCTGCCCGGCGATGCCGCCGAGCAGGATGCCGCCATCACCCAGGCGCTGGCCGAGCACCCCGACCAGGACGAGTTGCGCGCCGCGGTGGTGACCCAGGCCTCGCCCGCCAAGGTGCTGGCCAGCCTGCAGAGCGGCGAGGATCTGGTGATCACGGGCGAAGGCCTGCGCTCGGTGCAGGCCGCGCTGTCCGACAAGGCCAGGAGCGAGCTGCGCATCCGCAGCGGCAGCATCATCCGCGTGCTGCGCGGCGCGCCCAGCAAGGCCGAGCCGCAGGGCGCCTGGCTGATCACCCAGGCGCCCGAGGCCGAGGGCGCGCTGGTGGCGCTGGAGCCCGGCAGCGGGCGCGTGCACGCGCTGGTGGGCGGCTTCGATTTCGCGCGCAACCAGTTCAACCATGTCACCCAGGCCTGGCGCCAGCCGGGCTCGAGCTTCAAGCCCATCGTCTATTCCTCGGCGCTGGAGCTGGGCGTCTCGCCCGCCACCCTGGTGAACGACGCGCCCTTCGTGGCCGGCGACTGGGAGCCCAAGAACTACGACGGCACTTTCGACGGCCCGATGACGGTGCGCCAGGCGCTGGCGCGTTCCAAGAACATGGTGACGATCCGGGTGCTGGAACAGCTGGGCCCGCAGCGCGCCAAGGCCTGGGCCGGCCGTTTCGGCCTGGATCAGGACAAGCAACCCGACAACCTCACGCTGGCGCTCGGCTCGGGCTCGGTGACGCCGCTGCAGATGGCCAGCGCCTACGCGGTGTTTGCCAACGGCGGCCATGCGCTCAAGCCCCTCATCATCACGCGCATCACCGATGCCAAGGGTGTGCCGCTGTTCGAGGCCGAGGCCCCCGCCATCAGCGAGGACAACCGCGCCATTCCCGAGCGCAACGCCTTCGTGATGAGCAGCCTCTTGCAGGAGGTGGCGCGCAGCGGCACCGCGGCGCGCGCCCAGGCCAGCCTGCGCCGGCCCGACATCTATGGCAAGACCGGCACCACCAACGATGCGGTGGACGCCTGGTTTGCCGGCTACCAGCCGAGCCTGGCGGCGGTGGTGTGGATCGGCTATGACAACCCGCGCAGCCTGGGCGACCGCGAGACCGGTGGCGGCATGGCCCTGCCGGCCTGGATCGATTTCATGAGCGTGGCGCTCAAGGGTGTGCCGGTGGCCGAGATCGCGCCGCCCACCGAGGGCCTGGTGCGACCCGAGGGTGGCGACTGGAGCTTCGAGGAGTTTGCCGGCGAGGCCGGCATCCGCTTCATCGGCCCGGACGCGGCGGCCAGTTCGCCGCCGGCCTCGGCCGCCGGGATCTAGCTATCGCTTCCTGACGATCACGCTGCCGACCGAATAGCCGGCGCCGAAGGAGCAGATCACGCCCAGATCGCCCGGGGCCAGGTCGGCGCGGTGGCGGTGGAAGGCGATGATGGAGCCGGCCGAGGCGGTGTTGGCGAACTCGTCCAGGATCAGCGGCGCCACATCGGAGCCGGCTTCACCGCCGACCAGGCGCTTGATGACCAACTGGTTCATGCCCAGATTGGCCTGGTGCAGCCAGAACCGGCGCACGTCGGCGGGGGCCTTGTCCAGCGCCTTCAGATGGCCCTCGATATGGGCGGCGGCGATCGGCACCACTTCCTTGAAGACCTTGCGGCCCTCCTGGCGGAAGGTCTTATCGCGCGCTGTTGCGGGGCTGTCCTCGCTGCGGTTCATGAAACCGAAGTTGTTGCGGATGTTGTTGGAGAACTGTGTGGCCAGCTTGGTGCCCAGCACCTCCCATTGCTCGGCGGCGGTCGCGGTGTCGGCACGCTCGACCACGATGGCGGTGCACACATCGCCGAAGATGAAGTGGCAGTCGCGGTCCTTCCACTCCAGGTGGGCCGAGGTGATCTCGGGGTTCACCACCAGCACGCATTTGCTGGCGCCCGAACGCACCGCGTTATAGGCCTGCTCGAGCGCGAAGGTGGCCGAGGAGCAGGCCACGTTCATGTCGAAGCCGTAGCCGCCGGCGCCCAGGGCCTGCTGGATCTCCACCGCCATGGCCGGGTAGGCGCGCTGCATATTGGCGGCGGCGCAGAAGATCGCGTCCACCTCGCTGGCCTGCTTGCCGGCCGCGGCGAGCGCGTCGCGGGCCGCCACCACGGCGATCTCGGCCATCAGCGAGAGCTGATCGTCGGCCCGCTCGGCAAAGCGCGGGTACATGCGGGTGGGGTCCAGCACGCCCTCTTTCTCGATCACGTAGCGCTGCTTGATGCCGGAGGCCTTTTCAATGAACTCGACGCTGGAATGCGTCAACGCCTCATGCGTGCCGGCCGCAATGGCCTCGGCATGTTGGGCGTTCTGCAGGTCCACGTACTGGTTGAAGGCTTGCACCAGCTCGGCGTTGCTGATGGTGTGCGGCGGCGTGTAGATGCCGGTGCCGCTGATGACGACTGCATGCATATGAATCTCGGATTCTGGTGCCCACCAGGCGGGCGGGCGGTGCCGGAAGTGTAGCGACCGCTATGCAGGCACCGCTTAAGGGTGTTCAGCATGGCGGTGGAATCTGCGTAGAATCGGGCACCGGGCCCAAATATTGGCGCCCGGTTTTTTGTGCCTGCACCGTCCCTTGCCTCGGACGGCTTCGCGGGCCGGCCGGGTTCCAAGTCAAGCGCTCGCAGCCCAGGGCATGCACTGCACGAACGCATCCCGACCTTGCGAACTTGGACTTCCGTCATGGAAATTTTCGACTACGACAACATCCTGTTGCTGCCGCGCAAATGCCGCGTGGAAAGCCGCGCCGAATGCGACACCTCGATCGAATTCGGCCCGCGCCGCTTCAAGCTGCCGGTGGTGCCGGCCAATATGAAGACGGTGGTGGATGAAAGCATCACCGAATACCTGGCCGCCAATGGCTACTTCTACGTGATGCACCGCTTCGATCTCGACAACGTGGCCTACGCGCGCAGCATGCGCGACAAGGGCCTGTTCGTCTCGATCAGCTCGGGCGTCAAGCCGGCCGACTACGCGGTGATCGATGCCCTGGCCGCCGATGGCGTGGGCGCCGACTACATCACCATCGACATCGCCCACGGCCATGCCGACAGCGTGCAGCGCATGATCGCGCACATCAAGCAGAAGCTGCCCAAGGCCTTCGTGATCGCCGGCAATGTGGGCACGCCCGAGGGCGTGATCGACCTGGAGAACTGGGGCGCCGACGCCACCAAGGTGGGCATCGGCCCGGGCAAGGTCTGCATCACGCGCCTGAAGACCGGCTTCGGCACCGGCGGCTGGCAGCTCTCGGCGCTGAAATGGTGTGCGCGCGTGGCCACCAAGCCCATCATTGCCGACGGCGGTATCCGCCACCATGGCGACATCGCCAAGAGCGTGCGCTTCGGCGCCGCCATGGTGATGGTGGGCTCGCTGTTCGCCGGCCATGAGGAATCGCCCGGCGCCACCGTCGAGGTGGACGGCAAGCTCTTCAAGGAGTACTACGGCTCGGCCTCGGACTTCAACAAGGGCGAGTACAAGCATGTCGAGGGCAAGCGCATCCTCGAGCCGGTGAAGGGCAAGCTGGCCGACACCTTGCGCGAGATGCAGGAAGACGTGCAGAGCTCGGTCTCCTACTCAGGCGGCAAGCAGCTCGCCGATCTGCGCAAGGTGAACTACGTGATCCTCGGGGGTGAAAACGCCGGGGAGCATCTGTTCATGTAGGACAATCGGGGCATCCCCCGTCTTCACGCCAGGGGCGGCTCCCGGACCGGGAGTTCGCCCCTTTGCCTTTGTATTGAAGTGAACCTTGCCATGACCGAACTCGCCAAGTCCTTCGAACCCGCCGCCCTGGAAGCCCATTGGGGCCCCCTGTGGGAGTCCAAGGGTCTGTACAAGCCCAGCCTGGACAAGGCGCGCGAGTCCTTCTGCATCCAGCTGCCGCCGCCCAATGTGACCGGCACCCTGCACATGGGCCATGCCTTCAACCAGACCATCATGGACTCGTTGACGCGCTACCACCGCATGCGGGGCCACAACACCCTGTGGGTGCCGGGCACCGACCATGCCGGCATCGCCACCCAGATCGTGGTGGAGCGCCAGCTGCAGGAGCGCGGCGTAGAAGGTGAGAAAACCCGCCACGACCTGGGCCGCAAGAACTTCGTCGCGCGCGTGTGGGAGTGGAAGCAGGAATCGGGCAACACCATCACGCGCCAGATGCGCCGCATGGGCGACTCGGTCTCCTGGGAGCACGAGTACTTCACCATGGACGAGAAGCTCTCCAAGGTGGTGACCGAGACCTTTGTGCAGCTCTTCGACGACGGCCTGATCTACCGCGGCAAGCGCCTGGTGAGCTGGGACCCGGTGCTGAAGTCCGCCGTCTCCGATCTGGAGGTCAGCAGCGAGGAGGAAGACGGCTTCCTCTGGCATATCCGCTATCCGATGGCCGATGGCGCGGGCGAGATCGTGGTGGCCACCACCCGCCCCGAGACCATGCTGGGCGACGTGGCGGTGATGGTGCACCCCGAGGACGAGCGCTACCAGGCCCTGATCGGCAAGCGGGTGACGCTGCCGCTCACCGGACGCGAGATCCCGGTGATTGCCGACGACTATGTGGACCGCGAGTTCGGCACCGGCGTGGTCAAGGTCACGCCCGCCCACGACACCAATGACTACGCGGTGGGCCAGCGCCATGGCCTGCCGATGATCTGCGTGCTGACGCTGGACGCCACCATCAACGACAACGCGCCCGAGGCCTACCGCGGCCTGGACCGCTTCGTCGCGCGCAAGAAGGTCGTCGCCGATCTGGAGGCCCTGGGCCTGCTGGTCGAGGTGAAGAAGCACAAGCTGATGGTGCCGCGCTGCGAGCGCACCGGCCAGGTGATCGAACCGATGCTGACCGACCAGTGGTTCATGGCCGTCAGCAAGCCGGGCAAGGATGGCAAGAGCATCGCCCAGCGCGCCACCGAGGTAGTGGCCGACGGCTCGGTGAAGTTCTACCCCGAGCAATGGGTCAACACCTACAACCACTGGATGAACAACATCCAGGACTGGTGCATCTCGCGCCAGCTCTGGTGGGGCCACCAGATCCCGGCCTGGTACGGCACGGGCGGCGAGCTGTTCGTGGCACGCAGCGAGGAGGAGGCGCGCGCCAAGGCCGCCGTCGCCGGCTACAGCGGCGCACTGACGCGCGACGAGGATGTGCTGGACACCTGGTACTCCTCGGCCATGGTGCCCTTCTCCACGCTGGGCTGGCCCGAGCAGACGCTGGAACAGGATCTCTTCCTGCCCTCCTCGGTGCTGGTGACCGGCTACGACATCATCTTCTTCTGGGTCGCCCGGATGATCATGATGACCACGCACTTCACCGGCAAGGTGCCGTTCAAGCATGTCTACATCCATGGCCTGGTGCGCGACTCGCAGGGCCAGAAGATGAGCAAGAGCGAGGGCAATGTGCTGGACCCGGTGGACCTGATCGACGGCATCGAGCTCGGCCCCCTGCTGGACAAGCGCACCACCGGCCTGCGCCGCCCCGAGACGGCGCCCAAGGTGCGCAAGGCCACCGAGAAGGAGTTCCCCGAGGGCATTCCCGGCTTCGGTGCCGATGCGCTGCGCTTCACCTTCGCCTCGCTGGCGTCCTTGGGTCGCAACATCAACTTCGACAGCAAGCGCTGCGAGGGCTATCGCAATTTCTGCAACAAGCTCTGGAACGCCACCAAGTTCGTGCTGATGAACACCGAGGGCCAGGATTGCGGCCTCGCGCATGAGCAGGGCCAATGCCCGCCCGGCTATATGAGCTTCAGCCAGGCCGACCGCTGGATCGCCAGCGAGCTGCAGCGCGTCGAGCAGGCGGTGGCCCAGGGCTTTGCCGACTACCGCCTGGACAACGTCGCCAACGCGATCTACTCCTTTGTGTGGGACGAGTACTGCGACTGGTACCTGGAAATCGCCAAGGTGCAGATCCAGAGCGGCGACGAAGCGCAGCAGCGCGCCACCCGCCGCACCCTGGTGCGCACGCTGGAAACCATGCTGCGCCTGCTGCACCCGATCGCGCCCTTCATCACCGAGGAGCTGTGGCAGACGGTGGCTCCGCTGGCAGGCAGGAAGACGGTGGACTACATCGTCAACGCGCCCTACCCGCTGGCGCAGCCCGAGCGCATCGACGCAAAGGCCGAGGCCTGGGTGGCCAATCTCAAGTCCCTGGTGGGCACCTGCCGCAGCCTGCGCAGCGAGATGGCGCTGAGCCCCTCGGAGCGCGTGCCGCTCCTGGTGGGCGGCGACACCGGCTTCATCGCCGAAGCGGCGCTGCTGCTGAAGGCGCTGGCCAAGCTCGCCGATGTGCAGCTGATCGCCGACGAGGCCGAGTTCGCCAAGGCCAGCGCCAGCTCGCCGGTGCTGGTGCATGGCGAGGCGCGCCTGGCGCTCAAGGTGGAGATCGACGTGGCGGCTGAGCAGGCCCGCCTGGCCAAGGAAATCGCGCGTCTGCAGGGCGAGATCAGCAAGGCCCATGGCAAGCTGACCAACGAGAGCTTCGTGGCGCGCGCGCCCGCCGCCGTGGTGGAGCAGGAGCGTCAGCGCGTGGCCGAGTTCAGCGCCACCGTTGCTCGGCTACAGGATCAGGCAGCGCGGCTGGCGTAGTCGAGCGGAATTCCGCCGCAGGTTCGGGCGGAATCATCAGCAGCTCGTCGATCCGCCGCGCAATACCCCAGGCGGCGCGCGTGCGCGACTCGCGCGTGGTGCTGGCCACGCGCGGCGTCACCTGCAGGCCCGGCGCGCCGTAGAGCGGCCGCCCCGGCTCCATCAGGCCGGGCTCGACGCTGTCGAACCAGGCGGCCAACACGCGGCCGCTGTGCAGGGCCTCGGCCAGCGCCTGCTCGTCGAACAGGGCCGAATGGCCCAGGCTCACCAGCACCTGCGAGGGCCTGGCGAAGCCCAGCACACGCTCGCCGATGAGGCCGCGGTAGCGCTGAAAATAAGCCAGCTGCACGCTCACGCCGTCGGACTGTTCCATCAGGTCCTTGAGCGGCAGGGGCTCGATGCCCCATTGCGCCCACAGCGGGTCGTTCTGGTGCAGGCTGGGGTCGTAGCCCAGCACGCGCGTGCCGAACACCGGCAGGATCTGCGCCAGCATGCGCGAGGCCGGCGTCATGCCGATCAGACCGATGGTGGCGCAGCCCAGCTCGCGCCCCACCCACATGCCGTCGGTGGACTGCACCGGCACACGCCGCAGCAGCGCCAGCAAGGCGCCGATCACGAACTCGGCCTCGGCCGCCGCGGTGGCGGTGAGGCTGCGCACCACCTCCACGCGCGCCGCCCGGCAGGCCTCGAGATCGATGTTCTCGGCCCCGGCGCTCATGCGCCCCACCACGCGCAACTTGGGCGCCATGCGTATCAGGCTGGCGTCCAGCGCCACCGAGGGGGGCAAGACCAGACCCTGGGCCTGGTGCAGCAGCCCCTTCAAGGCCTGCGGCTCCAGCGCGAGCTCGGGGGCGTAATGCACCGGATGCCGCTCGGACAACCATTGCATCACTTCCAGCTCGAGTGGCTCCAGGATCAGCAGGCTCATGCGCTATTTAGGGGGTTCGGGATCCGCGGCACGGCCATGTGGCAATGCCACAATGCGCGCCAACGCAAACCGGAGAGTGTACGGATATGAAAGTCACGAAAGCGATCTTCCCTGTTGCAGGTCTTGGCACGCGCTTCCTGCCGGCCACCAAGGCCCAGCCCAAGGAAATGCTGCCCGTGGTGGACAAGCCCCTCATTCAGTACGCGGTGGAAGAAGCCTATGCCGCCGGCGTACGCGAAATGATTTTTGTGACGGGCCGCCACAAGCGCCCCATCGAAGATCACTTTGACATGACTTTCGAGCTCGAGGTAGCCCTTGAACAGGCGGGTAAGAAAGAGCTGCTCGAGGTGGTGCGCAGCGTCAAGCCCGACGACATGGAGTGCATCTATGTGCGCCAGGCCCAGGCGCTGGGCTTGGGCCATGCGGTCTTGTGCGGTCAGCGACTCGTCGGCAACGAGCCCTTCGCCGTGCTGCTGGCCGACGACCTGATGGTGGGAGAGCCTCCGGTGCTCAAGCAGATGGTGGAGCAGTACGCCGAATGGCGCGCCTCCATCCTGGCGGTGCAGGAGGTGCCGGCCGAGCACACGCGCCGCTATGGCATCGTGGCCGGCACGCCGGTGAACGACAAGCTGATGGACGTGAGCCGCATCGTCGAGAAGCCCGCGCCCGAGGTGGCGCCCTCACGCCTGGGCGTGGCCGGCCGCTACATCCTCACGCCCGGGGTGTTCCACGAGATCGCCAGCCAGCCGCGCGGCGTGGGCGGCGAGATCCAGCTCACCGACGGCATCGCCGGCCTGCTGCGCCGCGAGAAGGTGTTCGCCTACCGCTATGACGGCAAGCGCTACGACTGCGGCAGCAAGGAGGGCTTCCTGCAGGCCAATGTGGAACTGGCGCTTGCCCACCCCGACTTGGGTCCGGGTTTCCGCGCCTATCTGAAGAGCCTCGATATCTGAGGATTGTGAGGGTTTGGCGCCGCTCTAGCGGCGCCGCAGCACGTGCACGAACTCGTCGGCCTGGCTGCTCTGCTCGACCAGCTCGTTGCCGGTCTGGCGCGCAAAGGCCTGGAAGTCGCGCGTCGAGCCCGGGTCGGTGGAGAACACCTTCAGCAACTGACCGCTCTCCATCTCCGCCAGGGCCTTCTTGGCCTTGAGTATGGGCAGCGGGCAGTTCAGGCCGCGCGTGTCCAGTTCCTTGTGTACGTCCATGTCTCGTCCTCGGGTTGCAGGGGATTCTAGGCCGGCCCCGGCTCGAACCACTGGGGTTCGATGCCGCGCGAGCGCAACCATTGCGCCAGCGCCTGGCCGGTGCCGGCGGGCCAGCATTTGAGCTTCTGCGGCGCCAGCAGCTTGGCTTCGGCCAGCTCGGGCGACAGGCGGATCTCGCCGCGCGCCGCCACATGGTAGGCAATGATCACCTGGTTCATGGGCTGGAAGTCGTAGACGCCGATCAGGTCCAGCGACTCGACCTGCAGCGCCGTCTCCTCCATCACCTCGCGCCTGAGCCCCTGCTCGGGTGATTCACCCGCCTCCATGAAGCCGGTGATGAGGCCGAAGAGGCGCCCCGGCCAGGCCGCGTTGCGCGCCAGCAAGACCTGACCCTCGCGGTCCACGCATTCCACCACCGCGGCCAGCACCGGGGTCGGATTGTTCCAATGCGTGAAGTCGCAGCTGCTGCAGCGCAGCCTCGATTTGGGCCCACCGTCTTCCAGCTCGGTGCGCCAGCACAGCTCGCTCGCGCAGAGCGGGCAGAAGCGGTAGGCGGGCAGTTGGCTCACCGCGCGGCTCAGGCGGGGAACACGCCGGTGGAGAGGTAGCGATCGCCGCGATCGCAGACGATGAAGACGATGGTGGCGTTCTCCAGCGTGCGCGCCAGCTGCAGCGCCACCCAGCAGGCGCCCGCGGCCGAGATGCCGGCAAACAGGCCCTCCTCGCGCGCCAGCCGGCGCGCCATCTCCTCGGCGTCGGACTGGCTCACCAGCACCAGCTCGTCCACCGTCTCGGGCTTGTAGATGCGCGGCATATAGGCCTCGGGCCATTTGCGAATGCCCGGGATGCGCGAGCCCTCGGCCGGCTGGGCGCCGACGATGCGGATGCCGGCGTTCTGCTCCTTCAGGAAGCGCGAGGTGCCGGTGATGGTGCCGGTGGTGCCCATGGCGCTGACGAAGTGGGTGATCTCGCCGCCGGTGTCGCGCCAGATCTCGGGGCCGGTGGTCTCGTAATGGATGCGCGGGTTGTCCTCGTTGCCGAACTGGTCCAGCACGCGGCCCTTGCCGTCGCGCTGCATCTGCTCGGCCAGGTCGCGGGCATATTCCATGCCGCCCGAGCGCGGCGTGAGGATCAGCTCGGCGCCGAAGGCCTTCATGGTCTGGGCGCGCTCGATCGAGAGGTCCTCGGGCATGATCAGCAGCATGCGGTAGCCGCGCATCGCCGCGGCCATCGCCAGCGCGATGCCGGTGTTGCCGGAGGTGGCCTCGATCAGGGTGTCGCCCGGCTTGATCTCGCCGCGCTCCTCGGCGCGCCGGATCATGCTGATGGCTGGGCGGTCCTTCACCGAACCGGCCGGGTTGTTGCCCTCCAGCTTGGCCAGCAGCACATTGCCGCGGGAGGCAAGATCTGACCCCAGCACGCGCTGCAAGCGCACCAGGGGAGTGTTGCCGATGACGTCTTCAAGGCTGGGGTAGGTCTTTTCGCTCATGGGCGGATTGTCTCAGCCAGCGCCAAAGTTTGCATGGCATAATCCGCGGCTCACGCAGCGATGCATGGTTTCTGGCCCGGGTGGCGAAATCGGTAGACGCAGGGGACTCAAAATCCCCCGCCGCAAGGTGTGCCGGTTCGAGTCCGGCCCCGGGCACCAGAGAATCAACATCGAAGCGTCATTGAAACCCCGTAAGTCATTGATTTACGGGGTTTTTCTTTGCCTGCTTCATTTCCACAGGGTCATCGCTGGGGGCTGAAAAGCCCTGAACTTCCCTGGGAAGCCCGCTTGTGGGGACCACGCTTGGTCCCCAGGGTTGGTCCCCAGACCTGTACTATTGGTCCCCAGCCCACACAAGCGGAAAGCACATCATGGCATCCTTTGAAGAGCGCGGTTCATCCATACGAGCCATCGTCCGCATACCCGGTACTAGAACCAAGAAGACGAAGACGTTTGATACCCGAGCTGAAGCTGTGAGTTGGGCCGAGCGTATGGAGAATCGCAAGGTCTCCGACCCCAATCTGACAGGCGGCAAAAAGGTGACTGAGCTTCTGGAGGTATACCTCGATGCGGTGGCCAGTAAGCAGGACTCGGGGCGCTGGAACACCCTGCGGCTGTTGAAGTGGGCTGCGTCACCTATTGGCCTGGAGCGCATCGACTCGATCACGCCGCACCGAATGACCGAGTGGATGAACAAGCGTGGCGAAGAGGTGGTGAAGCGCAACGGCGTCGAGCGCCAGGTTGCCGGCAGCACCGTGAATCGAGAAATGAATCTGTGGTCGGCAGCCTTCACCTATGCGGTGGATTCGCTCAAGTGGCTCAAGGTCAACCCCTGCCACGGCGCTACTCGGCCGCCCGAGGGGCCATCACGCAACCGTGATCTGCTCACCAAGCAGGAGATCCAGGCGCTGTGCCTGTCGGGCGGCTATCGCGTCGATCAGCCCCTGTCGAACCAAAGCGACCGCGTCGTCGCCTGCTTCCTGTTCGCACTGGAGACCGGCATGCGCTCAGGCGAGATCCTGCGACTGCGTCCCAGGGACTATGACAAGGTCAACCGGGTGGCCAAGGTGACTGCCCTGGAGGTGGGTGGACGCAAGGGGTCGAAGTCCGGCAGGGTGGCGGCCTCTCGTGAGGTGCCGCTCACCACCCGTGCTACCCAGCTGCTCGACCAGCTGATCAAGGCGATGCCTTCAGGGCAGGAGCCCGCGCCGGGGTTCACCCGCCCCCCGTACATCGTCGGGATCAACGACAAGAACCGCGACGCCATGTGGCGCAAGATCCGCGACCGTGCCGGTGTTGAGGACCTGACGTTCCACGACACCAAGCATGAGGCCTGCACCCGATTGTCAAAATTGGTGGATGTGCTGGTACTGTCACACGCCATCGGAACCAAGGACATCCGCCTCTTGCGCGATACCTACTACGTCAATGACGCTGCCGAAGTTGCCAGGTCATTGCCGGCCCAACTATCAACGAACGCTTAGTTAAACGGAGAACAAATCATGGACCATTTCGGAATTGGTAACGCCGTACAGGGCATGCTGAACACCTTCTACCAGTCCTCTCGCAGGACGGGTAGAACCACATCACTCCTGGCCTCACTGAAGGACGGTGATCGGGTCGCCTGCGTGAACCAACAGGAGGCGCGGCGGATGACCGATCTCTGCCGTGAGCGCAACCTCAAGGTTGAGTGCGTCGTGGTGAGCACCCGCGACCCCAGCACCCTGTTCGAGCGTGGCACGCCCAAGGGTCGGACTGTGTTTGACCACACCTGGGTGGAGCAGTTCTACACTGAAAGACTGCTGGATGCTCAACAGACGATTGATCACCTGCAGCGCGAGGCGTCAGGCTTTGGTGAGGCCCACATCGAGACGCGCCGCAAAGCTGAAGAGCTGAGCTGGCACCTCATCGAGCCTAAGGTGTGAGCGTCGGCTGGAATCTTGGACCATCAGATCCCATAGTGATCCTGTAGCGCCCAACCTTGCCAGCCCTGGCAGTCACTTCGTACTCCCGGAGTGACGCACCGAAACTGGGTTCAGGAACGATCGCAGCTATATGTTCACCAGCAGGCGTGTAGAAAGTGTGGGTCTCGCCCACGCCCAATATGGCAACACTCTTACCGTCGAATAGCAGTCTGGTCCTGAGTCCTGCGCCAAGCAGTCCTTCGTCACGGGTCACGACCAGCTTCACCATATTGGTAGCCGACTCAGGCATCTGAGTGATAACGCGATCAGGGGGAACTGGCTTCGCCAGCTCGCTGCTTATGGGCGTGGTCTCACACCCTGAAAGCGCGCCACAGAGGGCCAGTGTGGTGATGAAGAATTTCATGTTCATGCCCCTGAGTTCAGCCTTCTAGGCTTTCCGTCAGTTGAACACAAAAAGACCCCCGCCGAAGCGGGGGTTAAACGCCCCACCACAGGGGTCAGAAAAACATCAGCGCTTCGATCAGGCGCCGCTTGGTCAAGCCCTTGGAGGTGACGCCCTTCACCCTGTTCCACTTCTGGATCTGGATGTAGGCGGCGTCCCAGTCGTCGGCATTCACGCGCCGGCGCAACGTGGAAGCCTGGTAGGCCCCCGGGCCGCAGTTGAACAGGAAGTCCAGCAGCGCTGCAGCGCGGGCCTCACCCTTGAGCTTGGGTGAGAGCTTCTTCAGCCACGGCAGGAACCTCACCTTCAGCATGTGCTGCAGCAGCTGCTCAGCACGTGCCTGGGTGATCGGTGGGTCCTTCGGCCCTACCCTGCGTCCGTCCTCGTAGAACGTCGAGCCGTAGCCGATGGTCCAGACGCCGGCCGGGCAGAGATAGACCCGTGACCTGAACCCCTCGAAGTGCCGGCAGATCCCCGCAGCGACCTGGAGAACCTGCAGCTCGTTCACCTTTGGCTGCTCCTGATCCGGCCGCCGACAAACACGCCCAGGGTCGCAGCGATCAGCTCACGATCCCAATCGGTCAGCTTGAACGCCTGGTTGTAGAGGGCCAGCACCCACAGGGCCATGCAGATGGTTGCAAGCGCGGGGCGGATCACCCCGTTCCACGCGTCGACCAGGGCGATGCCGGTCTTCAGCGATACCGACTTCACAGCCTCGACGAACGCATCAGCATCAGACCTGGCGATGTCGGCGTCGGCCTGAGCATGGATGGTGGTAATACCCACCTCCCCCTGCACGCGGATCGACTCAAGGTTGCGGGCGTGAACACGGTCGTCCAGGTCGGCCTGGAGCTTCATCATCTCAAGCTCGTGCGCGTGATCCTGCTTGGCCTTGAAGTAACCGACGAACTCGCCGATCAGCCAGCGGAACGCAGTGCCACCTAGGAACGAGAAAAGGGCTGAGAACATCTGGACCTCGCACGGAGTTGGCGCCAGCGCTTCAGCAGGGTTGCTGCGGCATAGGCAGTGACTGCAGCCAGGATGTCGGCAGTCAGGTAATCGATCGGCTTGCAGTCCAGCGTGGCGACGCCCTGGGCGATGCTGAACACGGAGATGAAGCTGAGGGACACCCTCTGACAGAGGGTGTCGTCATAGACCGGGTGGAGGACACCAAGCATGGCTATCGCCGCGAGGGTGAACAGCGTGACGACGCTGAATACCGCGCCAGGGTTCTGGATGCTCTCCATGTCAGCCCTCAGAAGAGTTTCTTGATGCGTGAAGAGGCACCCTTTGCGATCAGCTTGGTGTCGAGTGCTCCAAGCAGCTCGTACACCTTGGTCGCCACAGCCATACCGAAGAGCCCGATGAGGAAGCCAACGAGGCCCTCGTAGGCCTGCATCCTCAGGTAGTTGGCCGTGAAGCTGGTCCCGAAGTAGCTCAGCGTTGCGCCACCCACGACCATCAACATGCGCTCGAAAAGGGAGCCAGCGAGGAACCGGAGGCTGACAATCGAGCCGAGGACCCCCGTTCCAATTTTTGTCAGCACCGGAACAGTCAGGTCAGGGTCCTGCATCGCAAAGTCTCTCTGGTTTGTACGCTAGATTCTAGCGTCCTTTTTTACGTTTGCGTCATTTCAAGAGCCACCCGCCTCGAAGGCAATCGCGGTCAGTGTGATTGTTCCGGCCCCAACGACGTTCACACCCGCCGCGTCCGTGCTGAGCACCACGAAGAAGTCCTGAGTGGCCGGCGACGACGCAGCCGAACACGACACCGAGCCCACCGCCACCGGCCCGTTGATCTGCTGACCATTCAGGTAGAAGTTGTTGCCGATGTTGGACACGTTGGGTTCATACCAGCCCAGCGCATCGTAGAAGGCGCCGTCCTGGATCTTCCCGTTCGGCAGGAACCAGGCGGTCAGTGTGGCGTTGTTACGGGCCTCGACCGTGTAGCTGCGGTTCAGATCCTGCACGGTGCCGCCACCCACCGCCCCACCACCACCGGCGACGTTACCCCTCAGGGGGGACATGAGCATCATCAGGACACCCCCGCGCCGGCAATGATCCAGGTGTTCAAACCCAGTTTGCGCAACGTGGCCACGCCCGCCACGCTGAGCGATGCGCTGGCCACACCCGTCAGGGTGCCGCTGCCACCCAGGATCAACGTCACGCCCGCAGCCTTGCTGATCGTGCAGGTGCCGGTGCCGACATTGGTCAGCATCACGGTGGCGCCAACGCCGAACGGCTGCGCCGCGTTGTCGGGAACGGTGATCAGCGAGCCCGAGCTGTCGATGCTCTTGCCGCGATCGGCCACCTGAAGGGTATAGGCGGCGCCCTGCTGATTGGGCGGGATGTCCAGATAGCCGACTGCAAGTCCGTTGACCGTGGGCGTGCCGGTCAGCGCGGGGCTCGCAACCAGCGCATAGGTGGCGCCCAGGGTGGCCGACTTCAGGTAGCCCTGACTCATCACCCACTTGGTCGTGGCAATCTGGTCGGTGTTCACATCCACCGCCGCCGTGGGCGCCAGGGGTGTGCCGGTGAACGTCGGGCTGGCCAGCTTCGCGTAGACCATCGCGTACTCGACCCAGCTGGCACCGTTGAACTGCTCGAAGAGGCCGCTGTTGACTCGCTTGGTGCCAGCCGGTGGGCTGACCACCGACGTGACGACATTCGGGTCAAGCAGGGCCGCACAGCTCTTCAGGGCGTCATTGAGTGCTGCCAGCAGGGCGATGTAGCCATCGGTCGGGACAGGCTTGGAGAGATCGATTGTGGACATTAGAAGCCTCGGACGGTCCAGGAGAACGCACCGCCGACGTCAGCACCGCTGACGTCGAAAATCTTCACGGTGAACCCTGTGGGGTTGGGTTGCGAGATCCCGTACACAGCCGGGATTCGTGGGGTGCTGCCTGCCGGCTGGACGATGGGCGTATCGCAGCCGGTCATGGTGATGTTGAAAGGCACGACAGTGCCGCCGACGCCGGCCGTGCCCGCGCCGCTGTCCGTGACCAGCTTGTTGAAGAGCTGGATGTTGAGTCGGTTCAGCCAGACCACGCTGCCAGCACTGGTCACGGTCGCCACCACCTTCACGTACCTGAAGTTGGTCCCGGAAACTGAGTTGACGCCGGCAGGGCCGCTGGTCCAAGTGATGTTGTCCAGGCTCCAGGAAACCGTGACAGAGACGCTCGGAGCATCTCCGGCGCCGAGCATCTCCACCTGCCAGTCCATCGAGGCCCGGATCTGCGACTGGACGTAGACCTCACCGAAGTCCTTGACCTCCGTGTAGCTCGCAGACCCAACGCCAGGCTGGAAGTAGAGAGGCTTGCCGGCGTCAACCTGAGCCTGAGGCGACGCCCAGAGGTTGTTGACGAAATGCTGCTGCCAGCTCTCGCCGGTCGCCAGGGGGCCGATCAGTCGACCGTTGACGTAGGCGAGATTGCTGAGGGTCACGCCCGCCCCGGCCAAGGTCGAGTCGTATGTGGCCCTCAGCTTGAAGTTCGGCGGCTGGCCCAGGGTGACGGTGAGCGACACAGCCGGCCCGAGGTTGCCGGCGCTGTCACAGGCTGCCACCCAGTAGGTGTAGGTGCCAGCCGACTGCTCGAACACCGTGGTGAATGTCGAGTTGCCGTTTGAGCCAAGCTCCACAGCGGTGGCCCAGGCGGCGCCCTTGCGCACCTCGTAATAGCTGACGGGCAACGATCCCGATGCGGGTGGCACCCAGAAGATCAGGACGTTGTTGTCCACGTCCGTGATCCTGGTCCCCATCACTGCGCCTGGGGCAAGCACGCTGGTCGTTACGTGACCTGGCACACCGTAGTTGTCAGAGGTATCGACCGCTGCAACCCAGTATGTGCGGGAGCCCGCGTAGTCGACCTTGCGCGTGTACGCCGTGGACTTCACGCGACCGATGTAGGTGGCGGTTTCCCACGTTGCGCCTTCCCTTATTTCATATCCGTCAATTGTGAATGCCGCAGTGGGCGCACCCCAGCTCAACTGCTCGTCCGCGCCAACGATCTTGTACCGGATGAACGGCTGCTCAGTCTGCGGCACCACCACGCGCAGCATGGTCGGGTGCTTGCTGTAGTTGCCAGCGGTGTCCCGAGCCTTGATAAAGAAGATGTGCTCACCCGAACTGGTCCCGCCGATAAGCTTCGACGTGGCCTTGATGAGATCCACAGTGGGGGAGATGTCCCAGGCTGCGGCGAGGGTCTCGTCAAGTGATGCCATGGTCAGGGGGCGTAGGGTGCGGTGGGTGGTGTGAAGTCTGCAGTCGGGCCAGCTTCGATCTTGAATCGGAACTCATCGGCAAACCCGTGCCAGTTTAATACCCCTGCCCCTCGCCCGATAGTGAGGGAGCCAAATTCAAGGATGTTCTGCCCGACCATCGGGTGCGTGAGCTGCAGTACGCCGTCGAGGAACACTCGGGCAACGCCACCCTGCAGATTCACGTGCACGTGCACCCAGGTCTGCTCGACGAAATTCGGCGTCGACGTGGGCATGAACACGACGTTGCTTCCCTGCTGGATGCACAGTTGGTTGTTGATGCGCTGGATCAGCAGGTTGCCCTGACTGGGGAACGCGACATCAGGTCCAAGGTTGAGCAGTGTGGACCTCTGCGCTGAGGTGTCCAGGGCGTAGAAGAAGCCCTCGGCCACCAGGTTGTAGTAGGTCCGCGTGCCCTGGGGGTCCGCGCAGGCAACCGAGCTGGAGCCGCCGCCTGGCAAGCCGATGGACGAACTGCCGAATTTCTTCTGCGCGGTAGACAGCGCCGCCGTATTGGTCGCACCAGAGATCGTGCACGTGAAGCCACCCGTCGCCGAGTTGGTGATGGTCGTGGAGCCATCGGCGCCGTCCGCGTGCAGCAGGATGGCCAGGTTGCTGGGGAACGCTGTGGGGATCGTGCCGGAGGCCGTGGCCGACGACACAGCTGCGGCGGCCAGGCTGGCGATCTTCGGGGCGTTGAGAGCTGCCACAGCTGTCGCCGCAGCGCTGATGGCGCCGGCCAGCTTCTGCTGCAGCGCCGTCTGGATGTGCAGCTGCAGCCGGTTGATTGCGCTCATACCGACCACAGCAAGTCGGATCACAGGTTGGGCCGGCGCCACCGCGTGCTCGGTCGCATAACGCTCACGCTGCATGCGGTAGTACGCGAAGCCTGCGCGTGCATAGAAGAGCATCACGTCACTCGCCGCCGTCTGCGAATCACGCTTGTCGTCCAGCGTCAGCAGGGGTGATATGCAGCCGGCAAACTCAGACGTGACCGGGTGTCCAACCGTGGAGTCGTACCAATAGAGAAAGCAACTGGCACTGGTCATGTACGCTACCACGGGGTACATGTTTTGATCGAAGCTGAGCGCCAGCTCAAGCACACCTGCCACAGTAGCGATAACTGTGTAGTTGCCCAGGTCCGTCATGCGTGCCACACGGATCTCGTTGCCGACCAACCAGCACTTCCAGTTGTCGACGTTCAGTCCCTGGGAAGAGTCGCTTACTGCAGCACCCCCACGCTCATAGTCCACAGTCAGGGTTGCGCGCTCGAACGAGTCGGGCTCCAACAGCGTAGAAGGTGTCGCAACCAATGCAAACTCGTTCTGAGGCAGGCTCATGGGCGACGCCCCCAACCAACTGTGAAGTTCAGCGTCAGGGTCTTAGTGTTGTCCTTGACGATGGCTGGAGCGAATCCGTATTGAAACGATGCACTGATACCGTTCCAGGAGACTTCAGCTGCTGTAGCGCCTCCAGCCACGTTCCCGTAACCTGTTGCCCAGGTGGCTGAACCCGTTGCAGAGTAGCTGTTGTTGGAGTAAGCGCCGTTGGTGTAGGTAGACCCCGAAGATGACGTACCCGAGGGTGAGGAAGTTACAGCGCCTAGGGCACCGTTGTAAAGGTAGTACTGGTTCGAGGACCCTCGGAGAGCAACCGCACTATCGCCAATATTACTTGCGAGTGGTGCCCAATTGATATTCGACGTACTTGTCAACCTTGCCGGCCGCCCAGTAACCGTCGTAGCCACACCCCCAATAGTGAGATTGGCGGTGGTGTCCGTTGTAGCGTGGTACGCGCGAATACGGTACACGACATCGAGTTGTTCCGTGGGCTGCACAGGGAATGAGAGGGGACTACCACCGCCGTCCACAATTAGTGCACGCGAGAACATGGTCGTACTGCCCCACCCCACACCAACTTCGTTGTAATTGCCGTTCAACGTACCGATGGGAAAACGGTAGGTATATGTTGCGGAGAAGTAATACGGCGCACCGCTGCTAGCTCCACCAGCAGTCGAAACTGAAACTGTCGTCGTCCAAATGGGCGTCCCCTGCAAACCCGTCTGTGACGCTACTGGCGTCGCGGTGCCAGTACTGATAGCGCAGCCGGAGATTGCTACACCTGTACCCATCCGGTTTAGACCCGAGTCAAGGATTAGGTTGTCAAACCAGCCAGAATCACGGCTGATACTGCCGTCTTGGCGACGAGCGACCAGGCGAAACTCACCTGCGAGTCGGATCAGACCACTGACCTCTACGTCTTTGTGCTTTGGGAGAATGAGCATTTCTTTGTTCCAGGTGGTATTCGAGCAATTAGACTTTGCGGCTCCAGGTGACGCTGGTTTTCAGTGTCATGGTTTTATTGGCGTCTTTGGCAATGGGAGTAGAGAACCCGTACTGGAATACCAGTCCGAGGAGTACCCAACAATTGGACATAGCTGTAACACCCCCGGCATGGTTCCCATTAGCCGTACCCCAGGTGAACGTACACGCCATTGAATTTGAGTTGTTCACGTAGACGTCGTTGGACCTCGCTGACGCAGCGAGCTGTGTACCTGCAGGGCCTGCTGTGGTAGCTCCGATCGCACCGTTGAATACGTAACCGTAATCACCGTTTACACCCCCCGACCCGGGGTAACCGAGTCCCAGTGGCCTATCCGAGAAGTTGGTTGCGTAATTCATCCACGCAGACCGCCCAGTAACCGTAGTGGCAACACCAGCGATGGTCACTGAATTACTGGTATCAACAGTCGGCGGATACCATCGCAAGCGATACAGCACATCAAGTTGTTCAGCGCTTGACACGGGAAGTGGCGTGGGGTTACCCCCACCATCCACAATAAGTGCACGTGAGAACATCGTGCCACTTGCCCAGCCCACACCAATCTCGTTATAGCTCCCGTTCAAGGCACCAATTGCAAATCGGTAAGTTCTGTCGCAGCTGAAATAGGTAGCAGCGGCGGAAGCAGTTTGGGCGAATAGTGTCGACGTAAATACGGGAGTCCCTTGCAGGCTGGTTTGAGATGCTGCTGGGGTCGCAGTACCTGTACTGATAGCGCAACCAGAGATAGCCGTACCTGTACCCATTCTGTTGAGACCAGAGTCCAGGATCAGATTCTTAAACCAGCCTGTATCACGACTGATGCTGCCATCCTGGCGGCGAACGACCAGTCGGAACTCACCCGACATTTGGACAAGTGAGTTGAGTTCGGCCTCAACCATGCTGCGCTTCAGAATATTCATGTCAATGTCCCGGAGGTCAGGCCGTGGGTAATGTCGAGTTCCTCAATGGCGTAGTTGCTGTAGTTCACTTGTACAACAGTCAATACCCCAGAGGAAAGGCCGTGGGTAATATCAAGCTCTTCCACTGCGTAGTTGTTGTAGTTCTGCTGCGCGTTGATCAATGTGCCAGCCAGGAACGCATGCGAGAACTCCAATTCCTCTGCCGGTATCGAGTAGTTCTGCTGTACGTTGGTCAACGTTCCAGCCAGGAACGAGTGCGAGAACGTCATCTCGTCCAGGATCACGGGGTCACGCAATACCGCACTGGTCAGGCCATGGGTGATGTCAAGGTTGTCCTCGAAGTACGTCGGGTATGGGTGGCTCGTCAGTACGACGACGTCGGCGACACCCGACACCGTGACCGTGCAGCGACTGGTCGCCGTGGCACTCCACAGGAACCTGCTGTTCAGTTCACCGTATGCGACGGCGCCGACGCTGGCTCGTCCGGTGTAACCGCCGTTCAGCAGTGCCAGAGTCTCCTCAGTGGCCTCACGGATCTCGTAGTAATCGATGAAGTCCTTGACGTCATCCCAGAACAGGGTGAGGCCGTTGCCCACATCGAACTCGGCACGGAAGTTCTCGACGTCACCAGGTGGTGTGCCGTCAATACCCGTGACATCGAGCACCACTTCGGTGGCCGGGCCGATGACGCCGATCACGTTTACTGCCGACACTGAGATGGTGTAGACAGCCACCGACACGCCGGCAATCGTCAGGAACGGATCACGCTGCTCGGGTAGGTTGCGTGCCTCGTTGGCAGACTTCAACTTCACCACATAGCCACGAATAGTTGGGTCCGATTTGCCGTCCCAACTTACGTAAATGTCACTTACGACTGCCGAAGTAACAGTCGGCTTGTATGAGTTCTCGACAGCGACAAGGCCTGTGACCTTGGGGACGCTGCTATAGCTCAGGAACGAGTAGTTGTGGGGGTCAAACGCTGTACCCCAGTCGATCGCGTCATACTTGCTCGGGTCATGCTCAAGCGCCGTGACGTCCCAGATATTCGGCTCCGACTGGCGCATCGAGACCACGCGCACCTGCATTGGCGTCACGACCGTGGACGCCAGCGTCCAGATCGACATCGTGGCCGGCGCCTCGTCGAACGGCAGGCTCACCAGCAGCTCGGTGAAGGTCGCGGTGGTCAGCACGTTGATGCCTCGCGCCACCACGCTACCGTCCCGCGCTGTGATGTTCAGGGTGTAGCTGCCGCGCTCCAGTGTCAGCGGGGCATCGAGCACCACGCCAGCCGTCGTCCCCGACACCACGCGACCACCCCAGCGAGCGCCTGTGCGGTTGGCATCAGCCACCAAGCCTACATCGCCGGGGCGAACCCGGGCGCTGTCCATGCTCACCTTGCAGGAGACCACGTCCTTCTGTAGCCGCTCGCTGTAGAGCATCCAGAGGCCTGCACGGCGGGCCTGGCCACGGGAGGTGCAGCCGAACTGCGTGAACTCGGTGCTGCGAACACCGTAACGGGCGATGCCGTCACGATCTTCGACGTACTCGAACTTCTGCTTGAAGTTCTCCCCCGGGTCGTTCCAGCCGACCGTCACAACCGTGTGACGCTCAGCTCGTGACGATCCCGAGTAGGTGAACATGCCATCAATCACATTGGCATTGGTCCACTGGAACTTCAGGCTGTCGGCCGGTCTATCTTGAGTCAGCGCTACCTGGCCTGACGCCCAAAAGCCCATGCCACGGAATACCGAGGTCAGTTGGCTCAACACCCGGTACGCCTCATCGACTGTGTTGATGACGCAGTTAAGCGAGAACCGCTTCTCCAGCGGCCCGGTGTAAACAGGGATACCCGATATGTTCGAGCCGTCAGCACGCACACCGGCCGTGCCTGTGAACTCAAACAGGTTTGTGCTCAGACCACTCGCCACCAGTTCGTCGCAGTACTGACCAATCTTGTAAAGCTCCCACTTGTCCACCTGGCTAGCGTTGATACGCTTACCGAGGCCGTAGCGCGAGTTCGTTACCAGGTCGTAAAAGCACCACGCCGGGTTGTTAGACCAGACCGTCTTGAACGTGCCGTCCCAACCACCGTTCGATGTACCAGGGCCGGTCGTGCCGTACTTGTTGCTACCTGCAGGAGCGTCGGCACTGCCGTTCTCGTAATTGGCAGGCACGCGTACCAGAAGGCCCTTGACGTGGTACGCACGTGAGGGGACGCTGCTGAAGTAGCGCCCATCGATCTCCACTGCGACCAGGGCCGAGTTGGGATAGGAATACTGCTCATAGTTCAGGACTGCATAGCTATCCCAGAACAGTGGGTTTACTTCCAGGCTGCTCGTCGAGTCGGCGGTCGTGCGCTCCACCGCAACCTCGTAAGGTCCAGTCGTGTTGAGCGTCGACTTGAGGTTGATCTCGGTGCTACGTTGATAACGTGCCCCCGTTTTGCCGGCGATGTTGCCCAGGTAGACGGACACCCAGGTCGGCGATCCAAGTTTGCGAGCCCACACCGTGTACGCCACGGAGCTGCCAGAAATCTTGCCTTCCTGCGACGTCGTGCTGAGCCCTGATACAGCCACGGTAACGCGCACAGCGTCCGCATCGCTGTCCGGTATAGGTCGAATGATCTTGCCCTGAGACTGACGCAGCATCAGCCCAACCTCGTTCTCCTGCGACGTGCCTGAGAAGCCCGGGATAGGCTGCTGATTCTGCGTACCGTTGGTGGTCAGGTAGTTGAACGGCTTGTAGTTGGGCGTGCCGCTCGTATCACGCAGGGGTATGCCATCGAGGTAGATCGATGAGTCGCCGTTGACAAGCCCACCGATGACGCCCTCCCCCACCAGGTCGACAAACCTGGCGCGAGCCAGCGACGATAGTGTGTCGGGAGACTCGCTGATGCCACCACCGGCACCACCGCTCTTGCCACCACCGGCGCCACGGATTCGATTCGATTCGGTCATAGCGTCCCTGAGCCTGCGGACTGCACGCTCAAGCGGGCACGGATGTCAGTGCTGCCTGGGCTAGCCCCCAGCACGGTCGAGTCAAACGTCAGGGTCAGTGCCTTACTCACACTGTAGGTCTGGGGAGCAAGTCCATCCCACCTGTCGTCTCGTGAGTTCTCACTTTGAAACCCTGTCACTGCAAACTTGGCAACACCAGTCAGAACGATACGTTGATTGATCGCCAGTGCAGGCGGTGTTACCGCGATAGTCACGGTTGCCGAGTCATCATCGAACACGACGACGGAAGCGCCAGCAAAGCCAGTGACGGTCCAGACGTAGTTCGTCGCCTCGATCATGTTCGTCGCGTGCCCGGTGAGCTGGATGCTCGCCGAAAACACACCTGAACCACCAGTACTCACGTATTGATCAGCATTGCCGCTGATAAGGGTGTCTACCGAGCGGTCGGTTTCACTCACGTAGTCGGAGGCCGTCAGGCCTGCGCTAATCGTGTAGCCGCCCGTAAGAACTTCACCGTAGATGACGGGCACCGGAAGTCCCTGGTCCACCGTATTCGTCGGGCCGGAGATTGACCAGCTCTGCATGCCGTTCTTTGAGGAATCCGCCTTCGGTGGCCTTGGTGTCAGCCACTCGACAACAGAGCCGACCATCAGGCCGACACCAATATTCCCCACAACCGCACCAATCCCGGTCCACCCGAAAAAGTAGCCGACCGCAGCAAGTACGGCGCCTGCGACAAACCTGAAGCCAGCGGACGCCCCGAGGATCACCGGAATGATGTCCACGCGCACCAGCTTGCCGGGCACAAGGTTCAGATCGTCGTCGCCAAAGTCATGGCTACGTTCAGCGGTGCGCCCCCGCACGCGATAGACCATCCCCCGGTCAGCCAGTTCAAGGAGCTTCTGGCGGAATCCCGGCCGGTTCGTGTCGATCGCAGCCACGGCCTCACCTACGCGGGCGATGTCCAGGTGCCAAACCATCCCGAAGGACTTGGCAAGTTCACCGTGCAGTCGGACCTCAACCATCAGAATTTGCTCTTGTGCCTCAGGTGGTGCGTGGTGTGCTTTTCCCACATGCCGCCATAGACATCTTTGGAAGAAAGGCGACCACCCGCGTGATGCAGGATCATACCGCCACCGACGAAGATTGCCGAGTGATTCGAGTGGGAGAAAAGCACCCGCATCAGCAGAACGTCTCCGATCTGCAGGGGCGCGTCGATCAGGCGAACAAAGCCATTGGCTTCAAAGTTCTTTTCGTAGAGATCGCCGCCTCGCTCATCAAAGACGTGCCCTCGTTCAAAATTGGGAAGGCAGATTCCATACTCACGGCTATACCAGTCCTGGACCATCGTGTAGCAGTCCATCACCCCATAGACGTAGGGGCGTTCAAGGTACGGCGCCTGGTAGCCGCTGGGCTGCGTGAGCTGGTAGCCGCCGCCCGGGTAGCTGACGATGTGCCAGGGCAGCTGGCTGGCCTCGCACGCGGCGAGGTCAGCCATGCTGGGCTCTGGCGTGCCGTTGGGGTGCGAGTGGTAGATCCCGATCACCTGCTCGCCGTCAGGAACCTCAAGCCACGCGTTGGGGTCCAGGTCGAATGAGACCTTGGGCTCGGGCGACAGGTTGGCCGCACGGATCAGTCGGAACTTCTTGCCCTGAGTCACCACGAGGCCGCAGGCTTCGTTCGGGAAGGTCTCAGCCGCGTGCTGCAGCATTTCAGTGATGATGCTCATCAGAACTTGTAGGCTTTGCTGGCAGGGAAGCCGCCATAGGGCAGGACCGATCGCTCACCGAAGCGTGCCTTGCAGCCACTAGGCTGCTTGTTACAGACGTCTTTGGCGATGCTGCTGATCGGGTTGTTGTTGACGTCGAAGTACTGGACGCCGGTGTAGCTGCACTCCGCACTGCGGTACTCAGATCCGCACATGTTCACCATGATGATTCGACTGGGAAGTCGCACGCCCTGGAGGTCCATGGCCGAGGTCAACTCGAACTCAACCATGTTCTTGGTCTCTGACACCTTCTGCTCGACATAAAAGATGTCGTCGTCAAGGTGTTGACCCGTGTCCGCTGTCGGCTGACCGTCGAGGAAGCGAGCAAACGTTCGCCGACGTATCACCTTGGCTCCTACCAGATCGTCAAAAGCCGACACGACAGCAGAAAGAATCCCGCTTACATTGGCCACGCGCAGATGTGGGCGTGGCAGTGTCCCCTTGGTGCTTAGGTCGAAGCCATCCACCTCGATAGGGAATGGGTTGTAGGTGACGCCCTGCCATACCACGGGCTGGAAGAGGTTGTTCGTCCCCGCGTGGAAGTAGAAGTGGTCGCTGCCACCAATCGGTGTGGTGTCCACCTCGAACAGCTCTACCAGAGCATCAATGTCAAGCTGTTGGAGCAGCTCCGGGATGTTCATGCTTCGTGCTCCTGCCTGAAGGTCATCGACGCCGACGAGTCCAGGTCATGGTTGACGCTGACCTCCCAGGTATCGCAGGTGAACTTGAGACTTCTACCCATAGGTGTCACCCACGTGAATGAGGTCGCCCCAGCCTGCGCCCTGAGGAAGTCGTCGATGGCGACGATCTCGGCCTTGGTGCGCAGGGTGAAATTGAGTTTCCAGGTCTCCGTCAGGCTGTTGATGCCGTCGCGCACGCGCTGGGAGTAGCCGTCACCAAAATTGGCCCGGTTGACCGAGGCCTTGGTGGATTGAGTCGGACCCTGGTCGGGAACCCAGTTGAAAGTTGGCATCTCAGCGTCCTACGGCTTCAAGCAAGCCACCAGCGCGCTTCTCACGCACGATCACAGCCGTCACCTGCTGCTCGATCATCTGGCCCAGCTTACCTGCCTTATCTCCAGTTCCGTCAGATTGTACTTTGCTAGTGCCGCCTTCAACGTGCACCGTGATGTTGACCATCATGCTGCCGCCACCAGCCCCCCCCTGCATCGTTACAGGGATGGTGCGACCGTCCGGCAGGGGTACATACGCCTCGGGGCGCGAGCCCTCACCGAACAGGCTGAGCTTCGGGCCGGTGGCCACACCACCGTTGGCGTACTTCTCAAGCTGCAGGGGGCCTCGTGCAGTCATCACGTTACCGTTGGCGCTGTGCAGCATCGCGTAGCCGCTACTGTCCAACGACTGGCTGGCATTACCAATGCCAGCATCCCCTCCTCCACCAAAGGCCCCCATGACGAAATTGAGCCCCATATTCAGGAGCTGAGCCATCAGCTTGTTGGCTTGCATACGAGCCAGGTCGGCCAACACACTGCGAGCGAGATCCTTGAAGTTGAGCTTGCCGGTCATCACGAAATTGGCTATCGCGTCGCCCATGTGCGACGTGGTGCTCTCCATGGCCTTCTCCACGATGGCCGCGTTGGTCAGTGCACTCTCACGGTACTTCTTCCAGAAGCGATCCCAGCCCGCCTCAGCCGACTCAGCCTGCGTGGCGAGGCCCCGGGCCTCTTCGCCGGCCAGAGCGGCACGCTGCTCGGTCAGGGCCTTGTAGGCCTCCAGCAGTTCCTTGCTGCTGAATATCTTGCGATCGTTGGCCGCGATCTGCTGGTCACTGAGTGACAGCTCCTGGAGCATGCTGTCAATTACCTGGGCAGAGGCACCGCTCGACGTAGCAGCCTGCAGGCGAGACTGGAGATTGTCGCGCTCACTCAGCAGTTGGTTGCGCGAGCGCTCCAGCTCATTGATCTGGGTCGTTTCGTCGACGATGCGCTTGCGGCCCGACTCGCGTGCAGCGGCCTCAGCCTTGCTGGCTGCAGCGTCAGGGGCGCTCTCGTACTTACTTGCGTAACTGCGGGCTGTGTCGCCCCTCTGCTTATCCAGCTCAGACTCAAGCTCTCCGACCTTCTTGCGCGCACCCATCGCGTCGGCTTCCGACTTGTTGGCTGCTTCCAGGTCGCGGATGGCGGCCAGGTGGGTGAGCTTCTGTGCCAGCAACTTGTTGGAAGCCTTGAGACCCTCGATCTCGGAGTCAATCTTGCGATTCTTCTCCTTGTCGCCACCCGCCTCTTTGCGCATGGCTTCGAGCTTCGCCACCTGCGAGACCTGGTCGGCCATAACCGCAGTGATCTCCTGCTCGGCCAGCACGCGCTGGGTAACGCTGGCAACCTCTGCACCGTACTGACTGCTGCTGTACTTGGCCCGGTTGTACTCGTTCCAGAAGTTGATGTTCTCTTTGAGAATGGCCTGCTCTTCATGGATACGCTTCACCGTCTCGGAGAGGTGTGAACCGAACGTGTCGTGATGCGATTGACCCGACGCAGGGGTATAGCTCCCGGCCACAGAACTCACTTCAGCACGCTTCTTGGAGACCGAGTCGTTAGCGTTGAAGGCGCTTTGCAGCATCACTTCAGAGCTATCGAGGCGTTCCACTCGCTTGTTGTTCTTCTTGGCGAAGTCGCTGTTGTTGAACCTATCAACCTCTTTGTTGACGTCCTGGATCTTGCGGGCAATACCCTGCCACTCAGCAACCGTGCGACCTTCGGTCATGGCTGACGAAGCCTGCCTGGAGCGCTCCAGTGCAGTCGTCAGCGCCTCAACGTCTGCACGGTAGCGCTTCAGGTTCTCACTAGCCGAATCGAGTTTGCTTTGGCTGGAGAACGGGTTGCCGGCGAGGTCCAACCCCTTAATCACGGCCATCTCGTCAGACACGGCCTTGCGTGCGACAGCGAGCTTTGCCTCAATCGACTTTGCAGTCGCCTTCTCAGCGTTACCCTCAGCAATCGAACGTGCTTCGAGTGCGTCAACACCTTCCCAGATCAGGTAATTCATCTCAAGAAGAAGTGCGTTCTCCTTGGTCATGTTCTCTGTTTTGGCCTTTGACTCCTGGTTGCTGAGTCGAACTGCTGCAGCTTCGGCCTCCAGAGCCAAAGCGTGCGCGCTTACCTCAGTGTGCAGCAACTTGTACGCACCGTAAGCGACGCCGGCTACAACCGCCAAAGCCCCGAGTCCTACCACCACCGTGCCTACTACGCCCGCAGCTGCGGTCATACCGGCCATCAAGGTGGCAACCACGCCGGCGAGCGTCGTAGCCCCACTGACGACAGTACCGATAGCCGAGCCCGTTGCCAGAAGTCCGGCTACAGCAGATCCTGCCTTGAACGCTACCCACGCAGCAGCCAGAGCACCGATCGCCCCACCGTTTTCTGCAATCGCCCGCGACAGCTGCACAAAGCCTTCAGCCAGGTTGTTCACCCAGGTCTTGAATGTGTCGCTGGTGACGAACAGGCGGGTGTTGTCAATGAAACCCTTAAGCGCGCCGTTGATGCCAGTGAATGCTTCCTCAGACGAGCGATGGAACTCACTCATCAGCTTTTTCACCTTGCCCTCGGTGGTCTCACCCAGCGCATCGACTACCGACTGCGAGAACCCGTCAGCGCTGGTTGTCAGGTCCTTGAGGGTCTTGTCGAACAGATCCAGATCCGACAGCAGTGCATTGACCGCCTTAGCACCGCGTTCACCAAACATGTCGCCCAGGAACGCAATACGACCCTTCTCACTTAGACCATCAGTCGCCCCTTTCAGCCGCTTCAGGATCTCGGTGTATCCAAGCAGTTGCTTGTTGCCGTCGAACACCTCCAGGTGCATCTGACTCATCGCATCCCGCGCCTTCTTGGACGGGGCTGCAAGTTCGGTCATCATGTTGCGGAGCGCCGTACCTGCAGCGGAGCCTTCGATATTGCGCTTCGCCATAACAGCCAGCGATGCAGCCGTCTCTTCGAGGCTGACGTGGAACTGGTCGGCAACGGTAGATGCCTGCTTCATCGCCTCAACCATGCCAACCACGCTGGTATTCGACGAGGCGGCGGCCTTGGCAAAAACGTCGCCAATCCGACCCAGGTCGGTAACCTGCATATTGAATGCGGCCATCACGCCGGTGGCGCCGAGCGCCGCCTGGTTAAGGTCCATCTCGCCGGCCGTGGCCAGCGCCAGGATAGCGGGCAGCGCAGACAGCGACTGCGACACGGTCAAACCGTTCTGGGCCAAGCCGCGCATGGCCTTCGCAGCCTCGGTCGGCCCCGCCAGCGAGCCGGCGATGGCGTTGTTGAATCGCTCAACACGGACGATCGTGTTGTCGCTCAGCGCGGACACGAAAGCCAACTGGTACTCGACGTCCTTGCCGGTCTTCAGGACGTCACGGAGCATGCCACCAATGGCTGCACCGGCCACCAGCGGCACCAGGCTGCCCCAGGTGAGCCACATGGCACCCATCGACCCGGCAAGGCCTCGCGCTGCCGAGTGGCCCTCGTGCATCAGCGAGTTCATCTCGCGTAGTGCGTCGTTGTGACCCTTCGGGATGGTAGGCAGCGAGACGGGCGTGCCGGCCGCAGGCGTGACCGGCAGAGACCCGAAAGCGAACATGGCGTCGGACTTGCGTTGCGCACGCTCTGCCTCGGTCATGCCACCGAGGAACCCTACATTACCAACCTGCGCCTGCCGGGCCTGGCGAGCCTTCAGCACGGCGAGGGTGCGCTGCTCGTGCTCAGCCTCCAGCTGGGCGGCGAACGTCGAGCGGGCCTCAGACACGAGCTGAGCACGCTCTGCCTCGGTCAGCCCCCCCAGGTAGCCCACATTGCCAGACTGCGCC
>Ga0208636_100043_pt1 | contig 157690 bp, 132 predicted proteins | sample LakWasM103_HOW12_2_FD_183921 | JGI IMG/M metagenome (GOLD analysis project Ga0208636, IMG submission 183921) | Freshwater sediment methanotrophic microbial communities from Lake Washington under simulated oxygen tension - Sediment Metagenome... | ecosystem: Environmental > Aquatic > Freshwater... | reverse complement strand
CTCCCGATCAACGACCGTCGCGGTCACGGCTGCGCGATGGCCTGCGCAGCCGTGACCGCGACGGTCGTTGATCGGGAGGAAACAAGAACATGAACCGCATTGCCTCCATCGTTGCCGGCGCGCTCGTCGCCTTCCTGCTGCTGAGCTCCACACTCTTCATCGTGGACCAGCGCCAGTTCGCCGTCATCTACGCCCTGGGCGAAATCAAGGAAGTGGTCACCGAACCGGGCCTGAAGTGGAAGCTGCCGCCGCCCTTCCAGAACGTGGTGTTCCTGGATCGCCGCATGCAGACTCTGGACAGCCCCGAGTCGCGCCCCATCTTCACCGCCGAGAAGAAGAGCCTGGTGATCGACTGGCTGGTGAAGTGGCGCGTTTCCGATCCGCGTCAGTTCATCCGCAACAGCGGCGCCGACATGCGCAATCTCGAGAACCGCCTCAGCCCCATCGTGCAGGCGGCGCTTAACGAGGAAGTGACCAAGCGCACCGTGCGCGCGGTGCTCGCCACCGAGCGCGAGAAGGTCATGAACGACGTACAGAAGCGGCTCTCCGACGAGGCCAAGCAGTTCGGCATCGAGATCGTCGATGTGCGCGTCAAGCGCGTGGACTTCTCGGCCAACATCACCGAGTCGGTCTACAACCGCATGAAGTCGGAGCGCGCCCGCGTGGCCAATGAACTGCGCTCCACCGGTGGTGCCGATGGCGAGAAGATCCGCGCCGACGCCGACCGCCAGCGCGAAGTGATCGTGGCCGAGGCCTACCGCGACGCGCAGAAGATCAAGGGCGAGGGCGATGCCAAGGCCTCGGCCCTGTATGCCGAAGCCTTCGGCCGCGACCCGCAGTTCGCACAGTTCTATCGCTCGCTGGAAGCCTACCGCTCGAGCTTCCGCAACAAGTCGGACGTGATGGTGGTGGATCCGAGCAGCGAGTTCTTCAAGGCCATGCGCAACGGCGGGCCGGGTGGAGCCGCCGCTGCCACGCCGCCGCGCAAGTAAGCCAGCCGCAGCCGCTTCCAGCCCATGTCGGATCTGCTGCTGGGCGCCTTGGCGCTGATGCTGGTGATCGAAGGCCTGCTGCCCTTTCTCAATCCGACGCTGTGGCGGCAGGTGTTCCTGCGCGTGCTGGCGATGACCGACGGGCAGATCCGCTTCGTCGGGCTCTCCAGCATGCTGATGGGCCTGCTGCTGCTCTACGTGCTCTACAGCTGAGCCTGTTGTTGTGGCGCCATCGCAGACCGCGATGGCGGGCTATTGCCAGGCAGGCCGCGGCCTGCCGGTACAATGCCGTTTTTAATCCCCCCCAATACGTCCATGTCCTCAGCTTGGCTGCTGCCCGAGCACATTGCTGACGTCCTGCCGTCCCAAGCACGCCGCATCGAAGAGTTGCGCCGCGAATTGCTGGACATGGCGCGGACCTACGGTTGCGAACTGGTGATGCCTCCGCTGCTGGAGCATCTGGAGTCGCTGCTATCCGGCACCGGTCGCGAACTGGACCTCAAGACCTTCAAGCTCGTCGACCAGCTCTCGGGTCGCAGCCTGGGTCTGCGCGCCGACACCACGCCGCAGGTGGCGCGCATCGATGCGCATCTGCTCAACCGTGCCGGCGTGACACGGCTGTGCTACTGCGGCCCGGTGGTGCACACCCGGCCCGACGGCCTGCATGCGACGCGCGAGCCGCTGCAATTCGGTGTCGAGATCTACGGCCATGCCGGCCTGGAGGCCGATCTGGAGGTGCAGGAACTGGCGATCGATGCGCTGCAGCGCGCCGGCCTGCGCGAGGTGACCCTGGATCTGGGCGACGCGCGCCTGGTGCGCGGCGTGCTGGGCGATGTGAAGCTGTCGGCCGATCTGCTGGACGCCGTGGTGACGGCGCTGGCGAGCAAGGATGCGGCCGCGCTCAAGGCGCTGAGCTCGGACCTGCCCGCGCCGGTGGCGGCGGGCCTGCAGACCCTGCTGTCGCTGTATGGCGGCGTCGAGGTGCTGGCGCAGGCGCGCGCCCAACTGCCCGCGCATCCGCTCATCAGCGCGGCGCTGGACGATCTGGAGTGGCTGTCCAGCCATGTGCGCCAGACCCATCCCGAGCTGCACCTGGGCTTCGACCTTTCCGATCTGACCGGCTACGCCTATTACAGCGGCATGCGCTTTGCGCTCTATGTGCCCGGCTGCAGCCATGCGGTGCTGCGCGGCGGCCGCTACGACGAAGTGGGCGCGGTGTTTGGCCGCCGCCGTCCGGCGGTGGGCTTCAGCCTGGACCTCAAGACCCTGGTGGGCCTGTGCCCCGAGACGGCGCTCAGCGCAGCGGTGCGCGCCCCCTGGGGCGAGGATGCCGGCCTGCGTGCGGCGATCCGCCGCCTGCGCGCCGAGGGCGCCACGGTGGTCTGCGTGCTGCCGGGGCACGAACACGAGAATGACGAATTCGATTGCGACCGCGAACTGGTCAGCGTTGACGGTCAGTGGGTGGTGCGCGCGCTGTGATCGCCTGATCCAGCCCCTCCGCCGGTAACAACACAGCATTGGACGAGCAAGAAAATGAGCAGCAGTGAAATCGCGCGTGGCCGCAACGTGGTCGTCGTGGGCACCCAGTGGGGCGACGAGGGCAAGGGTAAGGTGGTGGACTGGATGACCGATCACGCCGACGGCGTGGTGCGTTTCCAGGGTGGCCACAATGCCGGCCATACGCTGGTCATCAAGGGCGTGAAGACGGCGCTGCAGCTGATCCCCTCGGGCATCATGCGCGACGGCGTGGCCTGCTATATCGGCAATGGCGTGGTGGTGGATCCCACCCATCTGCTGTCCGAGATCGAGCGCCTGGAGAAGGCCGGCGTGGAAGTGCGCTCGCGCCTCTACATCAGCGAGTCCTGCCCGCTGATCCTGCCCTTCCATGTGGAAGTGGACAAGGCGCGTGAGGCACTGCGCGAGAGCAGCGGCAGCGGCAAGATCGGCACCACCGGCAAGGGCATCGGTCCGGCCTATGAGGACAAGGTGGCGCGCCGTGCCCTGCGCGTGCAGGACCTCAAGCATCCCGAGCGTTTCGCCAAGAAGCTCAAGGAATTGCTGGAGCTGCACAATTTCGCCCTGACCGGTTACCTGAACGGCAAGGCGCTGGAATTCCAGCCCATCTACGACCAGGCCATGAAGATGGCCGAGGTGCTCAAGCCCATGATGGCCGACGTGGGCTATATGCTGCACAAGGCCCACCTGGCCGGCGCCAACATCCTGTTCGAGGGCGCCCAGGGCACGCTGCTGGATATCGACCACGGCACCTACCCCTACGTGACCTCCAGCAACTGCGTGGCCGGCAATGCCGCCGCCGGCGCCGGCGTGGGCCCGCAGATGCTGCACTACATGCTGGGCATCACCAAGGCCTACACCACGCGCGTGGGTTCGGGCCCGTTCCCGACCGAGCTGGAGTGGGAGAAGGAAGGCACGGTGGGTTACCACCTCAGCACCGTGGGCCAGGAGAAGGGCACCGTGACCGGCCGTGCGCGCCGCTGTGGCTGGCTGGACGCGGCCGCGCTGAAGCGTTCCATCATCATCAACGGCATCACCGGCCTGTGCCTGACCAAGCTCGACGTGCTTGATGGCCTGGCCGAGATCAAGATGTGCGTGGGCTACGAGCTCGACGGCCGCACGCTCGACATCCTGCCGCTGGACGGCGACGAGATCGCGGCCTGCCAGCCGGTCTACGAGACCTTCCCGGGCTGGACCGAGTCGACCTTCGGCGTGACCGAGTGGGACAAGCTGCCGTTGAACGCGCGCCGCTATCTGGAGCGCGTGCAAGCGGTGATTGGCGCACCCATCGACATGGTGTCCACCGGCCCCGACCGCGAGCACACCATCCTCTTGCGCCATCCCTACAAGGCCTGAGGCCTGCCAGTTTGAGCAAGACCTGACCCCGCACTGCACCATCAAGAATCCAAGCAGGAGACCTTTTCTATGTTGACCGACGACGGCAAGCACCTGTACGTGTCCTGGGACGAATACCACATGCTGATCGAGCGCCTGGCGCTCAAGGTGCATGCCTCGGGCTGGCAGTTCGACCAGATCCTGTGCCTGGCGCGTGGCGGCATGCGCCCCGGCGACGTGCTCTCGCGCGTGTTCGACAAGCCGCTGGGCATCATGTCCACCAGCTCCTACCGCGCCGAGGCCGGCACCATCCAGGGCCGCCTCGACATCGCCAAGTACATCACCATGCCCAAGGGCGAACTGGCCGGCCGCGTGCTGCTGGTCGATGATCTGGCCGATTCGGGCGTGACGCTGAAGGCCGTGGTCGAGCGCCTGCGCGGCATGCCCTCGATCAGCGAACTGCGCTCGGCGGTGATCTGGACCAAGGGCGTGTCCAGCTACACGCCCGACTATTACGTCGAGATGCTGGATACCAGCCCCTGGATCCACCAGCCCTTCGAGGAATACGACGATATGCGCCCGGACGCGCTGGCCAAGAAATTCGTGGTCTGAGCCCCTGGCGCAGCACATGGCCCCAACAACAAAACCAGCCGTTGCGCTGGTTTTGTTGTTTCATCGCCAGTTTCATTGCCGGCAAGAGGGCGAGGGTGCAGCAATTCGCCGCGCCACAAAGCAAAATGGCCACATGCTTTGCAACATGCAGCCATTCGATCTTCCAACTTACAACCCGACGATTCATGTGAATCGTGGTGCCCAGGAGAGGACTCGAACCTCCACGGAGTTACCCGCTAGTACCTGAAACTAGTGCGTCTACCAATTCCGCCACCTGGGCAAGGTCCAGAGAACTTTGAAGTGACTGTTGAAGTCGATTTCTAGGTTCCGGCGTTTCAGGAAAGAAAAGGATTCTATCATCAAAAATTTCAAGTCCGCAAGCCCGAGCCAGGGCGCGCTGTTGAGCGAGGTCGAGGGCACGCTGCAAGGTCATCGTGACGGCCACGGTTTCCTGATTCCGGACGAGGGTCAGACCGACATCTACCTGTCCCAGCAGGAAATGCACGCGGTGATGCATGGCGACCGGCTGCGCGTGCGCGTGGTGCGCTTTGACAAGCGCGGCCGCCCCGAGGGGCGTGTGCTGGAAATCCTCGAGCGCAAGAAGAAGCCCATCATCGGCCGCCTGCTGCTGGAGAGTGGCATCTGGCTGGTGGCGCCGGAAGACAAACGCTTTGGCCAGGACATCCTGATCCCCAAGAACGCGATCGCCAATGCGGCGGCGGGCCAGATCGTCTCGGTCGAGCTGACCGAACCGCCCTCGCTGTATTCGCAGCCGGTGGGGCGCGTGGTCGAGGTGCTGGGCGAGATCGACGACCCCGGCATGGAGATCGAGATCGCGGTGCGCAAATACGAGGTGCCGCATGCCTTCAGCGCCGAGACGCTCACCCAGGCCGGCAAGCTGCCGGATCGCCTGCGCGCTGCCGACCTCAAGCAACGCATCGACCTGCGCGATGTGGCCCTGGTCACCATCGACGGCGAGGACGCGCGCGACTTCGACGATGCCGTGTATTGCGAGCCGCACAAGCAGGGTCGCGGCAAGAGCGCCTTCAAGGGTTGGCGCCTGCTGGTGGCGATCGCCGACGTTAGCCATTACGTCAAGCCCGGCGAGCCGCTGGACCTGGACGCCTACGAGCGCGCCACCTCGGTCTACTTCCCGCGCCGCGTCATCCCGATGCTGCCGGAGAAGCTCTCCAATGGCCTGTGCTCGCTGAATCCGCAGCAGGATCGCCTGGCCATGGTCTGCGACATGCTGATCACCGAGGAGGGCGCCACCCACGCCTACCAGTTCTATCCGGCGGTGATCTGCTCGCAGGCACGCCTGACCTACACGGAAGTGGCGGCGGTGCTGGGCAACACGCATGGCCCCGAGGCGGCCAAACGCAGCGAACTGGTGCCGCATCTGCTGCATCTGCACGAGGTCTACCGCGCGCTTCTGTCGGATCGCCAGAAGCGCGGCGCGGTGGACTTCGACACGGTGGAGACGCAGATCGTCTGCGACGACAACGGCCGCATCGAGAAGATCATGCCGCGCGTGCGCAATGAGGCGCACCGCCTGATCGAGGAGGCGATGCTGGCCGCCAATGTCTGCGCCGCGGATTTCATCACCGATGCCAAGCACCATGCCCTGTTCCGCGTGCACGAGGGCCCCACGCCCGAGAAGCGCATGGCCTTGCAGGCCTATCTGCGTGCGCTGGGCCTGGGGCTGGGCCTGAGCGATGACCCCACGCCCGGCGAGTACCAGGCGATTGCCCAGGCCACCAAGGATAGGCCCGACTCGACCCAGATCCACAGCATGCTGCTGCGCTCGATGCAGCAGGCCAACTACACCTCGGCCAATGCCGGCCATTTCGGCCTGGCCTATGCGGCCTACACGCACTTCACCAGCCCGATCCGGCGTTATCCCGATCTGCTGGTGCATCGCGTCATCAAGGCCATGTTGATGGGCAAGCGCTACTTGCTGGATGCCAGCAAGATGAAGGTGCCGATGCCGCCCAAGCGGCCGGGCCGCGCCAAGCCCCTGGATCCGGCGCTGGCCTCCACCGAGCTGGAGCGCTGGGAAGTCGCGGGTGCGCATTGCAGCGCCAATGAGCGGCGTGCCGACGAAGCCTCGCGCGACGTCGAGGCCTGGCTCAAGTGCCGTTATATGCGCGAGCATCTGGGCGAGGAGTTCGCCGGCACGGTCAGCGCGGTGACGAGCTTCGGCCTGTTTGTGCAGCTTGAGGCGCTCTATGTGGAGGGCCTGATCCACATCACCGAGCTGGGCGGCGAGTATTTCCGTTTCGACGAGGTGCGGCAGGAGCTGCGCGGCGAGCGCACCGGCATCCGCTACGCCACCGGCGCGCGCGTGCAGGTGCAGGTCAGCCGCGTGGACCTGGATGGCCGCAAGATCGACTTCCGCCTCGTGCGCGACAGCGAGGAAGCGCGCATCGTGGCGCGCGCCCAGCGCGACAAGCATGGCCATGCGGCGGCCGTGGCGGCGCCGGTCACGGCGGTCGAGGCCCTGGAACAGGTCAAGCGCAGCGACCGCGAGCTGAAGGCCGAACGCAAGGGCGGCAAGCCGGCGGCTCGTGGCGGTGCCGGCGGCAAGGGCGCGGCGCCGGCGCATCCGATCAAGGCGGCGCGCAAGACGGCGCGTGGCGCGGCCGAGCCGCGGCCGCGCAGCAAGCGGCGCTGATCAGGCGGGGCCGGGCGCATGCAGGGCATGCATGCGCTCGATCAGATCGGCGGCGCGCAAGGGGCCATGCAGGCCCTGGGCGGCCGCGCCATGCCAGTAGGCGGCGCTGCGCGCGAGTGCCTGTGCATGTGCCGGTGTTTGCGCTTGCGGGCGGCGCGCCCACAGCCCCCCCAGCCAGCCGGCCAGCACGTCGCCGCTGCCGGGCGTGGCCAGGGCGGCATTGCCGCTGCTGTTGACGGCGGGCAACTCGCCCGGGCTGGCGATGATGCTGCCCGAGCCCTTCAGGATCACGGTGCACTGCAAGTGCTCGCCGAGCGCGGTGGCGGCACCGAGCCGATCGGCCTGTACCTCGGCCGCGCTGCGGCCAAGCAGCCGTGCGGCCTCCAGCGGGTGCGGGGTCAGGATGCTGGCCAGGCCCTGCGCCGCGCGCAGGCGCAGCAGGGCTTGCAAGGATGGATCGGCGGCGATGGCGTTGAGCGCGTCAGCATCCAGCACCAGGCGGGCGGCACTCGCCAGCAGGGCGGGCAGCACGCCGCGCACGGCCGCGCCGCCACCGCAGCCGCAAACCAGGGTCAGGTCTTGCCAGTGTTCGGGTGAGGCCAGACGCGCCTCGGGCCAGCGCATCAGCTCGGGGCGTGGCGGCCAGGGGGCTTCTTTCTCGCTGTCTTCCAGCAGGCAGACATAGACCCGGCCGGCGCCCGCGCCCAAGCCGGCGCTGCCGGCCAGCCAGGCGGCGCCGCGCATGCCGGGTGCGCCGCCTATCACCAGCAGATCGCCCTGGCTGCCCTTGTGGCTGCTGTGCGAGCCGGGTGTCTGCCAGTCGCGCAGGTCCGCGCTGGAGTTCAGCCAGGCATCGGCGGGCTGGGTTTGTGTGGCGCCCAGATCATCGAACCAGATCTCGCCAGCGTGGGCGCGGCCCTGGGCGGTGAACAGGCCGGGCTTCAGGCTCAGCAGCGCCAGCGTGTGCTGCGCGCGCACCGCCTCGGCGCCGGCGAGCGCGCCGCTGTCGGACTGCAGGCCGCTGGGCAGGTCCACCGCCAGCACCGGGCATGGCTGTCGGTTGATGAGGGCGATGGCTTCGGCCAGCGGCGCGCTGGGCGCGCGGCTGAGCCCCAGGCCCAGCAGGGCATCGATGATGAGGTCCGGCGCGGCGGGCGCGTCCGCCAGCTGGCCATGTATCGCCAGCCCGGCCGCCTGTGTGGCGTGCAGTGCGGCCGCGGCATCGGCGGGCAGGGGCTTGCCCTCGTTGAGCAGGGTCAGATGCACCCGCAGCCCCGCGGCGGCGAGCAGGCGGCCGGCCACCAGGCCGTCGCCGCCATTGTTGCCGGGACCGCAAAGCACCCAGACGCTGCGCGCCAGCGGCGCGACCGCCCGCGCCAGTTTGGCCACGGCCAGGCCGGCGCGCTCCATCAGGCGGTGCGCCGGCAGCCCGGCCTGCGCGGCGGCCTCCAGCGCGCGGCAGCTGGCTTGGCCGTGCAGTGCCAATGCCGTGCTGGCGGGCAGGATCTTGATCATGGTGCCGACTCTAGCCGAGCCTGAGCAGGCCCAGGCCGCTGATTTCCGTGGGCGCGGCGCGCCCGGCGATGCGCTCGGCCAGGGCCTGCGCACTGCCGCAGGCCAGGGTCCAGCCGCTGGTGCCATGGCCGAGGTTGAGCCAGATGCCGGCCTGGCCGCTTTCGCCCAGCAGGGGCAGGCCATCCGGCAGCAGCGGGACGCTGCCGCTCCAGGCCTGCACCGAGGCCAGGTGGGCGGCGCCGGGGAACCAGTCGTGCAAGACCTTGTGCAGATCGGCCATGGTGCTGGCCGGCGCCCGCGCCGGGGCCGCGCCCATCGCCATCGCGCCGGCCACACGCACACGCAGGCCCTGTCGGCTCAGGCTGGTGCGCTGCGCCAGATCCAGCAGGCCGGCGCGCGGCCCGAGGTCGGGGTGGGCCTCGAACTGGCGCAGCGAGGCGGTGATGGAATGGCCGTGCAGGGTGGCCATCGGCAGCTTCAGCCCCAGCGGCCGCAGCAGCGCGTCGGCACCCATGGCGGCGCACACCACGATGGCATCAAAGCGCTCCTGCTGCGGCTCCATGGGCATCGGCACGGTGTCGGGGCCGCTGTCGGCGCGGGCTTCGTCGGCGCGGGCGATCGAGCTCGTGCCCTGGGCGGGCGGCGTGTATTCGTGCAGCAGGCCGGGCGTGCCGCCGGCGTCGATGCGGCGCACCGTGGTGTGGAAGCGAAAGCGCACGCCCAGGCGCTGCGCCTCGGCCTTCAGCAGATGCGCAAACTGCCGGCCGTTGCCGACCTCGGCCTGCGGCAGATACAGGCCGCCCTGCAGCGCGGTATCGGGGCACAGCCCCGGCTCGACGCGCAGGCATTGCGACCCGTCCAGCCATTCGTGCCTGATGCCCAGGGTCTCCAGCGCCGGGGCAGCGGCCTGCGCCGCCTTCAGCTCGCGGGCCGTGCGCAGCAGCAGCAGCACGCCGTCGGCGCGCTCATAGTCCAGCCGCAGTTCCTGGCGCCAATGCTGCAAGCGGGCCTGGCTCAGCAAGGCCAGGCGCTGCGCCTGCAGCTGGTGCTCGGCATGGGCCTTGTGCCTGCGCGCGCGCCAGGCCGACCAGTGCCAGGCCGGCTGGGCCAGCTTGCTGCCGGCGGCTTGCAGCGCGCTTGGCCAGCCCGGGTGCAGCAGGCCGCCATGGGCAAAGCTGGCGTCCGAGGCTACGCTGCCATGGCGCTCGAACACGGTGACTTCATGGCCTTGCGCGGCCAGCTCGTAGGCACTGGTGACGCCGACAATGCCGGCGCCGATGATGGCAATGCGCATCTCAATGCCCTCCGATCGAGGGCGATACCAGAGGCTCGATCTGCGCGGCAATGGCCAGCAGATCGGCGTCGCGCAGGGCGCTGTTCCACAGCATCAGACCCACCGGCAGCTCGCCGGCCTCGTGGCAGGGCAGGCTCAGCGCGCAGCCATCGAGCAGATTCACCACCGAGGTATTGCGCAGCAGCAGGGTGTTGGTTGCGAAGAAAGCGTCGTCGCTGGCCAGCAAGGGCGCCAGTTCCGGCGCGGTCATCGGCACGGTCGGGCTGAGCAGGGCGTCGACGCCCTGCAGCGCGGCCTGCATCGCAGCGATCCAACGCCTGCGCGCCTGCAGCAGATCGATGTAGTCGGCGGCCGAGATGGCCGCGCCACGCTTGATGCGCAGCGCGACACGCGGGTCGTACGCGGCCTCGCGCGTCAGCAGGCGCTGGCGATGCCAGGCCCAGCTCTCGGCGGCCGGCAAGCCGCCCTGGGCCTGCAAGGCCGGCAGCTCCTGCAGCGGCGGCAGGCTCAGTTCCTCGATCTGCGCACCGGCCGCGCGCAGGCGTTGCAGGGCGCGCTCGAAGGCGCGCGCCACCACCGGTTCCAGCGCGTCCTGCATCAGCTCGCGCACCACGCCCAGGCGCCAGCGCGCGAGCGGGCGGTCGGCCCGAGGCAAGACCTGGCCCGACAGCAGCTCGTGCAGCAGGGCCGCGTCGCGCACCGAGCGCGTGACGGCACAGCTGGTGTCCAGGCTGGTCGAGAGCGGCATGCAGCCCTCGTTGGGCGTGAGGCGTGCGGTGTTCTTGAAGCCGACCAGGCCTTGCAGGGCGGCGGGGATGCGGATCGAGCCACCGGTGTCCGAGCCCAGCGCCGCCCAGGCCGCGCCGCAGGCCACGCTGACGGCGCCGCCCGAGGTCGAGCCGCCAGGGATGCGCGTCTTGCCGTCGAGGGTGCGCGTCACCGGGTTCAGGGGCGTGCCATGGTGGGGGTTGATGCCCACGCCAGAAAAAGCGAATTCGCTCAGGTTGCTGTGGCCGATGAAGGCTGCACCTGCCTGGCGCAGCCGCGCCACGCAGGCGGCATCGGCGGCCGCAATAGGTGCATCCAGCAGTGATGCCGAGCCGCCGCTGGTGGGCTGGCCGGCCACGTCGAACAGGTCCTTGACGCTGATCGCCAGGCCTTGCAGCGGGCTGCCCGGCTGGCCGCTGCGGCGCAGCAGGTCGGCGGCCTCGGCACTCGCCAGGGCGGTGTCGAAGAACTCGCGCACAAACACCTGCTGGCAGGCGTCGGAACGCGCTGCCGCCAGGCTCTCACGCATCAATTCGAGGGAGGTGCTGCGGCCATCGCGCAGGCGCTGCAGGGCGCTGCTTAGGTCCAGGGGCATGGATCGTGTATACTCTTTGGGTTTTGCCGGATGGCGCTCGAATTTTTCGGTGCGTCAGTTCAGCAAAACTAATCGCAAATCCGGCATTCGAAAGGTGTCGCTGCTTCGGTCAGGCTCTCAGCTGAGGGTGCGCCGGGCAACGATTCGAGCCGGATTTTAGAACCAACCTTCGGAGTATTTACATGTCCGTTACGATGCGCGAGATGCTGGAAGCCGGCGTCCACTTTGGTCACCAAACCCGCTTCTGGAACCCCAAGATGGCCCCGTATATCTACGGCCATCGCAACAAGATTCACATCATCAACCTCGAGAAGACGCTGCCCGCGTTCGAGGAAGCGATGAAGTTCGTGCGCCAGCTGTCGGCCAAGCGCGGCACCATCCTGATGATCGGCACCAAGCGTCAAGCACGCGAAGTGATCGCCCTGGAAGCCCAGCGCGCCGGCATGCCCTACGTCGACCAGCGCTGGCTCGGCGGCATGATGACCAACTTCAAGACCGTCAAGGGTTCGCTGAAGAACCTGAAGGACATGCAAGCCCAGGTTGATGCCGGCACCCAGCCCGCCATCAAGAAGGAAGCCCTGCTGTTCCAACGCGATCTGGCCAAGCTGGAAAAGAACATCGGCGGCATCCAAGACATGGCTGCCCTGCCTGACGCCATGTTCGTGATCGACGTGGGTTACCACAAGATCGCCGTGGCCGAAGCCAAGAAGCTGGGCATCCCCGTGATCGGTATCGTCGATACCAACCACTCGCCCGAAGGCATCGACTACGTGATCCCCGGCAACGATGACTCGGCCAAGGCCGTGGCGCTGTACGCCCGCGCCGTCGCCGACGCCGTGCTGGAAGGCCGCGCCAACGCCACCAACGAAGTGCTGCAAGCCGTGGCACCCGCCGGTGACGAGTTCGTGGAAGTCAGCGAAGGCGCCTAAAGCGCAATCGCACCCAGGCAAAGGGGCTGATTCAGCCCCTTTTTCGCAAGCCGGGTACTGAATTGCTGGGTTTTGAATTAAGTTTACCGTGGGGTCAGGTTTTGCCTGCCCCCGCGCTCGATGGAGATTGATGATGGCTGCTATTACCGCAAGCATGGTCGCCGAACTGCGCGCCCGTACCGATGCACCCATGATGGAGTGCAAGAAGGCCCTGACCGAAGCCGAGGGCGACCTGGGCCGCGCTGAAGAGATCCTGCGCGTCAAGCTGGGCAACAAGGCCGGCAAGGCCGCTTCGCGCGTGACCGCCGAAGGCGTGGTCGCCTCGGCCGTGGTGGGCGCGACCGGCGCGCTGGTGGAAGTGAACTGCGAAACCGACTTCGTGTCGAAGAACGACGCCTTCCTGGCCTTCGTGAACGCCATCGCCGGCCTGATCGCCACCGAGGCGCCCGCCGATGTGGCCGCCCTGTCGGCGCTGCCGCTGTCGCAAGAAGGCTTCGGCCCGACGGTGGAAGACGTGCGCAAGGGCCTGATCGGCAAGATCGGCGAGAACATGACGATCCGCCGCTTCCAGCGCTATGCCGCCGGCAACAAGCTGGCCTCCTACCTGCACGGCACCCGCATCGGTGTGATGGTCGAGTTCGAGGGTGACGATGTCGCCGCCAAGGACGTCGCCATGCACGTCGCCGCGATGAAGCCGGCCGCCCTGTCGTCGGCCGATGTGCCGGCCGAGCTGGTGGAGAAGGAGCGCAAGATCGCTGCCGAGAAGGCTGCCGAGTCCGGCAAGCCCGCCGAGATCGTCGCCAAGATGGTCGAGGGTTCGGTGCAGAAGTTCCTGAAGGAAGTCTCGCTGCTGGACCAGGTCTTCGTGAAGGCCGCCGACGGCAAGCAGACCGTGGCTGCCATGCTCAAGGAGAAGGCCACCAATGTGAAGAGCTTCACCCTGTATGTGGTGGGCGAAGGCATTGAGAAGAAGGTGGATGACTTCGCGGCCGAAGTGGCCGCCCAGGTGGCTGCTGCCAAGGGGCAGTAAGCCTCCCCAGAAAAGGGCGCCACTAGGCGCCCTTTACACTTGTGCCTGCGGCTGGGTTCACGAGGCCTGGACACGCGGCAACCCCAACGCTTAGACGAGGTACGAATGCCCGCGCACAAACGCATCCTGCTCAAACTCTCCGGCGAGGCCCTGATGGGCGACGACGCCTATGGCATCAACCGCGCCACCATCGTGCGCATGGTGCGTGAGATCCAGGAGGTCACCAAGCTGGGTGTGGAAGTGGCCGTCGTGATTGGCGGTGGCAATATCTTCCGCGGCGTGGCCGGCGGTTCGGTGGGCATGGACCGCGCTACCGCCGACTACATGGGCATGCTGGCCACGGTGATGAACTCGCTGGCCCTGGCCGACACGATGCGCCAGGAAGGCATGACGGCGCGCGTGATGTCGGCCATCGCCATCGAGCAGGTGGTCGAGCCCTATGTGCGCCCCAAGGCCTTGCAGTACCTCGAAGAGGGCAAGATCGTCGTGTTCGCCGCCGGCACCGGCAACCCCTTCTTCACCACCGATACCGCCGCCGCCTTGCGCGGCGCCGAGATCGGTGCCGAGATCGTGCTGAAAGCCACCAAGGTGGACGGCGTCTACACCGCCGATCCCAAGAAGGACCCGTCGGCGACGCGCTATGCGCGCATCAGCTTCGACGAGGCCATCACCAAGAATCTGCAGGTGCTGGACGCGACCGCGTTCGCACTCTGCCGCGACCAGAAGCTGCCCATCAAGGTCTTCAGCATCTTCAAGCCGGGCGCGCTCAAACGCGTGGTGATGGGCGAGGATGAGGGCACGCTGGTGCACGTCTGAGCGGCGCAAGCCGTTGAGATGGCACTGGGCTTTACTGAGGTTGAGATCATGAGCATTGCAGACATCAAGAAGAACGCCGAAGCCAAGATGGCCAAGTCCGTCGAGGCCTTCAAGAACGAGTTGCACAAGATCCGCACCGGCCGTGCCCACCCGGGCATCCTGGACCAGGTGCATGTGGACTACTACGGCTCGATGGTGCCGATTTCGCAGGTGGCCAATGTGAGCCTGCTGGACGCCCGCACCATCAGCGTGCAGCCCTGGGAAAAAGGCATGGGCGCCAAGATCGAGAAGGCGATCCGCGAGTCCGATCTGGGCCTGAACCCCGCATCGCAGGGCGACCTGATCCGCGTGCCGATGCCCCCGCTGTCCGAAGAGCGCCGACGCGACCTGACCAAGGTGGTGCGCAATGCCGGCGAGGATGCCAAGGTGGCGGTGCGCAATCTGCGCCGCGACGCCAACGAGCAGGCCAAGAAGCTGCTGAAGGACAAGGAGATCGGCGAGGACGACGAGCGCCGCAGCCTCGACGAGGTGCAGAAGCTCACCGATCGCGTGATCGTCGAGATCGACAAGCTGACCTCGGGCAAGGAAGCCGAGATCCTCGCCGTCTGACCAGCCCGTGACTAGCGAAAGCAAGGCGGTTCCCCGCCATGTCGCCATCGTCATGGATGGCAATGGGCGCTGGGCCAAGAAGCGCTTTCTGCCGCGCTTCTTCGGTCACAAGCAGGGCGTGGATGCGCTGGTGAAGATCGTGCAGGCCTGCATCGATCGCGAGATCGAATACCTGACGGTGTTTGCCTTCTCCAGCGAGAACTGGAAGCGCCCCAGCGACGAGGTCTCGGGCCTGATGGGGCTGGTGCTGGCGGCGGTGTCGCGCTACCTGGCGCGCATGGGCTCGATGGGCGTGCGCATCCGCATCGTCGGCGACCGCGAGGCGGTCTCCGAGAAGCTGCGCAATGCCTGGAACGAGGCCGAGAACGCGACCCGCCACAACACCAAGCTGACGCTCAATGTGGCCTTCAACTACGGTGGCCGCTGGGACATCGTGCAGGCCGCCAAGGCGGCCATTAAGGCGGGCGTGCCGGCCGAGCAGATCACCGAAGCCAAGCTGTCGGAGTTCATGGCGATGAGCTATGCGCCGGACCCGGATCTCTTCATCCGCACCGGCGGCGAGGTGCGCATCAGCAACTTCATGCTCTGGCAGGTGGCCTACACCGAGTTCGTGTTCTCCGACTGCCTCTGGCCCGAGTTTGGCGAAGCCCAGCTCGACGCCGCCATCCAGGCCTTCCGCGAGCGCGACCGGCGCTTCGGCGGGGTCAAGCTCTCACCCCAAGAGGCCTGAAGTGCTGAAACAGCGTGTCATCACCGCCATCGTTCTGCTGGCCATCCTGCTGCCGGCGCTGTTTGCCGCGTCGCCCTGGCCCTTTGCCCTGCTGACCCTGGCGATGATTGGCGCGGCCGCCTGGGAGTGGGCGCGGCTGAACGGGCTGCCGGGTGCCGGCGCCTGGGGTTTCGGTGCCGTGATCGCCGCGGCTTGCGGCGCCACGCTGTGGGCGCTGCAGCTGCAGGCGCCGCCCAGCTGGTGCTGGTGGCTGGCGGGTGGCATCTGGGTGCTGGGCGGCACGCTGGCCCTGCGCGGCGGCCCGGCGGCCTGGCCCAAGGTGTCGCGCGCGCTGCGCCTGGTGCTGGGCGGCCTGGCGCTGTGGGCGGCCTGGCTGGCGATGGCGCAGGCCAAGGCCCAGGGCATCAACTTTCTGTTGTCGATCTTCTGCCTGGTGTGGATGGCCGACATCGCTGCCTACTTCGGCGGCAAGGCCTTCGGCCGCCGCAAGCTGGCGCCCGCCATCAGCCCCGGCAAGAGCTGGGAGGGCGTGTGGAGCGGCATGCTGGGCGTGCTGCTGCTGGGCGTGATCTGGGTGCACGTGATCGACGCGCGTTTCCACGTCGATGCGCCGAGCCTGTTCAGCCTGCTGGCGCATGGCCTGGGCCCGGTGTCGCTGCTGGCGCTGTTCTTCCTAGCGGCCATGAGCGTAGTGGGAGATCTGTTCGAGTCCCTCATCAAGCGCGCGGTCGGTGCCAAGGACAGCAGCCAGCTGCTGCCCGGCCATGGCGGCGTGCTCGATCGCGTCGATGCCTTGTTGCCCGTGTTTCCCCTGGCCCTGGCCCTGAGTTCCCTTCCCAAGCTGATATGAGCGCACCCTCCATGAACCGCCGGCAACGCGTCAGCGTGCTGGGTTCCACCGGCTCGATCGGCGTCAACACCCTGGATGTGCTGGCGCGTCATCCGGAGCGCTACGAGGTGTTTGCCCTCAGCGCGATGAGCCGGGTCGATGCACTGCTGGCGCAATGCCTGCAGCACCGGCCGCGCTACGCCGTGCTGCCCGACCAGGCCCTGGCCGCCGAACTGCGCGGCAAGCTGCGCGAGCAGGGCGCGCGCACCGAGGTGCTGGACGGGCCCGATGCCTTGAGCGAGATCGCGGCCCACCCCGAGGTGGATGCGGTGATGGCGGCCATCGTCGGCGCCGCCGGGCTGGCGCCCTGCCTGGCCGCCGCCCGCGCCGGCAAGCGCCTGCTGCTGGCCAACAAGGAGGCCATCGTGGTGGGCGGCGCGCTCTTCATGCAGGCGGTGGAGCAGGGCGGTGCCACGCTGCTGCCGATCGATTCCGAGCATTCGGCGATCTTTCAATGCCTGCCCGAGGACCGCAAGACCTGGCACCAGCGCATCGATCACATCGTGCTGACCGCCTCGGGCGGTCCGTTCCGCACCCGTGAGCCCGGCACCCTGGCCGAGGTCACGCCGGAGCAGGCCTGCGCACACCCGAACTGGGTGATGGGCCGCAAGATCTCGGTCGACTCGGCCACCATGATGAACAAGGCGCTCGAGGTGATCGAGGCGCGCTGGCTGTTCAACCTGACGCCCGAGCAGATCAAGGTCATCATCCATCCGCAAAGCATCATCCATTCGATGGTGGTGTGTCGCGACAACTCGGTGCTGGCCCAGCTGGGCACGCCGGACATGCGCGTGCCGATCGCCTACGGGCTCGCCTTCCCCGAGCGCGTCGAGTCGGGTGCTAGCCGGCTCGATCTGCTCAGCACGCCGGGCCTAAGCTTCGAAGAGGCCGATGCACGCCGCTTCCCGGGCCTGCACCTGTCCTGGGCCGCGCTGCGCGCACGCGAGGGTTCGACGGCCGTGTTGAATGCCGCGAACGAAGAGGCGGTGGCGGCCTTCCTCGACGGCGGCCTGCGCTTCGACCATATCCACCGCGTGAACGCCGAAGCGCTGGCGCAGCTGCTGCCCGCCGCCGATGAATGCGCCAGCGTGGCCGGCCTGCTGGCGCTGGACGCGCGCGCGCGCCGCCATGCCCAGGGCCTGATCAAGGCCTTGCGCGCATCATGATCACCTCCCTGCTGGCCTTCGTGCTCACGCTGGGCGTGCTGATCGTGGTGCACGAGTACGGCCATTACCGCGTGGCGCGCGCCTGTGGCGTCAAGGTGCTGCGCTTCTCGGTCGGCTTCGGTCGCGTCATCTGGCGCTATCGCAAGCATCCCGATGCCACCGAGTTCACGCTCAGCGCCTTGCCCCTGGGCGGCTATGTGCGCATGCTGGACGAGCGCGAAGGGCCGGTGGCGCCGGAGGAGCGCGCCCAGGCCTTCAACAACCGGCCGCTGCTGCAGCGCACCGCCATCGTGGCCGCCGGCCCGATCGCGAATCTGCTGCTAGCGGTGCTGCTGCTGGCGGCCGTGAACTGGATCGGCCAGGACGAGCCCAAGGCCGTGTTGGGCGCGCCGCTGGCGGGCAGCCTGGCCGAGCGCGCCGGCATGCGCGCGGGCGACTGGGTGCAGGCGGTGTCGCGCGACGGCCAGGATTGGCAGGAGCTGCGCTCGCTGCCCGAGCTGCGCTGGCAGCTCACGCAGGCGGTGGGCGCACGCGCCAAGCTGTACCTGAATCTGAGCGACAAGGACGGCCACGGCCGCCGCGCCGTGCTGCTGGACACCGATGCGCTGGAGGGCCGCGATCTCGACGCCGCGCTGCTGCGCAAGCTGGGCCTGGGCGGCGCCTATAGCGAGCCGGTGCTGGGCGCGCTGGTGCCCAGCGGTGCCGGTGCCGCCGCCGGCCTGCGCCAGGGCGACCAGGTGCTGAGCGTCGATGGCGTGCCGGTGCTGGATGCCGCCAGCCTGCGCGAGCGCATCCGTGCGGCCGTGCAGGATGGCCGGCCGCGCACCATGCAGTGGCAGCTGCGCCGCGCCGGCGAGCTGCTCAGCATCGAGGTCACGCCGCGCCTGGCGGACGACGCCGGCAAGACCATCGGCCGCATCGAGGCCATGGTGGGCGCCGCGCCGCAGTTCGTGAAGGTCAGCTATGGCTTTGCTGAAGGCTTGATGAAGGGCGCCGAGCGCACCTGGGAGGTCGCCAGCATGACGCTCACGACGCTGGGCCGCATGCTGATCGGCGAGGCCTCGCTGAAGAACCTCAGCGGGCCGCTGACGATTGCCGACTATGCGGGGCAGTCGGCGCAGCTGGGCATCACGCCCTTCCTGAGCTTTCTCGCGCTGGTGAGCGTGAGCCTCGGCGTGCTGAACCTGCTGCCGCTGCCGATGCTCGATGGCGGACACCTGATGTATTATCTTTTCGAGGGTTTGAGCGGCCGCCCCGTCTCCGAGTGGTGGCTAGCGCAGCTCCAACGCGTGGGCGTGTTCGTGATGCTGCTGATGATGACTCTGGCCCTTTCCAACGACGTGACCCGCTTGCTGGGTCTGCATTGAAGCTTCCAACGCATGTCCCTATCTCTGTCTAAGCGTTCGCCTATGCGCCCCTCTTTGTTGTCCCTGGCGCTGGCCGCCACGCTGCAATCGGGTGCTGCCTGGGCCGTTGATCCTTTCGTGCTGAAGGACATCCGCGTCGAGGGCCTGCAGCGTACCGACCCCGGTACCGTGTTCGCCAGCCTGCCCTTTCGCATCGGCGACAACTACAACGACGACAAGGGTGCCGCCGCCCTGCGCGCGCTGTTCGCCACCGGCCTGTTCAAGGACGTGCGCATCAATATCGACGGCAGCTCGGTCGTCGTCGTCATCGAAGAGCGCCCCATCATCGCCAACGTGAGCTTCGTCGGCCTGAAGGAGTTCGATACCGAGGCGCTCTCCAAGTCGCTCAAGGACGTGGGCATCGGCGAGGGCAAGCCCTTCGACAAGGCCCTGGCCGACCGCGCCGAGCAGGAGCTCAAGCGCCAATACCTGACGCGCAGCCTGTACGGCGCCGAGGTCACCACCACCATCACGCCGCTGGAGCGCAACCGCGTCAACGTCGCCTTCACGGTGGCCGAGGGCGAGCCCGCCAAGATCGGCGAGATCCGCATCCAGGGCAGCAAGGTGTTCTCCGAGAGCACGCTGCTGGGCCTGCTGGAGCAGACCACCTCGGGTTGGCTGACCTGGTACACCAAGACCGACCGCTACTCGCGCACCAAGCTCAACGCCGACCTCGAGACGCTGCGCTCCTACTACCTGAATCGCGGCTATCTGGAGTTTGCGGTCGAGTCCACCCAGGTGACGATCTCGCCCGACAAACAGAGCATCGGCGTGGCCATCACCGTCAGCGAAGGCCAGCCCTATACCGTCAGCGCCGTCAAGATCGAGGGCGACTTCCTGGGCCGCGAGGAAGAGTTCAAGCGCCTGATCGCGCTCAAGCCCGGTGAGGCCTACCGCGGTGAAGCGGTGGCCCAGACGACGCGCGCCTTCCAGGATCTGTACGGCACCTTCGGCTATGCCTTTGCGCGCGTCGAGAGCCGGCCCGAGATCGACCGCGCCACCGGCCAGGTGGTGGTGACCTTCAGCGCCGAGCCGCAGCGCCGCGTCTATGTGCGCCGCGTCATCATCTCGGGCAACACGCGCACGCGTGACGAAGTCATCCGCCGCGAGTTCCGCCAGTTCGAGTCGTCCTGGTACGACGGCCAGCGTATCAAGAATTCGCGCGACCGCGTCGAGCGCCTGGGCTATTTCAAGGACGTCAACGTCGACACCACCGAGGTGCCGGGCTCGCCCGACCAGGTGGACGTGACGCTCACGCTGACCGAGAAGCCCACCGGCAACATCATGGTCGGCGCGGGCTATTCCAGCGCGCAGAAGCTCTCGCTGACCGGCTCGATCCGCCAGGAGAATGTGTTCGGCTCGGGCAACTACCTGGCGCTGGAGGTCAATACCGCCAAGACCGGCCGCGCCCTGGTGGTCTCCACCGTCGACCCCTATTTCACGGTGGATGGCGTGTCGCGCGCCTTCGACATGTTCTACCGCACCACCAAGCCGCTCAACACCCTGGGTGAGGAATACGAGCTGGCCTCGTACGGCGGTTCGGTGAAGTTCGGCGTGCCCTTCTCCGAGCTGGACACCGTGTTCTTCGGCATCGGCTACGAACTCACGCGCATCACGGCTTCGGCTGGTCTGCCGAACAACTACTTCCTGTTCCGCAACCAGTTCGGCCCCAGCAGCACGGCCGTGCCCTTCACTATCGGTTGGGCCAACGACAGCCGCGACAGCGTGATCTCGCCCACGGCGGGTCGCTACCAGCGCGTCAACGTCGAGCTCAGCGCCCTGGGCGACTCGCATTTCTGGCGCGCCAATCTGCAGCATCAGCAGTACTTCAACCTGACGCACAAGTTCTCGCTGGGCATCAACGGCGAGCTGGGCTGGGGCGGCGGTCTGGGTGGCCGACCCTATCCCATCTTCAAGAACTTCTACGGCGGCGGCCTGGGTTCGGTGCGCGTGTTCGAGCCCGGCTCGCTGGGCCCGGTTGACGTGACCGGCTCCTACACCGGTGGCAATCGCAAGTTCAACCTGAACGCCGAGTTCTATGTGCCGGTGCCGGGGTCGGGCAATGACAAGAGTTTCCGCTTGTTCGCATTCATGGACGCGGGTAACGTTTGGGGATCGCATGAGAAGCTGGATTTGGCCAGCGTGCGCTCCTCGGCAGGTGTGGGTATCAGCTGGCTCTCCCCCATGGGCCCGCTGCGTTTGAGCTATGGCGTGCCATTGCGCAAGAAACCCACAGATAGAATCGAGAAATTCCAATTCCAGATCGGGACTGCATTCTGATGAACAGCAAGCTGTTGAAGACGGTGGCCGCGGCCGCCCTGATGTCGCTGTCGGCCTTCGGCCTGCAAGCGCAAGACCTGAAGATCGGCTACATCAATAGCGAGCGCGTGCTCAAGGAAGCCAATCTGGCCAAGGCCGCCCAGCTGAAGCTGGAAACCGAGTTCGGCAAGCGCGAGAAGGATCTGAAGGACGCCGAGAACAAGCTGCGCGGCGCCGCCGAGAAGCTTGAGAAGGACGCCCCGACCCTGGCCGAGGCCGAGCGCAATCGCCGTCAGCGCGATCTGGTGGAAGCCGACCGCGACCTGCAGCGCAAGCGCCGCGAGTGGCAGGAAGACCTGACCCAGCGCAAGAACGAAGAGCTGGGTGCGGTGGTGGAACGCGCCAACCGCGTCATCAAGCAGATCTTCGACGCCGAGAAGTACGACCTGATCGTGCAAGACGCCCTGCACGCCAGCGGCCGCGTGGACATCACCAAGAAGGTGATCGACGCGCTCAACGCGCAGAAGTAAATCGGTGGCCGCAGTCCTCACGCTGCCCGAACTGATCGCCGCCTTGGGCGGCGATCTTCTTGGTGCGGCCGAATCGCTTGCGGCGACGCGCATAGCCCGCATTGCCACGCTGGAAGACGCCGACGCCGAGTCCATCGCCTTCCTCGCCAATCCGCGCTACGCGGCGCAACTGGCCAGTACCCAGGCGGGCTGCGTGATCGTGGCACCGGCGATGGCCGAGGCCGCCGTTGCACGTTCGGCGCGTTCGGCACCCGCGGCGGGCGCTGCCACGCTGGTCACGCCCGACCCCTATCTGTACTTTGCCCGCCTGACGCAGTGGTGGGCCGCGCGCGGCCGCAGCGGCAGCGTCGCGAGCATCCACCCCAGCGCCTTTGTCGACCCCTCGGCGCAGTTGGGGGAGGGCGCCAGCGTCGGCCCGTTTGCGGTCATCGAGGCCGGCGCGGTGATCGGCGCCGGCGCGGTGATCGGGCCGCACTGCGTGGTCGAGCGCGCTGCCAGCGTGGGCGCGGGCACGCGGCTGGCGCCGCATGTGACGGTCTGCCACGGCTGCAGCATCGGCGCGCGCTGCATCATCCATAGCGGCGCCGTGATCGGCGCCGACGGCTTCGGCTTCGCGCCCAACCAGGGCCAGTGGGAAAAGATCGAGCAGCTGGGTGCGGCGGTGATCGGCAACGACGTGGAGATCGGCGCGCAGACCTGCATCGATCGCGGCGCGCTGGGCAACACGGTGATCGAGGACGGCGTCAAGCTCGACAACCTGATCCAGATCGCCCACAACGTGCACATCGGCGCGCATACGGCCATGGCGGCTTGCTCTGGCGTGGCCGGCAGCACGCGCATCGGCAAGCACTGCATGATCGGCGGCTCGGCCAATATCGTCGGCCACATCACCATTGCCGACCACGTGTTCGTGTCGGCCTGCACCTTTGTCTCGCGTTCCATCAGCAAGCCGGGCCAGTACACCGGCGTGTTCCCGATGGACGAGAATGCGAACTGGGAAAAGAACGCTGCAACGCTCAGGCAGTTGCACGCCATGCGCGATCGCTTGCGCGCACTCGAGAAAAAATCATGACCAGCAATACCGACAACACCGGCTTCGACATCCACCAGATCATCAAGATGCTGCCGCATCGCTTCCCCTTCCTGTTGGTGGACCGGGTGCTGGAGGTGGAGAAGGGCAAGCGCATCCGCGCGATCAAGAACGTCACCATCAACGAGCCTTTCTTCCCGGGTCATTTCCCGGTGCGTCCGGTGATGCCGGGGGTGCTGCAGCTCGAGGCGATGGCCCAGGTGGCGACGCTGCTGGCGGTGGTGAGCCTGGACCGCCAGATCGACGACAAGACCATCTGCTATTTCGCGGGCATCGACGGCGCACGTTTCAAGCGCCCGGTGGAGCCCGGCGATCAGCTGGTGTTCGAGGTCACGCTGGAGCGCGCCAAGGCCTCGCTGTTCAAGTTCACCGGCAAGGCCTATGTGGGCGACGAGCTGGCCTGCGAGGCCGAACTGATGTGCACCATGCGCCGTATCGAAGACTGAGGTCCGGGCGCATATGGCTCGCATCCATCCCACCGCCATTGTTGACTCCAAGGCCCAGCTGGCCGAGGACGTGGAGGTTGGCGCCTACGCGCTGATCGGGCCCGAGGTCTCGATAGCTGCCGGTACCCGCGTGGGCCCGCATTGCGTCATCGAGGGCCGCACCCGCATCGGCCGCGACAACCACTTCTACCAGTTCAGCTCGATCGGCGCGATGCCGCAGGACATGAGCCATGGCGGCGAGGTGACCGAGCTGGTGATCGGCGACCGCAACACGGTGCGCGAGTTCTGCACATTCAACACCGGCACCTTCAAGGAAGAGGGCGTCACCCGGGTCGGCTCCGACAACTGGATCATGGCCTATGTGCACCTGGCCCATGACGTGCAGCTGGGCAGTCATTGCGTGCTGGCCAACAACGCCACCCTGGCAGGCCATGTGCGCGTGGGCGACTGGGCCACCATCGGCGGCCTGACCGGCGTGCATCAGTACGTCAAGATCGGCGCCCACGCGATGATCGGCTTCCAGGGTCATGTGGCCCAGGATGTGGCGCCCTATATGACGGTGGACGGCAACCCGCTGGCGGTGCGCGCGGTGAATCTCACCGGCCTGCGCCGGCGCGGTTTCAGCAATGAACGCATCGCGGTGATACGGCAGCTGCACAAGCTGATCTTCCGCAGCAGCCTGACGCTGGAGCAATCGAGCGCACAGATCCAGGCGCTGCTGGCCGAGCAGGGTGGCGATTCAGTGGCCGATGTGCAGCTGATGCTGGACTTCATTGCCGGCTCCACACGCGGCCTGGTGCGCTGAGCGATGTCTGATCAAGCGCCGCGCCTCGGGCTGGTGGCCGGCGAGGCTTCCGGCGACCTGCTGGCCAGCCTGCTGATCCAGGGCCTGCGGCAGCGCTGGCCCGCGCTGCGCACCCAGGGCATCGGCGGGCCGCGCATGCAGGCCCAGGGCTTCGAGGCGTGGTGGCCGTCCAGCAAGCTGTCCATCTTCGGCTATGTCGATGCGCTGCTGAATATCCGCGAGCTGCTGAGCATCCGCCGCCAGCTCGGCAATCGTCTGCTGGCCGAGCGGCCGTGCGCCTTCATCGGCGTGGATGCGCCCGACTTCAATTTCGGCCTGGAAACGCGGCTGCGCGAGGCCGGCATCAAGACCATCCACTTCGTCTGCCCCTCGATCTGGGCCTGGCGCGGCGAGCGCGTGCACAAGATCGCCAAGGCGGCGGACCATGTGCTGTGCCTGTTCCCCTTCGAGCCCGAGATCCTGCACAAGGCCGGCGTGGCCGCCACCTATGTTGGCCATCCTCTGGCCGATGCGATCGCGTTGCAGCCGCCCCGGGCGGAGGCCCGCGCGGCCATGGGCCTGGCCGAGGGCGACACCGTGGTGGCGCTGCTGCCCGGCAGCCGCCGCAGCGAGATCGGCTATATCGCCGAGCCGATGCTGCATGCGGCCCAGCTGATGCGGCAGGCGCGGCCCGAGCTGAAATTCATCCTGCCGGTGGCGCCGGGCCTGCGCGAGCTGCTGCAGCCCATGGTGGACCGCCTCGGCCAGGGCCTGAACCTGACGTTGCTGGATGGCCGCTCGCACGAGGCCCTGGCGGCCTGCGACATCACCCTGGTGGCCAGCGGCACCGCCACGCTGGAGGCGGCGCTGTTCAAGCGCCCGATGGTGGTGGCCTACCGCATGCACGCGCTGAACGCCTGGCGCATGCGCGGCAAGAACTACCTGCCCTGGGTGAGCCTGCCCAATGTGCTGGCGCGCGAATTCCTGGTGCCCGAGCTGCTGCAGGAGGCATGCACGCCCAAGGCGCTGGCGCGCGAGGGCCTGGCCTGGCTGGACGATGCCGAGCGCTATGCACGCGTGCAGGCGCGCTTTCACGAACAACACCTGCTGTTGCGCCGCGATACGGCGCGGGTGGCCAGCGATGCGATCGCGCAAGTCCTCGGCGCCTGAGCTGCCGACCCAGCTGGGGTTGGTCTGGGACGTGCCTGGCCTGATGGCCGGCGTGGACGAGGCCGGCCGCGGCCCGCTGGCCGGGCCGGTGGTGGCCGCCGCGGTGATCCTGGACGACCAGCAGCCGATTGCCGGCCTGGCCGACTCCAAGGTGCTGACCGAGAAGAAGCGCGAGCGCCTGTTCGACGAGATCCGCGCCAAGGCCTTGTGCTGCTGCATCGCCGAGGCCAGCGTGGCCGAGATCGATGAGCTCAACATCCTGCAGGCCACCATGCTGGCGATGCGCCGCGCGGTGGAGGGCCTGCGCCTCAAGCCGGCCAAGGTGCTGGTGGATGGCAACCGCCTGCCGGTGCTGAAGATTCCGGCCGAGGCCATCGTCAAGGGCGATGCCAAGGTCAAGGCGATCTCGGCCGCCTCGATCCTGGCCAAGGTGCACCGCGACCGCCTCTGCGTGCTGATGCACGAGCAGCATCCCGAGTACGGCTTTGCCACCCACAAGGGCTATCCCACCGCCGACCACATGGCCGCGCTGCGCGAGCATGGCGCCACGGCCTGGCATCGCACGAGTTTTGCGCCGGTGCGCGAGGTTTTGACGAAATGACGAGCCCCAACGTTCTCCACATCACCTCGCGCGACAACCCGGTACTGCAGCGTCTGCGCAAGCTGGCCGCGGACGCCAACGCCTACCGCAAGCTGGGCAGCATCTGGCTGGAGGGCGATCACCTGGCCCGCGCCGCGCTGGCGCGCGCCTACCCGCTCAGCCTCGCCGTGGTCACCGAAAGCGCCTACGCCGAGGCGCCGCTGCGCGATCTGGCCGACGCCGCGCCGCGCGTGCTGGTGGTGCCCGAGGCCTTGTTCAAGACCATCAGCGGGCTGGAGTCGCCGGCGCGCATCGGTTTCGAAGTGCCTTACCAGGCGGGGCAAGACCTGACCCCTGGGCTGGATTCGGTGGTGCTGGACCGGCTGCAGGACGCCGGCAATGTCGGCACCATCCTGCGCAATGCCGGCGCCCTGGGCTTCAAGCAGATCCTCGCGCTCAAGGGCACGGCCGCGCTGTGGTCGCCCAAGGTGCTGCGTGCCGGCATGGGCGCGCATTTCGGCCTGCGCCTGGTCGAGGGGCTGCTGCCCGAGGATCTGGATCGCCTGGGCGTGCCCCTGGTGGCCACCAGCTCGCATGCGCAGCAGCAACTGCACCAGCTACGCCTGCCCGAGCCCTGCGCCTGGGTGATGGGCCACGAAGGGCAGGGCGTTCAGCCTGCGCTGATGCAGCGCTGTGCGCTGACCGTGGGCATTCCGCAGCCGGGCGGTGAGGAGTCGCTCAATGTGGGCAGTGCTGCGGCGATCTGCCTCTACGAATCGGCACGCCAGCGACTCGCTCAGCCTGGCGGCTAGCAAGCCGCCAGTCCTTCGCCCGGCGGCGATGAGCCCGCAGAGGGCTCATCTTTGCCCGGGCTCAGTAGATCAAGCGGTCCGGGCGGATGTCCCGCAGGATGGTGGTGGCAATCTCCTCGATCGACTTGTGCGTGGACGAGAGCCAGGAGATGCCATTGCGCTTCATCATCGCTTCCGCTTCGTTGATCTCGTAGCGGCAGTTCATCAGATCGGCATACTTGCTGCCGGGGCGGCGCTCGTTCCGGATCTGCGAGAGGCGCTCGGGGTCGATGGTGAGGCCGAAGCACTTTTTCTTGTGCGGCTCCAGCATCGAGGGGATCTTGTTGCGCTCGAAGTCCTCGGGGATGAGCGGGTAGTTGGCCGCCTTGATGCCATGCTGCATGGCCAGGTAGAGCGAGGTCGGCGTCTTGCCGCTGCGCGACACGCCCACCAGGATCACATCGGCCGATTCCAGGTTCTTGGCGGATTGGCCATCGTCATGCGCCAGCGAGAAGTTGATCGCCTCGATGCGGTCGTGGTACTCCTGGCTGCGCGCCACATCGGAGAAGCGCCCGACGCGGTGGTTGGACTTGACCTGGAACTCCTCTTCCAAGGGCTCGATGAAGGTGTTGAACATGTCCATCACCAGGCCCTTGCAATGCTCGCGCACGATCTGCAACACCTCGCGGTTCACCAGGGTGGCGAACACGATGGCGCGCTGGCCCTCCTGCTCACCCAGGTTGTTGATCTCGCGCACCACCTGGTGCGCCTTCTCGGCGCTGTCGACAAAGGGGCGGCGCACATGGCGGGGCTTGCCGGGGAACTGGGCCAGGATGGAGTTGCCGAAGGTCTCGGCAGTGATCCCGGTACCGTCCGAGACAAAGTACACGGTGCGATTGGGCATGGCGCTGGGGGCTTTGATGTGCGGGTTTCCATCATAGAAGCACATCACCGTAGAATCGGCCGCAATATCCCGCTTGAGCGATGCACGGCCTCATGAACCCCCTCTACCTCCTAGAAGAATCCAGAAATGGTGGGGTGGGTGCGTGCGCGGGAGCCCCGGTTTCACAACATCACGGAGTTTCCCCATGTCTTCTCGCTTTGATGCGACCGCCCTGGTCGTTCCCTTTGAGAATCTGAGAATGAGCGACGTCGAGGTCGTTGGCGGCAAGAACGCCAGCCTCGGCGAAATGATCTCGCAACTGGCCGCCTCGGGCGTGCGTGTGCCCGGCGGCTTTGCCACCACGGCCCATGCTTTCCGCGAGTTCCTCAAGCATGAGGGCCTGGACAAGCGCATCGAGGCGCGCCTGGCCACGCTCAATACCGACGACGTGCGCGCGCTGGCCGAGGCCGGCGCGGAGATCCGCGGCTGGCTGGAGGCGCAGCCCTTTCCGGCCGATCTGGAAGCACAGATCCGCAGCTCCTTTGCCAAGCTGACCGCCGACAACCCCGGCGTGTCCTTTGCCGTGCGCTCGTCCGCCACCGCGGAAGACCTGCCCGACGCCTCCTTCGCCGGCCAGCAGGAGACCTTCCTGAACGTGGTGGGCATCGAGGAGGTGCTGCACAAGATGAAGGAGGTGTTCGCCTCCCTCTACAACGACCGCGCCATCAGCTACCGCGTGCACAAGGGCTTCGCCCATGCCGACGTGGCGCTCTCCGCGGGCGTGCAGCGCATGGTGCGCTCCGACCTCGGTTCGGCCGGCGTGATGTTCACCATCGACACCGAGTCGGGCTTCAAGGACGTGGTCTTCATCACCTCCAGCTACGGCCTGGGCGAGACGGTGGTGCAGGGCGCCGTCAACCCCGACGAGTTCTATGTGCACAAGCCCGCGCTGCAGCGCGGCAAGCTGCCCATCATCCGCCGCAACCTGGGCTCCAAGCTGATCCGCATGGAGTTCGCCACGGCGGAAGAGAAGGCCTCCAGCGGCAAGCTGGTGAAGACGGTGGACACCGCCCCCGAGCAGCGCAACCGCTACTCGCTGGCCGATGCCGAGGTGGTCGAACTGGCGCAGTACGCCATGATCATCGAGCAGCATTACCAGCGCCCGATGGACATCGAGTGGGGCCGCGATGGCGTGGACGGCAAGCTCTACATCCTGCAGGCCCGCCCCGAGACGGTGAAGAGCCAGGCCGAGGGCCAGGTCGAGCATCGCTACAAGCTCAAGGGCCACAGCGCGGTGCTGGCCGAGGGCCGTGCCATCGGCCAGAAGATCGGCACCGGCCCGGTGCGATTGGTGCACAACATCGCCGAGATGGAGCGCGTGCAGCCGGGCGACGTCCTGGTGACCGACATGACCGACCCGAACTGGGAGCCGGTGATGAAGCGCGCCTCGGCCATCGTCACCAACCGCGGTGGTCGCACCTGCCACGCCGCCATCATCGCGCGCGAGCTGGGCATTCCGGCGGTGGTTGGCTGTGGTGATGCGACCGAGAAGCTCAAGGATGGCCAGCTGGTGACGGTGGCCTGCTCCGAGGGCGACACCGGCTACATCTACGACGGCCTGCTCGAGACCGAGATCAGCGAGGTGCATCGCGGCGAGCTGCCGTACTGCCCGATCAAGATCATGATGAACGTCGGCAACCCGCAGCTGGCCTTCAACTTTGCGCAGATGCCCAGCGCCGGCGTGGGCCTGGCCCGCCTCGAGTTCATCATCAACAACAACATCGGCGTCCACCCCAAGGCCATCCTCGACTATCCCAACATCGACGCCGACCTGAAGAAGGCCGTCGAGTCGGTGGCGCGTGGCCACGCCTCGCCGCGCGCCTTCTATGTGGACAAGCTGGCCGAGGGCATCGCCACCATCGCCGCGGCCTTCTTCCCGCGCCCGGTGATCGTGCGGCTCTCCGACTTCAAGAGCAACGAGTACCGCAAGCTGATCGGCGGCTCGCGCTACGAGCCGGACGAAGAGAACCCGATGCTGGGCTTCCGCGGTGCCTCGCGCTACATCAGCGGTGAGTTCTCGGATGCCTTCGCGATGGAGTGCGAGGCGCTCAAGCGCGTGCGCAACGACATGGGGCTCTCGAACATCGAGATCATGGTGCCCTTCGTGCGCACGGTGCGCCAGGCCGAGCGCGTGGTGGACATGCTGGCCGAGCGTGGCCTCAAGCGCGGCGTGGACGGCCTGCGCGTCATCATGATGTGCGAGGTGCCCAGCAACGCCATCCTGGCCGAGGCCTTCCTGGAGCATTTCGACGGCATGTCGATCGGCTCCAATGACCTGACCCAGCTGACCCTGGGCCTGGACCGCGACTCCGGCCTGGAGCAGCTGGCGGGCGACTTCGACGAGCGCGACTCGGCCGTCAAGGCCCTGATCTCGCGTGCCATCACCGCCTGCCGCGCCACCGGCAAGTACATCGGCATCTGCGGCCAGGGCCCCAGCGACCATCCGGACTTCGCCGACTGGCTGGCCTCGGAAGGCATCGTCTCGATCTCGCTCAACCCCGACACGGTGATCGAGACCTGGCAGCGCCTGGCCAAGCGCTGAGTACGGCCTGCCCGGCAAGGAGGCGGCCCGCGGGCCGCCTTTTTTGTGCGCGAACTGTGGCGTGATGCGGGTAGTCGGGGATGCGCGGCGGTGCGGGCCTCAAGCATCATCGCCGCATGGCAATCGTGGACATGGCGGCAGCATTCAAGCGCAGGCTCGGGCGCATCTATGGCGCCTACACCCTGGGCTTCTGCGTGCTGGTGCTGGTGCTGGCCGTGCTCGAGCATTGGGGCATGCCCAAGACCTGGATAGGCTTTTGCTTCCTGGCCGTGACGGTGGGCGTGTATGCCGGCATCGGCATCTTCACCCGCACCACCGACCCCGACGAGTACTACGTGGCCGGCCGCCGCGTGCCGGCCTTCTACAACGGCATGGCCGCCGGCGCCGACTGGATGAGCGCCGCCTCCTTCATCGGCCTGGCGGGCACCCTGTATCTGGCCGGTTATGGCGGGCTGGCCTTCGTGCTGGGCTGGACCGGCGGCTTCTGCCTGGTGGCCCTGCTGCTGACGCCCTATCTGCGCCGCTTTGGCCGCTTCACCATCCCCGATTTCCTGGCCGAACGCTATGACAGCCAGACGCTGCGTCTGCTGGGTGCGCTGGCCGCCATCCTGATCTCCTTCATCTATGTGGTGGCGCAGATCTATGGCATCGGCCTGATCACCACCCGGCTCACCGGCCTGACCTTCGAGATCGGCGTGTTCGTCGGCCTGGGCGGGGTGCTGGTGTGCTCCTTTCTGGGCGGCATGCGCGCCGTCACCTGGACCCAGGTGGCGCAATACATCATCCTGATTGCCGCCTACCTGGTGCCGGTGGTGTGGCTCTCGATCAAGCAGACCGGCGTGCCGGTGCCGCAGGCCGTGTACGGCTACCAGGTGCAGAAGATCAGCGCGCGCGAGCAGGAGTTGATCAAGGACCCGGCCGAGTTGCAGGTGCGGCAGTTCTACGCCCAGCGCGCCATCGAGTACGGGCAGAAATTGCAGGACGTGCCCACCGCCTTGGCGGCGGAGCGCACCCAGGCGTCGCGGCATATCGCCAAGCTCAAGGCCGGCGATGCGCCGCTGGCCGAGATCCAGGCCGCCGAAAAGCGCCGCGCGGCCCTGCCCAAGACGGTGGCCGAGGCCGAAAGCCAGTGGCGCCGCGCCAAGGCCCAGGACGAGCAGCGCGCGCGGCCGCTCTCGGGCATGCCGGCCCATACCCAGCCGTTTGCGGGCGACCCGGAGGGCGATGCCGGCCAGCAGGAAAGCTTCGACGTCTCGCGCCGCAACTTCCTGGCCCTGGTGTTCTGCCTGATGCTCGGCACGGCGGGTCTGCCACACATCCTGGTGCGCTACTACACCACGCCCTCGGTGGGCGAGGCGCGCGCCTCGGTGGCCTGGTCGCTGGGCTTCATCGGCCTGCTCTACATCACCGCGCCGGCGCTGGCGGTGATGCTCAAGTTCGAGGTCTTCAACGGCCTGGTGGGCACGCCCATCGCCGATCTGCCCGCCTGGGTGGGGCAGTGGATGCGGGTGGACGCGGGCCTGCTGTCGATCAACGACGTGAACGGCGACGGCATCCTGCAACTGGGCGAGCTGCACCTGGGCAGCGACATCATCATGCTGCTGGCGCCCGAGCTGGCCGGGCTGCCCTATGTGGTCTCGGGCATGGTGGCGGCGGGTGGCTTGGCTGCGGCGCTATCGACCGCAGACGGCCTGCTGCTGACGATCTCGGCCTCGCTCTCGCACGACATCTATTACCGCATCGTCAACCCCAGCGCCAGCAGCACCCGCCGTGTCACGCTGTCCAAGGCGCTGCTGCTGGCCACGGCATTGAGCGCGGCCGCGGTGGCGGCGCAGCGGCCGGCCGATATCGTGCTGCTGGTCTCGGCGGCGTTCTCGCTCGCCGGCTCGACCTTTGTGCCGGTGCTGGTGCTGGGCATCTTCTGGCAGCGGGCCAACAAGCAGGGCGCGCTGGCCGGCATGCTGACCGGGCTGGCGGTGTGCGCCTACTACATGGTCAGCGCCGATCCGGGCCTGCGGCGCAGCCTGGGCATTCCCGGCGCCGTCGAGCTGTGGTGGGGCATCCATCCGATCTCGGCCGGCCTGTTCGGCATCCCGGCGGGCACGGTAGCCCTGGTGCTGGTGAGCTTGCTGACGCCCGCGCCACCGGCGTCGGCGCGGGCTCTGTTGGCCCGTCTGCGCGCGCCGGACCCGCGCTGAACCGCGCTGAGCGGTACGCCTGTCAGCGCCTATTTGGGCCTTCAGGCATTTCGCGCTACAATCGCGGGCTTTCCCTTGCCGTACCCATGAGTTTGACGCTGGGGTCCGGCTTCCACAGTGCAGGAATCATCCTGGGCTGGAATCCACAAGGAGTGTTTATGCGTCACTATGAGATCGTTCTGCTGATCCATCCGGATCAAAGCGAACAAGTTCCGGCCATGCTGGAGCGCTACAAGGGCCTGATCACCGCTGGCGGTGGTGTGGTCCACCGTGTTGAAGATTGGGGCCGCCGTCAACTGGCTTACCTGATCCAGAAGCTGGCCAAGGCTCACTACCTGTGCCTGAACATCGAGTGCAGCAAGGAAGTCCTGGCTGAGCTCGAGACCGGCTTCCGCTTCAACGACGCCGTGCTGCGCCACCTGACGGTGGTCAAGCCCAAGGCCGAGACCACGCCTTCCGTGATGATGAAGGCTGTGGAGCGTGAGGAAGCTCGCAAGGCTCCTCAGGAAGCTACTGCCTAAGTTGGGTGATCAAGCGAGTGTTCTTGTGAAGCGCGTACGGCTGTGAATCAGCTTCTATTGCTCGCGCAGATACAGGAACTCGGTCTACTCAGATACACGCCCGCCGGATTGCCGGCCCTGGACATCGTGCTCAAGCATGATTCCACGGTGCAAGAAGCAGGCGGCCCCCGCAAGGTCTCCATGGAGCTCAAAACGGTGGCAATCGGAGAGACGGCCAAACGCGTTCAGGCGCTTGGTGTTGGTGGACATGCCCGCTTCGGCGGCTTTCTGGCAGCCCAACGCAACGGTCGTGGAATCATCTTCCACATCACCGAACTGACAGCGCAAGAGGCAGCAGCTCGCGCACCTGAATCTGTATCCGGATTGAAAAGTTAAGAGGTCACACTATGCCCCCAGCACGTGGTAAAGGTCGGTTCTCCAAGGACCGCAAGCCCAAGCGCAATCAACAGTCGCTGCTGTTCCGCCGCAAGCGTTTCTGCCGCTTCACCGTCACCGGTGTCGAGCAGATCGACTACAAGGACATCGACACGCTGCGCGATTTCATCAGCGAAAACGGCAAGATCACGCCCGCTCGCCTGACCGGCACGCGCGCCTTCTTCCAGCGTCAGCTGACGGTTGCCATCAAGCGCGCCCGTTTCCTGGCCATGCTGCCCTACAGCGACCAGCACAAGGTCTGAGGAGTAACCCAACATGCAAATCATCCTGCTTGAAAAGGTCGCGAACCTCGGCAACCTGGGCGACGTCGTCAAGGTCAAGGACGGCTACGCACGCAACTTCCTGATCCCGACCCGCCAGGCACGCCGTGCCACGGCCGCCGCGATCAAGGAATTCGAAGCCAAGCGCGCCGAGCTCGAGAAGGCTGCCGCCGAGAAGCTGGCCGCCGCTCAAGCCCTGGGCGACAGCCTGTCCGGCAAGACCGTGCGCATCAGCCAGAAGGCTGGCGTGGACGGCCGTCTGTTCGGTTCGGTGACCAACGCCGACATCGCCGAAGGCCTGACCAAGATGGGCTTCGCCGTGGCCAAGTCGCAGATCCGTCTGCCGAATGGCCCCCTGAAGGCCGTGGGCGAGTTCGCCGTGAGCGTGGCTGCACACACCGATGTGGTGGTGGAGATCTCCGTTCAGGTCGTCGCCGACGTCGAGTAAGTACCGATAGTGTTTGCGGCCCCAAAGGGCTGCAATCATCAGAAAAGCCGGAGGCTGCCAAGCCCTCGGCTTTTTTGCCTTCTGGGGGACGAGTTATACAGCTCCGCCCCCAGGCCCTGAACAGATTCTCCACAGACTTGTCCACAGCGGCGTTTGGAACTCGAGACCATGTCAGCGATCATTTCCCCCAATCCCGGATCCCCCGATCGCAGCGATGACGAGGTGTCGCGCCTGCGCGTGCCGCCGCACTCGGTGGAAGCCGAGCAAAGCGTGCTGGGCGGCCTGCTGATCGACAACAGCGCCTGGGATCGGGCCGGCGATCTGCTGTCCGACAGCGATTTCTACCGCTTCGAGCACAAGCAGATCTTTGCCGCGGTGGGCAAGCTCATCAACGCCGGCAAGCCCGCCGACGTGGTGACGGTGTTCGAGGAGCTGACCTCGCTGGGCAAGGCGGCCGATTGCGGCGGCCTCAAATACCTCAACGACCTGGCGCAGAGCGTGCCAAGTGCCGCGAACCTGCGCCGTTATGCCGAGATCGTGCGCGAGCGCGCCATCCTGCGCAAGCTGGTCAGCGCCAGCGACGAGATCGCCACCGCGGCGCTCGCGCCGCAGGGCCGCGCGGTGACCCAGATCCTCGACGAGGCCGAGGGCAAGATCTTCCGCATCGGCGAAGAGGGCTCGCGCAGCCGCCAGGGCTTCCAGAGCATGGACAACCTGGTGGTGCAGCTGATCGATCGCGTCAACGAACTGGCCGAGAACGGCGCCGAGGACGTGACCGGCGTGCGCACCGGCTTCTTCGACCTGGACCGCATGACCGCCGGCCTGCAGCCCGGCGACCTGATCGTGCTGGCGGCGCGCCCCTCGATGGGCAAGACGGCGTTCGCCGTCAATATCGCCGAGAACGTGGCCATCAACGAAGGCCTGCCGGTCGTCATCTATTCGATGGAAATGGGCGCGGCCCAGCTGGCACTGCGTATGGTGGGCTCGATCGGTCGCATCGACCAGGGCCATCTGCGCACCGGCCGCCTGGCCGATGATGAATGGAGCCGGCTCTCCGAGGCGGTGGACAAGCTCGGCAAGTCCAGCATCTTCATCGACGAGAGCCCCGGCCTCTCGCCCAGCGAGGTGCGCGCGCGTGCGCGCCGCCAGGCCCGCATCTGCGGCAAGCTGGGCCTGATCGTGATCGACTATTTGCAGCTGATGAGCGGCAACGGTGGCAACGAGGAAAACCGTGCCACCGTGATCGGCGAAATCTCGCGCGGACTCAAGGCCCTGGCCAAGGAGCTGCAATGCCCGGTGATCGCGCTCTCGCAGCTCAACCGTTCGGTGGAAACGCGGCCCGACAAGCGCCCCATGATGTCCGACCTGCGCGAATCCGGCGCCATCGAGCAGGATGCCGACATCATCATGTTCATCTACCGCGACGAGTACTACACCAAGGACGAGTGCAAGGAGCCGGGTGTGGCCGAGATCATCATCGCCAAGCAGCGTAACGGCCCGGTGGGCACGGTGAAGCTGGCCTTCCAGCGCATGCACACCAAGTTCGAGAACCTGGCACCCGGCTACAGCGGCGGCGGCGACGAGTACTGAATAGCCCTGGCGCTGGCAATGAATGGAATACTGTATGAAAATACAGTATGCCTTCCACCATCAAGCCTCCCATTCCCCTCAAGGGGCGCGGCAGCGACTGGGCCATCGCGCATCGCTTCGAGCGCCAGGCCCGCGAATGCTTTGACGACGGCTGGGGCACGCTTGAGCAGGAGGCCGCCGAAGAGCAGCTGCCGCCCAGCACGCAGATCATCGAGGAGCATGCCAAGAGCATCATCTCGAGCAACCAGTCGCCCGACATCAGCTTCGACCTCTCGATCAACCCCTACCGCGGTTGCGAGCATGGTTGTATCTACTGCTTCGCGCGGCCCACGCACAGCTACCTGAACCTCTCGCCGGGCCTGGATTTCGAGACCCGCATCATTGCCAAGGTCAATGCGGTCGAGCGTCTGCATGCGGCCTTCGCGTCGCGCGCCTACATCCCTAAGCTGCTGTGCCTGGGCACCGCCACCGACGCCTACCAGCCCATCGAGCGCAAGCTATGCATCACGCGCGGCCTGGTGGAGCTGATGGCGGCCTGTCAGCACCCGTTCTCCATCGTCACCAAGTCCGCCGGCGTGGAGCGCGATCTGGATCTGCTGGCGCCGATGGCCGCCAGGCGCCAGGTGGGCGTCTATGTGTCCATCACCACGCTGGACCCGGCGCTGGCGCGCATCCTCGAGCCGCGCGCGGCCGCGCCGCAGCGGCGCCTGCGCACGCTCAAGACCCTGGCCGAGGCGGGCGTGCCGGTGGGGGTGAGCGTCTCGCCCATCATTCCCTTTCTGAACGAGCCCGAACTGGAGCAGATCCTGGCCGCGGCCGCCGAGGCGGGCGCCAGCAAGGCCTTCAGCATCCCGCTGCGCCTGCCCTGGGAGGTGGCGCCGCTGTTCCAGGACTGGTTGCAGCAGCATGTACCCGACAAGGCCGCGCGCGTGATGGCGCGGGTGCGCGAGATGCGCGGCGGTGCCGACAACGATCCGCGCTTCGGCTCGCGCATGCGGGGCGAGGGCATCTGGGCCCAGCTGCTGCAGCAGCGCATGCGCAAGGCCTGTGCGCGCCTGGGGCTCAACCGCGAACGCATCCCGCTGGACCTGAGCCAGTTCCGGCCCCCGGCCTCGCCGGGCGGGGCACAGGCCGAGCTGTTTTGAAATCAGGGCTGGCGGCAGGGCGCCAGCAGATCCCAGTCGCTGCGCCTCACCTGGGTCTGCACGCCCATCAGGCCCAGGGTGGTGTGGAAGAGGTGGTCGTGCGAGAGCGGTTGGTCCAGGCGCTGGCTCAGGCATGCGCGCGACACGCCGGCCGCCTGCGCGCTGGGCTCGGGCAGCCACAGGATCAGCGGCACCTGCTTCTGCTCCTGCGGCGCCACGGCATAGGGCATGCCGTGCAGATAGAGCTTGTTCTCGCCCAGCGACTCGCCATGGTCGGAGACATAGAGCAGGCTGGTGTCAAAGCGCGCCTGCTGGGTCTTGAGCCAGGCAATCAGGCCGGCCAGCACATGGTCGGTGTAGGCGATGGTGTTGTCGTAGGCGTTGAGCACCTGCTCGCGCGGGCATTGCTGCAGGGCATTGCTGCGGCATTCGGGCTGGAAGGGCTTGGCCGCGGCCGGCGAGCGCTTGAAATAGGCCGGCCCGTGGCTGCCCATCTGGTGCAGCACCAGCACCACGCCGCGCGCCACGCGCGCCGGGTCGAGCGCGGCGATGCGCTGATCCAGGCCATGCAGCAGGGCGGCGTCCAGGCATTCCTCGCCATCGCACAGCCCGTCGGGCAGCGGCGCGGCGCCGGCGGCCGGGGTGCCGGCCATGCTGTTGGGGATGCGCTCGCACAGGCCCTTGCAGCCCGACTGGTTGTCCAGCCACAGCACCGCGAGGCCGGCACGTTGCAGCACGTCCAGCAAATTTTCCTGCGCACCCTTCTGGCTGCCGAAGGCCTCGCGGCCCAGCGGCGAGAACATGCAGGGCAGGGAGGCGGCGGTGCTGGTGCCGCAGGCGCTCACGGCGCGGAAGCTCAGCACCTCGAGCTTGGCCAGCTCGGGGTTGGTGTTGCGGGCATAGCCGTTCAGCGAGAAGTTGGCGGCGCGCGCGGTCTCGCCCACCACCAGCATGAACAGCGGCGGCTTGCTGCCGGCGGCGCGCGGCGTCAGCCGCGCATCCGCGCCCAGCACCTGCGCGGGGCCATGCGGCGCCTGCTGCGATTCGACGGCCACCGTGCCGAGCGACCAGAAGGCCGTCATCGGGTTGATCATGTAGCGCAACTCCTTGTAGTTGCGCATCGTCGAGGCCAGCTCGGCAAAGCTGCTCATGGCCAGGGCCACCGCCAGCGCCATGCCCAACACAAAGCTCATTAGATTCAGGCCCAGGCTGGGCAGCAGCTTGCGGTGCGCCAGCGGGCGACGCCACAGCCACCAGCTGGGCAGGCCGCCCAGCAATGCCAGCGTGAGGAACAGGCGCAGACTCAGCAGATCGCGCGTCTCGCGCGCATCGGTATGCAGCACGTTGACGATCATGGTGGGGTCCACCACGATGCCGTAGCTGCTCATGAAATGCGTCAGCGCGGCCGCGGTGAGCAGGCACAGCGCCAGCACCGGCTTGATCAGCCCGCGCCAGCACAGCAGGCTCAGCAGGCCGGCGGTGAGGCTCACCACCATGCCGGCGAACACCAGCACGAACAGGCGGCCGGCGGCGTCGCCCAGCTCGGGCAGGTCCAGCATGCGCTGCCACAGCGGCCAATTGCACAGCAGGCCCATCCACAGGGCGGCCAGCCAGGTCAGGCTGAGGGGTGAATTCAGGCGGAGGCGCAGAAAGCCGGGCAGGCGCATGGGGTGGGGCGTGGGACCAAAGCCCCGGATTGTGGCTCAGCCGCGCAATGCCAGCCCGCCCGCGCTGCGCGCCTGCCGTACACCCGCGCCGCCGCCCAGGGGCTGGACGAAGCGGCGGTGCAACTCGCCGATCTGCTCGCGCAGCTCGGCCGCGTTGTCGATCTTCTCCTCGTGGCGCTTGAGCACCAGGTTGGCCATGTCGATGAGCTTGGCGTTGCGCGTCTCCGCACCCTGCTGTATCAGCAGCTCCACGCCCACCTTGGCGGTGCCGCGCATGGAGTGGCGCATCGCCGTCTCGGCGATAGCGAAGATGCGCGCATGGCAATCGCGCAGCTCCTGCACGGCCATCTCGTTGTTCTCGGCCATCGCGATCAGCACCTCGGTGGCCGACTTGGTGGTGCAGTAGCGCAGGCCGATGCGGGTCAGTAGGGCGGTCATCTCCTCCAGCTGGATCTCCTGGCCGGCAAAACGCATCCACAGCGCCACCAGCAGGCTGGCCGCCTCCAGGTCGAAGTTCTCGCGGTTCAGCTCCAGGCTGAAGTCGCGGGCGACCTGCAGGGCGTCGGCCACGCGGCGCTCCTGCAGCAGGCGCAGGCCGTTGACGACGGTGGCGAAGCGCTGCAGGCGGGTCGACTTGGGGGCGCGCTCCAGCTCGCGCTGCATGGCCTCGTGCATCTGCTTGAGGCCGCGCGTGTCCTTGCTGTCAAAGCGCATCAGCGCCACCAGCACCAGGGTCAGCATGTCGAAGAGCTTGGAGCGCAGGCCGGTGGCGATGGTGCGTTCCAGCTGCTTGAGCGCCTCGTCGCGCTGGCCCACATAAAAGGCCAGCGTGCCGGCGCGCTGCTGGCGCAGCAGGCAGCCCGGCGTCAGGTTGGCCGCGGTGCGGTAGGTCGCCATGGCCTGCGCGATCTCGCCCTGTTCCATCTGTACCCGGCCCATCACGTCGTAGGAGTCCGCATGGCCGGGCAGGTCACCGATCAGGGTCTCCAGCGTGCGGCGCGCGGCCGCCGGGTTGCCGGAGGCCAGCTCGCTGCGTGCCACGCCCAGGCGCGCCCAGGGCACGGTGCGGGCCTCGATGATGGCGTCGTAGAGCTTGCGGGCATCGTCATGCCGCTCCAGGCGCAGCAGCAGCTCGGCACCGATGCGGGCGGCGTAGAGCCAGAACTGCTCGCGGGCCTGGAAGCGCCGCAGGCAATGCGCGGCCGCGGCCTCGTAGTTCTGCGCCTCCAGCGCCTCGAAGATGTCCTTCAGCACGCGCTTGCGGTGCCTGGCGTGGGTGAGGCGTTCGGCCAGCGAGGCGCTGGTGTAGGGCTTGATCAGGTAGGCGTCGAGCGCGGCCTCGGCGGCCTCGGCCACCTTGGCGTAGGAGGCCTCGCCGGTGACCATGATGAAGACGGTGGAGTGGGGCAGCAGCTGCTCGCGGCGCAATTCATCCAGCAGGTCCTGGCCGGACATCTCGCTGCCGTCGAAGTGGTAGTCGCACAGCACGATGTCGTAGGCCTTGTGCTCCAGGATCACGCGCGCATCGCTGATGCGGGTGGCCTGACGCACCATGCCCACGCCCAGCTCGCGCAGCTGCGCCGCCATCAGGCTGCGCGAGGTGGCGTTGCTGTCGATGACCAGGGCGCTGGCGTCCTGGATGCTGCTGTCGATCAGCTGCATGGCCGGGCAGGCACAGCGCTGCGTATGGAGACGGGCTTGCTCACCCCGGTCTCTTCGGCCGGATCACGCACGACTTGAGCGCCACGCCGTGACGCAAGTCGCGCGCACGCCCACTTGGCGGCCTCGACCTACTTGAACAGGTCCTTGACGCGGTCGGTCCAGCTCTTGGCATTGGGCGAGTGGCGCTCGCCGCCGTCCTTGAAGCTCTTGTCCAACTCCTTGAGCAGCTTGCGCTGGTGCTCGGTGAGCTTGACCGGCGTCTCCACGCTGATGTGGCAGTACAGATCGCCCGGATAGCTGGAACGCACGCCCTTGATGCCCTTGCCGCGCAGGCGGAAGGTCTTGCCATGCTGGGTGCCTTCGGGCAGATCGATCTCGGCCTTGCCGCCCAGGGTCGGCACCTCGATGCTGCCGCCCAGCGCGGCGGTGGTCATGGCCACCGGCATGGTGCAGTGCAGGTCGTCGCCATCGCGCTCGAACAGCTCATGCTGCTTGATGCGGATCTCGATATAGAGGTCGCCGGCCGGGCCGCCGTTCACGCCCGGCTCGCCATTGCCGGCCGAGCGGATGCGCATGCCCTCGTTGATGCCGGCCGGGATCTTGACCTCCAGGGTCTTGCTCTTCTTGAGCTTGCCCTGGCCGCTGCAGACGGTGCAGGGGTCGGGGATGATCTTGCCGCTGCCGTGGCAATGCGGGCAGGTCTGCTGGATCGAGAAGAAGCCCTGGCGCATATGCACCGTGCCACTGCCGTTGCAGGAGCCGCAGCTCTTGGCGCTGGTGCCAGGTTTTGCCCCGGTGCCGCTGCAGGTCTCGCAGCTTTCCCAGGAGGGGATGCGGATCTGCGTTTCCTTGCCGCGTGCGGCCTCTTCCAGCGTGATCTCCATCGCGTAGCTGAGATCGCTGCCGCGGTAGACCTGCTGGCCCCCACCACGCCGGCCGGCACCGCCGGCGCCACCGAAGATGTCGCCGAAGATGTCGCCAAAGGCCTCGGCGAAGCCGCCAAAGCCCTCGGCCCCAGGGCCGCCGCGGCCGCCCATATTGGGGTCCACGCCGGCATGGCCGTACTGGTCGTAGGCGGCGCGCTTTTGCGCATCCGAGAGCATCTCGTAGGCCTCCTTGGCCTCCTTGAACTGCTCTTCGGCCTTCTTGGCCCCGTCACCCTGATTGCGGTCGGGGTGGAACTTCATGGCCAGCTTGCGATAGGCCTTCTTGATCTCTTCCTCGCTGGCGTTCTTGGCCAGGCCGAGGATCTCGTAATAGTCACGCTTTGCCATGGGGGAGCATCCGGGGCGTAGAAAAAAGGTGCGCCGCGTCAAGCCTTTCGGGCTTGCGCGGCGGCTTGGTGCAAGCGACCCGCAGGCCGGCGCGCACGCGTCTTACTTGCTGTCCTTGACTTCCTTGAACTCGGCGTCGACCACGTTGTCGTCGGCCGGCTTGGCGCTGGCTTGCTGCTCGTGCGAATGTGCTTGGGGCTGCTCGGCCCCGGCACCTGCGGCACCCGCACCGGCGGCGGCTTGCGACTCGGCGTAGATCTTCTCGCCCAGCTTCTGGCTGGCCTTCATCAGCTCTTCGGTCTTGCCCTCGATGGCGGCCTTGTCATCGCCCTTGATGGCTTCTTCCAGGTCCTTGATGGCGGCCTCGATCTTGTCCTTCTCGCCGGCATCCAGCTTGTCGCCATGCTCGGTGAGCGACTTGCGCACGCTGTGCACCATGCCATCGGCCTGGTTCTTGGCCTGCACGAGCTCGACCTTCTTCTTGTCTTCGACGGCGTTGGCTTCGGCGTCCTTCACCATCTTCTCGATCTCGGCTTCGGAGAGGCCCGAGTTCGCCTTGATGGTGATCTTGTTTTCCTTGCCGGTGCCCTTGTCCTTGGCGCCCACGTGCAGGATGCCGTTGGCGTCGATGTCGAAGCTCACCTCGATCTGCGGCGTGCCGCGCGGTGCCGGCGGGATGCCTTCGAGGTTGAACTCGCCCAGGCTCTTGTTGCCCGAGGCCAGCTCACGCTCGCCCTGGTAGACCTTGATGGTCACGGCCGGCTGGTTGTCGTCGGCGGTCGAGAAGGTCTGGCTGAACTTGGTCGGGATGGTCGTGTTCTTGGCGATCATCTTGGTCATCACGCCGCCCAGGGTCTCGATGCCCAGCGACAGCGGCGTCACGTCCAGCAGCAGCACGTCCTTGCGCTCGCCGCCCAGCACCTGGCCCTGGATCGCCGCGCCCACGGCCACGGCCTCATCGGGGTTGACGTCCTTGCGCGGTTCCTTGCCGAAGAACTCCTTGACCTTGTCCTGCACCTTGGGCATGCGGGTCATGCCACCGACCAGGATCACGTCGTCGATCGCACCCACGGCCACGCCGGCATCCTTGATGGCGGTGCGGCAGGGGGCGATGGTGCGCTCGATCAGCTCTTCCACCAGCGACTCCAGCTTGGCGCGGGTCAGCTTGATGTTCAGATGCTTCGGGCCCGAGGCATCGGCGGTGATGTAGGGCAGGTTGACGTCGGTCTGCGAGCTGTTCGACAGCTCGATCTTGGCCTTCTCGGCGGCTTCCTTGAGGCGCTGCAGGGCCAGCACATCCTTGGTCAGGTCGACGCCTTGTTCCTTCTTGAACTCGGTGACGATGTAGTCAATGATGCGCTGGTCGAAGTCTTCGCCGCCCAGGAAGGTATCGCCATTGGTCGACAGCACTTCGAACTGCATTTCGCCATCGACGTCGGCGATCTCGATGATGGAGACGTCGAAGGTGCCGCCGCCCAGGTCATAGACGGCGATCTTGCGGTCGCCCTTGCCATGCTTGTCCAGGCCGAAGGCCAGAGCCGCGGCGGTGGGCTCGTTGATGATGCGCTTGACGTCCAGACCGGCGATGCGGCCGGCGTCCTTGGTGGCCTGACGCTGGGCGTCGTTGAAGTAGGCCGGCACCGTGATCACGGCCTCGGTGACTTCCTCGCCCAGGTAGTCCTCGGCGGTCTTCTTCATCTTGCGCAGGATCTCGGCCGAGACCTGCGGGGGCGCCAGCTTCTTGCCGCGCACCTCGACCCAGGCGTCGCCGTTGTCGGCGGCGGCGATGCTGTAGGGCATCAGGTCGATGTCCTTCTGCACTTCCTTTTCGGTGAACTTGCGGCCGATCAGGCGCTTCACCGCATAGATGGTGTTCTTGGGGTTGGTGACGGCCTGACGCTTGGCCGACGCACCCACCAGCACTTCGCCATCTTCCTGGTAGGCAATGATGGACGGGGTGGTGCGAGCGCCTTCGGCGTTCTCGATCACGCGCGTCGTGTTGCCTTCCATGACCGAGACGCACGAGTTTGTGGTGCCCAAGTCAATGCCGATGATCTTTCCCATTTTTATAACTCCTGAATGTGGTGCGATGGTTCTGAATTGTGGATAAGTCGCTGCTTTTCAAGGGGCAGCGGCCTGTGAATTACTTGGGTGCCGAGACCGTCACGAGGGCCGGGCGCAGCACCCGGTCGGCGATCAGATAGCCCTTCTGCAGCACCGCCACCACGGTGTTGGCTTCCTGCTCGGCGGGCACCATCGAGATCGCCTGGTGCTGGTGCGGATCGAACTTCACGCCGGCGCCGGGGTTGATCTCCAGCACCTTGTTGCGCTCCAGCGCGGCGGCCAGCTGGCGCTTGGTGGCGTGCACGCCCTCCAGCACCGTCTCGACCTTGGCGTCGGGCGTCGCGATGGCCGCCTCCATGCTGTCCATCACCGGCAGCATCGCTTCGGCAAAGGCCTCCACCGCGTACTTGCGGGCCTTGGACATCTCGTCCTCGGAGCGCCGGCGGATGTTCTCGGTCTCGGCCTTGGCGCGCAGATAGGCGTCGGACATCTCGGCCAGACGGGCCTCGGCTTCGGCCAGCTTGGCCTCGATGCTGGGCTCGGCAGCGGTGGTGCTGCCTTCGGTCTGGGCCGCCTCGGCGGTGCTTGCGGCGTTGGGTTCCTGGGACATGGATGGCTCGATCGTCATGGTCTGTGTGATGCTGGCTGGGCCCCCGCGCGATTAAGGCTTTCGGGGTAACCGCGCCCATATGGGGCGAGAGCCCGGGCTTTCAAGAGGGGAATTTTCGGGAAATCGCCGGGTACTAACCCTGACAGGGCCTGTTAACACTGCGTTTGCTTGTGCGAACGGGGCCGGCAGGGCCCAGGTCTAGGCGGACGACGCCGCCCAGGCTTTCTGCCTGGGCAAGGAGTTCAACAACGAGATGGGCCCTGCCAGCCCCGTTCCCTTCGGGTTGCCGCCAGAAAAACCGTGCACGTCGTTGCGAAGCCTCGCCGGGGGAGTGACCCCGGCTTCGGTTTGCGCCTAGTTCACGGCTTTTCTGGTGGCAACGCATCAAGCAAACGCAGTGTTAACAGGCCCTAATCGATCTGGGCCGACCAGCGGTCCCAGTCCGCCAGGGCGCGCCGGTCCTGCTTGGTAGGGCGGCCCTGCACGATGCTGGCGGCCGGCTCGGGTGCCAGGCGGCGCGCCTCGGCGGCGCGCTCGCGCGCGGCGATGCTGTCCGGCGTTTCTTCATAGAGGGCCTGGGCCTGTGGCGCCGGGCCGCGGATGTGGCTGAGGCCACGCACCAGCAGCTCGCGCTCGATGACGCCCTGGCGCAGGTGGATGCGGTCGCCCAGCCGGACCTCGCGCGAGGCCTTCGCGGACTGGCCGTTGACGGTGACCCGGCCTTTCACGATTTCCTCCACCGCCAGGGCGCGGGTCTTGTAGAAGCGCGCGGCCCAGAGCCATTTGTCCAGGCGCAGGCCGCTCGCTGCAGCATCTTTCTTCATGGTGCGATTGTCGCCGATGGCGGCCCTCAGCCGGCCAGGGGCAGGCTCACGCGCGCATCCATGCCGGTGATCTGCCCGTCCTTCAGGTGATTCTCAACGCGGTTCTCAAGCCGGATCTGCCCGCCCAGCGAGCGCACGATCTCCTGGCAGATCGCCAGGCCCAGGCCGGTGCCGCGACCCGGCTGGCCGGCGGCGAAGGGCAGGAAGAGCTGGGCCTGCTGGGCCGGCGACAACCCCGGCCCGCTGTCGGCGACGAGCAGTTCGGCCCGCCCCTGCTCGCAGCGCAGCGTGATGCCCAGGCGCCCCGCCACGGGCGTGTAGCTGATGGCGTTGTGCAGCAGATTGCGCGTCAGCTCGCGCAAGGCCCATTCGTGGCCGGCCACGGCGGCGGGCTCGGTGGCGATCTCGAAGTCCAGCTGCTGCTCGGCGATCAGCGGCGCCAGATCCAGCGCCACCGCGCGTATCAGCTCGGCCCAGTCCTGCACGGGCAGGGGCTCGGCCGACTGGCGCAGCTGCTCCACCTTGGCCAGGGCCAGCATCTGGTTGGCCAGCCGGGTGGCGCCGTCCACCGTCTGCTCGATCTCGCGCAGCGCCTGCGCGGCCGCCACGTCGCCGCGCTGTGCCGACTGCACCTGCGCCTTCAGCACCGCCAGCGGCGTGCGCAGCTGGTGCGAGGCGTCGCGCACAAAGCGCTTCTGGTGCGCCAGCAGCAGCGCCTGGCGGCCCAGCGCGTCGTTGGTGGCGGCAATCAGCGGCATCAGCTCGCGCGGCGCCTGGGGCAGCTCGATGGGCGAGAGGTCCTGGGCGTCGCGCGCCAGGATGGCGTCGCTGAGCTTGCGCACCGGCCGCGTCGCCGCCGCCACCACCCACCACACCACCGCGGCAATCACCGCCAGCAGGGCCGCCTGGCGCCACAAGGTGTCCAGCAGCAGCTGGCGCGCCAGGGCCTCGCGCAGCTCCAGGGTCTCGGCCACCTGGATGGTGGCCAGGCCTTGGCCGGTCAGTCCGGCCACCGGCTGCAGCAGCACCGCCACGCGCACCGCCTGGCCCTGGTAGACGTCGTCGTAGAAGTCCACCAGCGCGGCGTAGTTGCCGCGCAGGGGCAGGGTGCCGTGCCAGCCGGGCAGGTCGGCAAAGCCACCCACCATCTCGCCCTGGAAGCCGCTGATCTTGAAAAACATGCGGCTGCGGTTGTCGGCCTCGAAGGCCTCCAGCGCCGAGTAGGGCAGGTTGGCCTGCAGGCGCGGCGCCTCCACCGTGCCCTTGACCTCCAGCAGTTCGGCGATCGCCTTGGCCGAGGCCAGCAGGGTGCGGTCGTAGGCGGTGTCGGCGGCGTCGAGGGCCTGCTGGTACAGGCTGGCGGCGTTCACCATCACCAGCAGACCCACCGGGATCAGGATGCCCAGCAGCAGGCGGCTGCGCATGGACAGGCGCTGCAGCCGCGCCGCCAGCCTCATGATTCGGCCTTGAGCAGATAGCCCAGGCCGCGCAGGGTCACCAGGCGCGCGGCGGTGCCGGCCAGGCGCTTGCGCAGCCGATAGGCCACCACCTCGATGGCATCGGGCTGCACGCTCGACTCGTCCGGAAACACCAGCTCCGACAAGCGCTCCTTGGTGACGGCCTGGCCGGGGCGCGCCAGCACGGCGCGCAGCAGCGCGTGCTCGCGTGGCGGCAGCTCCAGCGCCCGGCCCTGGTGGTAGACGGCGCCGCTTTCGGCATCGACGCGCAGGCCGCAAAAGCCCTCGGTCTCGCGCTCGCTGCCGGCGGCCGCGCCGCGCCGCGCCAGGGCGCGCACTCTCGCCTCCAGCTCGTCGAGGTCGAAGGGCTTGGTCAGGTAGTCATCGGCGCCGGTATTGAGGCCCAGGATGCGGTCGCCCACGGTGGCGCGCGCGGTGATCACCAGCACCGGCGTGCGCAGGCCCTCGGCGCGTGCGGCGGCCAGCACGTCCAGGCCATCGCGGCCGGGCAGGCTGAGGTCCAGCAGCACGACGTCGGGCAGGGCCGCCTGCCAGCGCGCCAGTGCACGCTCGCCGTCGGTGCAGGTCTGCACCAGCATGCCGCGCCGCTCGAAGGAGCGCTGCAAGGTGGTCAGCATGCTCGGGTTGTCTTCGATCAGCAGCAACTTCATGCCGCCACCTTAACAGCGCGGCGGCCGGTGCCGCAGCGGGCCGGCCCCTGTGGTTTTCCCGGGCGCCGCGGACAGCGGTTTGACAGCTTGGCTGGCCACCATCGTGGTGCATTCCTACAAACCCACGGAGACAAACCGATGACACCGACAAAACTCTTCCGCCGCGCCCCCCTGGCCCTGATGCTGATGGGCGCCTGCACCGGCGCGGCGTTGGCACAGTCCAGCGTGACCGTGTTCGGCGTGCTCGACCTGGGCGTGCAGCGCCTCACGAACGGCAGCAAGTCGGTGTCGCTGCTGAGCATCGACGGCATGCAGACCAGCCGGCTCGGCTTCCGCGGCACCGAGGACCTGGGCGGCGGCCTCAGCGCCAGCTTCCATCTGGAGGGCGCGATCGGCCCCGATACCGGTGCCGGCGGCGATTGGCGCCGCCGCGCCACGGTGAGCCTGGCCAGCACGACGGCCGGCGAAGTTCGCCTCGGCCGCGACTACACGCCCACCTTCTGGAACATCAGCCGCTTCAACCCCTTCGGCACCAACGGCGTGGGCGCGGCCAGCAATCTGGTCTACGGCTTCGATGGCGCCTCCGGCAGCGCCAAGACGGTGGTGCGCTCGGACAACTCGGTGGGCTACTTCCTGCCCGGTGGCCTGGGCGGGGTCTATGGCCAGGCGATGGCGGCCGCGGGCGAGGGTTCCACCGGCAAGTACCTAGGCATGCGCCTGGGCTATGCGAGCGGCCCGCTGGACGTGGCGGTGTCGGTCTCCGACACCACCAACACCGCCGCCGGCGACAAGTTCAAGGTGGCCAGCCTGGGCGCCAGCTACGCGCTCAACGAGCTGAAGCTGTTCGGCCTGCTGCACACCAGCAAACAGGCCAGCAAGAAGCAATCGAACTGGGTGCTGGGGGCGACGTACGCGATCGGCAAGGGCACGCTGCGCGCCAGCTATGTCAGCGCGCATCTGACGAATGCGGCGCCGGCCACCGACTACAAGGGTCAGCAGCTTGCCCTTGGTTACGTATATGCCCTGTCCAAGCGCACCTCCTTGTATGGCACGATGTCTCGGGTGAGCAATAGCGCCACGGGCAAGTACCTGATCCCCGGTGGCTCGTCCGTGGCGGCCGGCCAGGGATCGCGCGGGTCCGAGCTCGGCATCTATCACTCGTTCTGATCGTCCGGTCTGCACAAAGAACAGGAGACAGCCATGCGTCGAGACCAATTCCTGAAATCCCTGGCGGCCCTGGCCGCCACCGGCACCCTGCCTCTGGGGGCTCAGGCCGCGGGGGCCAACCTCAAGATGATGATCCCCGCCAACCCGGGCGGCGGCTGGGACACCACCGGCCGCGCGCTGGGCAAGGCCCTGCAGGACGCCGGCCTGGCGGCCTCGGTGCAGTACGAGAACAAGGGCGGCGCTGCGGGTGCGATCGGTCTGGCGCAGTTCGTCAATGCGGCCAAGAGCGACCCGAACGCGCTGATGGTGATGGGCGCGGTGATGCTGGGCGGCATCATCACCGGCAAGCCGCCCGTGAACCTGAGCCAGGCCACGCCGGTGGCCCGCCTGACCAGCGAGTACAACGTCTTCGTCGTGCATGCCGCCTCGCCGCTCAAGACCATCAAGGACGTGGTCGAGCAGATGAAGAAGGATCCCTCCAGCGTCAAATGGGGCGGCGGCTCGCGCGGCTCCACCGAGCACATCGCCGCGGCGATGATCGCGCGCGAGGTGGGCGTGGACGCGTCCAAAATCAACTATGTGCCCTTCCGCGGTGGCGGCGAGGCCACGGCCGCGATCCTGGGCGGCAACGTCACCGTCGGCGGCAGCGGCTATTCCGAGTTCTCGCAGTACATCGACAGCGGCAAGATGCGCGCCCTGGCGGTGACCTCGCCGACGCGGCTCAAGGGTGTCAATGTGCCGACGCTGAAGGAGCAGGGCATCAACGTCGAGATCGGCAACTGGCGCGGCGTCTACGCGGCACCGGGCATCACGCCCGAGCAGCACAAGGCGCTCACCGACATGGTGACGGCGGTGTTCAGGAACAAGGCCTGGATCGAGGCGCTGGAGAAGAACAGCTGGACGCCGGCCCTGCTGACCGGCAAGGCCTTCGCCGACTTCGTGGACCAGGAGTTCGCGATGCTGCGCGCCATCATGGCCAAGTCCGGCATGATCTGAGGGCGCTGCCGTGTCGGAAACCGCTGCTCCTCTCTCTTCCACCCAGGTGCTGCACCAGACCCTGGTCGGCGTGGGCGCCCTGCTGGTGGGCGCCGTGATGGCCTATGGCGCCAGCTTTGTCTCGGCCGAGGCCGGCTATGCGGGCGTGGGCCCCAACGCCTTGCCCTGGCTGGTGTCGGCGGTGCTGCTGCTGTGCGGCGCCTGGCTGATCTGGGAGGCGCGCAGTGGGGGCTATCGCGTCATGCAGAAACCCTCCGGGGGCGAGCGCGCCGACTGGCGTGCCGTCAGCTGGGTGGTGGCCGGCATCGTCGCGAATGCCGCGCTCATCACCCAGATCGGTTTCGTGCTGGCCTGCAGCCTGTGCTTCGCATTGGCGGTGCGTGGCATGCGCGTGGCCGAGGGCAGGGGCGCCGGCGATGCGCGCCAGACCCTGATCGACGGCGTGACCGGGCTGCTGATCGCCGCACCGGTGTTCTGGATGTTCACCAAGCTGTTGGCCATCAACCTGCCGGGCGTCACCAGCGGCGGCTGGATCTGAGGATAGCGAGCCGATATGGAACTCTGGAACCAATTGCTGGGCGGCTTTGCCACTGCCGGCACACCCATCAACCTGTTATGGGCCTTTCTGGGCTGCGCCATCGGCACGGCCATCGGCGTGCTGCCGGGCCTGGGCCCGGCGGTGACGGTGGCGATGCTGCTGCCGATCACCTCGCAGGTGGAGCCCACCGCCTCGATGATCTTCTTCGCTGGCATCTATTACGGTGCCATGTACGGCGGCTCCACCACCTCCATCCTGCTCAACACCCCGGGCGAGACCGGCACCATGGTGACGGCGCTGGAGGGCTTCAAGATGGCCAAGAACGGCCGCGCCGGTGCGGCGCTGGCCACCTCGGCGATCGGTTCCTTCGTGGCTGGCACGATCGCGACCGTGCTGGTGACGCTGTTCGCGCCGGTGGTGTCGGACTTTGCCGTCACGCTAGGCCCGCCGGAGTATTTCTGCCTGATGCTGCTGGCCTTCACCACCGTCAGCGCGGTGCTGGGCGCCAGCACCCTGCGCGGCATGACGGCGCTGTTCATCGGCCTGGCGATGGGCCTGGTGGGCCTGGACCAGATCACCGGCCAGGTGCGCTACACCGCGGGCGTGCCCGAGTTCATGGACGGCATCGAGGTGGTGCTGGTGGCGGTGGGCCTGTTCGCGGTCGGGGAGACGCTCTACAACGCGCTCTACGAGGGCCGCGAGGAGCAGAACCTCAATAAGCTGAGCAGCGTGCACATGACGCGCAGCGAGTGGAAGCGCTCCTGGCCCGCCTGGCTGCGCGGCACCCTGATCGGCTTTCCCTTCGGCACCATTCCGGCCGGCGGCTCCGAGATCCCGACCTTTCTGAGCTATGCCACCGAGCGCAAGCTGTCGCAGCACAAGGAAGAGTTCGGCAGCACCGGCGCCATCGAGGGCGTGGCGGGGCCGGAGGCGGCCAACAATGCGGCGGTGACGGCCACCCTGGTGCCGCTGCTGACTCTCGGTATCCCGACCTCGGTGACCGCCGCCATCCTGCTCAGCGCCCTGCAGAACTACGGCATCCAGGCCGGCCCGCAGCTGTTCCAGACCTCGTCGACGCTGGTGTGGGCGCTGATTGCCTCGCTCTACATCGGCAACGTGATGCTGCTGGTACTGAACCTGCCGATGGTGGGCCTGTGGGTCAAGCTGCTGAAGATTCCCAAGCCGCAGCTCTATGCCGGCATCCTGATCTTCGCCACCGTGGGTGTGTACGGCATGCGCCAGAGCGCCTTCGACCTCTACCTGATGCTGGCCATCGGCCTGCTCGGCGTGGTGATGCGGCGCTTCGACTTCCCCACCGCGCCGGTGGTGGTGGGCATGATCCTGGGCCCGCTGGCCGAGGCCCATCTGCGCAATGCGGTGGCGATCGGCGGCGGGCACTGGACGGTGTTCGTCGAGCGGTCGCTCTCGCTGGGCCTGCTGGTGCTGGTGGCGGTGGTGTTGCTGCTGCCGCGCTTTCTGCGCTGGCGCGCGCGGGCGCGGCGCCGCTGAGGCTCAGCGGCTGGCGCCGGCGTCCAAGGCGCGCTGGCGCTGCTGCTGCAGCTCGGCGGCCGCGCTCGGCGCCTTGCTGGGCCAGCCCTGCAAGTGGCGCTCGGCCAGCTCGGCCAGGGCGCGCATGCCGGCCGGGCTGTCGTTCAGGCAGGGGATGTAGCTGAAGCGTTGGCCGCCCGCGTTCTTGAAGGCCTGCTGCGCTTCCTGGGCGATTTCTTCCAGCGTTTCCAGGCAGTCGGCGCTGAAGCCCGGGCAGATCACGTCCACCGATTTCAGGCCTTGCCGGGCCAGCTGGATCAGGCTGGGTTCGGTATAGGGCTCCAGCCACTTGGCCTTGCCGAAGCGGCTCTGGAAGGTCACCAGGTACTGCTCCTTGCTCAGGCCCAGGGCCTCGGCCAGCAGGCGGCCGGTCTTCAGGCATTCGCAGTGATAGGGGTCGCCCAGGGCGAGGGTGCGGGCGGGCATGCCGTGAAAGCTCATCAGCAGCTTGTCGCCGCGGCCCTCGCGCTGCCAATGGCTGCGCACGCTCTCGGCCAAGGCGGCGATATAGGCAGGGTCGTCGTGGTAGCGGTTGATGAAACGCAGCTCGGGCAGGTGCCGGGTCTTGAGCGCCCAGCGCGCCACGTCGTCCACCACGCTGGCGGTGGTGGCGGCGGAATACTGGGGATAGGCGGGCAGCACCAGCACGCGCGTCACGCCTTCGGCCCGCAGGGCATCGAGCTGGGCAGCGATGGCGGGCTGGCCGTAACGCATGGCGTAACGCACCACCAGTTGGTGCCCGCGCTGGCCCAGCTGGCCTTGCAGGAGCTTGGCCTGCTTGTCGGTCCAGACCTTCAGCGGAGAGCCCTCGGGCGTCCAGACGCTGGCGTACTTGGCGGCCGACTTGGCCGGCCGCACGCGCAGGATGATGCCGTGCAGGATGGCCAGCCAGACCAGGCGCGGAATCTCCACCACGCGTGGATCGCCGAGGAATTGCGCCAGATAACGGCGCAAGGCCGGCGCGGTGGCGGCCTCGGGCGTGCCGAGGTTGCAGAACAGCACGCCGATCTTGGGCGCGCTGCCGTGGCTAAAGGCAGGTTCGGACTGGAAGCTCATGGAGAAGAAGGTTCAGCCCTTCAGGCGTGAGGTGCCCAGGGGCAGGGGTTCGGTGTCGGCAAAGTGCAGCACCTCGAAGCGCACCGTCGGCGAGGTGGCGTCCAGTGGTGCGCTGCCCAGGCCGATCACGCCGCTGCCATGCAGGGTGCAGGAGCCGCGCCGCAGGCTGACGATTTCACCGTCGCTGCCAAAGCGCACAAATGTGCCGTTGTAGCTGAGGTCGGTGAGCGAGAAGCTGCCGCCATGCCAGTCGATGCGGGCATGCGAACGCGACACGCGGCCATCGGTGATGCAGTAGGTGGCCTGGGTGCTGCGGCCCAGCACGATGGGCATGCTGTCGATGTCGAAGACGCGGTCCAGGTCCAGCCAGACCAGGCGGATGCCATCCGGATCCATCGAATGCACCACCTCGCCGAACTGGGTGGCGGCCGCATCGCTGGAGGGCGCGCCGTCCAGCACATAGACATGCACCGGCTCGGCGCGGCCGCGCACCGCGATGCGGTCCAGGCTGCGAAAGCGCGACTTGGTATTGCTGGCCACGCCCTGCAGCACCTCGGCGGTGATGAGGATCTCGTTGTCGCCCGCGTGATCCAGCAGGCGCGCGGCCACGTTGACGGCGTCGCCAAAGCAATCGCCGCCCATCTCGACCACCTCGCCGCGCGCCAGGGCCACCTGCAGGCGCAGGGCCCGCAGCCCCGGCGAGGCGCCGTGCTGGCGGCCGCGCGACACCACCTTCTTCAGCAGGTCATGCATCTGGATGGCGGACTTGACGCCATCGCGGGGGGTGTCGAACACCGCCATCAGGCCGTCGCCCAGGGTCTTCACCAGGCGGCCGCCGCAACCATCGACGGCCTGGCCGATCAGGCTCACCGTGTGCGTCACCACCGAGGTCGCTTCGGCGTTGCCCAGGGTCTCGAACAAGCCGGTGCTGCCGCGCAGGTCGGCAAACAAGACGGTGCGATCCCGTATTTGGGTCATGGGCGGGTGGTCGAGGTGGCGGCTGTGAACTAAGTCTCAGTGTAGCCCGGCCTCCGTGACGGCCATTGCAGCGAAAACGCGAAGTACTGCGCAGCAAAGGAAAAGGCCGGCGCGTGGCCGGCCTTTGCTGGGCGGTTGGTACCGCTCAGAGATTGTCGAGGTAGGTGCGCAGCTTGTCCGAACGGCTGGGGTGCTTGAGCTTGCGGATCGCCTTGGCCTCGATCTGGCGGATGCGCTCGCGCGTGACGTCGAACTGCTTGCCGACTTCTTCCAGCGTGTGGTCCGTGCTCATCTCGATGCCGAAGCGCATGCGTAGCACCTTGGCTTCGCGCGGGGTCAGCGAGTCGAGGATGTCCTTCACCACATCGCGCAGGCCAGCCTGCATGGCGGCCTCGATCGGCGCGGTGTTGTTGGTGTCCTCGATGAAATCGCCCAGATGCGAGTCGTCGTCGTCGCCGATCGGCGTCTCCATGGAGATCGGCTCCTTGGCGATCTTCATGATCTTGCGGATCTTGTCCTCGGGGATCTCCATCTTCTCGGCCAGCGTCGGCGCATCCGGCTCGAAGCCGAATTCCTGCAAGTGCTGACGCGAGATGCGGTTCATCTTGTTGATCGTCTCGATCATGTGCACCGGGATACGGATGGTGCGGGCCTGGTCGGCGATCGAACGCGTGATGGCCTGGCGGATCCACCAGGTGGCGTAGGTCGAGAACTTGTAGCCGCGACGGTATTCGAACTTGTCCACCGCCTTCATCAGGCCGATATTGCCTTCCTGGATCAGGTCCAGGAACTGCAGGCCGCGGTTGGTGTACTTCTTCGCGATCGAGATCACCAGGCGCAGGTTGGCCTCGATCATTTCCTTCTTGGCGTCGCGCGAGGCCTTCTCGCCCTCGTTCATGCGCTTGTTGATCTCTTTCAGATCATCGAGCGGCACCACCGCGCGGGCCTGGATGTCGATCAGCTTCTGCTGCAGTTCCTGCACCGGCGGCAGGTTGCGCGACAGCACGGTGCTGTAGGGCTTGCCGGCCGCCACTTCCTTCTCGGCCCATTGCAGGTTCAGTGCATTGGGCGGGAATACCTTGATGAAGTGCTCCTGCGGCATGCCGCACTTGTCCACCACGATCTTGCGCAGTTCGCGCTCGTAGCGGCGCACATCGTCCACCTGCGAGCGCAGGATGTCGCACAGGCGCTCGATGGTCTTGACTGTGAAGCGGATCGTCATCAGCTCGGCGCTGATGGCATGCTGAGCCTTGTCGTAGGAGGCCGAACGGTAGCCGTCCTTCTCGAAGGCCTTGCGCATCTTGTCGAAGTTGGTCGACAGGTTGTCGAACTTCACCAGCGCGGCGTTCTTCAGCTCCTCGAGCTTCTTGGTCAGGGCCTTGGAGCCGCCGTTGCCATCGTCGTCGTCCTCTTCGTCGAACTCGTCGAAGTCTTCCTCGGCCACATAGTCGTCGGCCTCGTCGTCGGAGACGAAACCGTCCACCGATTCGGAGATCTGCATCTCGCCGGCACGGATCTTGGCGGCGATCGAGAGGATCTCGGCGATGGTGGTGGGCGAGGCCGAGATGGCCAGCATCATGGCCTGCAGGCCACCTTCGATGCGCTTGGCGATTTCGATTTCGCCCTCACGCGTGAGCAGCTCCACCGTGCCCATTTCGCGCATATACATGCGCACCGGGTCGGTGGTGCGGCCGAACTCGGAGTCCACCGTCGACAGCGCAGCTTCCGCGGCTTCTTCGGCTTCTTCCTCGGTGGCGGTGGGCGAGGTGCTGCCCTGGATCAGCAGGGTGGCGGCGTCGGGTGCCTGCTCGTACACCGCGATGCCCATGTCGTTCAACATGGACACGATGGCCTCGAGGATTTCCTCGTTGATGAGCTTTTCGGGCAGGTGATCGTTGATTTCCTGATGCGTCAGGAAGCCACGCGTCTTGCCCATCTTGATCAGGGTCTTCAGCTCCTGGCGGCGCTTGGCGACTTCTTCTTCCGTCAGCGCCGTTTCGTCCAGGCCGAACTCGCGCATCAGCGCGCGCTCCTTGGCGCGGCTGACCTTCATGCGCAGGGGCTTGGCCTTGGGCTTGTCCTCGGCCGCCTCTTCTACCTCGGCATCCGCCTCGGGCTCGCCTTCCAGATCGGCTTCCAGATCGGAGAGGTCCACTTCCTCTTCGATCGGCTTGGCCTTGGCGCCGGCCTTCTTGGTCTCGGTGGCTGCCTTGGGCTTGCGACCGCGCTTGGGCTTGTCTTCGGCCGTGGCCGCAGCAGGTGCAGCGGCGGCTGCCTTGCTGGCCTTGGTGGCCTTGGCAGGTTTCTTGGTCTCTTCGACCAGAGTGTCAGCCTGTTTCTCAGCCTTTGGCGCGGTCTTCTTGGCAGTCATGCAGTTCCTCGGATGGGGTATTTGGGCGGCGCAATGCAAGCGGCCACCTGAGAGCTCAGCGCGAAAACTCCGAAGGAGTGATGCAGCGCGATCATGCCCAGGCGGCAAAAACATGGGCCTCGCAGCCTGGATAGATGCGGGCATCTGGCCAGGCCACAAGGCTTTGCGCGTGCAAGGCTAGCGTGAACGTTTGAGAACGCAGCCCTTAAGCGGATAAAGGTGGCCTGATACCTCTATGTAGGTGCCCAGGGTCAGTGGGTGGCCGGTTCCGGAAGGTGCTGCCGTCACTCTTGACGCGCGAAAACCCTTAATTATCTGCCAAGAACGCGTGTCCGTCAAAGAATTTGACGTCAGGCCGCGCTCAGCAGCCGGATCTGTTCGTGCAATTCCTTCAGCCTGACCAGGGTGTCCGGGCCGACCGGCGCGCTGGCCAACTGGCTGGCCTCGCCCTTGAGCCGGTCCAGCCAGAGCTTGCGCAGGAGTTGCTGCAGATCCTCGAACTGCAACTCCTCCTCTTCCATGGCATCGAGCCGGCCGCCGCAGGCGCGGCGTGCGGCCTCCAACTGGCCTTCCTCGGCCAGGCTGACCTGCAGCACGGACCAGGCGCAGGCGCCGTGGTTGACCAGGAAGCGCTCCAGCCATGCCACCAGATCGCCATGCACGCCGGGCAGTTCGTGCAGCAGCTGATGGTCCTGGTCGCTCAGGCGTTCCCACCAGGCGCTGTGCAGGAGCAGCATGCGCAGCGCATGGTCCATGGGCGCGGCGGGCTGCTGGCGCGGAGTGCCCAGGGTCGGGTCGTCATCCTGACCGCGGCGCTTCCAGTCCTTCTTCCAGGGCTTGCGTTCGCCGCCGGCCTGCTCGGGGCGGCGGCGCGGGGCTGTGGGCGCGGCCGGCGCGGCGGGTGCGCCCAGATCGTCGTAATGCTCGGGGGGCGGCGCCCAGTAGTCGTCGGGCGGATGGCCCTGTTCATGGCTGGCCGCGCGCGTGGGCTGCGGCGCACGGGTCTGCCACAGATCCATCAATTCCTGATCGGGCAGTTGGGCGCGCCGCGCCAGGTCGCCCAGCAGTTGGCGGCGCAGCAGCCCCTGCGGCAGGGCCTCCCACAAGGGCTTGGCCTGCGCCAGCATGCGCGCGCGGCCCTCGGCGCTGCCCAGGTCGAGCCCCTCGGAGCAGGACTCCAGCAACTGGCGCGAGAGCGGGATGGCCTCGGCGACGCAGCGCTCGAACGCCTCAGCGCCGAGCTCGCGCACATAGGAGTCGGGGTCGTGCTCGCTGGGCAGGAACAGGAACTTGACGCTGCGCACATCGGTGGCATGGGGCAGGGCGGCCTCCAGCGCGCGGCCGGCAGCGCGCCGGCCGGCGGCGTCGCCGTCGAAACTGAACACCACCGATTCGGTGAAGCGGAACAGCTTCTGCACATGCTCGGCCGTGCAGGCCGTGCCCAGCGTGGCGACGGCGTTGTTGAAGCCGTGCTGGGCCAGCGCCACCACGTCCATATAGCCTTCCACCACCAGCGCATAGCCGCGCTGGCGCAGGCCTTGGCGGCCCTCGTACAGGCCGTAGAGTTCGCGCCCCTTGCTGAAGACCGGGGTCTCGGGCGAGTTGAGGTATTTGGGCTCGCCCTTGTCGAGCACACGGCCGCCGAATCCGATCACCTCGCCCTGCACATTGCGGATCGGGAACATGATGCGGTCGCGGAAGCGGTCGTAGCGCTTTTGCTCCTCGCCCTCGTCGCCGGACGTGATGACCATGCCGGACTCGGCCAGCAGCGGGTCGTCGTAGGACGGGAAGGCGCTTGCCAGCGCACGCCAGCCCTCGGGCGCATAGCCCAGCCCGAACTGGGCCGCGATCTGGCCGGTGAGGCCGCGCTGCTTCAGGTAGTTGATGGCGCGCGGGCTTTTCTTCAGCTGCGCGCGGTAATGCTCGCCGGCCCTGGCGAGCACGTCGGTCAGGCTGGCCTGGCGCTGCTTCTGCGCCTGCGCGCGTTCGCGCTCCTCGGCGCTGCGCTCGTCCTGCGGCACCTGCATGCCGGTCTGCTGGGCCAGGTCCTCGACCGCCTCGACAAAGCCGGCGCCGGTGTGCTCCATCAGAAAGCCGATCGCATTGCCGTGCACGCCGCAGCCGAAGCAGTGGTAGGTCTGGCGCGTCGGGCTGACGATGAAGCTGGGCGACTTCTCGCCATGGAAGGGGCACAGGCCCTTGTGGTTGATGCCCGCCTTCTTGAGCTCGACATGGCGGCCGACGACCTCGACGATGTCGACACGGGAAAGCAGGTCCTGGATAAAGCCGGGTGGGATCACCGGCCGAGTCTAAGCGATGCCCATTTTCGTCGCGCCCGCGGCCGCGCGACGTCCACCGAAGCTGGGCGCCTGCTCGAAGGCGGCCACCCACTCGGGCACGCGCTCCGCCGGCATGGCATGGGCGATGCCGCTGCCCTGGCCGAGCTCGCAGCCAGCGGCCAGCAGGGCGCGCGCATGGGCATCGGATTCCACACCTTCGGCCACCACGCTGCAACCGAAGGTCTTGGCCAGGCCGATCACGCCCTCCACCAGGGCCTGGTCATGCGGATCGATCAGCATGTTCTGCACGAAGGAGCGGTCGATCTTGAGCGCGTCCACCGGCAGGCGTTTCAGGTAGGTGAGGGTGGAATAACCGGTGCCGAAGTCGTCCAGCGCGAAGCTCACGCCCAGGGCCTTGCAGTCCTGGATCAGGCGGTGGGTGGCATCGACGTCGGCCAGCGCCGCCGACTCCAGCACCTCCAGCATCAGATGCCTGGCAATCGGTTCCGGGTGCCGGGCCAGCAACTCGCGCAGGCGCTGGGTGAAGTCCAGGGTTTGCAGGTGCCGTGCCGTGACATTCACGCTGACGCGCAACTGCAGGCCCTGGGCCAGCCATTGCGCCGACTGGCGCATCGCCTGCTCCAGCACCCAGTCGCCGATCTGCACGCCCAGGCCGGTGCGCTCCACCAGGGGCAGGAACAGGCCGGGCATCAGCAGCCCGCGCTCGGGATGCTGCCAGCGCAGCAGGGCTTCGAAGCCCAGCACGCGGCCACGCCGCATGTCCACCTTGGGCTGGTAATGCAGCTGCAGTTCACCGCCGTCCAGTGCTTCCTGCATGCGGCCCAGGGCGATGCCATCGGCATGCTTGCGCAGGCGTTTCTCGGTGTCGAAGAACTCGCAGGCGTTGCGGCCGGCGCGTTTCACGCGGTAGAGCGCGTGACCAGCGTGGCGCATCAAGGTCTCGGCGCTGGAGCGGTCCAGGGGGAACAGGCTGGCGCCCAGGCTGGCGGTCAGCGTCAGTGGCGCACTGTGCTCATCCAGGTAGATGGGCAGGCGCAGCACGTTCAGCATGCGCTCGGTGGCCAGGCGGGCTTCGGCCAGGCTGTCGCAGCGCAGCAGCAGCGCGAACTCATCGCCGCCGATGCGCGCGAGCTGGTCCGACCATTGCTCCGCGCTGCGCAGCGCGCCGTGCAAGGCCTGCGACAGCGCGCGCAGCGTCGCGTTGGCGCGTGCCTCGCCCTCGGCCTCGGCCAGCTGGGCAAAATTGTCCAGGTCCAGGTGGCAGACGCACAGCATGAAGCCCTGCTGCTCACTGCTCGCCAGCGCCAGCTCGAGCCGGCGCAGGAACTCGCTGCGATTGGGCAGCCCGGTCAACTCGTCGAACTGGCGCTGCCGCTCCAGCAAGGCCTGGCGCCGCAGCTGCTCGGTCATGTCGCTGACGGCGATCACCTGGAAACGCGCCGGACCCTCGGGCTCGGGCATGGTGGACACGGTCAGCTGCAGCTCGCAGGTGCTGCCGTCGTGGCGCGTGCAGCTGACCAGGCCTTGCCAATGGCCCTGCGCCTGCAGGGCCTGCTGCAGCTGTTCGGGGCTGTGCCCGGATCGGCGCAGGTGCTCGAGCAGCAGCGGCGTTGCCCGCTGGCCCAGCAAGGCCTCGCGTGCCTGAGCCATGATGCGGCAATAGCTGGGATTGGCGTCCAGCACCACGCCATCGGTGTCGGTGATGAGCAGGCCCTCGTGCAGATGCTGGAACAGGCTGACGCTCATGCGCTCGCGTTCCTCGGCGGTGCGCTTCCAGGTCACGTCGGCCAGCGTGGCCACCAGGCGCTGTGCGAGGCCCCGGGCGTCGCGTTCCTCGACATGCATGCGCAGCTCAAACCAGAGCCAGTCGCCACCCTCGCGGCGCAGCCTCAGCGTCTCGCTGATATGGGCTTGCCCATGGGGCGCGAGCAACTCGGTGAGCAGGGGCAGCAGCCGCACCCGGTCCATCGCATGCACGGCCTCCAGCCAGGCCGTCGGCGCGGCGGCGGGCTGCAGCGCGGGCGTGCCCACAAAGCCTTGCCAGGCCGGCGAGGCACGATGCTCGCTCGTGACCAGATCCCAGCTGGCGATGCCCATGCCGGCGGCCTCCAGCGCGTGGCGCCAGCGCGCGTGCTCCTGGTGCATCTCGCCAAGCACGGCATTGGCCAGCAAGGGGACGGCGGCGGCGCTCGCCGTGTAGGCCCATAGCGTGGCCAGTCGCTCCGGCAGCGGGATGGCGGCAAACGGGCCCAGCTCGACGCCGGTGCTCAGCGCGGCCAGCAGGGTCAGCAGCGCGGCGGTCACCGAGGCCAGGGTCAGGCCATCACGCAGGGTCAGCCAGCTGAGCAGCAGATGCGGTGCAAACAACCAGGGGCTGAGCATCGCGGCATTCTGTCCACCCAGGCCGAACACCAGCGCCGCGCTGCCCAAGGTCGCGAAGGCCAGCAAGCCGCTTGCCAGCCAGGCGGTGCGCCTGGCCGGGGTGCCTGGCTCGGTGCGTGGCCGCGCCGGCAGGCCTGGCAGCACCAGCAGGGGCACGCCCAGGCTCAGCACGCCCAGCGCGTCGCCACCCCACCAGGAGAGCAGGGCACGGGGAAATTCCGCAGGCACGATGTGGCCGAAGCCCAGCAGGATCAAGGCGCCGGCGAGCGCACTGATGCCCGGGCCCAGCGCGACGCCCAGCAGCACAAAGCTGGCGAGATCGCGGCGGCGGGCCATATCGGGCCTGAAATGGAGACGGCGCAGGCCCCAGGCCGCGATCGAGGGTCCGATGAGGTTGGCCGCCGCGAGACTGCAGGCCAGCGCGGGCGACGCGCCCTGCAAGATGGCGATCGCCGCCACCCCGGTCAGCACGCCGATGGCGGCCGGCCAATGCCAGCGCAGCAGGCTGGCCAGCGCCAGTCCGGCCGGTGGCCAGAACAGGCTCACGAAGGCACCGAGCGCGGGTGTGAGCAGGCCCAGCCAGGCGCAAGCCATGCTGGCCACGCCCACCAGGGCGATACGCGTCAGTGGCGATTTATCCAAGTGGCGGCCCTGGTTGGATTTATCTGTAAAGCCGGGGCGCTGATGCTAGCAGGGGTGCCGTGCGTCACATGGGCCCTGGGCCGACGCACCCTGCGAATAGGTGGTGGTGTATTCCCCTTGTTGAATATCCCGCCGCGCAAAGAAAAAGCCACCCCGAGGGGTGGCTCCATATGCAGGCTTGCATCGCGGCGGCCGCGGCCGCACGCGCGGAATGTCAGACGTGGAAATCGTCCAATTTGGCACCGGCACCAATCGCCGCCTTCAGCCATTTGGGTTGCAGGCCCCGTCCGCTCCAGGTTTCACCAGTCGCCTGGTTGCGATATTTCACCGCCACCTTGGAGGTCTTGACCGCCTTGGGTACCTTGGCACTCAGATCGGCCACGCTCAGACCATACTCGGACATCAAGGAACGCACCTTGGCGATCGCATCGGAACGCTCGCGGTCCTTGGTTTCGGCAATTTGTTGATCAAGCGCGGCCCTCTGGGCCAGGAGGTCTTTCAGCGATGCCATCTTTGCAAATCCTCGCAAGGTTTCTTTCGTCGTCCCCGCCCGGTGCTGCAATTATTGGGGGGCGCTGAAACCTAACGATAATGGATTTTCAGATCTTGTGAAATAGGGGGCACCGAAAGTGGGTGATATTCACGACACCCATTCCAGTGCCGCCACCGCCCTACTTACTTGTAGCCGACCCGATCCAGAATCTGTTGCACCTTGGGCAGATTGGCACCCACCACCGATACCGGGATGGTTTCGGCCTTGAATTGCCCCATCGCTTCGAGTGCCGGATTGTTGGCGCGCACGCCGCTCACCGCCGGCCATTCATTGTTGCCGTTGGCAAAGTAGATCTGCGCCTCGGGCGAGGCGAGGTACTCCAGGAACTTGATGGCGTTATCGCGATTCTTGGCATATTTGGCCACCGCGCCGCCGGCGATATTCAGATGCGTGCCCCAGCTGGCCTGATTGGGGAACACCATGCCGATCTTCTCCACCGCGGCGCGATCTTCGGGTTTGTCCGAGCGCATCATGCGGGCCAGGTAATAGCTATTGGTGAGGGCCACGCCGCATTCGCCGCTCGCCACCGCCTTGATCTGGTCGGTATCACCGCCCTTGGGGGCGCGCGCCATATTCGCGACCATGCCCTTGAGCCATTGCTCGGTGCGCTCCGCCCCCATATGTTCGTACAGGGCGCCGAACAGCGAGAGGTTATAGGGGTGCGAGCCGGAGCGCGTGCAAACGCGCCCCTTGTTTTTCGGATCCGCCAGGTCCTGATAGTTGAGAACGTCGTCCTTCTTGACGGTCAGCTTGTTATAGACCACCAGGCGGGCGCGGGTGGACAGGCCAAACCAGGAGACGCCCTGGGCGGTATTCCTGGCGTGCAATTGCGCCGGGATGCGCTGCTCAAGCAGGGTCGACTTGATGGGTTGGAACAGGCCGTCTTCCTCGGCCTGCCAGAGCCTGGCGGCATCCACCAGCAGAATCACGTCGGCCGGGCTGGAGCTGCCCTCGCTTTTCAGTCTTGCCAGCAAACCCGCGTCATCGGTATCGACGCGGTTGATGCGGATACCGGTGGCCTTGGTGAAATTGCTGTAGAGCGCCTCATCGGTTTGATAGTGGCGCGCCGAGTACAGGTTCAGCACCTGTTCCTGGGCCTGTGCCGCGGCGGGTGCCAGCAGCATGCCGGCCAGCGTGGCGATGGCCGGGAGAAAGGCAGCGCGGGCGCGCCGAATCTGCAAGAAACGCATATCAACTCCTGAACAGGGGCGTGGCGCCCGATGCTCAGGAGTCTAACTCAAACGAGAATGATTCTTGTTTGAGATGACTCAAACCGTCGGCGGAACATAGCCCGCCGGCTGCTCAGCGCCGCCGCCGAAGAAGAACTGCTCCATCTGCCTTGCCAGGTATTGGCGCGCGCGCTGGTCCGCCAGGTTCAGGCGGTTCTCGTTCACCAGCATGGTCTGGTGCTTCATCCAGGCTTGCCAGGCTTCCTTGCTGACATTTTCATAGATGCGCTTGCCCAATTCGCCGGGGTAGGGCGCGAAGTCCAGGCCGTCGCCTTCCTTCTTCAGATAGATGCATTGCACGGTGCGGGCCATAGTCAACCTCGGTAATTCAATCGATAAGGGGGATGGCGCGCACTGTAGCGCGCCTGGCATAGGCGGGCGCTGCGCAGGGTCAGGCCAGCTTCTTCACCAGCACCTGCGAGCGGCGGTCCCAGTTGTACTTGCGCTTGCGTTCCTCGGGCAGCCAGTCGGGGTCCACCTGCACGAAGCCGCGCTTGATGAACCAGTGCATGGTGCGGGTGGTGAGCACGAAGATGCTGGCCAGGCCCATTGCCTTGGCGCGCTGTTCCACGCGCTTCAAGATGCGGTCGCCGTCGCCCTGGCCCTGCACGGCGGGCGAGACGGTCAGCGCCGCCATTTCGGCGGTGCGCGCTTCCACATAGGGGTAGAGCGCGGCGCAGCCGAAGATCACGCCGTCATGCTCGATCACGGTGTAGAGCTCGACGTCGCGCTCGATCTCGGTGCGGTCGCGCTTGACCAGGGTGCCGTCGCGCTCGAAGGGCTCGATCAGCGCAATGATGCCGGCCACGTCGTCGGAGCTGGCCTCGCGCAGGCTCTCGAGCTTTTCATCCACCACCATGGTGCCGATGCCGTCGTGGGTGTAGACCTCCTGCAGGATCGCGCCATCGACCGCAAAGGGCACGATGTGCGAGCGCTCCACGCCGGCCTGGCAGGCGCGCACGCAGTGGCGCAGGTAGAAGGCCACATCGGTGGGTTCGGTCGCTTCGGGCAGGCGCGCCAGCAGGCGCTCGGCGTCGGCCAGGGCCAGCTCGGTGTCGATCGGGCTGTCCAGGTCCTCGGGGTTCTCGCGCACCCCGGCCACCTCGCCCACGAACAGCAGCTTGTCGGCCTGCAGCGCGATGGCGGTGCCGGTGGCCACGTCTTCCATGGTCAGATTGAAGGCCTCGCCGGTAGGCGAGAAGCCAAAGGGCGAGAGCAGCACCACCGCGCCGGTGTCCATGGCGCGCTGGATCGCCGCCGCATCCACCTTGCGCACCACGCCGCTGTGCTGGAAGTCCACGCCGTCCACGATGCCCACGGGGCGCGCGGTGAGGAAGTTGCCGGACACCACCCGCACGGTGGCATTGGCCATCGGCGTGTTGGGCAGGCCTTGCGAAAACGCCGCCTCGATCTCGAAGCGCAGCTGGCCGGCGGCTTCCTGGGCACAGTCCAGCGCCACCGCATCGGTGATGCGCAGGCCATGGCTGTATTGCGAGGCATGGCCCTTGGCAGCCAGCTGTTCGTTCACCTGGGGGCGGAAGCCATGCACCAGCACGATCTTGATGCCCATGGCGTGCAGGATGGAGAGGTCCTGCACAAAGGCGTTGAGCTTGCCGGCGGCGATCAGCTCCCCGGCCATGCCGATCACAAAGGTCTCACCTCGGTAGGCGTGGATATAGGGCGCGACGGAGCGAAACCAGGGGACGAAGGTGTGGGGGAAGACCAGGCTCATGGTACGAATTGTGCCGCAGCGGCGCCTGCGCAAAGACACTTGCGCGCGCGCCCGCCCGGATGGAGCATGGGCCCCTCACTACCGAGGAGCCCGAGATGGATGCATTCAAGACCCATGGCGCGTTCAGCTGGTCCGAGCTGATGACGCCCAACCCCGCGGCCGCTTCCGAGTTCTATGGCAGCCTGTTCGGCTGGACCATCGAGTCCATGGACATGCCCACCGGCAAGTACCACGTGGCCAAGATCGGCGATACCGCCATTGCCGGCATGATGAGCTGCCCCGACCCGAGCAGCCAGCTGCCGCCGGCCTGGGGTTGCTATGTGACGGTGGACGATGTCGACGCCACCATCGCCAAGTGCACGGCCCTGGGCGGCGCGGTGCTGATGCCAGCGATGAACGTCCCCACGGTGGGCCGCATGGCCTGCATCCGCGACCCGCAAGGGGCCGCCATCAACATCATCACCTACGAGCCCAGGCCCGCCTAAGCGGCCGGCCGCGTGGGGCGCGGATAATCCGCGCCTCGTGAACGAAAAGCTCCCCCCCCATCCTGGCGGCCAGGCCGCCACCGCGAAGCGTCCGCCGCGCCCCGCTCGGCCTGTCCAGCCGGCGCCGATCGCCAATCCGCTGCCGCCCATCAGCTTCCCCGAATCGCTGCCGGTCTCGGCCCGGCGCGAGGAAATTGCGCGCCTCTTCAACGAGCACCAGGTCATCATCGTCTGCGGCGAGACCGGCTCGGGCAAGACCACCCAGCTGCCCAAGATCGCCCTGGCGCTGGGCCGTGGCCGCGCCAACACCGGCAAGCTAATCGGCCACACCCAGCCGCGCCGCATTGCCGCCTCCAGCGTCGCCAAGCGCATTGCCGAGGAACTGAACACGCCGCTGGGCGAGATCGTTGGCTACAAGGTGCGCTTCCAGGACCGGCTGCAGCCTGGTGCCTCGGTCAAGCTGATGACCGACGGCATTCTGCTGGCCGAGACCCAGACCGACCCGCTGCTGAAAGCCTACGACACCCTGATCATCGACGAGGCGCATGAGCGCAGCCTCAACATCGATTTCCTGCTCGGCTATCTGCGCGAGGTGCTGCCGCGCCGGCCGGATCTGAAGGTGGTGGTGACCTCGGCGACCATCGATGCCGAGCGCTTTGCCAAGCATTTCGAATCTGCCAAGGGCCCCGCGCCGGTGGTGATGGTCTCGGGCCGCACCTTCCCGGTGGAGCAACGCTACCGGCCCTTCGAGGAATCGCGCGAGTACGACCTCAACAACGCCATCACCGACGCGGTGGACGAGCTCTGGCGCGAGGGCGGCGGCGATGTGCTGGTGTTCCTGCCCGGCGAGCGCGAGATCCGCGAGGCCGCCGAGGCGCTGCGCAAGCACCATCCGCCCGGCGTGGAAATCCTGCCGCTGTTCGCGCGCCTGTCGCAGCAGGAGCAGGACCGCGTGTTCGAGCCGCATGGCCAGCGCCGCATCGTGCTGGCCACCAATGTGGCCGAGACCTCGTTGACGGTGCCCGGCATCCGCTATGTGATCGACCCCGGTCAGGCGCGGGTGAAGCGCTACAGCTACCGCAACAAGGTCGAGCAGCTGCAGATCGAGCCGATCAGCCAGGCGGCGGCGAACCAGCGCGCAGGCCGTTGCGGACGGGTCTCGAACGGCATCTGCATCCGCCTCTACGACGAGAAGAGCTTCAACGAGCGGCCGCGCTTCACCGACCCCGAGATCCTGCGCAGCTCGCTGGCCGGCGTGATCCTGCGTATGAAGGCCCTGCACCTGGGGCAGGTGGACGACTTTCCCTTCATCGAGCCGCCGCCGCGCAAGGCGATTGCCGACGGCTACCAGCTGCTGGCCGAGCTGGGCGCGGTGGACGAGGGCAACGAGCTCACGACGATCGGCAGCGAGCTCTCCAAGCTGCCGCTGGACCCGCGCGTGGGCCGCATGATTCTGGAGGCCAAGAGCCGCGAGGCACTGGCCGAGGTGCTCATCATCGCCAGCGCGCTGTCGGGCCAGGATGTGCGCGACCGGCCGATGGAGCAACAGCAGCAGGCCGACGAGAAGCACAAGAAATTCGACGACGAGCGCTCGGAGTTCATGGGCTATCTGAAGCTGTGGAAATGGCTGGAAGAAAGCCGCGGCGGGCAGGGCGAGCACAAACTTTCCAACCGCCGCCACGAGCAGCTGCTGCGCGACAACTTCGTCTCGCCACGCCGCGTGCGCGAATGGCGCGACATCTACTCGCAGCTGCACACCGTGGTGGCCGAGCATGGCTGGCGCCTCAACGGCAGCCCGGCCACCTACGAGCAGGTGCATCTCTCGATGCTGGCCGGCCTCCTGGGCAATATCGGCTGCAAGAGCGACGAGGACGACTGGTACCTGGGCGCGCGCGGCATCAAGTTCTGGCGCCACCCCGGCGCGCACCTGAGCAAGAAGCCGGGGCGCTGGATCATCGCCGCCGAGCTGGTGGACACCACGCGCCTGTTCGGCCGCGGCATCGCGAACATCGATGTGCAATGGATCGCGCCGCTGGCAGGCCACCTGCTCAAGACCCAGCTGCTGGAGCCGCATTGGGAGAAGAAGGCCGCCGAGGTGATCGCGCTGGAGCGCGCCACGCTCTACGGCATCGTCATCTACAACAACCGGCGCGTGAACTTCGGCCGCGTCGACCTGCCGGCGGCGCGCGAGATCTTCATCCGCGAGGCGCTGGTGAATGGCGAGTTGCCTGACGACATGATGCGCCGCCTGCCCTTCCTGGCGCACAACCAGAAGCAGATCGCCAAGGTCGAGGAGCTGGAGCACAAGTCGCGCCGCCAGGACGTGCTGGTGGACGACGAGCTGATCTACAACTATTACGACCAGCAGCTGCCGCGCGAGGTCTGCTCGGGCGCCACGCTGGAGAAGTGGGTCCGCGAAGCCAGCCGCGCCAATCCGCGCCTGCTGCACCTCAGCCGCGACGAGCTGATGCGCCATGAGGCGGCCGGCATCACCAGCAATGCCTTCCCCAAGACGATCCGCCTGGGTGGGGTGGATTGCACGGCCAGCTATCTGCACGAGCCGGGCGACCAGCGCGACGGCCTGACCGTCAGCGTGCCCATCTATGCGCTCAACCAGGTCAGCGAGGAGCGCTGCGAATGGCTGGTGCCGGGCATGCTGGAGGCCAAGATCATGGCCCTGCTGAAGAGCCTGCACCAGAAGCCGCGCGCGCGCCTGGTGCCGCTGCCCGACTTCGTGGCCGAGTTCATCGAGCTCAACCCCTTTGCCCAGGGCAGCCTGGTCGAGGTGCTGCTGAAGGCGGTGAAGGAGCGCAGCCAGATCGCCGTGCAGCGCAATGACTTCAAGCTTGAGCAGCTGCAGCCGCATCTGTTCATGAACTACCGCGTGGTGGACGAGCATGGCCGCCAGCTGGGCATGGGCCGCAATCTCGCGGCGCTCAAGGCCGAGCTCGGTGCGCAGGCGCGTTCGGCCTTCCAGGCCCTGGCCCAGCTCAAGCTGGCCACGCCACCGGCGGCGCCCGCACCGGCGCCGCTCGCCCAGGGCGGCGTGCGTGCCGAAGTGCTTCAGAAGCCCAAGGTGCGCGAAGCCACCCAGGCCTACACCGCCTGGACCTTTGGCGAGCTGCCCGAGCTGATGGAAATCCAGCGCGGCGCGCAGACCCTGATCGGCTTCCCGGCCCTGATCGACCGCGGCACGCAGGTGGAGATCGAGGTCTTCGACGAGCCCGAGGTGGCCGCCGCCAAGCACCGCCTGGGTCTGCGCCGGCTGGTGGCCCTGCAGCTCAAGGAGCCGCTCAAATACCTTGAGAAGAACATCCCCGATCTGCAGAAGATGTCGGTGTTCTATATGGGCCTGGGCACGGCCGAGGAGCTGCGCGACCAGATCATCGGCGTGGCGGTGGACCGTGCCTTCCTGGCCGAGCCGCTGCCGGCGGACGAGTTCGCCTTCAAGCAGCGGCTGGAAGAGGGGCGCACGCGCCTGAACCTGATCGCGCAGGAGGTGGCGCGCCTGACCGGGGTGATCCTGATCGAGTACCAGGCCGCCGCGCGCAAGCTCAAGGATGCGCGCGCGCCCAAGGAGGTGGCCGACGATATCGCCGCGCAGCTGCAGCGCCTGATGCCCAAGCAGTTCGTGGTGCTGACCCCCTGGGCCCAGGCCCAGCATTTGCCGCGCTACCTCAAGGGCATCACCGCGCGCCTGGACAAGCTGCGTGCCGACCCGGCCCGCGATGCCCAGCGCCTGGCCGAACTGCGCCCGCTGGAGCAGCGCTATCTGCGCCGCGTGGCCGAGCTCAAGGGCACGCAGGATGCGCGCCTGGTGGACTTCCGCTGGCAGCTGGAGGAGTTGCGCATCAGCCTGTTTGCACAGGAACTGCGCACCCCCCAACCGGTCAGCGTGAAGCGCCTGGACAAGGTCTGGGCGCAGCTCAGCAACTGAGGCCGGTCGCGAAAAGAACGACAAAACCCGCCAGTTCCCGCTACCGCAGGCGGGCTGTTTTGGGTCAAATGCTTACAAATGAAACTGGCCGTGGAGGGCCAGCCCCGCCGTGTCCGACGCCCAGCCCGCACCAACCGCTACCACCCCAGCCGCCCCCTCGGCCGCGCCGATGCGCCGCTTCGGGCGCTTCGAGCTGCGCGCCCTGCTCAACAAGAGCACGCGCAGCATGCTGTGGCTGGTGTTCGACTCGCGCCACGACCAGGAGATGCTGCTGGCGATGCCGCGCCAGGCGCCCAATAGCGAGGCGGCGATGGCCCATTGGCTCAAGACCGCCCATGCCGGCGCGCGCGTGCAGCACCCGAACCTGGCCCATGTGATCGAGGTCGGGCGGGTCGAGCAATGGCCCTTCGTGGCCTACGACCGCGCGCTGGGCGAAACCCTGGACGAGCGCCTGGCGCGCCAGCCAGCGCCCACGCCGCTGGAGGCTGCCGACTGGGTCTGCCAGCTGCTCGAGGGCCTGGCCTTCGCGCACGAGGCCGGCCATGCGCATCGCGATCTGCAAAGCAGCTACCTGTTGATCGACGCCGCCAACAAGGTGCGCCTGGCTGGCCTGGAATTGGCGCAGGAGGTGTTCCCCGCCGGCGTCGACTTCAACACCGTCACGCGCCGCGCGGTGCGCGAGTCGGCCGAGGAGGATGTGCTGTGCGTCGGCCTGCTCCTGCACCGCCTGCTGAGTGGCCGCGCGGTGCTGGAGCAGCAGGACCTGCAGGCCGCGGTGCAGCAGATGCAGCCGCTGGGCAAAGAGCTGGTGCGCCTGGGCTGGGAGACGCCGCATCCGATCCCCGAGCCGCTGCGCGCCATCGCCAACCGTGCCACCGACCGCCAGGCGCGCCAGCGCTACCACCTGGCGCGCAGCTTCCTGCGCGCGCTGGACGGCTGGCGCACCGCCGCCGCCTACGACCAGGGCGGGCCGATCGCGCTGCTGATGGACAAGCTGCAGCGCATCGGCCATCTGCCGGCCAGCTCGGGCAAGCTGCACCGCATCGGCCAGTCCTCCTCGCTGGAGGGCCAGCATGCCAGCGAGCTCTCCAGCATGGTGCTGCAGGACATGGGCCTGAGCCTGGAGCTGTTGCGCCGCGTCAACAACGCGCTCAAGCAGCAGGGCGTTACCAGCGGCGGCACGGTGCTGAACATGCAGCGCGCCATCGCCATGCTGGGGCTGAACGGTCTGCAGCAGGCGGCACGCTCGCTCAAGCCCTGGCCGGGGCCGCTCGGCGAGGTGCAGGCGGCGCTGCTGCGCAGCCTGATGACGCGGGTGCACCGGGCCGGCATGGTGGCCCAGGCGCTGCGCCCGGCCGGCTATGACGGCGAGGTGGTCTACCTCATCACGGTGCTGCAGAACCTCGGCCGCCTGCTGCTGCAGTACCACTTTGCCGACGATGCGCAGCAGATCCGCCAGCTCATGCAGCCGGGCGAGGCCACCGAAGATAACCCCAATCCGCAGGGCATGAGCGAGGTCGCCGCCGCCTACGCGGTGCTGGGCTGCGACCTGAATGCGCTGGCCCTGGCGGTGGCGCGCTACTGGGCGCTGGGCGAGGAGGTGATGCACATGATGCATCGCCAGGCGCCGGATGCGCCGGTGCGCAGCGCCGAGGGCGACGCCGAACTGCTGCGCCTGACCTGCAGCCTGGCCAACGAGCTGATCGACGCGCAACTGCTGCCCGAGGCCAAGCGCCAGCCGGCCATCGAGCTGGCGACGCGGCGCTACGCGCGCGTGCTGGGTCTGGGGCTGCGCGATGTGCTGCAGGCCCTGCATCCCGAGCAGGCGCGGCAGGACGGCGATGCCCCGTTCCGGTCGGCCGGGGTGGCCATCGCCGAGGCCAGTTTCAGCGCACCGCTGCCCACCGAGCCCGGCGCGCTCGATGGCGATGCAGAATCGATGGTGCCGCGCGACGGTGCCGCCCCGCTAGCCAAGGCCTCGACGCTCAGAGCGAAACTGGGCGGCAAACCTCCCGAGGAGACTTCCTGAGTTCGTCGTTCAGCAGCCTGCGTCAGGCCAGAGTTCAAAGGTCCACCATGTCGTCTCTGCCCCCCGTCTCGCAGCCGCCCGCGGCCATGGGGCGGTTCCGTCCGATCAAACAGCTAGGCGAAGGCGCGCAGGCCACCGTGTGGCTGGCCCATGACCCGCGGCTGGACCGCGAGGTGGCGCTGAAGGTGCTGCACAAGGGCGCCGAGCCCAGCAGCGTCGATGCCTGGCTGCACGAGGCGCGCGCGGTGGCGCGGCTCACCCATCCGAATATCGTGCCGGTGTTCGAGGCCGATATGCAGGACGGCCAGGCCTATATGGTGTTCGAGTATGTGAGCGGCGGCACGCTGGCCGACAAGCTGCGCGCGGGCCCCTATGGGCGTGCCCGCGATGCCGTGGAGCTGATGCTGGGCGTGCTCGACGGCCTGGGTGCCGCGCACGCCGCCGGCGTGGTGCACCGTGACCTGAAGCCCTCCAACATCATGATCGACGCCAAGGGGCGCGCCCGCGTGATGGACTTCGGCATCGCCGCCTGGATTTCGGACGCCGGGCGGCCGCAGCGCGTGGTGGGTACACCCGGCTATATCTCGCCCGAGGCGGCCAAGGGCCTGGCGCCCAGCCCGCAGATGGACGTGTTTGCGGCCGCCGTGATGCTGGCCGAGATGCTCTCTGGCCAGCGCCTCAATTACCACCCCGACCCCTGGGCGGCGGTGCGCCGCGTCATCGAGCAGGATCTGCTGCTGCCCCATGGCCTCGGCACCGATGTGGACGACAAGCTGCGCGCCACCATCCAGCGCGGCCTGGCGCGCGACCCCGCGCAGCGCTGGCACACCGCGCGCGAGTTCCACGACGCGCTGGCCGAATGGCTGCACCCGACGGTGCAGGCCGAGCCGGTGGATGCCACCGAGAACGCGACGCTGGAATTCCTGCTGCGCCGCATGCGGCACAAGACCGACTTCCCGGCCATGTCGGACGCGATGGGCCGTATCCAACGGCTCACGCAATCGGAGAACGAGAGCCTGGCCAGCATTTCGAACGAAATCCTCAAGGACGTGGCGCTCACCCACAAGCTGCTGCGTCTGGTGAACACGGCCCAGTTCAGCCATGCCGGGGGCGGCGGCATCACCACCGTGTCGCGCGCCGCGGCCCTGATCGGCTTTGCGGGCATACGCAATCTGGCCATGTCGCTGATCCTGCTCGAACGCATGGAGAACAAGGCCCATGCGCAGCAGCTGCGGGTGGAGTTTCTGCGCTCGCTGATGGCGGGCTCGCTGGCGCGCGAACTCTGCAGCGCCACGCGCGAGAACGAGGAGGCCTTCCTCTCCGCCATGCTGCAGAACCTGGGTCGCTTGCTGACCGAGTTCTACTTTCCCGAGGAAGCGGAGCAGGTGCGCCGCATCACCCGGCCGGAGCGCCGCGAGGGCGCCGCGGCCCCGCTCAGCGAGGCCGCCGCATCGGCCCAAGTGCTGGGCCTGAGCTACGAGCAGATGGGCCTGGGAGTGGCGCGGCAATGGGGCCTGCCCGAGCAGTTGCAGCGCGCCATGCGCCGCCCCGACGGCGAGGCGCCGAACCGGGCGGTGGATGCGCCGGCCGAGCGCCAGCGCTGGCTGGCGCGTGCCGCCAACGACGTGGCCGACGTGATCCTGCATTCCGACCCGAGCGAGGCCCATGCCAAGGTCAAGGCGATGGCGCAGCGCTACTCGCGCGCGCTGGGCATTTCCGCGCAGGACTTCGATACCGCCGCCGACCTGGCGCGCCGCAACCTCTCGCAGATGGCCGAGGCGATGGAGATCCGCCTGCCCAAGAGCTCGCCCGGCCAGCGCCTGCTGGCACCGCTGACGCCCGCGCCGGGCGACAGCCTGTCGCCGCACGAGCTGCACGCCACCACGGTGATGTACGAGCCCACCATGGTGCTGGACGAGCGCCAGGTTTCGCTGGAGCAGGCGTCCGAGACCCTCGCCGCGGGCATCCAGGACATCACCAACGCGATGGTGGAGAACTTCAAGCTCAACGAAGTGTTGCGCATGATCCTGGAGACGATTTACCGCGGCCTGGGTTTCCGGCGTGTGGTGTTCTGTCTGCGCGACCCCAAGACCGAAACGCTCACCGGGCGCTTTGGCCTGGGCGAGGGCGTCGAACTGGTGGCGCCGCTGTTCCGTGTGCCGCTGCGGCATGCGCCCGGTGCGCATGTCGATCTGTTTGCCGCGGTCTGCCAGAAGGGGGTCGACACCTTGATTGCCGACGCCACCGTGGCCAAGATTGCCGAGCGCCTGCCGGCCTGGTTCATGGGGGCGCCCAAGGCCCCCAGCTTCCTGATCCTGCCGATGGCCATGAAGGGCGCGCCCTTCGCGATGATCTATGCCGACAAGGCCACGCCGGGTGGCATCGATCTGGGGGAGAAGGAGTTGTCGCTGTTGCGCACGCTGCGCAACCAGGCGGTGATGGCGTTCAAGCAGGCGAGCTGAGAACGCCGATCAGAAAAAAGAGGGGGGGGTTGACGAGCCTTACCCCCGGCACTGGTCACAACGACTAGGGCTGCTTGGTTCCCCACCTGACCCGGTTGGCCGCGCTTCCATGCGAGGAGGCCCGTCAGCGCGGATTGTAAGCGAGGATTGCGCGGCCCTCAGCGAAGCTGCAGGTCGTCGTCGCTGAAGCGGATGTTGAGCGGCTCGATCAGCAGCTGCTTGGGGCCCGCCTCCAGCGCGCCCGCCACCCAGGCTTCGATGCCGCAGGCCTTGGCCACGGCCACGGTGCGCTCGGCGTCCTCGGGGCGAACGAAGATGGCAAAACCTGCCCCCATGTTCAGCGTCGAATAGGCCTCGCGGTCGTCCTGCTTGGCGTGCTCTTGCATGAACTTCAGCACCGGCGTCACCGGCGGCACGGTGTGGATGCGGTAGGTGAACTGGGCCGGATGGCGCAGCAGCTTGCGCCAGCCATGGCCGGTGATGTTGGCGCAGTAATGCGGCTGGATGCCGGCCTTGAAGAGCGCCTCGGTGACGGGCGAGTACAGCACCGTGGGCGCCAGCAGCGCCACGCCGTAGCTGAGGCCGGGCTCCACCTCGGTGAGGTAGCCCTCGGGCAGGCGCTCCACCAGCTTGCGCGCGAGCGACAGGCCGTTGGCATGGATGCCGCTGGAGGCCAGCAGCACGATGGCGTCGCCGGCGGCCAGCGCATCGCCCACCGAGAGGCGGCTCTTGGGATTGATGATGCCGGTGCAGGAGGCCGCCAGGTCGATGCGGCCCTCCTCGACGATGCCGGCCAGCGCCGGGGTCTCGCCGCCGCCCCAGGAAACCTGGCAGATGTCGCAGGCCTTCTTCCAGCCGGCCACCAGGGTCTGGGCGCGCTCGGCATTGCCGAACCAGTCGGAGCCGCCGGCGGCCCAGTAGGCCTGCACCACCAGCGGCGTGGCGCCCACCGTGATGAGGTCGTTCACCGCCATCGCGATGGTGTCCTGGGCGATGCCGTCGTAATAGTTCTTGCCGGTGAGCTTGTTCATCTCGTCGGCCACCAAGGTCTTGGAACCCAGGCATTCGACGATGGAGGCGAGGTAGAAGGGCCCCACGTCCAGCACATAGGCGGATTCGCCGCGCGAGGCCTTGACCTCGCTGAAACCATGCGCGCCCATATGGACGGCGGTGGCGGCGGCAGCGCGCTGGGCGCTCACCTTGAGGGGGTCGATCAGGTCGTAATTGACCCCGGCTTGCTCGTAGCTCAGGGTGTCCGGGGAGGAGGGGGCATGCGTGCTCATGGGGTGGCATTATCGTTCACCCTGCCTTGGCCGACGCCGCTGGGGCGACGGGGCAAGCGCCCATAGAATGCCGGCCATGAGTTACCAGGTCCTCGCGCGCAAATATCGCCCCCACAGCTTCGAAGAGCTGGTGGGCCAGGAGCATGTGGTGCAGGCCCTGGCCAATGCACTCACCCAGCAGCGCCTGCACCATGCCTATCTGTTCACCGGCACGCGTGGCGTGGGCAAGACCACGGTCTCGCGCATCCTCGCCAAGAGCCTGAACTGCACCGGCCCGGACGGCAATGGCACGATCACCGCCACGCCCTGCGGCGTCTGCGACGCCTGCCGCGACATCGATGCCGGCCGCTTCGTTGACTATGTGGAGCTCGACGCGGCCTCCAACCGCGGCGTCGAGGAGATCTCGCAGCTGCTGGACCAATCGGTCTACAAGCCGGTGGTGGGGCGCTTCAAGGTCTACATGATCGACGAAGTGCACATGCTCTCCAACACCGCCTTCAACGCCATGCTGAAGACGCTGGAGGAGCCGCCCGACTACCTCAAGTTCGTGCTCGCCACCACCGACCCGCAGAAGGTGCCGGTGACGGTGCTGTCGCGCTGCCTGCAGTTCAATCTGCGCCCGATGGCGCCGCAGAACGTGCTCTCGCACCTGACCCAGGTGCTGCAGGCCGAGCAGGTGCCGGCCGAGCCCGGCGCGCTGCGCCTGCTCGCGCGCGCCGCGCGCGGCTCGATGCGCGACGCGCTCTCGCTCACCGACCAGGCGATCGCCTTCGGCGCCGGCCAGTTGCAGGAGGCCGGGGTGCGCCAGATGCTGGGCACGGTGGATCGCGGCCATGTGATCGCCATCCTCGATGCCCTCATCGCCAGCGACGGCCCGGCCGTGGTGGCCCAGGCCGATGGCCTGCGCAACCTGGGCCTGTCGGCCGCGGGGACGCTGGAAGACCTGGCCAGTACCCTGCAGCAGATGGCGGTGGCCCAGGCCGCGCCGGGCGCGCTGGACGAGCAGGACCCCGAGACCGCCGAGGCGCAGCGCCTGGCGGCCCTGCTGCCCGCCGACGAGGTGCAGGTGATGTACAGCATGGCCCTGCACGGTCGCGCCGAACTCTCGCTGGCGCCGGACGACTACGCCGGCCTGGTGATGGTGCTGCTGCGCATGCTCAGCTTTCGCCCCGGCGCGGCGGGCGGGGAACGCGGCGTAGCACCGGCGGCCAAGCCGCTGGCAAGACCTGCCCCCGTGGCGTCGGCCGCGCCTGCCGCCGCCGCGCCGCTGCTGCGCACCGCGGCGCCCAGCATGGCGGTGAAGCCGGTGACCACGGTGGCCACGGTGGCCACGGTGGCCAGCGAGCCGGTGCCCAAGCCCGCGCCGCCGGCTCCGGCCCCCGCGCCGGTGCAGGCGAGCCGCGAGCGCCCCAGCGCCGACAGCCCCATGAGCGCGCGCCTGCGCCCCAAGCCGGTGGAGCGTGCGCCCGAGCCCGAGCTCGGCGACGAGCCGCCGCCCTGGCTGGATGTGCCGCCCGCCGATGACGACGGTGTGGCACTGGCGGAGGCCTCGTTGGATGTCGGCGATATGCCTAGCGATAGCGTGGGCGCTGCCGCTGCGCCCGGCGGCGAGGGCGGCTATGCCTCCACCGCCGGTGCCGAGATTCCGCTCGTGCCGACCCCCCTGGGCGAGCGCTGGGCCGGCCTGATCCGGCAACTGGGCGTCACCGCCCTGGTGCGCGAACTGGGCATGCAGGCCGAATGCGTCGGCATCGACGGGCAGGCCCAGCCGCAGGTCTGGCGCTTGCGCGTGGAGCGCGAGTCGTTGCGCCAGCCGGCCTTGAAGGACAAGCTGGAGGCCGCGCTTGCCGCGCATCTGCAGGCCGCCGCCGTGATCGAGCTGGAGCCCGGCCTGGCCCAGGACTCGCCCGCGCTGCGCGACGCCACCGAGGTGCGCGCGCGCCAGCGCCGCGCCGAGCAAATCATTCTCGAGGACCCCTTCGTCCAGCAACTGCTGACGCAGTTCCGGACGGCACGCATCGTGCCCGGGTCCATCAAACCACACTGAACCATACGGAGAACACACCATGATGAAGGGTCAACTGGCCGGTCTGATGAAGCAGGCCCAGGCGATGCAGGACAACCTGAAGAAGGCGCAGGACGAGCTCGGCACCATCGAGGTCGAGGGCCAGTCGGGCGCCGGCCTGGTGAAGGTCACGATGACCTGCAAGCACGACGTCAAGCGCGTCAGCATCGACCCCAGCCTGCTGGCGGACGACAAGGACATGCTGGAGGACCTGGTGGCCGCCGCCTTCAACGACGGCCTGCGCCGTGCCGAGGCGGTGAGCCAGGAAAAGATGGGCAAGCTGACGGCCGGCATGCCGCTGCCTCCCGGCATGAAGTTCCCGTTCTGAGCGGCCGTTGAGCGCGCTTGAGCAACTGATCGAGGCGCTGCGGCGCCTGCCCGGCGTGGGCCAGAAGTCGGCGCAGCGCATGGCCTACCACCTGCTGCAGCATGACCGCGAGGGTGCGCAGCGCCTGTCCGCCGCGCTCGCCGCGGCGGCCCAGCAGGTACAGCATTGCCAGCGCTGCCATACCTTCAGCGAGGCGGCGCTGTGCCCGGTCTGCCTGGATGCCACGCGCGACGCCAAGCTGCTGTGTGTGGTGGAAACGCCGGCCGATCAGGCGGCGCTGGAGCGCACCGGCTCCTACCGCGGCTATTACTTCGTGCTGCAGGGGCGCGTCAGCCCATTGGACGGCATCAGCACCAAGGACATCGGCGTGGCCGAGCTGCTGGAGCGGGCGTCCGACGGCCTGGTGGAGGAGGTCATCCTCGCCACCAGCTTCACCGCCGAGGGCGAGGCCACCGCCCATGTGGTGGGCGAGGTGCTGCGCGCGCGCGGCCTGCGTTCCACCCGGCTGGCGCGCGGCGTGCCGGTGGGCAGCGAACTCGAGTATGTGGACCTGGGCACCATCGCCCATGCCCTGGTGGATCGACGTTGAACCCGCGGGGCCTCCTGTCTCATGACCTTTGCCAACTACTGCATCATCATCGCGGCCCTGCTGCCCATCGTCTGCGCCGGCATCGCCAAGTCGCCCGGCATCGGCAAGCGGCGCAGCGCCGGCGGCTATGACAACCACCAGCCGCGTGCCTGGCTGGCCCAGCTCACCGGCCGGCAGGCGCGCGCCAATGCGGCGCAGTCCAACAGCTTCGAGGCCCTGCCGCTGTTCATTGCCGGCGTGCTGGCGGCGCAGCAGATGCATGCGCCGCAGGAGCGCGTGGACCTGCTGGCGCTGGGCTTCATCGCTGCCCGCGTCGTCTACATCGCGCTCTATGTGAGCGACAAGGCCTCGGCGCGCTCCATCACCTGGTTCGTCGGCATGGGCTTCAGCATCGCGCTGTTCTTCAGCGGCGCTGCGTGAGCTGACGCGACAGCACCGGCGCGCTGTTGTTCATGGCGGTGACGGTGCGGCCACCCACGCGGGCCGCCGGCTTGCTGGCGGGCCTGGGTGCGGGCTTGCCGGCCTGCGCCACGCGCGTGGGGGCCGGCTCGGCCTGGGCGGTGTAGATCACCAGCGGCTGGCCGGGCTTGAAGCTCGCCTTCACGCCCACCTTGTTCCACTGCGCCACCTGGCCGGCGCTGACGCGCCAGCGCTTGGCCACCGAGGCCACCGTCTCGCCCTTGCCGGCCTTGAGCGCGACGCGCCGCAGCGGCGGCACATCGGGCGCCAGGCTCATGCTGGCGTTGTCGGCCAGGTGCTCGGAGACATCCTGGTCGCGGTGCGCGGTGCGCGGCACCAGCAGGGTCGAGCCCTGCTTGACCAGCATGCGCGCCGGGATCTTGTTGAGCTCGCGCAGCTGCGCCTCGCTCATGCCCAGCTGCTTGGCCGCCTCGGCCGGCTTCATGGTCTTGGGCACCACCCAGGCGGTCCAGCTCGCCAGCGGGCCGCGGTTGACGGCCTGGTGCGCGGCCAGCTGGCCGATGAAGACGGCGGCGTTGTCGTAGGGCAGCAAGACCTGGCCCCCGGCCTCGCCGCCGGCCTTGGCCAGGATCACCGGCTGGTTCATCTGCGGGTTGAACTGGCGGAAATGCTCCTCGCTCATGCCGGCCAGACTGGCGGCCAGGGCCACGTCCATGTCGCGCTCGATCTTCACCGAGAGGAAGTAGGGGTGGTTGGCCACCGGCGGCAGGCTCAGGGCATAGGCGTCCGGGCGCAGCACGATGTTCTTTACCGCCTGCAGCTTGGGCAGGTAGTAGCGCGTCTCGTCCGGCATCTTGATGCTGTCGTAGTCGGTCGGCAGGCCGGCCTTCTGGTTGCGCGCGATCGCCTTGCTCACATTGCCCTGGCCCCAGTTGTAGGCGGCCAGCGCCAGCTGCCAGTCGCCATCGAACATCTTGCCGAGGCGGCCGAGATAGTCGAGCGCGGCGCGCGTGGAGGCCAGCACGTCGCGCCGGTCGTCGCGGAAGACGTTCTGCTTGAGCGCGAAATCGCGGCCGGTGGCGGGCATGAACTGCCACATGCCGGAGGCCTTGACGCGCGAGGTGGCGTCGGTGACGAAGGCGCTTTCGACGAAGGGCAGCAGGGCCAGCTCGGTGGGCATACCGCGCTTTTCAACTTCCTCGACGATGTGGAACAGATAGCGGCTGCCGCGCTCGGTCATGCGCTGCACATAGTCCGGGCGGGCGCTGTACCAGGCCTCGGCGCGGCGCACGCCCTCGTTGTCGAGCTCGGGCATGGCAAAGCCGCGGCGGATGCGCGCCCACAGGTCGGCCTGGGCGGCGGCGTCGTTGAGGTCGATCTTGGCGCCGGGGTTGAGGCTGTCTTCCAGCAGGGCCATCGATTCGCTCTCGGCCTGGCGGAAGCCCTGCTGCGCGGTGTCGGCGGTCTTGGGCGGCGGGGCCGCAGCCTCGCGTTCGAGCGGCGCGGCGGCGGGCGGCGGGCCCGCATCGGGGGCGGTGGTGGCGCAGGCGCCCAGCAGCAGGGCGGCCGCCAGGCTCGCGAGGGTCAGGACTTGCCTGGGAGGGCTCAAATGCATGCTCATCGATAGTCGTTCTTCCATTGCCGCAAACTGGCGAAAACCGCGAGCGGCGAACCGTCGGCGGCGATGGGGACCTGCTGGTGTTCGCTGCGCCACTGCATCGCCGACGCGATCACGTCGGTGGCCGTGCAACGCAGGAACGGGTTGATCTCAAGTTCGCGTGCCAGGCTGGAGGGCAGGGTGGGCAGGCCGGCCGCACGCTGCGCCTCGCACCAGGCCTGGTACTGCTGCAGGGCCTGGTTGGCGGGCTCTATGGTCCGCGCAAAGCGCAGATTAGACAAGGTGTATTCATGCGCGCAGCAAACCCGCGTGTCGCCCGGCAGCGCCGCCAGCTGCTGCAGCGAGGCCAGCATCTGCGCCGGGCTGCCCTCGAACAGCCGGCCGCAGCCGCCGGAGAACAGGGTGTCGCCGCAGAACAGCAGCGGCGCCGAGCCGTCGCTGGGCGCGTCCAGCACGAAGGCGATATGGCCGGCGGTGTGGCCGGGCACATCCAGCACGCGCAGGCGCTGGCCCAGCAGCGTCAGGCTAGCGCCACCGCTGAGCGGTTCATAGGGGCCCGGGATGGCCTCGCCGGCCGGGCCCCAGACCTGGCCCTGCAGCACCGGGCGCAGCTCGGCCAGGCCGCCCACATGATCGGCGTGGTGATGGGTCACTAGAATGCCCGCGAGGCGCAGCGACAAGGAGCGCAAGGTCTGCAGCACCGGCGCGGCATCGCCTGGATCAACCACCAGGGCTTGAACGCCGTCATGCAGCATCCAGATGTAGTTGTCGTTGAAGGCGCTGATGGCGACCAGATGCAGGGCGACCAGATTCATGCAGTGAGCAAGAGTTAGTGCGGCGAGGGCGATGACACGCGAATCCCAAATTGTAGAGCTCGCCGCCTGGCTGCAGACGCCGCCCGGGCGCTATCTGCTGGCCTGGGAGCAGGCGCGGCTGGACGAGGCGGTGGCCGATCTGTTCGGCTTTCACGCCCTGCAGCTGGGCCTGCCCGAGCTGCAGGGCCTGCGCAGCAACCGCATGCCGCACCGCTGGCTGGCGCTCGATTCGCTCGAGCAGCCCCTGCTCGACTGGCCCCTGGACGAGCGCCCGGCGGCGGTGTCGCTGCACTGCGAGTTCGATGCCTTGCCCTTCGAGTCCAACAGCCTGGACCTGGTGGTGCTGCCGCATGCGCTGGAGCTGGCGCTGGACCCGCACCTGACGCTGCGCGAGGTCGAGCGCGTGCTGCGGCCGGAGGGGCGGCTGGTGATCCTGGGCCTGAATCCGGCCAGCCTGTGGGGCTTGAGGCAGAATCTGGGGCGCTTGCGCAGCCGTTTCCGCCTGCGCGGCGAGCCACCCCTGTTCCTGCCGCGCGCCGGTGATTTCATCGGCTACTGGCGCTTGCGCGATTGGCTGCGCCTGCTGAGCTTCGAGGTCGAGCAGGCGCAGTTCGGCTGCTACCGGCCGCCGCTGCGCAGCGCCGCCTGGCTGGCGCGCTGGCAATGGCTGGAACGCCTGGGGCCGCGCTGGTGGACCGTGCTGGGCGCGGTCTACTTCGTGGTGGCGGTCAAGCGCGTGCATGGCATGCGCCTGGTCGGCCTGGCGCGGCAGCAGCGCCGGCAGGCGCGCGGCGCCTCGGCGGTGGCCCTGAATTCGCACCCGCATCAGTTTTCTTCTTCTTCCTCTTCGATACGAGATCCATGACAGAACCCAAAGCGGCCGCGGCCCAGATTGCCAAGCCCAGCGTCGTCATCTACACCGATGGTGCTTGCAAGGGCAACCCCGGCCCGGGCGGCTGGGGTGCCTGGTTGAGCGCCGGCGGCCACGAGAAGGAAATGTGCGGCGGCGAGGCCAACACCACCAACAACCGCATGGAACTCACCGCCGTGATCGAGGCGCTGGCCTCGCTCAAGCGCAGCTGCCAGATCGTCATCTACACCGACAGCGAATACGTGCGCAAGGGCATGACCGAATGGATTGCCGGCTGGCAGCGCCGCGGCTGGAAGACCGCCGACGGCAAGCCGGTGAAGAACGTCGAGCTCTGGCAGCGCCTGGACGCGCTGCGCAAGCTGCACCAGGTGGAGTGGCGCTGGGTCAAGGGCCATGCCGGCGATCCGGGCAACGAGCGCGCCGACGCGCTCGCCAACAAGGGCGCGGCCTCGGTCGGCCGCTGAGCCGCGCGCGTGCGCAGGGCGCCCGGTGCGCCCAACTGGCACCCAGAAAACCGGCTCCGGTCGCAGCGGTGCCCGGGCCGGGCGCTGAAATCCGCCATTCGCCGCTACAGTGCGCGCTCGGAGACCCGCGCGCATGAGCTTGATCAAGAAGACCCACACCGTTGTAGCCCTGCTTGCCCTGGCGGGCCTGAGTGGCCTGGCCTATTGGTGGCAACACCGCCCCGAGGGCAGCGCGGCTGCCGCCATTGCGCCCAAGGCCGCGGGCGCCAGCGGCCCCACCCTGGTGGAGGGCCGCGCCGTCGAACTGCTGACGCTCACCGACGACGCCCAGGCGGTGGGCAGCCTGCGCGCGCGCCAGTCGGTGGTGCTCAAGCCCGAGGTCAGCGGCCGCGTCGTCAAGCTCGGCTTTACGGATGGCCAGCGCGTGCGCCGGGGTCAGGTCTTGATACAGCTGGACGATGCCTTGCAGGCCGCGCAGTTGCAGCAGGCCGAGGCGCAGGCCGGGATCGCCCGCACCCAGCTGCAGCGCAATCGCGAGCTGCTGGCGCAGAACTTCGTCTCCGCCAGCGTGGTGGACCAGGCCGTGGCGGCACTGCAGGTGGCCGAGGCCCAGGTGGCGCTGAGCCGCGCCCAGCTCGGCCGCATGCAGGTGCTGGCGCCGTTTGACGGCGTGGCCGGCATCCGCAATGTCAACCTCGGCGAGTACGTCAAGGACGGCGCCGAGCTGGTGAGCGTGGAGGATGCCTCCTCGATGTGGGTGGACTTCCGCCTGCCCGAGCGCTATGTGCCCAGCTTGAGGCTCGGCCAGCCGGTGGAGCTCTCGCTGGATGCGCTGCCGGGCCGCAGCTTCACGGCCAAGGTCGAGGCGCTCGATACCCAGCTGGATGCCGGCGGCCGCGCCATGCTGGTGCGCGCGCGCCTGGACAAGCCCGGTAGCGAGCTGCGCTCGGGCCTGTTCGCTCGCGTGCGCGTGGTGTTCGCCACGCGTGCCCAGGCCCTGGTGGTGCCCGAGGAGGCGCTGGTGCCGCTGGGCGGCAAGCAATATCTGTTCAAGTTGGTGGATGGCGCGGGCGGCAAGCAGGCGCAGCGGATGGAGGCGCGCCTGGGCCTGCGCGTGCCGGGCAAGGTCGAGGTGCTGGACGGCTTCAAGGCCGGCGACTGGGTGGTCACCGCCGGCCAGTCGCGCCTGACGCGCGGCGAGCAGCAGGCGGTCAAGCTGGTCGATGTGGACAAGCAGGGCGGCGCCGCCGCCAATGCCGTGAATCCAGCCGCCGCCTCGGCAGCCAGCCGCTAAGGGACAGATCGCATGCGCTTGTCCGAAATCGCGATCCGCCGCCCCGTCTTCGCGACGGTGATGTCACTGCTGCTGGTGCTGGTGGGCTTTGTCTCCTTCAGCAAGCTCTCGCTGCGCGAATACCCGCGCATCGACGAGCCGGTGGTGACGGTCAGCACCCGCCTCACCGGCGCCTCCTCGGAGGTGATCGAGAGCCAGGTCACCAAGCCGCTGGAGGATTCGATCTCCGGCATCGAGGGCGTCGATATCGTGACCTCGATCTCGCGCTCCGAGTCGAGCCAGATCACGGTGCGCTTCAAGCTCGAGAAGAACCCCGACAACGCCGCCGCCGATGTGCGCGATCGCGTCGCGCGCGTGCGCTTTCGCCTGCCCACCGCGGTGGACGAGCCGGTGATCGCCAAGGTCGAGGCCGATGCCCAGCCGACGCTGCGCATGGTGTTCACCAGCGAGACGCTGGACCCGCTGCAGGTCACCGATGTGGTGAACCGCATTGTCAAGCCGCGCCTGCAAACCATCCCCGGCGTGGCCGACGTGGAGACCGGCGGCGATCGCCGCTATGCGATGCGCGTCTGGCTCGACGCCGACCGCCTGGCCGCCTACAAGCTCACCGTGCAGGACGTGGAGGACGCGCTGCGCCGCCAGAACCTGGAGGTGCCGGCCGGCCGCATCGAGAGCCAGCAGCGCGAGTTCAACGTCACCGCGCGCACCGATCTCAACAGCGCGGCCGAGTTTGCCGAGGTCGCGCTGCGCCAGGTGAACGGCAGCGTGATCCGCCTCAAGGACGTGGCGCGCATCGCCGAGGCCGCCGCCAGCGAGCGCTCGCGCGTGCGCCTGAACGGCCTGCCCGCGGTCTCGGTGGGCGTGATCAAGCAGGCCACCGCCAATCCGCTGGAGGTCTCGGCGGCCGTCAACGCGATGCTGCCGCGCCTGCAGCAGGACCTGCCGGCGGGCATCGTGGTGCGCCCGGCCAGCGACAACGCCATCTTCATCGACCGCTCGATCCAGTCCGTCTACCACACCATTGCCGAGGCGGTGGTGCTGGTGGCCCTGGTGGTGTTCGTGTTCCTGCGCACCCTGCGCGCCTCCATCATTCCGCTGGTGACGATCCCGGTCAGCCTGATCGGTTCCTTCGCCATCATGGCGGCGGCCGGCTTCACCGTGAACACCATGACGCTGCTGGCCCTGGTGCTGGCGATCGGCCTGGTGGTGGACGATGCCATCGTGGTGCTGGAGAACATCTTCCGCCATATCGAGGAGGGCCTGGCGCCCCTGCAGGCCGCCTTCCAGGGCGCGCGCGAGATCGGTTTCGCGGTGGTGGCGATGACGCTGACCCTGGTCGCGGTGTTCGCGCCGCTGGCCTTCACGCCCGGCCGCACCGGGCGCCTGTTCGTCGAGTTCGCGCTCACGCTGGCCGGCGCGGTGCTGGTGTCGGGCTTCGTGGCGCTCACGCTCACGCCCATGATGTGCTCCAAGCTGCTGCGCCACAACGCCCGGCCGACGCGTTTCGACGCCGGCATGGAGCGCGTGCTGGTGTGGATCAGCGAGCGCTACGCCGCCCTGCTGCGCCTGGCGCTGCGCCAGCGCTGGCTGGTGGTGATGCTGATGCTGGCCTCGGGTGCGGGCAGCTGGTGGCTGTTTGTCAACGCCAAGTCCGAGCTCTCGCCGATGGAGGACCGCGGCGTGGTGGTGATGCCCATCACCGCGCCGGATGGCGCCACCATGGAATTCACCGCGCGCTACCTCGATGCGGTCGAACGCATCGGCGCGCAGTACCCCGAGTTCGACAAGCGCTTCGTGTTCGCCGGCGGTGCCACCGTGTCGCAGGGCATCGCCATCCTGCGCACCGTGGACTGGGACGAGCGCAAGAAGAGCACGCAGCAGCTGGCGCGCAGCCTGATCCCGCAGGTCAGCCAGCTGCCGGGCGTGAACGCCTTCCCGATCACGCCGCCCAGCCTGGGGCAGGGCTTCAACTCGCGGCCCATCAACTTCGTCATCGTCACCGGCGACAGCTACCAGAACCTTGCCAAGGTGGCGGCCCAGTTCACCGCCGAGATGGGCAAGTACCCCGGCTTTGTGCAGATCGACAACGACCTGCGCCTCAACAAGCCCGAGATCTATCTGGAGGTGGACCGCGAGCGCGCCGCCGACCTGGGCGTGCAGGTGGACCAGGTGGCGCGCACCGTCGAGACCATGCTGGGCAGCCGCGCGGTGACGCGCTACAAGCGCGATGCCGAGCAGTACGACGTGCTGGTGCAGACCGAGTCGCAGCACCGCAGCACGCCGCAGCAGATCGAACGCCTGTTCGTGCGCGGCAAGGGCGATGCGCTGGTGCCGCTGTCGTCGCTGGTGAAGGTCAGCGAGGCGGTCAGCCCCAAGGAGCTGAACCACTTCAACCAGCGCCGCTCGGTCTCCATCACCGCGGGCCTGGCGCCCGGCTATGCGCTGGGCGAGGCGCTGGTGAAGATGGACGAGATCGCGCAGCAGCAGCTGCCGGTGGGCTATGCCACCGAGCTGAACGGCGTGTCGCGCGAGTACAAGTCCTCCTCGGGCGCGCTGGGCCTGGTGTTCGTGCTGGCCCTGCTGTTCATCTTCCTGGTGCTGTCGGCGCAGTTCGAGAGCTTTGTCGACCCCTTCGTGATCCTGCTCTCGGTGCCGCTGTCGATGGTGGGCGCGCTGCTGGCGCTGCAATGGTCGGGTGGCACGCTCAACGTCTATTCGCAGATCGGCCTGATCACGCTGGTGGGGCTGATCACCAAGCATGGCATCCTGATCGTCGAGTTCAGCAATCAGCTGCGCCAGCAGGGCCGCGCTACCATGGACGCGGTGGTGGAGGCCGCGGCGCTGCGCCTGCGCCCGATCCTGATGACCACCGGCGCGATGGTGCTGGGCGCGCTGCCGCTGGCGCTGGCCTCCGGCGCCGGCGCCGAGAGCCGGCAGCAGATCGGCTGGGTGATCGTCGGTGGCATGAGCCTGGGCACGCTGTTGACGATCTTCGTGGTGCCCACCATGTACACCTTGTTTGCACGCAAGGCGGTGCCGGGCGAGATCACCGTGCCGGCACTGCAACATTGACAGGAGCTGTGATGGCGCGGATTTGCAAGCTGTTGCTGGTTTCTCTCCTCGCCACCACGCTGGCCCAGGCCAGCACGCTGCGCTTCTGCGCCAGCGGCAGCCCCAAGACCTTTGATCCGGCCAACACCGATTCGGGCATCGACCATGTGGCGACCCAGCCGGTCTTCGACGGCCTGCTGGAGGCCGAGCGCGGCAGCGGCAAGCTGATCCCGGGCCTGGCCGAACGCTGGCACGTCAGCGCCGATGGGCGCCAGCTGCGCTTCAAGCTGCGCCACGGCGTGAAGTTCCACCGCACGCCCTGGTTCACGCCCACGCGCGACTTCAATGCCGACGACGTGCTGTTCACCTTCGGCCGCCTGCTCGACCCCAAGCATCCCTTCCAGCAGGCCTATCCGACCATCTCGCCCTATGTGCTCTCGCTGGGCTGGAGCAAGCTGATCAGCAAGGTGGAGCGGCTGGCCGACGACGAGGTGGCGATCACGCTCAGCAGCGTCGACGCCTCCTTCCTGAGCATGCTGAGCTTTGCCTTCGCCGCCATGCAGTCGGCCGAATACGGCGCCCAGCTGCTGAAGGCTGGCAAGGCCGCGCAGATCGCGCAGCTGCCGGTGGGCACCGGGCCCTTCGTGTTCAAGAGCTTCCAGTCCGACAGCGTGCTGCGCTACACGCGCCACCCCGACTATTTCCGCCGCGATACCGCGCTGGTCGACCAGCTCGTCTATGCGATCACGGTGGACCGCAATGTGCGCACCCAGCGCCTGCGCCGCAATGAGTGCGACATCGCCGCGCTCACCAGCGCCGCCGATGTGCAGGAGCTGGCCAAGGACGCGGCGATCGGCTTTGCCAGCGCGCCGGGCCTGAACGTGGGCTTCCTGGCCTTCAATCTGAAGAAGCCGCCGCTGGACAAGCTGGCGGTGCGGCAGGCGCTGGACATGGCGATCGACAAGCCCACGCTGTTGAAGACGGTGTTCGGCCCGGCCGGCGAGCTGGCGGTCTCGACCATGCCGCGCGCCAGCTGGGCGCATGACGCCACGCTCAAGCCCGTGCCCTATGCGCCCGAGCAGGCGCGCGAGCTGCTCAAGCGCGCCGGCGTCAGCGGCCTGAATGTGACGCTCTGGGCCATGCCGGTGCAGCGCTTCTACAACCCGAATGCACAGCTGATGGCGCAGATGATCCAGGCCGACTGGGCCAAGATCGGCGTGCAGGCGCGCATCGTCAGCTATGAATGGGGCGAGTACCTGAAGCGCATCGATGCCGGCGAGCACGACACCGCGTTGCTGGGCTGGAACGGCGATACCGAGCCGGCCGACACCGCCGGCCAGCTGGCCTGCGGCGCCGCCAGCGCCAGCTTCTTCTGCGACAAGGTCTATGACGAGGCGATCCAGCAGGCCAGGCAGACACTCGACCAGGGCCAGCGCCAGCAGCTCTATGCCAAGGCGCAGCGCATCGCGATGGCCCAGCTGCCCTGGAGCGTGATCGCCCATGGCGAGCTGACCGTGGCGGTGCGCAAGAACGTGCAGGGCTTCAAGCTGGGGCCCGATGGCCGCATGCGCTTCGACGGTGTGACGCTGCGCTGAGCTGAACTGAAGAAAGCGGCTCAGGCCGGCGAGGTGTAGCTGCGCAGGCCGTCGAGATGCAGCACCTTGATGCCGCGCCGCTCGGTGCTGAGCAGGCCGGCTTCCTCCAGCTGGTGCAGGGCGATGTTGGCGCGCTGGCGTGACACGCCGGCCAGCTGGCCCAGCTCGGACTGGCTCAGTTCCAGGAACTGGCCCGGCTCGGGATAGAGCTCGGGGTTGAAGAAGCTGGCCAGGCAGCGCGCCACCCGCTCGGTGGAGTTGAGCAGGCGGTCGTGGCTGAGCCGGGCGATGAAGCTGCCCATGCGCGCGCTCATCAGCTGCTGCAGATAGTGGTTGAAGGGCAGGCTGGTGGCGCGCAGCCATTCGAAGGTCTCGCGCGGCATCAGGGCGATGCGGCAATCGCGCAGCGCCACCGCGTCGTACTGCCAATGGCCATGCTTGATCAGCGTGCCCTCGCCGAACCAGCCACCGCTGGCCACGCTGATCAGGGTGGTCTCGCGCCCGTCGGCGGTGCCGATGCTCATCTTGCCGAAGCCGCTGATCAGGCCCACCCAGTACTCTGCCTTCTCGCCGCTGCGCACCAGGTACTCGCGCGCCGCCACCGGGCGCTCGCGGCATTCGCGCAGCACACGCTGCAGTTCCGCCGCGCTGAGGCGGCGGCCCCACAGCGAGGATTCGAGCATTTGGGTGAGGCTGATATGGGTCATGGTCGGTGCCGCATTCTAGGAACCTAAAATGCGCCAAACCTTGAGGGAACCCCGATGAGCATCAAGAGCGACAAGTGGATACGCCGCATGGCGGAGAGCACCGGCATGATCGAGCCCTTCGAGCCCGGCCAGGTGCGCGAGGTGGACGGTCGCAAGATCGTCAGCTACGGCACCTCCAGCTATGGCTACGACATCCGCTGCGCGCCCGAGTTCAAGATCTTCACCAATGTGCACAGCACCGTGGTGGATCCCAAGAACTTCGACGAGAAGAGCTTTGTGGACTTCCAGGGCGATGTCTGCATCATCCCGCCCAACAGCTTTGCGCTGGCGCGCACCGTCGAGTACTTCCGCATCCCGCGCAATGTGCTGACCATCTGCCTGGGCAAGAGCACCTATGCGCGCTGCGGCATCATCGTCAACGTCACCCCCTTCGAGCCCGAGTGGGAAGGCTATGTGACGCTGGAGTTCAGCAACACCACGCCGCTGCCGGCCAAGATCTATGCCGGCGAGGGCTGCGCCCAGGTGCTGTTCTTCGAGAGCGACGAGGTCTGCGAGACCTCCTACCGCGACCGCGGCGGCAAGTACCAGGGTCAGCGCGGCGTCACCCTGCCCAAGGCTTGAGGCTCCGCATGAGCGAATAAGGCGGGTCTTGACCCGCTTTTTTTCGCTTAAGTTTTGCGGGCGGCCGGCATCATCGAGCCCATCAGCAATCCCTGATGTCGAGGCCCCCAATGATCATTCCGCTGCACCTGGTTCCAGACGCTGGCCCGGCTCCGCTGGAGTTCTTTGACGCCCGGCAATGGCAGAGTGGCCCGCAGGTCACGAGTGCCGGTTTTTCGCTGGACCCCGCGCTGCTGCCCGGCCAGACGCTGGACATCGGCATGCCGATTGCCGGCCCGGTGGATGTGCGCGACCTGCATGTGCTGCAGGAGCTGATGCAGGGCGAGGGCATGAGCCTGCAGCCCACCCGCATGCTCTACGACCGCCTCTACGCCTTCGAGCGCCTGGCCGCCGCCCATGCCAGCGGCCAAGCCGCCCTGCAGGCGCTGGCGATGCGTTTGTTCGGCGACTATCAGCGTGCCGGAGAGTGGATCGGGCTCATTCACTGAGCGTCGATTTCACAGCGCGGTGAGCCAGTCGCAGCGCAGCCGCCCATGGCGGTGCAGGCGCAGCCTGGCGTTGGCATAGAGGCTGGGTACCAGGGTGGCGGTGAGGCAGGCCGGCAGCGCCGCCCATTCCTCGATCAGCATCGCGCTGGGCATGCCCATCCAGCCCATCACCCAGCAGGTCAGCACCAGGTTCCACACCGCCAGTTCGACCGGATGCTGGTGTGCATGGCCGATCATCCAACGCTTCACCTGACCCAGTTGCTTGAGCTTCATGGCGGCCTCCGGTCCCGCGTGGACACCGGGTGGCGTCAGCTTCGCGTCAGTAAGTTATCGGTCAGGATCAGGGAAAACGCCAGCCCCTAAATCGGTGTTGTGCGACGAGCGCCCAAGGCGCGCCCGCCGCGCTGGGCGATCGCAAGCAGAATGGCCGCAACCCCCTTGCTGGAGTGACGATGAGCCCATCCCGCCTGCGTCTGCTTGCCGCGCTGCTGCTGTGCACCGGCCTGGCCCACGGCCCCTTGCGAGCCCAGCCCGCCTTGCTGCAGGCCGCCGAGGCCGAACGACCGGCCCTGCTCAAGACCCTGGAACAACTGGTTGCCGTCGAGAGCGGCAGCCGCGAGACCGCCGGCCTGGGCCAGATCGCCGAGCTGCTGGCCGGCCGCCTCAAGGGCCTGGGCGCCGAGATCGAGTGGTTGGAGCCGCGCGAGGTCTACCGGATGGAAGACACGCCCGAGACCCTGGCGCGCCATCTCAAGGCCCAGTGGCGTGGCAAGGGCAGCAAGAAACTGCTGCTGATCGCGCACATGGACACCGTCTATCCGGCCGGCATGCTGGCCCAGCAGCCCTTCGGCCTGCGCGAGGACCGCGCCTATGGCCTGGGCATTGCCGACGACAAGCAGGGCCTGGCGCTGGTGCTGCACAGCCTGGCCTTGCTGAAGGCGCAGGGCTATGCCGGCTGTGGCCAGATCACCGTGCTCTTCAATGCCGATGAGGAAATCTCCTCGCCGGGCTCGCGCAGCTGGCTCACCCAGCTGGGCGCCGAGCACGATGCGGTGATGTCCTTCGAGGGTGGCGGCGGCAGCCAGGATGCGCTGCGCCTGGCCACCGCCGGCATCGCCTCGGTGAACCTGACGGTGCATGGCCGCGCCGCCCATGCCGGCAGCGCGCCGCCGAACGGCGTGAACGCGCTCTACGAGCTCTCGCACCAGATCCTGCAGATGCGCGATCTCTCCGACGCCAAGACCGGCGTCAAGCTCAACTGGACCATGGCCAAGGCTGGCATCGTGCGCAATATGGTGCCGCCGCTGGCCAGCGCCTCGGCCGATGTGCGCGTGCTGCGCGTGGCGGATTACGACGAGCTCGAGCGCAAGCTGCAGGCGCGCATCCAGAACCGCCTGTTGCCGGAGGCGCGCGTGGAGCTGCAGTTCGAGCGCCGCCGCCCGCCGCTGGAGGCCAGCAAGGCCGGCCAGGCCTTTGCCGAGCATGCACGCCAGCGCTTTGCCGAGATCGGCCGGCCGCTGCGCGTCGACGCGGTGGCGAGCGGCGGCGGCACCGATGCCGCCTTTGCCGCACTGCGCGCGCGCGGCCCGGTGGTGGAGGGCTTCGGCCTGCGCGGCGGCGGCGCCCACACCACCGATGCCGAGTTCATCTACCTCGACTCGATCGCGCCGCGCCTGTACCTGGCCACGCGCATGATGATGGACTTCTGCGATGCCCGGGTGGCGGCGGAGTAGGGCGTCGGCGGCCCGGCCGTTGATGCTGGCGCTGGCCCTGCTGCTGGCGGCCTGCGCCAGCCCTGGCCCGGCGCCGGAAAAGCGCCACAGCGCGGCCGAGCTGCAGCGCTACCAGCCGAGCGACTTCCGCTGGGCGCCGGCGGCCGACGCCGCCGAGCGCGCCATGCTGGCGGACGAACAGGCGCGGCAGCGCGCACGCGTGGCGCGCTTGCAGCGCGGCGAGGCCGCGGCGCTGGCCGAGCTGCCCGCCGCTCTCGCCAGCGCGGCGCAGTTCAACCTCGAGATCGAGGCCCTGCGCGCGCCGCTGCTGGCGGCGCTGCCCGGCGTGGCCCAGCAGGCACCGGACACGCAGCGCGCCCTGCTGACGGCGGCCTATGCCCTCTATGCCCCGGCCGCCGCGCCGCTGCTCTGGCCGCTGCTGCCCAGCCTGCAGCGGCCGCGCGAATACGCCATCGCGGCCTACACCCTGCTGAAGGCCCAGCCCGAGCTGGCGGGCGCATTGCGTGCCCAGACCGAGGCGCAATTCCCGCCCTGGCGCGAGGAGCCGCGCCTGCGCGCCCTGATGGCCAGCCTGGGCCCGCCCGCCGCCGCGCGCCCGCCCCTGCCGGAGCTGCTGGCCGCGCCGCTGCGCCCCGGCTACCCGGTGGTGTTCAGCCTGCAGCGGCCCAGCCGCGGCCAGCTGGGCCTGGCGCTGGTGCGCGGGCCCGATGGGCGCTTCGTGCGCGAGCCGGATGGCCGCCTGTTCGCCGTGCCGCAGCTGGCGCTGTCGCGCAGCGGCCTGCCCGGCACCATCAGCATGGGCAACACGCCGCAGGGCCTGTTCACGCTGCGCGGCGCCGGCACCGCCACCAACCCCTGGATCGGCCCCACGCCCTATCTGCACACCATGCTGCCGGTCGAGGCCACGCCGGCCGAGTTCGAGCATGCCGCCGGCCCCGCGCTGCCGCAGGCCCAGCCCTGGAGCGAGGCGCTGTACGAGAGCTTTCTGCCGCCGGCCTGGGCCGCCTACGAGCCTTTCAAAGAGGCCTGGCTGGCGGGCCTGGCCGGGCGCGACGAGATCCTGATGCATGGCAACACCCTCAACCCGGGCTATTACCCGGGCACCGCCTATGCGCCCGCGGTGCCGCAGGCCGGTTGCCTGGTGGCGGCGGAACACTGGGATGCCGCGGATGGCCGCCTGCTGCGCAGCGACCAGCTGCGCCTGGCCAAGGCCTTCACGCGCAGCGGCGCCGAGCATGGCTATCTGGCGGTGGTGAACCTCGAGGACGATGGCGCGCGCGCGGTCACCCTGGACGAAGTCCTGCCCCTGGTGCTGCAAGCCGAGCAAAAATACCTGCAGGGCAAGAACTGACCCCAAGGAGACGGCCATGCCGCAACACAGCAGCCCGGAGCAACAAGGGCGCCTCGCGCAGATCCATGCGCTGCAGGCGCTCGAGCATGGCAAGGTGGTGAGCGCCGCCGCCGCGGTGGCGCTGATCCAGGATGGCGACTGCGTGGCCAGCTCGGGCTTCGTGGGCATCGGCTTTGCCGAGAACCTGGCGGTGGCGCTGGAGCAGCGCTTCCTGGCCACCGGCACGCCGCGCGAGCTCAGCCTGGTGTACGCGGCGGGGCAGGGCGATGGCAAGACGCGCGGCCTCAACCACCTGGGCCATGCCGGCCTGCTCAAGCGCGTGGTGGGCGGCCACTGGGGCCTGGTGCCGGCGCTGCAGCGCCTGGCGCTGGCGGGCGAGATCGAGGCCTGGAACCTGCCGCAGGGCGTCATCACCCATCTCTACCGCGACATCGCCGCCGGCAAGCCCGGCCACCTCAGCCGCGTCGGCCTGGACACCTTCGTCGATCCGCGCCATGGCGGCGGCGCGCTGAATGCGCGCAGCACCGAGGCGCTGGTGCGGCTGATGCCCATCGACGGCGAGGAGTACCTGTTCTACAAGGCCTTCCCCATCGACGTGGCCCTGCTGCGCGGCACCACTGCCGACACCGACGGCAACATCACCATGGAGCGCGAGGCGCTCACGCTGGAGACGCTGGCGATCGCGATGGCGGTGCGCAACAGCGGCGGCATCGTGATCGTGCAGGTGGAGCGCCTGGCCGAGCGCGGCAGCCTCAATCCGCGCCAGGTCAAGATTCCCGGCGCGCTGGTGGACGCGGTGGTGGTGGCCGAGAAGCCCGAGTACCACCAGCAGACCTTTGCCGAGCCCTACAGCCCCGCTTTTGCCGGCGAGCTGCGCGTGCCGTTGGCGGCCGCCACGCCGATGGCGCCGGGCCCGCGCAAGGTGATCGCGCGCCGCGCCGCGCTGGAGCTCAAGTCCGGCCAGGTGGTGAACCTGGGCATCGGCATGCCCGAGGGCGTGGCGGCGGTGGCGGCCGAGGAGCATTTGATCGACCTCATCACCCTGACCGCCGAGCCCGGCGTGATCGGCGGCATCCCGGCCGGCGGGCTGAACTTCGGCGCCGCCATCAACACCCAGGCGGTGATCGACCAGCCCTACCAGTTCGACTTCTACGACGGTGGCGGCCTCGACCTCGCGGTGCTGGGCCTGGCCCAGGCGGATGCGCAGGGCAATGTCAACGTCAGCCGCTTCGGCGCGCGCCTGGCCGGGGCCGGCGGCTTCATCAACATCAGCCAGAACACCAGGAAGCTGGTGTTCGTGGGCCAGTTCCTGGCCGATGGCAGCCCCAAGTTCGTGCCCGCGGTGGAGCACCGCACCTTCTCGGGCCGCGAGGCGTTGCGGCGCGGCCAGGAGGTGCTCTACGTCACCGAGCGCTGCGTGCTGCGGCTCACCGCGGCCGGCATGGTGCTGAGCGAGCTGGCGCCGGGCCTGGACCTGCAGAAGGACGTGCTCGATCTGATGGGCTTCCAGCCCCTGCTGCCGGCGCCACCTCGGCCGATGGAGGCGGCGCTGTTCGAGGAGGCCGGCCTGGGCCTGCGCGCGCGCCTGCTGATGCTGCCGCTGGCCGAGCGCTTCAGCTATGACGCCGCCAAGCGTCAGTTCTTCCTCAACTTCGAGCGCCTGTCGGTGCGCACGCTGGACGATGTGGAGGCGATCCGCGCCGAGGTGGAGAAACGCCTGGCACCGCTGCCGCACAAGGTCTGGGGCATCGTCAACTACGACCATTTCTTCTGCGAGCCGGCGCTGCTGGAGGCCTATGCCGCGATGGTGCGCGAGCTGAGCGACCGCTACTACCTGAACGTGACCCGCTACGGCGCCGCCGGCTTCGCGCGCAGCCGCCTCAGCGCGGCGCTGAGTTCGCACGGCGTGGCGCCGCAGCTGTTCGACTCGGCGCAGCAGGCGCTGGCGCAGTTGTAGCGGCCGCGCACTTGCCGGCCGGGCCTGCCCTCCGTACATTGGGGCGCATGGGCCTGAGGCTGAAGATCATCGTCACGCTGCTGGCCATCCTGTCCGCCATGGCGGGCCTGAGCGTGTGGGTGGTGCGCGAGCAATTGCTGGCGGACGGCCTGGTGCAGGAGCGCGTGGAGGCCGAGAAGGACCTGCGCCGCCTGCTGCTGGCGCTGGATGCGCAGCTGGTCCAGCTGGACGTGGTGCTGGGCTCCTGGTCCAACTACACCGCCATGTTCGAGCATGTGGCACAGCCGAACGCGCAGTTCCGGCGCGATGAATTGACGGCCGCCTCGCTGCAGGCTGGTCATATCGACTGGTTCTACCTGCTGGATGTAGAGGGCCGCACGCTCGAACAGGTGGAGGTGCCCGCGCCCGATGGCGCCCGGCCCATGCAGGCGCATGCGGCGCAACTGCAGACCGGGCTGCTGGCCCATGTCGGCGCGCTGGCGCGCGGCGCGCAGCCGGGTTGCGGCCTCACCCTGATCGGCGCGGCGCGCGCCCTGCTGTGCTTCCGGCCGTTGCTGCGTTCCGACCGCAGCGGCCCGGCGCGCGGCACCGTGGTGATCGGGCGCTGGCTCACCGCGGCCATGGTGGACTCGGTGCAGCGCCAGACCAAGCTGCGGTTCCAGCTGCTGCCGGCCGGCACCGCGCCGGCGGGCGCGCGCATGGGCGCAGCGCTGGAGGCGCAGTTCGCCCAGGGCGTGCCGACGCTGAGCCTGCACGCGCGCGAGCTGGACATGGACCTGCCGGTCAGCGGCATCGGCGGGCAGGCGGTGGCCCTGCTGCGCATGAGTGCGGCGCGCGGCACGCTCGAGCGCCTGCAGCAGAGCCAGGGCTATCTGACGCGCGGGCTGGTGCTGCTGATCCTGCTCACCGGCATCGGCATGATGGTGGTGGTGGACCGTCTGGTGGTGCGCCGCCTCAGCCGGCTCGAGCAGGAGCTGCGCTCGGTGGTCGACAGCAACCACTGGGCCGGCCAGCTCGAGGTCACGGGCCAGGACGAGATCGGCCGCCTGGCGCAATACGCCAACGGCATGATCCAGCTGGTGCGCCAGCAGATGGTGGAGTTGACGGCCCAGTCCACCACCGATGTGCTGACCGCGCTGCCCAACCGCCGCAAGTTCGACGAGTGCCTGGCGCGCCTGCTGGCCGCCCACCAGCGGCACGGGCGTGGCGGCGCGCTGGTGCTGGTGGATGTGGATTTCTTCAAGCGCTACAACGACAGCTACGGCCATCCGGCCGGCGACCAAGCGCTGCAGGCGGTGGCGGGCTGCCTGCGCGCCCAGGCACGCCGGCCCGAGGACCTGGCGGCGCGCCTGGGCGGCGAGGAGTTCGCCCTGCTGCTCGAGGAGGTGGACCTGGCCGGCGCGCTGGCCGTGGCCCGGCAGGCCTGTGCGGCCGTGCAGGCCCTGGGGTTGGCCCACCGCGCCAGCGAGGTACTGCCGGTGCTGACGATCAGCTGCGGCGTGGCCCTGCTGCGCGCCGGCGACAGCGCCGAGCTGCTGTATTCACGCGCCGACCAGGCGCTCTACCGCGCCAAGTCCGCGGGGCGTAACCAGGTGGCGGCTTAGGGGCGCAGGATCTCGCGCCCGACGTTCTGCAGCTGGGTATGGCCGGTGAAGGCCATCGTCAGGTCCAGCTCCTTGTGGATGATCTCCAGCGTCTTGCTGACGCCGGCCTCGCCCATCGCGCCCAGGCCATAGAGGAAGGCCCGGCCGATGTAGGTGCCGCGCGCGCCCAGGGCCCAGGCCTTCAGCACGTCCTGGCCCGAGCGGATGCCGCCGTCCATATGCACCTCGATCTGCGATCCCACCGCCTCGACGATGGCGGGCAGCGCATGGATGCTGGATTCGGCGCCGTCCAGCTGGCGGCCGCCGTGGTTGCTGACGATCAGCGCGTCGGCGCCGGAGGCCACCGCCAGGCGCGCGTCCTCGACGTCCTGTATGCCCTTGAGGATGAGCTTGCCACCCCACCGCTTCTTGATCCATTCGACGTCGGCCCAGCTGAGCTGGGGATCGAACTGCTTGGCGGTCCACTCGGACAGCGAGCCCATGTTCTCCACCCCCTTCACATGGCCGACGATGTTGCCGAACTGGCGCCGCGGCGTGCCCAGCATGCCCAGGCACCAGCGCGGCTTGGTCATCAGGTTGATGAGGTTGGCGATGGTGGGCTTGGGCGGCGCGGACAGGCCGTTGCGGATGTCCTTGTGGCGCTGGCCCAGGATCTGCAGGTCCAGCGTCAGCACCAGGGCGCTGCACTGGGCGGCCTTGGCGCGCTCGATCAGGCGCTCGATGAAGTCGCGGTCGCGCATCACGTAGAGCTGGAACCAGAACGGCGCCTTGGTGCGCGCGCGCACGTCCTCGATCGAGCAGATGCTCATGGTCGAGAGCGTGAAGGGGATGCCGAACTTTTCGGCCGCCCTGGCCGCCAGGATCTCGCCGTCGGCATGCTGCATGCCGGTCAGGCCGGTGGGCGCGATCGCCACCGGCATCGCCACGCGCTGACCCACCATGGTGGTGGCGGTGCTGCGGTTCTCCATGTTCACGGCGACGCGCTGGCGCAGCTTGATGGCCTGGAAATCGGCCGAGTTGGCGCGGTAGGTGCTCTCGGTCCAGGAGCCCGAATCGGCATAGTCGTAGAACATGCGCGGCACGCGCCGCTGGGCCAGCAGGCGCAGATCTTCGATGCAGGTGATCACGGGCATGGGGGTCTCCTTGGTTTGGAACGCATGCTAGGGCCTGGGCCGCGGCGCGCCGGGAAAGTTCTTCAGCCGCGGGCTGAAACTTATTCTTCCTGCAGGCGCTGGCAGCGGCCGCGCAGCCAGGCGCCGAAGGCGGCCGCCGCACCCGAGCCGCTGTGCTGCAGCAGGCCATAGCATTTGGCGGCCGGCACGCTCAGGGGGAAGAGCCGCTGCAGCGCGCCGCTGTGCAGATAGGGGCCGGCCAGCGTCGGCCGCCCCAGCGCCACGCCCTGGCCGCACACCGCGGCCTCCAGGGTCAGGCCGAGGTCGACGAAGCGCGTGCCGCTGGCGGGCTCGGGCCAGGCCAGGCCGGCGGCGCGCAGCCAGGGCGTCCAGGGCTCCAGCGGCGTGCGCAGCAGCGGCCAGTCCTGCAGGTCGGCGGGCTGGCGCAGCGGCGGCATGCGCGCCAGCAGGCTGGGTGCGGCCATCGGCGTGACCACGTCGCGCAGCAAGACCTGACCCTCGGGCATGTCGCCATGCCGCACCTCCACGTCCGCCGGCGGGCTGGTCTCGTCCAGATAGGGGATCGACAGCACCAGCTCCAGCTCCAGCTCGGGATGGGCGGCGGTGAACTCGGGCAGGGCCGGCACCAGGATCTGGCGCGCGAAGGTGGGCGGCACGGTGACGCGCAGGCGCTCCAGGCGCTGGGCGCTGCGCTGGTGCAGTGGCACGGCGGCCAGCAGGCTCAGCGCGGCGCGCACCTGCTCCAGATACTCCTTGCCGGCGGCGCTCAGCGCCAGCGGCTTGGCGGTGCGCATCAGCAGCGTCAGGCCCAGCAGCTCTTCCAGCGTGCTGATGCGCTTGCTGACCGCGCTGGCGCTGACGCAGAGCTCCTCGGCGGCACGCTCCAGGCTGCCCAGCCGGGCGGTGGCTTCAAAGGCGCGCAGGCCGTCGATGGAGGGGAAGCGGAGGTCCGAAGCGGGGGCGCTGCTCATGCCCGCACTGTAGCGGCATGCGATGATTTGCCCATGAGCGAAACCTCGGTGCCCCTGCTATTGCCGCGCCGGCCGGTCTGGCAGCGCCTGCTGTGGGTGCTGGCCGGCATCGCCAGCCTGGTGCTGGGCATCATCGGCATCTTCGTGCCGCTGCTGCCCACCACACCCTTCGTGCTGTTGGCGGCCTTCTGCTTTGCGCGCGGCAGCACGCGCTGCGAGGCCTGGCTGTTGAACCATCCGCGCTTTGGGCCGATGGTGCGCAACTGGCGCGACCACCATGCCATCCCGCTGCGCGCCAAGCAGCTGGCCTGGACCATGATGACGTTGGGCTCGCTGTGGGCCGCCTACCGGCTGCCGCTGGCCTGGTGCTGGCTGCCGGCCGCCTGCTGCGCCTGCGTGGCCTTCTGGATGTGGCGCCTGCCGACGCGCTGAGCACCTGAGCGTCAGGCCCGCGCTCAGACCTGCGCGCTACGTGGCAGGCGCATGCGCAGGCACATGCCGCGCGGCCGCTCGGGCAGCTCCAGGCTGCCGCCCAGCTTGTGCACGATGCTGTAGACGATGTACATGCCCAGGCCCGAGCCGCCCTGGCCGCGCTTGGTGGTGAAGAAGGGCTCGAAGGCATGGCGGCGCGCCTCCGGGCTGAGGCCCACGCCGTCGTCGCTGTAGCTGATCAGCAGCTGATCGGTGCCGCAGGCCTCGGCAGCGATCTCGATCTGGCCGCCCCGGCCCGCGGGGAAGGCATGGGTGAGGCTGTTCATGATGAGGTTGGAGAACACCTGGGTCAGCAGGCCGGACACCTGGGTCATCTCGAGCGCTTCCGGGATGTCGAGCTTGCATTCGATGCCGGCCTTGCGCAGCACCGGGCTGTGCACCGAGACCACGCTGCGCAGATAGTCGGCCAGCCTGAAGGTCTCCAGGGTCTCGGCCTGCTGGTCCACCGAGATGCGCTTGAAGTCGCCGATCAGGGTGGCGGCGCGCTGCAGATTGCGCTCCACCAGCTCGGCGCTGGCGTGCATCTGTTCGGCCAGGGCGGTCAGCTCCTGGCGGCTGACGCGCTCGCCCCGCAAGGCCTGCAGGCTGCGCGCGGCCGCATCGCCCAGGCCCGAGGCCGCCGTGATGGCCACGCCCACCGGGGTGTTGACGTCATGCGCGACGCTGGCCACCAGCCGGCCCAGCGAGCTGAACTTCTCGCGCTCCATCTCCTGCTGGGCGCGCTTGGCCTGGGCCAGGTCCAGCGCCAGCAGCAGGCGCTCGTAGAGCTTGGCGATATGGCTGGCGCGCAGCAGCTCGTCGCGCGACCAGGCGCGCAGCGCGTGCTGCTGGTCCAGCCACAGCACGGCGCGCACCCGACCCTGCAGCCGCAGCGCGAACTCCAGGCGCGACTGCGGCAGCACCAGCCCGCTGGCGCCGGCCAGCGCGCTGAGCTCGGCATGGCAGGGGTGCAGGCTCCACTCCGACAGCGCCAGCGGCTGGTGCAGCGCGTCCAGCATGGCCAGGTAGCTCGGGCAATGCTCGGCGTCCAGCTGCGCCGCGGCCACCGGCGGCAGCGGGGCAAACTCGCCGCGGCCCTGGGCGTCCCACCAGAACTGCACCGCGTCCACCGCCAGCACCGATTCGATCTCGGGCCGCATCGCCTGCACCGCGGCGGCCAGGTTCTCTTCGCTTTCGATGCTCCACATGCGGTTGGACAGGTTCAGCAGCCGCTCCTCGGGCGGCTGCTGGCTGAGGTCGAAGCGCGCCAGGGCGCTCAAGCGCTCGGGCAGGCTGAGCCGGTAGAGCTCGCCCTCCAGTTCCTGGTGCTGCCAGAGATGGTTGAGCGCGGCCTGCAGGCGGCCCTGGTTCTGGTAGAGCTTGGCCAGCGCACGGTGCGCGGTGCTCTGCTGGCGGCGCGCGCCCAGCCGCCGCGCCAGCTCCAGGCTCTCCTCGCCGCAGCGTATCGCCTCGGCGATGTCGTCGCCCGCCGCGGCCAGCTCGGTGAGGGTGGCGCTGGCCATGGTCTGCAGCCAGGCATAGCCGGCCAGGCGCGCGCGCGCCAGCGCCTCGCGGCACAGCTGCAGGGCCTGCTCATGCTGGCCGCGCGCCTGGGCGCTGCGCGCCTCGTGCCATTGCGCCTCGGCCACATAGTCGCGATGCCCGGCGCGCGCCGCCGCCGCCCGGCCCAGGCCGAACTCTTGCGCCGCCGCCTCGTACTGCTGGCGGTTGAACAGGCCCACGCCGAGGTTGATGCGCAGCTTGCTTTCCAGGTAATCGTCGTCCAGGCCTTGCAGCAGGCCGCGCGCATCGCTGTGGAAACGCTCGCCGGTGGGCCAGTCGCCCAGCGCGTAATGGATCTGGCCGAGGCCGATGCGGGCGGCCACGCCGGTGCGCCCATCGCCCAGCATGGCGGCCAGGTCCAGCGCCTGCGACCAATGCGTGCTGGCGAGCTGGTATTCGCCCATCTGGTAATGCAGCCGGCCCAGCGCCTCGTGCAGGCGCGCCGCCTGCTGCGGCAGATGCGCCTCGGTGGCCTGTTTCAGCCCGGCCTCGAGCTGGCGGCGCAGGTCCAGCGCCAGGCCCAGGCGTTCCAGCACGAAGAAGCGGCCGTACAGGGCGTCCAGCGCCGCCGCCGTCCGGCCTTCGGCCTGCCAGCGCGCGCCGAGCTGCTCGTACAGGGCCGGTGTGCAGCGCGGATGCCGCAGCGCGGCGCGGCGCAGGCGCTGCAGGCAGGGCTGGGGTTCCTCGGCGTTCGGCGTGGTGGGCGTCATGCGGCTCGGTCGGGCTCAGAGCTTGAGCATACCCAGCCCCGGCCCGGGCGTGTAGAGGCTCAGAACAACGGCAGGTTTTCGGCCCTGGACGGCGCGGCGGGCTTGCTGCCGCGCCGCGGCGCTGCGGCGTCGCCGGGGCGCGACAGGCTGCCGATGCGTACGCCCAGCAGGCGCAGGCGCTGGCTCAGGTCCACGCGCTTGAGGCAGGCGCCGGCGGCGCGGCGGATCGCCTGTGCATCCTGGGTGGGCAGCTCCAGGGTGAGGTCGCGTGTGACGGTGCGGAAGCCCTCGAAGCGCAGCTTGATGCCCACCGTGCGGCCCAGATAGCCCTTGCGCTCGAGGTCGGCGGCGAGCTGCTCGCACAGGCGCGTGAAGATCGCGCCCAGTTCGGCGCGGTCGTGCTTGGCGTGCAGGTCGCGTTCGAAGGTGGTCTCGCGGCTGATCGAGACGGGCTCGCTGTGCGTCACCACCGGCCGGTCGTCGCGGCCATGAGCGGCCTCGTGCAGCCAGGCCGCATAGCTCTCGCCGAAATGCTGGCGCAGCAGCGCCGGGTCGGCGGCCGCCAGCTCGCCCACGCTCTCGATGCCCAGCTCCAACAGCTTGGCGCCGGCCTTGGGGCCGATGCCGTTGATCTTGCGCACGCCCAGCGGCCAGATGCGGGCGGGAATCTCCTCGGCCAGGAGGATGGTGATGCCGTCGGGCTTGTCGAGCTCGGAGGCGATCTTGGAGAGCAGCTTGTTGGGCGTGATGCCGATCGAGCAGCTCAGGCCGGTGGCGTGCAGCACCGAGTTCTTGATCTCGCGCGCCACCGCGCGCACCCCGCCCAGCGGATCGTGGCCCACCGGCTCGCGGATGCCGGGCACGTCGGAGAGGTCGATGTAGATCTCGTCGATGCCGTGGTCCTCGATCACCGGCGCCACTTCGGCCACCGCGGCCTTGAACAGGCGCGAGTAGCGCCGGTAGGCGTCGAAATCGGTGGGCAGCAGGATGGCATCGGGCGCGCGCAGCGCCGCCTTCATCAGGCCCATGGCCGAGAACACGCCCAGATCGCGGGCCGCGTAGGAGGAGGTGGTGACGACGCCGCGGCCGGTGTAGTCGCGCAGCCGCGCGTACTGGCGCGTGCCGTCGGGCAGGGTCTTGGGCTCATGCGCGCGCCGCCCGCCCACCACCACCGCCAGACCCTTCAGATCGGGATAGCGCAGCAGCTCGACGGAGGCATAGAAGGCGTCCATGTCGAGGTGCGCGATCAGGCGCTCGGGCAGGGGCCCGCTGGCGGCGAAGGAGGGAGGCGATGCGGCCATGCCGCATTGTGGCGCGCGCTGCTGACAGGGGCTGGCAGCAGCAGCGCGTGAGCTCAGGCGCGCTGGCGGCGCTGCACGAAGCGCAACAGCTCCTTGTCGCCGCGCCGGATGTGCAGCGACAACCAGTCGCGCAGCACCGCCGAGAGCTGCGCCGCCACCGCGATGCTGCCGGCCTCGAAGCGCGCGCGCAGGGCCTGCAGATCGGCGATGAACTTCGCGTGTGTGAGCCGGTGGCGCTCGAGATCGGGGAACTGCAGCTCGGCCATGCGCTGCTCCTCGCGCTGCAGATGCTCGGCGGTGTAGGCGAGCAGTTCCTTGAGGATGGTCTCCACCACCTCCATGCCGCGGCCCTCGGTGGTGGCGCTGTGCAGCTGGTTCACCAGATCGACCAGATGGCGGTGGTCCGCGTCGATCGCGCCGCCATCGATCACCATGTCATCGGCCCATTCAAAGTAGGCCATGGCCTCAGCCCTGGCCCGGCGTCGCGGCGCCGAGCTTGAACACGCTCACCGCCTGCACCAGGCCCTGGGCCTGGTCGGACAGCGATTGCGCGGCGGCCGCGGCCTCCTCGACCAGGGCGGCGTTCTGCTGCGTCACCTGGTCCATCTGGCCCACCGCCTGGTTGACCTGCTCGATGCCGGTGGTCTGCTCCTTGCTGGCGGTGGTGATCTCGCCCATCAGGTCGGCCACGCGCCGCACATGCACGACGATCTCGTCCATGGTGCTGCCGGCCTGTTCCACCAGCTTGCAGCCCTCGCGCACATTGCCCACCGAACCGGTGATGAGCTTCTTGATCTCGCGCGCGGCCTCGGCACTGCGGCCCGCCAGGCTGCGCACCTCGCCGGCCACGACGGCGAAGCCGCGCCCCTGCTCGCCGGCACGCGCGGCTTCCACCGCGGCATTCAGGGCGAGGATGTTGGTCTGGAAGGCGATGCCGTCGATCACGCCGATGATGTCGGCGATCTTGGTCGACGAGGCATTGATGGCCTCCATGGTCTGCACCACCTGGGCCACCACGGCGCCGCCCTTGACGGCCACGCCCGAGGCGGTTTCGGCCAGCTGGTTGGCATGGCGGCCGCCGTCGTAGTTCTGCTTGACGGTGGCCGACAGCTGCTCCATCGAGGCCGCGGTCTGTTGCAGCGAGCTGGCCTGCTCCTCGGTGCGCGACGACAGATCGAGATTGCCGGCGGCGATCTGGTCGGTGGCGATGGCCATCGAATCCGCGCCCTGGCGCACCTGGCTGACGATGCTCACCAGGCTGGCGTTCATGTCCTTCAAGGCTTGCAGCAGCTGCCCGCATTCGTCGGCGCTGCGCACCTCGATCTGGCTGCTGAGGTCGCCGGCCGCCACGGTGCGCGCGACGCGCAGCGCCGCATGCAGGGGCCGGGTGATGGAGCGCGTGATCCACCAGGCGAAGCCCACGCCCAGCGCCAGGCCCAGCGCGCCGACGGCCAGCAGCAGCATGCGGCCGGTGCCGAGATCGCCGCGCAACTCGGCGCTGCTGGCCACCACCACCTTCTTCTGCAGGGCGGTGAGCCCGTTGATGGGCTCCTGCATGGCATCCAGCAGGGCCAGGGTTTCGCTGTTGAGCAGCTGCGTGGCCTCGTCCTTGCGGCCCTCGTCGACCAGCTTGGCCACCTTGCTGAAGGAGGCCACGTACTTGGCGCGCGTCTCCTTCAGCTGGGCCAGCATGGCCTTGCCCTCGGGCAGACGCACCAGCGACTCCAGGGTGCGCAGGGCCTCGGTGATGATCTGCTTGTTGGCCTCGATGCGCTGCTTGGCGCGGGCCGACTGCGCCGCATCGGCGCTGACGATCAGCTCCATGGTGTTGCGCGCATTGGCGCGCGTGCTGGCGTTCACCACATTGGCCGCATCGGCCTTGACCCAGTCCTGCTCGATGATGCGGCTGTTGACCGCGTCGGCGCGGCCGAACTGCTGCCAGGCGATGAAGATGATGCCCGCCATCATCAGCAGCAGGACCCCGAACCCCAGGCCCAGGCGTACGCCGATGCCGAGGTCCGCCATATTCTTTTTCCCGCTCATGTTGTCCTTCCCTGTGAGCCTGCCGCGGCGCCGGATTGGCGCGCCAGACGGCGGACTCATGGATTGGAATGGCGGGTTTACCCTAGGTCAAGCTGTCGGCTTGCCTTATGTCAAAGAGCGGGAACATAGGAGCGGCCGCGCGCCGACTTCAGCTGCAGCTGGCGCTGCCGCAGGAGCTGATGGTGGCCGAGGCTTGCTGCAGCGGCTGGATCAGCGTGCCGGTGGCGCTGTCGTAGCCCACCTGGCTCATGTGGAACACCAGCGAGGCGTCCATCATCTCGGCATGGGCCGGGAACCATTGCGAGAGCTCGCCCACGATGATGCGCATGGGCTCCATGTCCTTGAGCTCCACCGCATAGCGCAGCACCTCGCGCAAGGTGTCCAGCACCATCGCGTGCTGCTTGCTGTGGCAGTTCTCGGGCGCGAAGCCGGTGGCGGCCATCCAGCGCTCTTCCATCGCGAAATGCTCTTCGGTATGGGCGAGCAGGCGCTGGAAGGCGGGCAACGGATCCGCGCCGCTGGCCAGCACGGCCGCGAACTCGTTCAGCAGGCCGACGAATTCCTCATGCGTGTGGTCGAGTTGGGCGTGGTTGAGCGCGAGTTGCTCGTTCCAGGTGATGCTGCTCATGGTCGTGCTCAAAGTGAGGGGCTCAGCATAGGGCGCGCGGGCGCGCCCCGGCTTGCGACATGTCAATGCGCCGCGGCGGCGGCCAGGCGGGCGCGATGGCGTGCCACCTGGGCGCGCACCTGGGCCGGCGCAGTGCCGCCCAGGATGTTGCGTGCGTTCAGCGAGCCGCGCAGCGACAGCACCTCGAACACATCGGCCTCGATGCGGCCATCGAACTTCTGCAGTTCGGCCAGCGGCAGCTGCGACAGGTCCAGGCCGGTGGCGATGGCGGTCTTCACCGCATGGGCCACGATCTCGTGCGCATCGCGGAAGGCCAGGCCCTTCTTCACCAGGTAGTCGGCCAGGTCGGTGGCGGTGGCATAACCCTTCAAGGCTGCGCGCTCCATCGCCTCGGGCTTGACGGTCAGGCCGCCCATCATCTCGGCAAAGATGCGCAGCGTGTCCTTCAAGGTGTCGACGGTGTCGAACAGCGGCTCCTTGTCTTCCTGGTTGTCCTTGTTGTAGGCCAGCGGCTGGCCCTTCATCAGGGTGATCAGACCCATCAGATGGCCGACCACGCGGCCGGTCTTGCCGCGCGCCAGCTCGGGCACGTCGGGGTTCTTCTTCTGCGGCATGATGCTTGATCCGGTGCAGAAGCGATCGGCCAGGTCGATGAAACCGAAGCTCTGGCTCATCCACAGGATCAGCTCTTCGCTGAGGCGCGAGATGTGCACCATCACGAGCGCGGCGGCGCTGCTGAACTCGATCGCGAAGTCGCGGTCGCTCACCGCGTCCAGGCTGTTCTGGCACACGCCCTCCATGCCCAGGGTCCTGGCCACACGCTCGCGGTCCAGCGGGTAGCTGGTGCCGGCCAGGGCCGCGGCGCCCAGCGGCAGTCGATTGACGCGGCGGCGCGCATCGGCCAGGCGCTCGGCGTCGCGCGCAAACATCTCCACATAGGCCAGCAGATGGTGGCCAAAGGCGACCGGCTGGGCCACCTGCAGGTGGGTGAAGCCGGGCAGGATCACCTCGGCGTTCTGCTCCGCCACCTCCACCATGGCCAGCTGCAGGGCTTGCAGCAGGGCAGCAATGGCATCGATCTCGTCGCGCAGCCACAGGCGCACATCAGTGGCGACCTGGTCGTTGCGGCTGCGGCCGGTGTGCAGACGCTTGCCGGCGATGCCGATCAGGGTGGTCAGGCGCGCCTCGATGTTCAGGTGCACGTCCTCCAGGTCCAGCTTCCATTCGAACTGGCCGGCCTCGATCTCGCTCGTGATCTGCGCCATGCCACGCTGGATGGCGGCGTGGTCCTCGGCGTTCAGGATGCCTTGCGCGGCGAGCATCTCGGCATGCGCCAGGCTGCCCTGGATGTCGGCCTTCCAGAGGCGCTGGTCGAAGAACACGCTGGCGGTGTAGCGCTTCACCAACTCGCTCATCGGTTCGGAGAACAGCGCGGACCAGGCTTGGGACTTGTTGTCGAGTTGGTTGTCGGCGGACATGGCGGAAAGGGTGCGGGAAGGGTGGAAAGGGGGCAGGGCGCGCCGCTGAAGCAGAATGCGGGCATTGATTCTAAGGGCGGGGCCCCATAGGCCCCTCGGCATGGCAGGCAAGCACCACAACGACTGGCACGACAGCCGCAACCTCACCAGCATGCTGGGCCTGGCGCCCACGCCCGCCGAGGTGGAGGAACAGGTGGCGCCGCTGTTCGATGGCGAGCGCGTCTTCGACGTCTGCCATGTGGGCCTGGTGCTGCGCGCGGTGCTGGGCGTGCAGGCCCTCTTGGCCCTGGGCCTGGCGCTGGCGGCGCGCGAGCCGATGCAATGGCTGTGGTGGATGAGCAGCGGCACGGTGGTGACGCTTTCGGCCGTGCTGTTCTGGCTGCTGCTGGTGTGCGGCGCTCGCCGGCCGCTGGCGCGTCTGCGCGAGCCCTGGCAATGGGCCGTGCTGCTGGGCCTGGGGGCGCTGGGCGCCAGCCTGGGCTGGCAGCTGCTCAACCTCGCCAGCGACGAGCCCAGCGGCTGGTTCCGCCAGCTCAGCGTGGCGCTGGCAGGCGCCGCCATGGCCGCCATGCTGCTGTACTGGATGAAGCTGCGCGAGCGCTCGCAGCGGCCCGCCGATGCCCTGGCCCAGCTGGTGGAGCTGCAATCGCGTATCCGCCCGCATTTCCTCTTCAACACCCTCAACACCGCGATGGCCCTGGTGCGCGTGGACCCGAACCGCGCCGAGGCGGTGCTGGAGGACCTGAGCGAGCTGTTCCGCGTGGCCCTGGCCGAGGCCAGCACGGTGGTCAGCCTCAACGAGGAGGTGGAGCTGGCGCGGCGCTATCTGGACATCGAGCAGATCCGCTTCGGCGAGCGCCTGCGCATCCGTTGGCAGCTCGACGAAAGCGCCGGCAATGCGCGCGTGCCGCCCTTGCTGCTGCAGCCCCTGGTGGAGAACGCGGTGCGCCATGGCGTCGAGCCCAACGACGCCGGCGGCGCGCTGGAGGTGCGCACCAAGAGCCGCGGCGCCGAGGTCGAGATCGTGGTGAGCAACAGCGTGGGCGCCGCCTCCAGCGTGCCAGGCCATGGCCTGGCGCTGCGCAATGTGCGCGACCGCCTGCGTCTGATGCATGATGTGGCCGCGCGCTTCGAGGTCCGCCAGGAGCCCGGCCGCTTCACCGTCCGAATCGTTCTGCCCCGCTGAACCATGCACCTGCAGCCCGCCCTCAAGGTCCTGATCGTCGATGACGAACCGCTCGCCCGCATGCGCCTGCGTGGCCTGGTGGAGAGCTGCGCCGAGCCGCATGCCGAGGTGGTGGCCGAGGCCGGCACCGCCTCGCAGGCCCAGCAATGGCTGCGCGACCATGGCTGCGACCTGATCCTGCTGGACGTGCAGATGCCCGGCCCGGATGGCCTGCAGCTCGCCGACGCGCTGCGCGAGCGCGAGCCGCGGCCCGCGGTGGTGTTCGTCACCGCCCATGCCGAGCATGCCTTGCGTGCCTTCGAATTGGATGCGATCGACTACCTCACCAAGCCGGTGCGGCGCGAGCGCCTGCAGGCGGCGCTGGCGCGCGTGGCCCAGCGCATCGCCGAGCGCGCCGCCGCCCGGTCGCAGCAGGGCGCCGCCGACGCGGCCGCCGAAGGCCCGGTGATCAATATCAGCGACCGCGGCCGCCTGATCCGAGTGCCGCTGGCCGAGGTGCTGTACTTCAAGGCCGAGCTCAAGTACCTGACCCTGCGCACCGCCAGCCAGAGCTATGTGATGGACGGCAGCCTCAGCGAGCTCGAGCAGCGCCTGGGCGAGCGCTTTCTGCGCGTGCACCGCAATGCCCTGGTGGCCAAGGCGGCGGTGCGCGAGCTCGAGCGCCACGCGCCCAGCGATGGCGGCAGCCCCGAGGCGGCCGAGGCCGGTGAGGCCAGCGAAGGCGCCGAGGGCTGGGCCGTGCGCGTTGCCACGGTGAACGAATGGCTGTCGGTCTCGCGCCGCCAAGTGGCTGCGGTGCGCGAGGCGCTGGCGGCGGCATCGGGCTGAGTTGGCTCCAAGTCAGCTTCCGCTCAGCTGACATCGCCTAGCATGGCCCACCATGCAGGAGCAGCGCCAAGAATTCTTTCCCCGCCAGGTGGTCGAGCCCGCGCTCAACCGCTGGGACTGGGCCTTGCTGCCGCTGGTGCTGGCCGGCTTCAGCCTGCTGGCGCTGGCCGCCACGCAGATGGCCAGGCCCTTCCATGTGGGCGAGGTGCTGCCCATCAGCCTGGACCCGCTGGCGCTGCCCTACTACTTGCTGCGCACCACGCTGCGCATGTTCCTGGCGCTGGCGGCCTCGGTGCTGTTCGCCTGCGTGTTCGCGGCGCTCGCCGCCAAGGTGCGCGCGGCCGAGAAGCTGCTGGTGCCGCTGCTGGACATCCTGCAGTCCATTCCCATCCTGGGCTTTCTGTCCATCACGGTGACGGGCTTCATCGCACTGTTTCCCGGCAGCCTGCTGGGGGTGGAGTGCGCCGCCATCTTCGCCATCTTCACCTCGCAGGCCTGGAACATGGCTTTCAGCCTCTACCAGTCACTGCGCACCGTGCCGGCCGAACTACAGGAGGCTGCCAGCATCTTCCGCCTGTCGGCCTGGCAGCGTTTCTGGCGCCTGGAGCTGCCCTTTGCGATGCCGGGCCTGCTGTGGAACATGATGATGAGCATGTCGGGTGGCTGGTTCTTCGTGGTCGCCTCGGAGGCCATCTCGGTGGCCAACCAGGACATCAAGCTGCCGGGCGTGGGCTCCTACATCGCGATGGCCATCGCGGCCAAGGACCTGCACGCCATCGGCTATGCCATCCTGGGCATGCTGATCGGCATCCTGCTCTACGACCAGCTGTTCTTCCGCCCGCTGCTGGCCTGGGCCGACAAGTTCCGCTTCGAGGAGTCGGGCAGCGAGAACGCGCCGACCTCCTGGCTGCTGACCTGGCTGCGTCGCACCCAGTTGCTGCAGCGCCTGGGCGACTGGCCGGGCCGCTGGCTCACGTCCAGCTTCACGCCGATGCGCTTGCGCTTCGACGGCACCTCCATTCGCGCCCGGCCCAAGCCCGCCAATCCGCTCTGGGCTCGTGTCTGGGATGCGGTGCTGGCGGCGCTGGTGATGTTCGCGCTCTGGCGCCTGGTGAGCTTCATCCATGGCGAGGTGGGCTGGGGCGAAGTGGGCCATGTCTTCAAGCTGGGCTTCTACACCCTGGCACGCGTGCTGGTGCTGATCGCGGTGGCCTCGCTGATCTGGGTGCCCATCGGTGTATGGATAGGGCTCAACCCGCGCATCGCGGGCCGGGTGCAGGCGCTGGCGCAGTTCCTGGCGGCCTTCCCGTCCAATCTGGTGTTTCCGGTGGCGGTGATACTGATCCTGCACTGGCAGCTCAATCCGGATATCTGGCTCTCGCCCCTCATCATCCTGGGCACGCAGTGGTACCTGCTCTTCAATGTGGTGGCGGGTGCCTCCACCATTCCCTCGGAGCTGCGCTACGCGGCGCACAACCTCGGCCTGAAGGGCTGGCTGATGTGGCGGCGCTACCTGCTGCCGGCGATTTTCCCCAGCTTCGTGACCGGCGCCATCACCGCCAGCGGCGGATCCTGGAATGCCAGCATCGTGGCGGAATATGTGAGCTGGGGCGACACCACGCTGCAGGCCCAGGGCCTGGGCAGCTATATCCAGCAGATGACGGCGGCCGGCGACTTCCCGCGCATCGCGCTGGGCATCGGCGTGATGTGCGTGTTCGTGATGGCGCTCAACCACTGGGTGTGGCGGCGCCTGTACCGGCTCGCCGAGCAAAGAATGCACTTCTGAACCCAGCCATGACGAATCTGATCGAACTGAAAAACGTGGCCAAGAGCTTCAAGTCCTCGGACGGCAGCTCGCGCTCGGTGCTGGAACGGGTGGACTTCGAGCTCGCCAAGGGCGAGATCGTGGCCCTGCTGGGCCAGTCGGGCTCGGGCAAGTCCACCTTGCTGCGCATCATGGCGGGGCTGATTCCGGTGGATGGTGGCACGGTCAGCTACCGCGGCCAGCCGCTGTTCGGCCCGGCCGAGGGCATTGCCATGGTGTTCCAGTCCTTTGCGCTGTTCCCTTGGCTGACGGTGCAGCAGAACGTTGAGCTGGGCCTGGAGGCGCGCGGCGTGGCGCCGGACGAGCGCGCCAAGCGTGCCGAGGCGGCGATCGAGCTGATCGGCCTGGCCGGTTTCGAAGGCGCGCTGCCGCGTGAACTCTCCGGCGGCATGCGCCAGCGCGTGGGCCTGGCGCGCGCCCTCGTCACCGAGCCGGCGGTGCTCCTGATGGACGAGGCCTTCTCGGCGCTGGACGTGCTCACCGGCGAACGCCTGCGCAACGAGATCCTGGAGCTCTGGGACGGCGGCAGCATGCCGACGCAAGCCATGCTGGTGGTTTCGCACAATATCGAGGAAGCGGTCTTGATGGCCGACCGGGTGCTGATCTTCTCCAGCAACCCTGGCCGGGTGCGCGCCGAGCTGCCGATCAGCCTGCCGCGGCCGCGCCACCCCGACAGCCCCGAGGTGCGCCTCTTGATCGACGAGGTCTACAGCCTGATGACGGTGGGCGCCGTGCCTGCCGGCCAGGCCGAGGCGCCCAAGCCGCATCTGTCCGACCGCCTGCCCGAGGCCGACGTGGGCCGCATGGAAAGCCTGCTGGAGCTGCTGGTGGACGAGCGCTTCAAGGGCCGCGCCGACCTGCCCCAGCTGGCCGAGGAAAGCGAGCTCACCGACGAGGACCTGCTGCCGCTGGCCGATGCGCTGCAGCGCCTGGGCCTGGCCCAGCTCGAGCATGGCGACATCCTCATCACGCCGCTGGGCCAGAAGTATGTGGAGGGCGAGCACGAGTTCCGCCGCGAGATCTTCGGCCAGCAGCTGCTCGCCCATGTGCCGATCGCCGCCTTCATCCGCCACAGCCTGGAGCAGGAGGCGCATGGCGAGCTGCGCGAGGAGCCCTTCCTCAAGCTGCTGCAGGAGAGCATGGACGCCCACGAGGCCGAGCGCGTGCTCCAGGTGGCCATCGAATGGGCGCGTTATGGCGAGGTGTTCGAGTACAACTACCACACCGGCATGATCCACCTGCCGGAGTCGGGGGAGGGCTGAGCGCCCTCGCCGTGCTGCTACAGCGCGCTGGCGCAGATGGCCCACACGGTGGCCTGGACCGCGAAGGCGTTGGTGTTGGAGAAGTAGACCTGCCAGCTGCTGTCGCTGGACGGATAGCTCTGGTGCATCACCAGCTTGAGCTGATCCAGCTGGCTGCCCAGGCTGGGGAATTGCACGCCACCGCCCAGCACCTTCTTGCCGCTCGGGCAACTGGCCACCAGGGTGGCCAGGAAGCTGGCCGGTATGCTGGTAGTGGCGCTGACGCGTTGGTGCCCGGATACGCCGGCCTGGCCCTGCGGCCCCTGGATCCCTGCCGGACCCGTCGCACCGATCGCGCCGGTCGCGCCGGTCGCGCCGGTGGCACCCTTGGCGCCCGTCGCCCCGGTCAGCCCGGTGGCGCCGGTGTCGCCCTTGGGCCCTTGGTCGGCCAGGGTCAGGTCCAGCCTGGCCACATGGGCGGTGGCGGTGTTTTCCTTGCTGTCGAAGAATGCCACCGTGCCCGGGGCGCTCAGGGCCGTCGTTAGCGCCAGACCGAAGTTGCTGCCGGGGTTGCTGATCCACTGTTTGACCAGGCCGGTCAGGTCCACGCTGATGTACTGGTTGGCCGTGCCCACCGGCACGCTGATGCCGCTGCCGGCGCCGGCGTTGGGCGGCTGGTTCGCAGCCGTGACGCTGCCCTCGGCCCAGGCGCCGTTGAGCCCCAGCACCTCGATCGCACCAGGCGCACCGACGCGGTTCACGTAGAGGATCAGATTGGCCTTCACCAGCTTGGCGGCCGTGGCGCCGGCGGGCAGGGTGGCCAGGTCAAAACGCAGCAGGGCGCTGGCGCCACCGCCCACGTTCAGCGTCGGCAGGCTGCCGAAGTTGTTGCCGGGCAGCAGGCTGTTGACATGGCTATCGGCGGCCAGCGGTGCGTCGAGGGCCTGTGCCGGCAGGGCGCAGGCAAGCAGGACCAAGCTCGCGCTGGCGCGGATGAATCGATGGGACAACATGCTCACTCCTTGATCAATGGGCCAATGGGCTGACGGCGGGTTCAGGGGCCGGTGACATTGCTGGCGCTGATGCACATGACGTAGGCGCGCACCGCACGGCTGCTGCTCGAGCTGTTGTTGATGCGGCAGGCGTAGCCGCCGCGCTGGTTGTCGGGGTTGGGGCCGGCGTAGTTGACCGTGATGTCGGTCTGCGCGCTGTTGTAGTCGCGGTGACCGCAACCACCACCCACCACAAACATATTGCCGGGGCAGTAGAGGTTGAGATAGGCATGGGTGTTGCCTGGCAGGCTGTAGTCGTAGCGGCCGTAGGCGAGGTTGACCGGCCCCGCCGGCCCCTGCGGCCCTTGCGGGCCCGCTGCGCCTGTTGCGCCTGTTGCGCCGGTGGCACCGGTCAGGCCTCTCGGACCCTGGGTGCCCGTTGCGCCGGTCGCTCCCGTGGCTCCGGCCGGGCCGGTGGCGCCGGTGTCGCCCTTGGGCCCGACCGGGCCGGTCGGGCCTGGCAGGCCCTGGGGCCCTTGCGGGCCCACCGGCCCCTGGTCCATCAGGCTGATGTCCAGGCTGGGGCCGTGACCGGTAGCGGCGTTTTCCTTGCTGTCCAGGAACAGCTGTGTAGCCGGCGCACTCAAGGCGGGTTGCAGCAGCAGGCCCAGATTGGTGGCGGGGTTGCTGATCCAGCCCTTGACCTGACTCGTTATGTCGATGCTGATGTATTGGTTGGCCTGGCTCACCGTCGCTACCGGGCCGCTGCCCGCGCCGCTGTTGGGTGGCGCGGCGGCGGCGCTGACGCTGCTCTCGCCCCAGCCGCCGTTGACGCTCAGCACCTCGATGGCGCCGGGCACGCCGACGCGGTTGACGAACAGCTTCAAAGTGGCCTTCTGCAGCTTGGCAGCGCTGAGTCCGGCGGGCAGCACGCCGGCCAGGTCAAAGCGCAGCAGCACGCTGGCGCCGCCGCCCACACCCAGTTGCGGCAAGCTGCCAAAATTGATGCTGGGCATGAGGTTGCTGATCTGCGCGTCGGCCTGCAGCGGCACATCGAGTGCGCGCGCACCGCCGGTGCATGCGAGCAAGGCCAGTGCGCTGGCGATGCGGAAGTGCTTCATGGTCAATCCCCCTCGGCCTCAGGCCTGTTCCAGGTGACGGCGCCGCCGCGCGATCAGTCCGGCGCCGCCCAGCAGCCACAGCAGCGCGCTGGCGGGCTCGGGCACGCTGGCGGCCTGCATGTCGAAGGCCCAGTGGCCGCTGCGCTGGCTCGCATCGACCTGCACAAAATGCTGGCCAGGCTGGCCCAGGTAGGCGAGGCCGGTGTAGTCGGGGATGCCGGTCTGGCTGTAGCCGTCGCTGAGCAGGCTTCCGAGCGGCTCGTTGCCATCCTGCGAGAGCACCAGGGTGTAGTGGCCGGCCGGCAGGGCCGTGCTGAAGTGCGCATCCCAGCAAAAGCCGCTGGCCGGGTCCGGGCTGCTCGGGTCGCCGCAGGCGCCGGCGCTGCCGCGCGCCAGCTGCAGCAGTTCGCCGCCCGCGGTGAACAGGGCCAGCACCGGCGCGAAGCCGCCGGCGGCGATCTGCTGGCCCAGCGCGTTCTGACCGCCCGCGAAGGAAAAACTCTGCACGCTCAGCTGATCGTCCTGGCTGAGCCAGACGCTGGTGCTGAAGAGCTCGTCGTCCAGGCTGAAATCGCCCTGGAAGGACTGTGTGGCGGCCTGGGTGCTGCCCAGTCCGAGGCTTGCCAGGGCCATTGCGGCCCAGATGGTTGCTTTCATCTTGATCCCCTGTTGCAGCGCTTTGCTGCTACATGGGGATAAGGGCGGTGGCGCCGGCCGGCCTATCAGGGCCTAGGGTTTGTCCCGGGTCCGAGCCAGGGCCGCGGCCGCCTCAGCCACATCGAGACGCAAACGCCGCAGGCTGGGGTGTTCGGGCGCGACCGTGGCCAGGGCCAGTTGCAGTGCAGCCTGGTGATGCTCCAAGGCCTGTTGTGCCTGCCGCAGGTGGCTGGCCAGCAGGCCTTGCAGGCGCAGCAAGGCCACGCGGCGCAGCGGCCGCAGCGCCGCCTCCTGTGCCTGCACCAGTGCAACACCGGCCGCGGCCGTGCTGCTGTCGCCCTGCAGCAGGGCGGCTTCGGCCAGGGTCAGCTCGGAGTCGATGCGGTCGTTGTGGGCCGCCGGCAGGCGCTTGCGACGCTGCACCGCCGCCTCTTCGAGCAGTGGCTGGGCTTCGGCGAGGCGGCCGGCGCGCAGCAGCCAGCGGCCCAGGTTGTGGCGCGCGCGGGCCAGGCTCAGGTCGTCCGGCTTGAGGGCGGCCTGCCGGATCGCCAGCGATTCGCGGTACAAGCTTTCGGCGGCCGGGTCGCCCATGTCCTCCAGCGCGGTGGCGAGGTTGTTGATATTGACCGCCACGCTCACCGAGCCGCGCCCCTGCAACTGCTCGTGCAGGGCCAGCGCCTCGCGGTAGGCGGCGATCGCCTCGGCGCTGCGGCCGCCGTCCTGCAGCACGCTGGCCAGCTCGTTGAGCGCGCTCGCCACGGTGGCGCTCTGCGGCCCGTGCACGGCGCGGCGCTGCGCCACCAGCTCGCGCAGCAGGGCCTCGGCCTCGTCGACGCGGTGCTGTGCGGCCAGCACCACGGCCAGCGACTGCATGCTGGTGAGCACCGAAGGATTCTGCTCGCCGAGCAGGCGGCGCTTGAGCTCGAGGGCGCGGCGGAACTGCGCCTCGGCCTCGCGCAACTGGCCGGCCCGCAGCGCCAGCGAGCCGAGGTTCTGGATCGCGATCGCCACGTCCAGGTGCTCGGCGCCCTGCCTGGCCAGGCGTATCGCCAGCGCCTTGTCCAGGCAGCGGCGCGCCTCGTCGAGGGCGTCGACGCGCGTCAGCACCAAGCCCAGGGTGTTGTAGGCGTCGGCCAGCTCCAGGGCATCGGCCGCCACCAGGGGCTGGCGCAGCGCCAGCGAGCGGCGCGCCGGCGCCACCGCCTTGGCCTCCTGGCCATCGTTGGACAGTGTCACGGCCAGGCGGCTCAGCAGCGCCGCCTCGCGCAGCGGCTGGCGCTGCGGCTTGGCGCGCTCCAGGGCGATGGCCTGTTCGTACAGCTCGACCGCGGCGCGCGGCTTGCCGATGTTCTCGTAGACCTTGCCGAGCACGCCCTTCATCGAGGCCTGCAGCGCCGGCTGGCCCTGCAGGTCGCGATCCATGCGCTCGCGGCCCTTGTCCACCAGGGTGGCGGCGCTCAGGTCGGGCCGGCCCGAGACGCGCGGGTCGGCGCCCTCGAACAGCGCCACCATGAAGTCGCTCACCTGGCGCGTGGTCTCGGCCTCCTGCTGGGCCAGCCGGCGGGCCGCCTCGGCGCGCCGCCGCTCGGCATCGGCGCGTGCCTCGGCGGCCAGGGCTGCATCGCGCTCGTGCTGGGCCTGGGCGCGCGCTTGGGCTGCCTGGTCGCGTTCCGCCAGGGCATGGCGTTCGGCGCCCTGTGCCTGCGCGGCCGAACGCTCCGCCTGCGCGGCCGAGGCACGCGCCAGCGCCTCGGCCTGCAGCGCGCGGTCGCGCTCCTGTACCACGCGCAGGGTGAACAGGGCCGCCATCAGCAGCGCACCGCTGCCCGCCAGCACCCAAGGCCAGCGCCGTCGCAGGAATTTGCGCGCCACGTAGCCGGGGCTGCGTGGCAGCGCGGCCAGCGGCAGATGCTGGCGATAACGGCGCAGATCCGACATCAGCGCCGCCACGCTGAGGTAGCGCGCCTCCGGCTGGGCGGCGGTGGCGCGCCGCACGATCGCCTGCCATTCCGCGGGCCGCGCCGCCGCCGGGCCCAGCGCCTGCAGCAGCTCGCCCAGCATGGCGCCGAGGCTGTAGATGTCGCTGGCGCTGCTGGCCGGCGCGCCGGCGCGCTGCTCGGGGCTGGCATAGCGCGGCGTCAGCGCCAGCGTCTCGCCGTCCTGCGCGCTGCCGTCCACGCCACTCTCAGCGCGCTTGCCCTGCAGCTGGGCGATGCCGAAGTCCAGCAGCATGGCGCGGCCGTCGCTGCCCACCAGCACATTGCCGGGCTTGATGTCGCAATGCACCACCAGCTGGCGGTGCGCATAGGCCACCGCCTCACACACCATCAGGAACAGCTCCAGCGTGGCCTCCAGCCCGAGCTCGTGCTCGTGCTGATAGACGTCGATGCGCTGGCCCTCAACATAGTCCATCACCAGATAGGGCTGGCCGCCGGGCGTGCTGCCGCCGTCGATGAGGCGCGCGATATGGGGGTGGTTCAGCGAGGCGAGGATCTGGCGCTCGCGCGCCAGCTGGGCCAGCGCCGCCTCGCCCGACCAGCCGCGCAGCAGCTTGATGGCGGCGCGCTGCTGGTAATGGCCGTCGCTGCGCTCGGCCAGGTAGACCATGCCCATGCCGCCATGGCCCAGCTCGGACACGAGGGTCCAGGCGCCCAGGCGCTCGCCGGGCCTGAGCTCGGCGCCGCCGACGCTGGCCAGCATGCCCGCCACCGGCTTGGCAAAGCGGGTGGTGGCGTCGTGGCCGGCCAGGCGCAGCACGCGCGCCCAGAGCTGCGCCGGGGCGCCCAGCTCGGTCAAACGCCGGCGTTGCGCGGCCTCGTCGGGCAGGTCGCAGATCTCGTTGAACAGCGCCTTGACCTGGGCGAAATCGGGGTCGGCGGCGCTGCTGCTGCTCATGCCCGCTCTCAGGCTTCCAGCTCGCGGCCCAGTTGTTCGGCCAGCCAGGCGCGCGCAAAGCGCAGCTCGCGGTCCACCGTGGGCACCGAGATGGCCAGCACCTCGGCGATGTCGGCGCGCTGCAGGCCGGCGAAATAGGTCAGCTCCAGCACCTGGGCGCCGCGCGGGTCGTGGGCGCCGAGCTGGTCCAGCAGCGCGTCAAGGGTGAGCAGATCGGCCGCCATCGATTCCTCGCCCAGCGCCGCCGAGGTGAGGGTGAGCTGCACGCGGCCGCCGCCGCGCTTGTCGGCGAGGCGCGCGCGCGCATGCTCGCGCAGCACGCTGCGCATGGTCAGCGAGACGGTGGCGAAGAAATGTGCGCGGTTCTGCCAGTCGCTGGGCGCGGCCATCAGGCGCAGCATGGCCTCGTTCACCACGTCGCCCTTGGCCAGGGTGGCGGCGTCGTGGCCGCGCAGGCGCGAGGCCGCCATGCGCAGGAACTCGCCATGCACCGCCTGCACCACGCGTTCGAAGGCGGCGCCGTCGCCCTTTTTCCAGGCCTGCAACAGCACGGTCATGGCTTCGACGGTGTCGCCCGGGGCGGGCTGGGCAGGGGCGCTGGTCATGGCGGCGGGAGGCTGAAAGTGGCGGCAGTGTAGCCGCCGCCCCGCGAGGAAGTTAGGGGGCAGGCCGGCTCATTCAAGGCAGCAGGATTTCGAAGCGCGTGCCGCCGCCGGGACGGTCCAGCAGGCTGACGCTGCCGCAGCGCGTGCCGAGCTGGTGGGCGCGCGCCACCGCCGCGCAGAGTTCCTGGCCCAGGCCGGTGGAGGATTGGGCCGAGGGGTCGGCACTGCCCAGGCCGGGGCCGTCGTCGTCCACCGAGAACACCAGCTGGCCGTCGCGCACGCCGGCATCCAGCACCACCTCGCTGCGCGCGAAGCGCCAGGCGTTCTGCAGCGCCGCCTCCAGGGCCAGGCGCACCAGCCGCGGGTCGAAGTACCAGAAGGCGGGCGCGCCGCTGCAGGGCCCCAGGCGCAGTGGCGCATGGTCGGGGCGCGAATCCACATGCAGCAGGCCTTGCAGAAAGGCCTGCGGCGACTCGTCCGAGGCCTGCGCCAGCAGGCGGCTGCCGTCGGCGCCGTAAAGCGTCAGGTAGGCGATCAGGCGCTGGCGCAGCTGGGCGCAATGCTGGTGGGCGCGGTGCGCCAGCTCGGCCTCGGGGCGCCGCTCCAGCTGCGCCAGCTCGGCCTCCAGCACCCCCAGCTGGTTCTTCAGGTCATGGATCAGCAGGGCCAGCAGTTCGCGGTTCATGCCAGGGCGCTGAGGGTGTCGCGCAGGTATTTGCGCATCTGGGCGACGCGGTCGTGGCCTGGCAAGAGGCGCTCCAGGCGGCTCAGATAGCCGCGCACCTGCTCGACGCGCTGGGCATCCAGCTGCTTGCGCAGGCGCAGCACCATGCAGTTCATCTGCGCGCATTCCATCAGCACGGTGGTGTTCTCCGGGAAGGCGTGCAGCTCCGCCTCGAGGGCCGCCAGCGCTTCGTCGAGCCGGCCGGCGCGCAGCGCCAGCTTGGCCTGGTGCAGCCGCGTCTTCAGGCCGCCGCTGGTGGCGGTGACGATGTTGGCGATCTCGGCCTCGTGGCCGGTGTCGCGCAAGGCCTTGCTGACGAGCTGCTGCATGCGCGCATTCTCGTGGTCGGCGCTGACCACCTTGCCCAGCAGGGCCAGCCCGCGCTCGGCCTGGCCGGTGGCGAGGGCGGCGCGCGCCACCGCGATGGTGGCGAAGTCGGCCTTGGCCTGTGGCGTCTCGGCCAGCGCCTGCTCGGCCAGCTCGCGCGCCTTCTCGGCCTCGCCCAGCAGGGCATGGGCCTGGGCGCTCAGCGCCAGCATGGCGGCGGCCTGTTCGGCGCTGCGCTGCACCTTGCCGGGCGGGTCGACCAGCACCGCCAGCGCTTCCTTGGCCTCGCCCAGGTCGATATGGGCCTGGGCCAGCACCAGCGCATCCATGGGCTGGGCGCTCAGCGAGCCCTGGCTGGACTTGAGCGCGCGCGCCAGGCTTTGCTTGGCCAGTTCGGTATCGCCGTTGCGATAGGCGCTTTCGGCCAGCGTGCGCATGCGCTTGGCCGAGGGCACGATCTCGGCCGCCTGCTTGAGCACCGCCAGCGCCTCGTCCTGGCGGTTCATGGCCTCCAGGGCCTGCGCCAGCAGCTCGTGCGCGGCCAGGTTCTTGGCACCCTCGGCGCTGCCGATGAGTTCGCGCATCAGCTGCACGGTCTCATCAAAGCGGCCGGCAGCTCGGAGCGCGCGCGCCTGGCCCAGCTGGGCCCAGATCAGCTGCGGGCGCAGCTCCAGCGCCTGCTGGTAGACGGCGCGCGCCTCGTCCAGCGCGCCCAGCTCCAGCAAGACCTGACCCTTGAGCTGCAGGGCCTGCATGGTCCAGCGGTCCTTCTTGGCCAGCAGGGTGTCGCAGGCCTTCAGCGCGGCGGGCAGGTCTTTGCGGCCGAGCTGTTTGTGGATGTCCAGCAGGGCCTGGCGCTTCTCCAGCTGGGCCTTGAGGCGGTCTTCGATGTCACCCGCGGTGATGGGCTTGAGCAGGTAGGCGTCGGGCAGGTGCTCGCTGGCGGCGGCCACCGAGAGGTAGCTGTTCTCGGCCGTGATCATGAAGAACAGGCAGTCCGGCGCCAGCAGCTGGTGCTCGCGCAGGTATTCCAGCAGCTGCTGGCCGTCGGTCTTGTGGTTGAGGTTGTAGTCGCACAGGATCAGGCCGAAGGGCTTGGCGCGCACATGGCGCAGCGCCTCCTCGGCCGAGCTGGCGCCCTCGATCTTGTGGATGCCCAGCATGCCCAGCTGGCCGCGCAGCGTGGTCTGCTGCGTGGCCATGTCGTCGACCACGAGGGCCTCGATCCGGGAGTAGGGGGTGTCGGCGCGCATGCTCGTCCTGTGCCTTCCAGCAAGCACCCGGGGTGGGGTGCGCCGAGCTTACAGGACGAGCGGGGCGCTGGGCAATCAACCGGTGTTGCGCAGGCCCGCCGCGATGCCGTTGATCGACAGATGGATGCCGCGCTGCACGCGTTCCATGCTGGGGTCCTCGGCGCGCTGCTCGGGCGCCACCGCGCGGTAGCGCCGCATCAGCTCGACCTGCAGGTGGTTGAGCGGGTCGATATAGGGGAAGCGGTGCTCGATCGAGCGCGCCAGCGCCGGGTTGGCGGCCAGGCGCTTGTGCTCGCCGGTGATCAGCGCCAGCGCCTCCTGGGTGCGCTGGAACTCGGCCTTCACCGCCTCGAAGATCTTTTTGCCCAGGCGCTTGTTCTCGACCAGCTCGACATAGCGCGCGGCGATGTCCAGATCGGTCTTGGCCAGCACCATGTCCAGGTTGGACAGCAGGGTGCGGAAGAAGGGCCATTGCTTGACCATGCGCTTGAGCAGGGTCAGGTTTTGCGCGCGCTGGGCCGGCTCCTTGCCCAGGAAGGCCTGCACCCCCGAGCCGAACCCGCACCAGCCCGGCAGGGCGATGCGCGACTGGCCCCAGCTGAAGCCCCAGGGAATGGCGCGCAGGTCTTCGATGGCGCGGGTGGCCTTGCGCGAGGCCGGGCGCGAGCCGATGTTGAGCTCGGCAATCTCGCGGATAGGCGTGGAAGCGAAGAAATACTCGGCGAAGCCGGGCGTGTCGTAGACCAGGCCGCGGTAGGCCTTGAAGCTGGCGTCCGACAGGGCCTGCGCCGCTTCGAGGAAGCTCCTGGGCGCGCTCTTGGTGGGGTGCAGCAGGGTGGCTTCCAGCGTGGCCGCCACCAGGGTCTCGAGATTGCGCCGGCCGATCTCGGGGTTGGCGTATTTGGAGGCGATCACCTCGCCCTGCTCGGTGAGGCGGATCTGGCCGTTCACCGTGCCGGGGGGCTGGGCCAGGATGGCCTGGTAGCTGGGGCCGCCGCCGCGGCCCACCGTGCCGCCGCGGCCATGGAAGAGGCGCAGGGTGACGGGCTGGTGCTGGGCCTTGAGCGCCTCGAACAGCTCCACCAGCGCGATCTCGGCGCGGTAGAGCTCCCAGGAGCTGGTGAACACGCCGCCGTCCTTGTTGGAGTCGGAGTAGCCCAGCATGATGTCCTGCTCGCCGCCCGAGCGCTGCACCAGCGCGGCAATGCCGGGCAGGGCGTAGAACTCGCGCATGATGCCGGGGGCCTCGCGCAGATCGCCAATGGTCTCGAACAGCGGCACGACGATCAGGTCACTGATGGCCTCGCCATCCAGCGTGCCGCGCAGCAGCCCGACCTCCTTGAGCAGCAGCATCACCTCGAGCAGATCGCTCACCGACTCGGTGTGGCTGATGATGTAGTGGCGCAGGGCCTCGCGGCCGAAGCGCTGCAGCACCTCGCGCGCGGCCTCGAAGATGGCCAGCTCGCCCTGGGCCCGCTCGCTGTAGACCGCGCCGATCACGCGCAGCGGACGGGCGTCCTGCAGCAGGCTCAGCAGCAGGCCGCGGCGCTCGGCCTCGCTGAGCGCGCTGTAATCGGCCTGGATGCGCGCGGCCTTCAGCAGCTCGGCCACCACGGCCTCGTGCTGGTCGGAGCTCTGGCGCAGGTCCAGCGTGGCGAGATGGAAACCGAACACCTGGATGGCGCGCATCAGCGGCTTCAGGCGCGGCGCGATCAGCGCCTCGGCATGGTGGCTGCGCAGCGAGCTTTCGATGATGCGCAGATCGGCCAGCAGCTCCTCGGGGCTCAGATAAGGGTCCTGCGGGGCCACGGCATGGCGCAGCGCCTCGGTGCCGGTGAGCTCGTGCAGGGTGGCGGCCAGGCGCGCATACATGCCGGTCAGCGCCCGGCGGTAGGGCTCGTCCATGCGGTGCTCGTTGCGGTCCGGGCTGCGCTCGGCGAGCAGCTGCAGCTCGGGGCTGATGCTGGCCAGGCGGGCCGAGATCGAGAGTTCAGCGCCCAGCTCATGCAGCTCGGTGAGGTAGTGGCGCAGCGCCACCTCGCCCTGGCGCTTCATCGCATGGCGCAGCGTCACGGCGGTGACGTTGGGATTGCCGTCGCGATCGCCGCCGATCCAGTGGCCCATGCGCAGAAAGCTCTTGAACTCGTGGCCGGGCAGGGCCTCTTCCAGCTCGGCGTAGAGCTTGGGGATCTGGCGCAGAAAGGTGGCGTGGTAGTAGGAGAGCGCGTTCTCGATCTCGTCGGCCACCGTCAGCTTGGAGTAGCGCAGCATGCGCGTCTGCCACAGCTGGGTGATGCGGGCGCGCATCAGGGTCTCGTTGTCGCGCAGCTCGCGCTCGGTGTGCAGGGTGTCGCGCTGGCCCACCAGCTCGGCGATGGCGCGCTCGGCGTCCAGGATGCTCTTGCGCTGCACCTCGGTGGGGTGCGCGGTCAGCACCGGCGAGATGAAGCCATGCTGCAGGGTCTTGGCCACCTCGGCCGGGCGCACGCCGGCCTCGTGCAGGCGCTCCAGCGCATAGGCGAGCGAGCCCGGCTGCAGGCTGCCGGCGCGCTCGTGGATCTCGCGGCGGCGCACATGGTGGCGGTCCTCGGCGATATTGGCCAGGTGCGAGAAATAGCTGAAGGCGCGGATCACGCTCACGGTCTGCTCGCCCGAGAGGCTCTTCAGCAGCTTGTCGAAGCTCTTGCCGGCCTGCGCATCGCGCTTCAGGCGGAAGGCCACCGAGAGCTTGCGGATGCGCTCCACCAGCTCGTAGGCATCGCGGCCCTCCTGCTCGCGGATTACCTCGCCGAGGATGCGGCCCAGCAGGCGGATGTCGTGCATCAGGGGCGCGTTCTTGTCCTTGGCTGCGGCCTTGGTGGTGTTGACGGCCGTCTTGGCGGCGCGTGGCGCGGGATGGGCTGGTCGGGCTGGCATGGTCTGGAGTTGGGGCGTTGGAGGTGAGGCGCGTGTAACCAAGTTACCAGTTTTCGACTTTAACAGTTTCTTTGCGCAAGCCGGAATGGGGCCGCACCGGGCTGCGCTAGCATGAGGGCATGACGCAACAACTCTTGATCGCGACGCGCGAAAGCCGCCTCGCGCTGTGGCAGGCCGAGCATGTGCAGGCCCTCTTGGCCGAACGCCTGAAACTCGATGTGGGCCTGCTGGGCATGACCACCCGCGGCGACCAGATCCTCGACCGCGCGCTCTCCAAGGTGGGGGGCAAGGGCCTGTTCGTGAAGGAGCTGGAGACGGCGCTGGAAGAGGGCCGTGCCCACCTGGCCGTGCACTCGCTCAAGGACGTGCCCATGGACCTGCCCGAGGGCTTTGCCCTGGTGAGCATCCTGGAGCGCGAGGACCCGCGCGACGCCTTCGTCTCGAACCGCTATGCCAGCCTGGCCGAGCTGCCGCAGGGCGCCGTGGTGGGCACCTCGAGCCTGCGCCGCGTGGTGCAACTGAAGAATCTGCGCCCCGATCTGCGCATCGAGCCGCTGCGCGGCAATCTGGACACGCGCCTGCGCAAGCTGGACGAGGGCGGCTACGACGCCATCGTGCTGGCGGCCGCCGGGCTCAAGCGCCTGGGCCTGGCCGAGCGCATCCGCAGCCTGTTCGCGGTTGACGAGATGATCCCCTGCGCCGGCCAGGGCGCCCTGGGCCTGGAGGTGCGCGCCGATGCCGCGGCGCTGAGCCAGCAGCTCGCCGGCCTGATGCACGAACCCACCTGGCTGGCCACGCAGGCGGAGCGCGCGGTGTCGCGCGCCCTGGGTGGCAGCTGCAGCATGCCGCTGGCGGCGCACGCGGTATGGGAAGGCGGCGAGTTGCAGCTCGCGGCCGCGCTGGGCCATCCCGAGCACCATGACAAACCGCTGCTGAAGACGCTGGGCCGCGGCCAGCCGCGCAACGAGGCCGAAGCGCGCGCGCTGGGCGAGCGGGTGGCGCAGGCGCTGCGCGAGCAGGGCGCCAGCGCCTACCTGGCGGCCGCCTGAGTGGTCGTGCAGCCGGGCTCGAGCGAGCGCACGCTGCTGCTGACGCGGCCCCGCGCCCAGGCCGAGGACTGGGTGGCGCGCATGGCGGCGCAGGGCGTGCCGACGGCGGTGCTGCCGCTGATCGCCATCCAGCCCGGCATGGCGCCGGACGCCGCGGCGCTGGCCTGGCGTGAGCTGCCGCGGGCGGCGCTGGCCATGTTCGTCAGCCCCAATGCGGTGGCCGCCTTCTTCGCGGCCCGACCCGCTGGCGCGGCCTGGCCGGGCACGACGCTGGCGGCCACGGTCGGCCCCGGCAGTGCCCAGGCCTTGCGCGCGGCGGGCGTGCCGGCCGAGCTGATCGTGCAACCGCCGGCGGACGCGGCCAGCTTCGACTCCGAACATCTCTGGCCCTTGCTGGCCGGGCGCGACTGGGCCGGCCGGCTGGCGCTGATCCTGCGCGGTGACGGCGGGCGCGACTGGCTGGCCGAGCGCCTGCAGGAGCGCGGCGCCCAGGTGCGGCAGATCTCCGTCTACCGGCGCGCCTGCCCGCAGCTGGACCCCGCCGAGCGAGGGCTGCTGGACGCCGCGCTGGCCGCGCCCGAGCGCGTGGTCTGGCTGTTCAGCAGTTCCGAGGCCATCGGCCATCTGCAGCAGTTGGCCGGGCCCGGCGCGGTCTGGTCGCGCAGCCTGGCGATCGCCACCCATGAGCGCATTGCCGAGCGCGCGAAAGCCCTCGGATGTGGGCATGTGGTTTTGGCGCGACCCGAGCCCGGCGCCATCGCCGCGGCGCTGCGAAGCCTCTAGGTGCGGACCCTACAATCTGCGCCAACGTGAGCGAGCTTCCCAACCCCCTTCAAGACGCGGTGCCGCAGCCCCTGGCAGCGGCCACCTCGCGCCCTTCGATGCTGATGCCGGCGCTGGCCGCGGGCCTGGCGGTCTGCACCCTGGTGGCCTTGGTGCTGGCCTGGCAGAGCAACAGCCGGCTGCGCAATCTGGAGCAGGAGCTGGTGCGCCGCCAGGACAGCAGCCAGGCGGCGGCCCAGGAGGCCGCCAACCAGGCCAAGCAGTCGCAGGACCTGAGCCGCGACACCGCCGCCAAGGTGGCCCTGCTGGACGCGCGCCTGGCCGAGGTCTCGCTGCAGCGTGGCCAGCTGGAAGAGCTGATTCAATCGATGTCGAGATCGCGCGACGAGAACGTGGTGGGCGATATCGAAGCCTCGCTGCGGGTGGCCCTGCAGCAGACCAGCATCACCGGCAGCGCCGAGCCCCTGGTGGCCGCGCTCAAGCAGGCCGACGAGCGCCTGGTGCGCTACAAGCAGCCGCGCCTGGAGGGCGTGCGCCGCGCCGTGGTGCGCGACCTGGACCGCGTCAAGGCGATCAGCGTGGTCGACGTCTCCACCCTCAGCATCAAGCTCGACGAGGTGGTGCGCCTGGTCGATGAGCTGCCGCTGCTGTCCGCGGCCGACAAGGCCGGCGAGCCCGCGGTGGCGCGCCAGGCAAGACCTGACACCAAGCCAGCCCCAAAGCCCGCCGCCAAGCCGATCGAGCCCGGCATGGCCGGCTGGTGGGAGCTGGTGCAGCAGCGCTGGGGCGAGACCGCCGGGCTGGCCTGGCAGGAAGCGAAGTCGCTCTTGCGGGTGACGCGCATCAATCACCCCGAGGCCATGCTGATGGCGCCGGAGCAGGCCTATTTCCTGCGCGAGAACATCAAGCTGCGCCTGCTGAACGCCAGGCTTGCGCTGTTGAGCCGGCAGTTTGAAACCGCGCAGAGCGACCTGCGCGACACCCTCGGCATGCTGGATCGCTACTTCGACGCGCGCTCGCGCAAGGTCGCGGCGGCCAATGAGCTGCTGCGTCAGGTGGTGGGGCAGGCGCGCCAGGTGGCGGTGCCACGCCCCGATGACACGCTGGCGGCTCTGGCCGCCGCGGGCCGCTGATCCGGAGCCCGATCCCCATGCGCACGGTGATCTGGTTGGTGCTGCTGTTCGCAGTGGCGGTGGTGGCGGCCCTGACCCTGGGCAGCAACGATGGTTTGGCCAGCTTCTACTGGAATGGCTGGCGCCTCGACGTCTCGCTGAATCTGTTCCTGCTCACCCTGGTGGGCAGCTGCTTTGCGCTGGTGACGGTCATCAAGGCGATTGATTCGCTCACCACCCTGCCGCGGCGCGCGCGCGAGTGGCGGTTGGCGCAGCGCGAACGCAGCGCCCAGTTGGCGCTGCGCGATGCGCTGGGCGAGTATTTCGGCGCGCGTTACGGGCGCGCCCAGAAGGCCGCGCAGAAGGCGCTGAGCATCCAGGCGCAGACGCCCGATCTGGCTCAGGACGCCGGCTTCATGGCGCTGGGCCATCTGCTGGGCGCGCAGAGCGCGCACCGCATGCAGGACAAGCGCCGCCGCGACGAACAACTGCAGTTGGCCCTGGAACTGGCGCAGCGCTCGCCCCAGGCCAAGGCGCAGGAAGAGGGCGCCCGCCTGCTGGCCGCCGAATGGGCGCTGGACGACCGCGACGCCGGCCGCGCGCTGGCGCTGCTCAGCGATCTGAGCCCCGGCGTGGCGCGCCGCACCCAGGCCCTGCGCCTCAAGCTGCAGGCCGCGCGCATGGCCAAGCAGCCGCTGGAGGCCTTGCGCACGGCGCGTTTGCTCGCCAAGCACCAGGGCTTTTCCAAGCTGGCGGCGCAGGGCCTGCTGCGCTCGCTGGCCTTCGAGGCGCTGGAATCGGCGCGCGATGTGGACCAGCTGCGCAGCATCTGGCAGCACCTCGATGCGGCCGATCGGCGCGATGTCTTCGTGGCCGCCCGCGCGGCGCAATGTGCGGCCGCGCTGGGCGCACCGGACGATGGGCGCGGCTGGCTGCGCCCGGCCTGGGAAGAGATTGCCGAGCTGGGCGCCGACGAGCGCGTGGCCTTGGCCGAGGCCCTGGTGGTCTGCATGCCCGGTATGGGCCCCGAATGGCTGCAGCGCCTGGAGCAGGCCGCGCAGCGTTTCCCGCGCGACAACTACATGGCCTACGCCCTGGGCCATGCCTTGGCCGAGCGCCAGCTCTGGGGCAAGGCGCGGCTGATGCTGGAGCAGGCGGGTGGCGACCGCGCACTCTCGGTGGCAGCACGCCGCCGCAGCTGGCTGACCCTGGCCGATCTGGCCGGTCGCGATGGTGATGCCGAGCGGCGCGCCCGCTGCCACGAGGCCGCGGCCACCTTGGCTTGAAGACTTGCCGAGCCCGTTTATTTCAGGCTATACTGGACAGCTTCAGCGGCTGTAGCTCAGTTGGATAGAGTACTTGGCTACGAACCAAGGGGTCGTGGGTTCGAATCCTGCCAGCCGCACCAGATTTACCAAGCCAGTGAGCTTTCACTGGCTTTGTTTTTCTGGTTCTCGAGAGAGATGTGAAAATTGAAAATCAAGCGCTTAGCTTGTGTATGCGATAAAAAGCATGCTATAGTCTAAGGCTTCGGCGGCTGTAGCTCAGTTGGATAGAGTACTTGGCTACGAACCAAGGGGTCGTGGGTTCGAATCCTGCCAGCCGCACCAGAATAAAAAGAAATGGCAAAGGGCCGGTGAGCAATCACCGGCCCTTTTGCTTTGTTGCAGCTTTTATGCGCGGGTTTATGCGCGAGCCATGGCGGCGATCTCGGCCTCGCCCAGGCCCAGTGCGGCCAGCACGGCGTGCGTGTCCTGGCCGGGCTGCGGGAATGGGCGCGGTGCCGGGCCCGGCGTGCGCGCAAAGCGTGGCGCACTTGCCGGTTGGATCTTGCCATCCACCTCCACGAAGTTGCCGCGCGCGCGCTGGTGCGGATGCTGGGCCGCTTCGGCCAAGCTCAGCACCGGCGCGAAGCAGACGTCGCTGCCCTCCAGCAAGGCGGCCCATTCATCGCGGGTCTTTTGCTTGATGCGTGCGGCGACCTCGGCGCGTGCCGCCGGCCAGCGGCGGTGGTCGTATTGCAGCTGGGCGTCCAGGTGCTCCAGGTCCAGCTTCTGCAGCAGCAGCTTGTAGAACGGCGGCTCGATCGCGCCCAGCGTGATGTGCCGCCCGTCCGCGCACTCGAAGCTGTCGTAGAAGGGTGAGCCGTGCAGGAAAAAGTTCTGCGCCGGATCGTCGCCCCACATGCCGATGCCGCGCAGCGAATGCACCAGGCTGCTGAGTGCGCCCACGCCGTCGATCATGGCAGCGTCCACCACCTGGCCGCGGCCGGAGCGTTGCGCCTCCAGCAGGGCGCAGACGACGCCGAAGGCCAGGAACATCGCGCCGCCCGCCATATCGCCCAGCAGGGTGGCGGGCAGGGTGGGGGCCTGGCCGGCGCGCGAGGCGATCGCGAGCACGCCGGTGAGTGCCACATAGTTGATGTCGTGACCGGCGGCCTGGGCCAGCGGCCCGGTCTGGCCCCAGCCGGTGACGCGGCCGTAGACCAGGCGCGGGTGCTGCGCCTCGAAGGCCTCGGGCCCCAGGCCCAATCGTTCCATCACGCCCGGCCGGTAACCCTCGATCAGCGCGTCGGCGCTCTCCACCAAGCGCTTGATGGCGGCAACGCCGGCGGCCGACTTCAGGTCCACGCAGATGGAGCGCTTGCCGCGGTTCATGGCCTCGCCGCCGCCCAGGGTGCGCAACGCCGCGGGGCGTTCCACCACGATCACCTCAGCGCCCATATCGGCCAGCAGCATGCCGGCCATGGGGCCCGGCCCGATGCCGGCAAATTCGATCACGCGCAAGCCTGCCAATGGCCCCTGACTCATTCTGTGCTCCTGTGTGCTGCTCGATGAAGGTCGCCGGGCACAATATACGGATGAGCAAGGCCTTCACCAAGGAAAGCGACGGCGATGACGACGAGGACATGGCGCTGCCCGCCCTGCCGTCGGGAACACGCAACTACATCACCCCCGCGGGCTATGCGCGGCTGCGTGCCGAGTTCATGACCCTGCTGGACGAGGAGCGCCCCAAGATCGTCGAGATCGTCTCCTGGGCGGCCAAGAATGGTGATCGCTCGGAGAACGGCGACTACCTCTACGGCAAGAAACGCCTGCGCGAGATTGACCGCCGCCTGCGCTTCCTCACCAAGCGCCTGGACATTGCTGAGGTGGCCGACCCCAGCCTGCACCATGGCAGTGACCAGATCTTCTTTGGTGCCACCGTCACCTATGCCAATGCCAAGGGCGAGGAGCGCACCATCACCATCAAGGGCATCGACGAGAGCGACAGCCTGAACGGCGAGGTGAGCTGGGTTTCGCCGATCGCGCGCGCGCTCCTGAAGGCCCGCGAGGGCGACGAGGTGCAGTTGATGACGCCCGGCGGCGTGGAGCGCCTGGAGGTGCTTGAGGTGCACTACCCCAAGCCCCAGCTCAGCTAGGGCTTGATGCGCCAGGCCCGCAGCACGGCGGGCGAGCGCTTCAGCGTGCGCAGCACATCGGCCAGATGCAGGCGGTCGCGCACGCTCAGCAGCAGTTGCATCTCGGCGGTTTCGCGCGCCTGGGCCTCGTCGGTCATCGCGATATGGGTGATGTCGGCCTCGGCCGAGCTGACGGCCGTGGCAATCTGCGCCAGCACGCCCTTGCCGTTCTTCATCAGCACGCCCACGGCGGCCTCGAAGCTGCGGCTCAGTTCCTCGCCCCAGGCCACGGCAATCCAATGCTCGCTGTCGCGCTGGAACAGGCGGCGCCCGACTTGGCATTCGCCGGTGTGCACCACCAGGCCCTCGCCGCGGCCCAGATAGCCTTTGATGTCGTCGCCCGGGATGGGGCGGCAGCAGCTCGCCAGCCGCACCGAGGCGCCCTCGGTGCCGTCGATGGTGACCTGGCCCTGGGCCGGGCCGTCGTCGGCGCCGAAGCGGCCCATGCTGAGCATCACCGCGTCGGGGCGCTGGCCTTGCTCGGCCAGCATGCGCGCCAGCTTCTTGGCGACGATGGTGGCGATCTTGCGGCCCAGGCCGATCTCGATCAGCAGCTCGTCCACATGGCGGTTGCCGGCCCAGCGGGCCAGGTCTTGCCAGAGCTGGGAGGCGCTGTTGTCCTCGTCGTCCAGGCTGGGCATGGCCAGGCCCTCGGCGCGCAGGGCCTGGGCCAGCATCTTCTGCCCCAGCTCGCGCGACTCTTCCTGTTCCAGGTTCTTGAGGAAATGGCGGATCTTGGAGCGTGCGCGGCCGGTGCGCACAAAGCTCAGCCAGGCGGGATTGGGGCGGGCGCCGGCGGCGCTGATGATTTCCACCACATCGCCGCTGCGCAGCTCGGCGCGCAGCGGGACCGGCTCGCCGTTGACCTTGGCGGCCACGCAATGGTCGCCCACGTCCGAGTGGATGGCGTAGGCAAAGTCCACCGGCGTGGCGCCGCGCGGCAGCGCCATGATCTTGGACTTGGGCGTGAAGACATAGACCGCGTCCGGGAACAGATCGATCTTCACATGCTCCAGGAACTCGTTGGCATCGCGCGTCTCGTCCTGGATGTCGATCAGCGACTGCAGCCAGCGCGAACCCAGCTGCTGGGCCGCCAGCGGGTCGCCCTTGTTCTTGTAGAGCCAATGCGCGGCCACGCCTTTTTCCGCCACCATATGCATGGTCTCGGTGCGCATCTGAAACTCCACCGGCGTGCCCAGCGGGCTCACCAGGGTGGTGTGCAGCGACTGGTAGCCATTCGGCTTGGGGATGGCGACGTAGTCCTTGAAACGCCCCGGCTGCGGCTTGTAGAGCTGGTGCAGCACGCCCAGCGCCAGATAGCACTCGGGCAGCTCGGCCACGATGATGCGAAAGCCGAAGATGTCGCTCACCTGGGCAAAGCTCAGGTGCTTCTCGCGCATCTTCTTGTAGATCGAGAACAAGGTCTTCTCGCGGCCCTGGATCTCGGTCTTCTGGCCGGCCTCGTTGAAGGCCTTGATGACGTCGCGCTCGATGCGTGAAACCAGGTCGCGCCGATTGCCGCGCGCCTTCGCGATCGCCTTGGACAGGGCTGCATGGCGCCAAGGGTGGATGTACTGGAAGGAGAGCTCCTGCAGCTCGCGGTAGATCTCGTTCAGCCCCAGGCGGTGGGCGATCGGGGCATAGATATCGAGGGTTTCGCGCGCAATGCGGCGGCGCTTCTCGAAGGCCATCGCCCCCATGGTGCGCATATTATGCAGACGGTCGGCCAGCTTGATCAGGATCACGCGCACATCGCGCGCCATCGCCAGCAGCATCTTGCGGAAGCTCTCGGCCTGCGACTCCTCCTTGGTGGAGAACTGCAGCTTGTCCAGCTTGGTGAGCCCGTCCACCAGCTCGGCGGTGGGGGCCTCGAAGCGCTCGATCAGCTCGGTCTTGGTGACGCCGCAGTCTTCCATGGCGTCGTGCATCAGCGCCGCCATGATGGCCTGCGCGTCCAGGCGCCAGTCGGCGCAGATGCCGGCCACCGCGATGGGGTGGGTGATGTAGGGCTCGCCGCTGGCGCGGAACTGGCCCAGATGGGCCTCGTCGGCGAACTTGTAGGCCTCGCGGATGCGCTTGATGTCGCCCTTGGGCAGGTAGGCGAGCTTGTGCAGCAGGGCGTCGAACGACGCCGCCTCGGCCTGTGTCGGTTCCGGGCTGGTCTTGGTGATGCCCGAGAGGCCGGTCAGTGCGGCAGGCAGGCGAGCGACGGCGAAGGAGCGAAAACCCATGGCCCGAATTTACAGCATGCGCGCCGGCCGCCCTGGGTGGGCGCCTCTATGACCCGCATGGCCGGCAAAGACAAAGGGCGCCCGCAGGCGCCCTTGGCATGGGTGATACGGTGCTTAGACCGGCACCTTGCGCAGCATCTCGATGCCGACTTCGCCGGCGGCGATTTCGCGCAGCGCGGTCACGCCGGGCTTGTTCTTGCTTTCGATCTTGGGCGTGTGGCCCTGGCTCAGCATGCGGGCGCGATAGGTCGCGGCGAGCACCAGCTGGAAGCGATTCGGGATCTTGACGAGGCAGTCTTCAACGGTGATGCGGGCCATTTTTTTGTCCTGGTAATGAATCTTGAGAATCTTTTGGAGCGTCAGGGCAGGTCCAGAGCTCGGAAAACCGCGGAACGGTTGCGACGCTGAGCTACGTATTTTAACCGCTGCGCGTGCACGATGGCTTTCAGGTCGAAAAGAGCGGTCTCGAACACCGCATTCACCACCACGAAATCGAACTGCTGGGCCTGCGCCACCTCGACGCGGGCATTCGCCATGCGCTTGGCGATCACGCTCGGCTCGGTGTCGCCACGGCGCTTCAGGCGCTGCTCCAACTCCTCCCAGCTGGGCGGCAGGATGAACACCAGCACCGCGTAGGGGAACAGCTTCTTGATCTGCAGCGCACCCTGGAAATCGATTTCCAGCACCACGTCGTCGCCATGCGCCATGCGGGCTTCGATGGCAGCGCGCGAGGTGCCGTAGAGATTGCCATGCACCTCGGCCCATTCGAAGAACTCGCCACGGTCGGCCATGGCGCGGAACTCCTCCGGCGTGGTGAACCAGTATTCGCGGCCATGCTGTTCCTGGCCGCGTGGCGCGCGCGAGGTGTGCGAGATCGAGACGTCCAGCTTGGCGTCGAGCTCCAGCAAGGCCTTCACCAGGCTGGATTTGCCGGCGCCGCTGGGGGCGGCGACGACGAAGAGATTGCCGGGATATTCCATGGTCGGGTCTGTCTGGCTGCTTGCTTATTCGATGTTCTGGACCTGCTCGCGCATCTGCTCGATCGCCACCTTCATCTCCACCGAGATGTTGGTGAGTTCCAGCGCGGCGGACTTGGACCCCAGGGTATTGGCCTCGCGGTGCAGCTCCTGGATCAGGAAGTCCAGGCGCTTGCCGAGCTCGCCGCCCTTCTTGAGCAGGCGCTCGATCTCTTCCAGGTGGGCGCGCAGGCGCGCCAGCTCCTCGGCCACGTCGATGCGGATGGCGTAGGCGGCCGCCTCATTGAGGGCGCGCTCGCGCAGTGCCTCCTCGGGTATCGATTGGGCCGCGCCGGTGCTCACCAGCGCCTCTTGCCAACGCTCCAGGAAGCGCTGCTGCTGGCGCTGCACCACGGCGGGCACCAGGGGTTCGGCCTGCTCGGCCAGGCCGCGCAGGGTGTCGATGCGCTCCTGCAGAATCGCCACCAGCTTTTCGCCCTCGCGCTCGCGCGCCTCGGCCAGGCCGGCCACGCACAGGCGCGCCGCCTCCAGCGTGGCCTCGTCGAGCCGCTCGGCCGCGCCGCCGCCCTTGCACCATTGCAGGATCTCGTGCACCGAGAGCGCCTGCGCCTTGGGCAGCCAGTTCTGCACCGTGCCCTCCAGGCGCGCCAGCTTGTTGAGCTGCTCAGCCTGCGGCTGGGGCCAGTTGTTGTCCCCCTCGCGCTGGGTGTTGATGCGCAACTCGATCTTGCCGCGCTTGAACGCCTTGGTGAGCAGCTCGCGCAGGGCGGGCTCCAGACCGCGCAGATCCTCCGGCATGCGGAAGCCCAGGTCGAGGAAACGCCCATTGACGGAGCGTGCTTCCACGGTCACGCTGGCGGTCGAGACGGTGCCGGTCTCGCTCGGTGTAACGGGTTGCGAGCTGGCGCTGGCGTAACCCGTCATGCTGTAAACTGGCATGAGCATTCGGTTGAGCAATCAAAGCGCGATTATGTCAAAGCCGAAACCGGCGCCCTTGCCTGCAGGGACGGTAGTTGGGGGCTACCAGATCATCAAGAAGTTGGCGGCAGGCGGATTCGGTGTGGTTTATCTCGCCGAAGATCCCGAGCACCACCTGGTGGCCCTGAAGGAATACCTTCCCTCGTCCCTGGCGGAGCGCTCCCCCGGAGAACTCACTCCACGCGTCAAGCCCGAGAAGCAGCCCCTGTATCGACTCGGGTTGCGCAGCTTCTTTGAGGAAGGGCGTTCGCTCGCCCAGATCTCGCACCCCAGCGTCGTCTCGGTGCTGAACTTCCTGCGCGAGAACGAAACCGTCTACATGGTGATGAACTATCTGCAGGGAGACACCCTGCAGGACTTCATCGTCACCGCGCGCGACCTGAAGCGCGACAAGGTGTTCCGCGAGTCCACCATCCGCTCGCTGTTCGACGAGATCCTCAAGGGCTTGCGCATCGTGCACCAGCACAAGATGCTGCACCTGGACATCAAGCCGGCCAACATCTTCATCACCAACGACAACAAGGCGGTGCTGCTGGACTTCGGCGCGGCGCGCGAGGTGCTGAGCAAGGAAGGCAACTTCATCCGCCCGATGTACACGCCCGGCTTTGCCGCGCCCGAGATGTACCGCCGCGATGGCGCTTTAGGCCCCTGGACCGACATCTACGCCATCGGCGCCTGCATCTACGCCTGCATGCAGGGCTATCCGCCCAACGACGCTCCGCAGCGCCTGGAGAAGGACCGCCTGGCGCTGAGCCTGTCGCGCCTGCGCAATGTCTATTCCGACAACCTCATCGAGGTGACCGAGTGGTGCATGTCGCTGGACCCGCTGGCGCGCCCGCAGAGCGTGTTCGCGCTGCAGAAGGAATTGGCGCGCGAGACCGAGCGCCGCTACACCAAGCTGAGCTTCAGCGAGCGCCTCAAGCTCCAGCTTGAGAACCTCAAGGCAGGGGCCAAGGCGTGAGGTTCGGCATCTATCAAGTCAGCCGACGCGGTGGCCGGGAAAAGAACGAAGACCGCATGGGGTATTGCTATACCCGCGACGCGGTGCTGTTTGCGCTCGCCGACGGCATGGGCGGCCACCCCGAGGGCGAGGTGGCGGCGCAGATCGCGCTGCAGACCGTGGCCAGCATGTTCCAGCGCGATGCCAAGCCGGTGCTGGACGACCCGAACCGCTTTCTGGAAGACGCGATCCTGGTCGCGCACCAGCAACTCCTGCGCTACGGCCAGGACAAGGGCCTCACCGACACCCCCCGCACCACCGTGGTGGCCGGCGTGCTGCAGCGTGGCAATGCCCACTGGGCCCATTGCGGCGACTCGCGCCTGTACATGGTGCGCGGCGGCGAGCTGATGGCGCGCACGCGCGACCATTCCTACAGCGAGCTGCAGGAGGCCCTGGGGCGCCATGCGAATGGCGCCGAGCGCTTCAACCGCAACGTGCTGTTCACCTGCCTGGGCAGCCCCGGCAAGCCCATGATCGATATCTGCGGCCCGATCCCGCTGCAGACCGGCGACCGCTTCATGCTGTGTTCCGACGGCATGTGGAGCACGGTGTCCGATCTGGCCATTGCCGACCAGCTCTCCACCCGCGTGATCTCGGACGCCGTGCCCGAGCTGGTGGAGCAGGCGCTGCGCAATGGCGGCGCGCGCTGCGACAATGTCACCGCGCTGGCGGTGGAATGGGAAGGCGAGGACGAGCCCGACGCGGCCGACTCGATCTCCACCCAGAACCTGGCCGACGACGGCTTTGCCTCCACCATCCAGGCGGCCGCGCTGGAAGCGCAGGAACGCCGCGAGGATCTCAGCGAGGCCGAGATCGAACAGTCGGTGCGCGAGATCCAGGCCGCGATCCGCAAGGCCGGCAAAAAGTAACTCCGAAAGGTTTCCCCGATGTCTGCTGAATACCAACGCGCCGGCGAGCGCGCTGCCGCTGCTTTGCGCCCGGTGCGCATCACGCGCCACTACACCTGCCATGCCGAGGGCTCGGTGCTGATCGAGTTCGGCAACACCAAGGTGCTGTGCACCGCCTCGGTGGAAGAGAAAGTGCCGCCGCACAAGCGCGGCTCGGGCGAGGGCTGGGTCACGGCCGAGTACGGCATGCTGCCGCGCGCCACCCATACCCGCAGCGACCGCGAGGCCGCGCGCGGCAAGCAGAGCGGCCGTACCCAGGAGATCCAGCGCCTGATCGGCCGTTCGCTGCGTTGCGTGTTCGACCTGGCCCTGCTGGGCGAACGCAGCATCCACCTCGACTGCGATGTGCTGCAGGCCGACGGCGGCACGCGCACCGCCGCCATCACCGGCGCCTATGTGGCCGCGCACGATGCGGTCAGCTGGCTGCTGGCGCAAGGCAAGATTGCCCAATCGCCCATCAAGGATGCCGTCGCCGCGATCTCGGTGGGCATGCTGGAGGGCACGCCGCTGCTGGACCTCGAGTACACCGAAGACTCGGCCTGCGACACCGACATGAATGTGGTGATGACCGGCTCGGGCGGCTTTGTGGAACTGCAGGGCACGGCCGAGGGCCTGGCCTTCAACCGCCTGGAAATGAACGCCATGCTGGACCTGGCCGAAAAAGGCATCAAGGACCTGCTCGCGGCGCAGCGCAAGGCCCTGGGTCTGTGAGCATGAAGCTGGTCCTTGCCTCCAACAACGCCAAGAAGCTCGCCGAGCTGCAGGCCCTGTTCGCGCCGCTGGGCGTGGAACTGGTGACGCAGGGCTCGCTGGGCATTGCGGAGGCCGAGGAGCCCTTCGAGAGCTTTGTGGAGAACGCGCTGGCGAAGGCGCGCCACGCCGCGGCGGCCAGCGGCCTGCCGGCGCTGGCCGACGATTCGGGCCTGGCCGTCGATGCGCTGGACGGCGCGCCCGGCGTGCTCTCGGCGCGCTATGCCACGCTGTTCGGCCAGCCCAAGTCGGACGCCGACAACAACCGCGTGCTGCTGGAGCAGCTCGCCGGCAAGGGTGCCGGCCCGCACCGCGCCCAGTTTGTCTGCGCCCTGGTGGCCGTGCGCAGCGCCCGGGATCCGGTGCCGCTGATCGCGATGGGGCGTTGGCAGGGTCAGATCTTGCCCGCGGCGCAGGGCGAGGGCGGCTTTGGCTACGACCCGCTGATGTTCATTCCCAGCCTGGGCCAGAGCGTGGCGCAGCTGAGCGCTCAGGTGAAGAACCAGCTGAGCCATCGCGCCCTGGCTGCGGGCGCGCTGGTGCAGCAGTTCAAAGAGGTCTGGCAACTTGGCTGAACTCAACAGCGCGCGCCTCACCGAGCTGATGCGCCCGGGCACCTTGAGCCTGGCCGCCTTGCCGCCGCTCTCGCTCTATGTGCACCTGCCCTGGTGCCTCAAGAAATGCCCTTATTGCGACTTCAACTCGCATGAATGGAAGGATGGCCGGCAGCTGCCCGTGGACACCGCGCGCGCCTACCTCGGCGCGCTGCGCGCCGACCTGGAGGCCGCGCTGCCGCTGATCTGGGGCCGGCCGGTGGTGAGCATCTTCATCGGCGGTGGTACGCCCAGCCTGTTCGCCCCCGAGCAGATCGCCGAGCTGATCTCCGACATCCGCGCGCGCCTGCCGCTGGAGCCCGGCTGCGAGATCACGCTGGAGGCGAACCCCGGCACCTTCGAGCGCGACCGCTTCCGCGGCTTTGCCGCGGCCGGCGTGACGCGCCTGTCGATCGGCGTGCAGAGCTTTGACGATGCGAAGCTCAAGGCCTTGGGCCGGGTGCATGACGGCGCACAGGCGCGCGCCGCGATCGAGGAGGCCGCCCAGGCCTTCGAGACCTTCAACATCGACCTGATGTATGCGCTGCCGGGCCAGAGCCTGGCCGAGCTGGAGCAAGACCTGAGCCTGGCGCTGGGCTATGCGCCGCCGCATCTGTCCGTCTACCACCTCACCATCGAGCCGAATACGCGCTTCGCGATCGCGCCGCCGGTGGTGCCCGACGCCGATCTGGCCAGCGACATGCTGGACCTGATCACCGCGCAAACGGGCGCCCGGGGCATGGATCGCTACGAGGTCTCGGCCTATGCACGCGCCGGCCATCGCTGCACGCACAACCTCAACTACTGGCAGTTTGGCGACTATCTGGGCATCGGCGCGGGGGCGCACAGCAAGCTGAGCTTCCCGCACCGTGTGCTGCGCCAGGTGCGCTGGCGCGAACCGGCCAGCTATATGGCCAAGGCGGGCGAGGGCGCGGCGGTGTCCAACGAGCACGAGGTGGCGCGCAAGGAGTTGCCCTTCGAGTTCATGCTCAACGCGCTGCGCCTGCGCGAGGGCGTGCCGATGCAGCAATTCCTGGAGCGCACCGGCCTGCCGCCTTCCAGCATCGCCGAGGCCTTGCAGCAGGGCCGCGGCAAGGGCCTGCTGGAGCTCGATCCGCTGCGCATCCAGCCCACCCCGCGCGGCTTCGATTTCCTCAGCGACCTGCAGTCGCTGTTCCTCGCCTAGTCCCCATATAAAGCTCGCGCCGACAGTTCGATCTCGGCGTGCAGCCAGGTGCAGAGGGCGCGGAGCGCGGGCTCGTCCTTCAGCGCGGGCGGGTAGACGATGTGGTAGCTCTGCGCCTGCGAGCCCTCCAGGGCCTGGCCCGAGACGCGCACCAGGCGGCCGTCCAGCAAGGCATCGGCCGCCAGCAACTCGCGCGTCAGCGCCACCCCCATGCCCTGCTCGGCCGCCTGCAGGAGCAGGCCGGCATCGTTGAAGCTGGCCATGGTGCGGATCTGCCGGCTCAGGCCCGCCTCGGCAAACCATTGGGTCCATTGGGCGGCGTCGCCCAGCAGCGATTGCGCGGCCAGCTCCTCCAGGGGCGCGCCGATCAGGCGCTGCGCCAGCGCCGGAGCGGCCACCGGCACCGAGCGCGACTGCAGCAGCACCTCGTTGACCAGGCCGGTCCAGGGCCCGACGCCCTGGCGCAGCGCGAGATGAAAGCCCTCGCGCTCCAGGTCGACGAGCTGCTGCGAGACATTCAGCTCCAACGCGATCTCCGGATGCAGGGCATGCCAGCGCCCCAGCCGCGGCATCAACCAGCGCTGCGCGAAGGAGGGCAGGGCGGTGATGCGCAAGGCCTGCAGCGCGCTGCCATGCGCGGCGCTGGCGGCCTGCAGCCCGCGCTCCAGCTCGACCCAGGCGCGCTCCACGCCGCGTTGCAAGGCCTCGCCCGCCTCGTTGAGCCGGATGCGGCGGCCGCTGCGCTCGAACAGCTGGAAACCCAGCTGCGTTTCCAGCGCCGTGAGCTGCTGGCTCACCGCGCTGTGGCTGAGGTGCAGGCGCTCGGCCGCGGCGCGCAGATTCTGGGTCTGGGCCGTGGCGCGGAAAGCGGCCAGGTATTGCAGGGGCAGGCGTGGGGCTCTGGGCATGCTGGTAAGCATATCTGAACAGGATGGCCCGATTTTCGCGCTATTGCTGGCGGGTATGAATGCTTAATATGACCAGCACTGCATCAGGAGATTCTCATGAGCAAACATCCCCTCGCCGTCTATCTCGCCACCACCGCCATGGCCCTGAGCGCCGCCGCCGCCAGCAGCCTGTTGTGCACCTGCTGGGCGGCACCGGCGCAGCTGGGGGCGGCGCTGCATGAGTCGCCGCCTGCGCAGCCTCAGCCCATCTCTGCCACCCAACTTCAGGCCCAATCGAATGTACCTGCCAACGAGCCCTGCCGAGCTGATCCAGCGCCAGCTGGAGGCCTACAACGCCCGCAACATGGACGCCTGGCTGGCGACTTATGCGCCCCAGGCCCGCCAGTACCTCTATCCGGCCACGCTGGTGGCCGAGGGGCATGAGCAGATCCGCGCGCGCATGCGGGCGCGCTTCGCGGAACCCAATCTACACGCCCGGCTGCTGCAGCGCCATGTGATGGGCAAGATGGTGATCGATGTCGAGATCATCACCCGCACCTTTCCGGAGGGGCCGGGCTGGCTTCAGATGGCCGCCATCTACGAGGTGGAGGACGGCCTGATCCAGTCGGCCGTCTTCATCGCCGGCGAGCCTCAGCTGGCCATCACATAAATGCCCAGGGCGCCATGCTTGGCATGGCGCTTGGCCGTGGCCGCGGCACTGGCCACGTCCTCCGAGCGATGCAGGCTGCCCGGGCTGACGCGGACCGCACCGATCGACAGCGTGGTGCAGGGGTGGAAGCGCAGATTGCCCTGACGGTCCTCGGCCATGATGCCGCCGGCCTCCAGTGCCGCGGCGTCGAAGAGCTTGCGCGCCAGTTCGTTGAAGCGCTCGACAATGAGCTCGCAGCGTTGTTCCCAATCGTCGCTCTGGAACAGCATCACGAAGTCGTCGCCACCCACATGGCCGAGGAAGTCGCGCTGGCTGTCGCAATGCGCACTGGCCACGCGCGCCAGCAGGCGGATCATCTCGTCGCCGCGCCAGTAGCCGTACTCGTCGTTGAAGGGCTTGAAGTGATTCAGGTCGGCGTAGGCCGCGACGAACTCGCGGCCGCTCGTCAGCAGGCGGCCGATGTGCTGGCTGATCGGGATGTTGCCGGGCAGAAAGGTCAGCGGGTTGGCATGCCGTGCCGCCTCGATGCGCGCCTCGGTGACCGAGCGCACCAGCTGCTCGCCCGTGCCCAGGCCCAGATAGCGACCGGCGCGCGTGATGATGAAGCCCTCGCGCAGATAGCGCTGGTCGGCCGAGGTCAGCACGCGGGTGAGCGCCTCGATGCCGGTGCCGGCATCGACGATCAGCGGTGAGGCGTTGGCGAACAGGGTGCAGGCGTGGCGCCCGTAGAGATCGTTGAAGAAGGGCTTGGCCCAGCGCCCGATGAACTGGGCGCGGTCCACCAGGGCCACCGGCGCACCGGCGTCGTCGAGCACCGCCACCGCGTGCAATTGCTCATGCGCGCTGAAGAGGCGGTAGAGCTGCTCGTTGCTGGCGCTCTCATGCAGGGTCGGTGCCGTCAGCATCAGCTGCTCGGCGCAGATGCTGCTGCCACCGGCGCGGCGCAGCTCGGGCAGCACCGCGATGTCGGCGCTGGCCAGCACCTCGGCCGCCGGCCCCAGCACCTCGCGATGGCCCGCCGGGCCGGGCCGGCCGAGCAGCCAGCCCTGGCCGAAGGCCACGCCCAGGTCGCGCAGCACGCGCAGCTCCTCCGGGCTTTCGATGCCCTCGGCCACCAGCTGCGCGCCGAAGGTCTCGGCCAGTTGCAGCAGGGCGCGGAAGGTCTGCAGCTTCTCGGCGTGGGCGGGCAGGTGGTGGGTGAAGTATTTGTCGATCTTGACCAGCTGGGGCTGGATCTCGGACCACAGGCGCAGCGAGGAGCGACCGTCGCCGAAGTCGTCCAACGCGATGCCCACGCCGAGCCGGCGCAGGCGCGTCAGGCCCTGGCGCAGTGCCTCGATGTCGGTGACGCGCTCATGCTCGGTGAGCTCGATGATGATGTCGGCCGGCGTGATGCCGATGCGCTCGCACAGGCCCAGGCCGCGTGCCCAGTAGGCGTCGCTCACGGCGCGTGCCAGCGCCGCGGCGCTCATGTTGACGAGCAGCTTGCCGGGCAGCTTCAGCCGCGCCCAGTCTTTCAGCGCCTGCAGCGCGCAGCGCACCTCCAGCTCTACCGTTAAGCCCTCGCGGCGGCCGGCGGCGAACAACGCGTCGGGGTACTCCAGCGCCGAGCCGGCGGGCCCGCGCACCAGCGCCTCATGGCCATAGATTTCGCCGCAGTCCAGCTTCACGATGGGCTGGAACAGGGTGTGCAGCAGGTCCTCGTCGATGAGGGTCTGCACCTGCAGGGGCAGGGGCCTCTTGCAGTCAAGCGTGGTGGTCATCATGTTGGTTTTGCTCGCTCCAGCGAGCGAGCTTGCCAAACGCTGATGACAGGGCTGCGAAACCTAGACTCGATTGGTGGAGAAACCTGCGGTGCTGCGCAGGCGCTCCAGCAGGCGTGGTGCGATCTGGCTCAGCGGCAGCACCTCGTCGGCAGCGCCGGCGTTGATGGCCTCGCGCGGCATGCCGAACACCACGCAACTGGCTTCGTCCTGCACCAGGTTGTAGGCGCCGGCGTCCTTCATGGCCTTCATGGCCTTGGCGCCGTCGGCGCCCATGCCGGTGAGCATGATGCCCAGCGCGTTGGGGCCCACCACGCGCGCGGCGGAGTTGAACAGCACCTCCACCGAGGGCTTGTGGCGGTTCACCGGCTCGCCGTCCTGCACGCGCGCAATGTAGTTGGCGCCCGAGCGTTCCACGCTCAGGTGCATGCCGCCGGGCGCGATATAGCCGTGGCCAGGCAGCACGCGCTCACCGTCCTGGGCCTCTTTCACGCGGATGCGGCACAGCCCGTCCAGGCGCGCCGCATAGCTGCGCGTGAAGCCGGGCGGCATGTGCTGCGTGATCACCACGGCCGGGCAGTCGGCGGGCAGGTTGATGAGCACGTCCTTGGTGGCTTCGGTGCCGCCGGTGGAGGCGCCGATGAAGATGATCTTCTCGGTGGAGAGCCGGCCCAGGCTGGCCATCGGCGCGGGCTTGGGCGCCGGCGCCGCGCCGGGCGCCGCGGCGCTGGCCGGGGCGGCATGGCTGCGGTGGATGCGGGCCTTGGAGGCGATGCGGATCTTGTCGGTGATGTCCTGGGCCAGCAGGCGGATGCCGTCGGCCACGCCAATCTTGGGCTTGGCGACGAAGTCCACCGCGCCCAGCTCCAGCGCCTTCATGGTGACCTCGGCGCCGCGCTCGGTCAGCGTCGATACCATCACCACCGGCATGGGCCGCAAGCGCATCAGGCGCGAGAGGAAGTCCAGCCCGTCCATCTTGGGCATTTCCACGTCCAGCGTGATCACGTCTGGGTTGAGGTTGCGGATCATCTCGCGCGCCACCAGGGGGTCGGCGGCCGCGCCTATGCATTCCATGTCGGTCTGACGGTTGATGATCTCGGTGAGGATGCTGCGCACCAGCGCCGAGTCATCCACCACCACGACTTTGATCTTGGCCATTGTTGAAAACTCCTCGTGCGCGCCGGCTCAGAACAGGTCGATGGAGCCGCCGCTGGCCACCACGGGCTGGGCCTTCTGCGCCGCCGCGCGGTCTTGCTGGATCAGCGCCTCGGTATTGGTCGGCGCCAGACGCTTGACCATGGCCTTGCCGCTGTGCGGCAGAAAACAGACTTTACGGGGATAGATGTCCATGACGTCTTTGGAAACGATCGGGATGCGCTCGGTCTTGAGGTAGTCGAGCACGAAGTTGGTGTTGCGTTCGCCGACGTTGATGGTGTTCATGCCCGAGATCACGGCGCCGCCGCCGAAGATCTTGGCTTCCATGCGGCTCTTGGAGGCGCCGCGCTTCATCATCTCGTTGATCAGCAATTCCATCGCGAAGGAGCCGTAGCGGCCCGAGTCGCCGGTGCCCTCGGGCAGCATGAAGTGGTTCATGCCGCCGATCTGCGCGTGGCGGTCCCACAGGCAGGCGGCGATGCAGGAGCCCAGCGTGGTCATCACCAGCAGGTCCTCGTTGTCGACGAAATATTCGCCCGGCAGCACCTTGACCGCGGCGTTCTTGAAATGCGCGTCGTAGAAGAAGAACGAGGCTTCGCCCTGCTTGCGCGTCTGCGCCTTGAGTTGGGCGACGCGGGCGGCGCCGGGGCCGCCGGCGAGGTAGCTGCCGGCGCTGGCTCCGGACGGGGGCAGGGGCGTGCTCATTGGATGATTTTCGGCCGGTTACAGGGTGGACTTGAGCGCAGCCTCAGACGCGCTCGTAAATGGTCTTGCCGCGCAGGCGGAACAAGTCCTTGGACTCGGTGAAGTTCTCCGAGTGACCGACGAAAAGCAGGCCGTGCGGCCGCATCACCTTGTGGATGCGCTCCAGCACCTTGCGCTGCGTGGGCGCGTCGAAATAAATCATCACATTGCGGCAGAACACCATGTGAAAGGGGTCGCCCAGCGACCACTGGGTGTGCATCAGGTTGAGGGTACGGAATTCGATGCAGCGCGCCAGCTCGGGCTTGACGCGGATGCGCCCGTCGTTGGCGCCGGTGCCGCGCATGAAGAAGTTCTTCAGCCGCGCCGGCGAGAGGCCGCGCGAATCGGCGCTGTAGACGCCGCGGCGGGCGGTGTTGAGCACATTGGTGTCGATGTCGCTGGCGACGATCTGCACCTGCGAACCCGAGCCCAGCGATTCCGCGCAGGTCATCGCGATCGAGTAGGGCTCCTCGCCGGTGGAGGCGGCACAGCACCAGATGCGCACCGGCTTGGTGTTGACCGCCTTCAGGTCGTCGGCCAGGCAATGAAAATGGTGCTCTTCGCGGAAGAAGGAGGTCAGGTTGGTGGTCAGGCAGTTGACGAACTCCTGCCACTCCTGCTCGCCCTGCGGGCCGCTGGCCTGCTCCAGCCATTGCAGGTACTCGCCGAAGCTGCGGTGGCCGGTGTCGCGCAGGCGGCGCGAGAGCCGGCTGTAGACCATGGCGTGCTTGCCATCGTGCAAGCTGATGCCGGCGTGTTGGTAGATGAGTTGGCGTACGCGATCAAAGTCTGCGCGGCTGAAGCTGAACTCGTGGTCGACCGCTTCGGTTGCCGTGGACTGAGGCGTTCCTGGGCGCATGTAGGGCTCGCTTCTTCTGGTTGGATGCGCAGGCATGCGCTCCCGGGGATTCTCGGGTTTCTGGAGTTTGTGCGCCAGCCTAACAAGGCTAAAAGCGGAACAGGGCGGTGCTTGGATGTTTTTTTGCACCGGTGCGCAGTATTGCCCGCTGCTAGACTGCCCCGGCACTTCCCCAGGAGCCCCTTGGAACCCAGCGCAACACCCCGTCCGGTCGACGCCAGCGAATTGCGACTCGACCTGGCTTTGCAGCTCCTGCAGCAGGCCGGTGCGATGCTGCCCGAGGCCGAGCCCTTCAGCGCGGCATGGCTGCAAGGCGTGGTCGATGCGCTGTGCGATCTCTCCAGCAAGGATGCGCTCACCGGCCTGGTGAACCGCCGCAGCTTCGAGATGGCGCTGTCGCGCGAGGTCGACCGGGTGGCGCGTTCGGGTGAATCGGCGCTGCTGCTGGTGCTCGATATCGATCATTTCAAGGCCGTCAACGACACCTATGGCCATGCCGCCGGGGATCTGGTGATCAAGGCGGTGGCCAATGCCATCGGCCAGACCGTGCGGCCCATGGATACCGTGGCGCGCGTGGGTGGGGAGGAGTTTGCGATCATTTTGCCGAGTTGCTTGCCCACCTTCGGCGTCACCGTGGCCGAACGCATACGCGAGCGGGTGGCTGCGATGGAGGTGCCCGTCACGCCGGCGCAGAGCCTGCGCGTCACCATCAGCCTGGGCGGCGCTTTTGCCCCGCAATGGGTGCGTTCATCGTCCCTGCTGTGGATGGAGCGCGCCGATCGTCAGCTGTATCGCGCCAAGGCCGAGGGCCGCAACCGTGCCTGCCTGGAGAGTCAGGTGGAGTCGCTCGTCAGCGCAGAGGAAAAAGGCATGTTGTTTGCCGTAACGCAACAGGAAAGCGAATGAGTACCAACATGGCGCCTGCTGCTGCTACATCGAAATCGGGCCGCGCCCTCGCGCGCACCCTTGCCGTCACCAGCGGCAAGGGCGGCGTGGGCAAGACCTTTGTCACGGCCAATCTGGCCGCCGCCCTGGCCGCGCGCGGCCAGAAGGTGCTGGTGCTGGATGCCGACCTCGGCCTGGCCAATCTGGACGTGGTGCTGAACCTGCATCCCAAGCTCACCCTGCACGATGTCTTCACCGAGAAGGCCACGCTGGAGCAGGCCATCCTGCCCGCGCCCGGGGGCTTCCATGTGTTGCTGGCCGGTTCGGGCATGGTGGAGTATTCGCGCCTCACGCCCGAGGTGCGTGACAAGCTGCTCTACATCATCGACCTGGTGAAGCCGCGCTTCGACTGGGTGCTGCTGGATACCGGCGCGGGCATCTCCGACGTGGTGCTGTTCGCCGTCTCGCTGGCCACCGATGTGCTGGTGGTGGCCACGCCGGAGCCGACCTCCTTGACCGACGCCTACGCCACCATCAAGGTGCTGGCCACCCAGCAGGGGCGCCGTGAGGTGGGGCTGGTGGTGAACCAGGCCAACCGGCCCGGCGAGGGCAAGCTGATCTGCGGCCAGCTGCAGCAGGTGCTGCAGCGCTTCGTCGGCCCCACGCCCGGCCAGACCTTCCGGCTCGAGCTGCTGGGCGAGGTGAAGAACGACCAGGCGGTGCGCCAGGCGGTGCTGAAGCGCCAGCTGCTGCTGGAGCATTACCCCGGCAGCGACGCGGCGCAGGCGATCAAGGCGCTGGCCAGCAAGCTGCTCGCCTGAGGCACCGCATGGCTGAGACGAATACGCCGGCGACGGCCTTCGACTGGGTGGGCGGCGAGGCCGCCGTGCGCGCCCTGGTGGACCACTTCTACGATCTGATGGAGTTGGAGTCGGCCTACGCGCCGCTGCGCGCCCTGCATCCCACCAGCCTGGAGGGCTCGCGCGACAAGCTGCACTGGTTTCTGTGCGGTTGGCTGGGCGGCCCCGACCACTACATCGAGCGCTTCGGTCATCCGCGCCTGCGCGCGCGCCACCTGCCGTTTGCGATCGGCATTGCCGAGCGCGATCAATGGATGGACTGCATGCGCCGCGCCATGCTGGAGACCGCGCTGGACCCGGCGCTGCGCCAGCGCCTGGACGCCTCCTTCATGAACACGGCCGACTGGATGCGCAATCTCTGAGCCGGCTCAGGGCTGACCCAGCAGCACCATCAGCGCACCGGCCCCGCCATCGCTGGCGCGTGCCTGCACAAAGGCCAGTACCTCCTGTTTCTGCACCAGCCAGCGGCGCACGCGGCTCTTCAGGACGGGCTCGCGCCCCGGCGAACCATGGCCCTTGCCATGCACCACGCGCACGCAGCGCAGGCCGCGCCGCGCGCTTTCATGCACGAAGGCGCCCAGGGCTTCGCGGGCCTGGTCGCGGCGCAGGCCGTGCAGGTCGATCTGGCCCTGCAGGGCCCAATGGCCGCGGCGCAGCTTGCGCACCGTCTCGGGGCCCAGCTCGACGCGGCGGAAGGACAGGGTCTCGTCGGTCTCGAGCAGTGAGTCGACGTCGAAATCGTCCGACAGCGCCTGGCGCAGCACCGCCTGCTCGTCGAGCTGGCGCTGGCGCGGTTCGGGTTCGGGCGGGTCGGCGCGCAGCAGCACGCGCTGTGCATCGGGCAGCCGCGTCACGGCACCGATGCTGAGCTCGAACAGGCGCTGCTCCTGCTCGCGCAGACGCGCCGCGGCGGCGGCGCGCTCGGCGCGCTCCTCGGCCTCGCGGCGGCGCAGCATCAACTCCTGCTGCAGCGCCTTGAGATCCTGCAGGCTGTGAAAGGTGGCGGGCTTGGGGCTCACAGCAGGCCTCGCTCGGCCATCGACACGGCGTTGCCGCCGCCGACCACGAAATGATCCAGCACCCGCACATCCACGAGGCTCAACGCGCTCTTCAGGGCCTGAGTCAGCAACTCGTCGGCGCGTGAGGGCTCGGCCACGCCGGAGGGGTGGTTGTGCGCCAGGATCACCGCCGCTGCGCCATGCGCCAGCGCCCGCTTGACGACCTCGCGCGGATAGACCGAGGTTTGCGTGAGGGTGCCGCGGAACAGTTCTTCCATCGCGATGAGGCGATGCTGGGCGTCGAGGAAGAGCAGGGCGAACACCTCGTGATCCAGGCCGTCGAGCTGCAGGCGCAGGAACTGCTTGACGCTCTCGGGCGCATCGAAGACGGTGCGGCGCTCCAGCTGCTGATGCAGGGCGCGGCGCGCGATCTCGAGCACCGCGGCAATCTCGGCCTGCTTGGCCGGGCCCAGGCCCTTGACGGCTGCAAGGTCCGTCACGCCGGCACGCAGGAGGCCGGCCAGGCCGCCGAAATGGTCCAGCAATTGCTGCGCCAGTTGCAGCACCGACACGCCCTTGAAACCGGTGCGCAGCAGCAGGGCCAGCAGTTCGGCGTCGGCCAGGCTGGCGGGGCCGCGGGCCAGCAGCTTTTCGCGCGGGCGCGCGTCGGGCGGCAGGGAATCGAGCGGCATGGGAAGGTGGACGGAACGGGCTGGAGAAGAGCACATTGTCGGCCAAGCCTAAAATCCCCCCAAACCAATGCAGCCGGACAACCCGGAAACGCCGTGAATCTGATTCAACAAGGGTCCTTCCTGACCCTGCATTACCGCTTGGCCGGCCCCGATGGCGGCGAACTGATCAATACCTTTGCCGACAAGCCGGCGACGCTCTCGCTGGGCAATGGCGAGCTGGCCCCGGCCATCGAGCAGCGCCTGATCGGGCTGGCCGAGGGCACGCACACGCGTTTCGAGCTGGCGCCGGGCGAGGCCTTCGGCGAGCGCAACCCTGAACTGCTGCAGCGCGTGAAGTTGCAGCTGCTGCGCCAGCTGGGCGACCCCGACGAGCAGTACGGCGTCGGCGACGTGGTGCAGTTCCCCACGCCGGATGGGCAGGGCAGCTATGCCGGCCTGGTGCGCGAGGTGGGCGAGGACTGGTTGCTGTTCGATTTCAACCATCCGTTGGCCGGCCAGCCGGTGAGCTTCGAAGTGCAGGTCATCGGGGTGCTGTGAGCATGGCGGCGAGCATTGCACAACCGCAGGAAGTCCTGCTGGCCGAACCGCGCGGCTTCTGCGCCGGCGTGGACCGCGCCATCGAGATCGTCGAGCGCGCCATCGTCAAATTCGGTGCGCCCATCTATGTGCGCCACGAGATCGTGCACAACACCTATGTGGTGAACGACCTCAAGGCCAAGGGCGCGATCTTCATCGAGGACCTGGCCGAGGTGCCGCCGGGCGCCACCCTGGTGTTCAGCGCCCATGGCGTCAGCCAGGCGGTGCGGCGCGAGGCGGCCGAGCGCGGCTTCCATGTGTTCGACGCCACCTGCCCGCTGGTCACCAAGGTGCATGTGGAGGTGGCCAAGCTGCACCGCGAGGGTTACGAGTTCATCATGATCGGCCACAAGGGGCATCCCGAAGTCGAGGGCACGATGGGCCAGCTCAGCGAAGGCATCTACCTGGTGGAAGAGGTGGGGGACGTGCCCCATGTGCAGGTGCAGGATCCCAGCCGGCTGGCGGTGGTGACGCAGACCACGCTGAGCGTCGACGATGCCGCCGAGATCCTGGCGGCGGTGAAGCGCCGTTTCCCGCTGGTGCGCGAGCCCAAGAAGCAGGACATCTGCTACGCCACCCAGAACCGCCAGGACGCCGTCAAGGTGCTGGCACCGCAGGTCGACGTGGTGGTGGTGGTGGGCAGCCCCACCAGTTCCAACAGCAACCGCCTGCGCGAGCTGGCCGAACGGCTGGGCACGCCCGCCTATATGGTGGACGCCGCCGAAGACCTGAAGGCCGAATGGCTGGACGGCCGCAGCCGCGTGGGCCTGACGGCCGGCGCGTCGGCACCCGATGTGCTGGTACAGGCGGTGATCAGCCGCCTGCGTGCCCTGGGTGCCACCGCGGTGCGCAGCCTGCCCGGCGTGGAGGAGCATGTGCAGTTCCCGCTGCCGCTGGGCCTGGGCGACAAGTCCATGGCCGAGGTGAATTCATCCCGATCTTGATGCGGGCGTTGTCGCTGCAAGCGGCGCCCGCTGGTGGCGCCGTTTTTTTTCTTGCCCCATAGAATTCGGACAGAACAAGGAATCCCCATGCTAGACATCAGCCTGCTGCGCAAAGACCTGGATGCGGTCATCGCGCGACTCAACACCCGCAAGAATCCCCAGCCCTTTCTCGACGTGGCGCGTTTCGGCGCCCTGGAAGCCGAACGCAAGGGCGTGCAGACCCGCACCGAAGAACTGCAGGCGCGCCGCAACAGCCTGTCCAAGCAGATCGGCATGCTCAAGGGCAAGGGCGAAGACACCAGCGCCGTGATGGCCGAGGTGGGCGGCATCGGCGAGGAGCTGAAGGCCGGCGCCGAGCGCCTGGACGCGATCCAGCAGGAGCTCAATGCCATGCTGATGGGCGTGCCCAATCTGCCGCATGAGTCGGTGCCGGCGGGCGGCGATGAAAGTGCCAATGTGGAGGTGCGCCGCTGGGGCAGCCCGCGCAGCTTCGACTTCGAGGTCAAGGACCATGTCGACCTGGGCGCGCCGCTGGGCCTGGACTTCGACACCGGCGCCCGCTTAAGCGGCTCGCGCTTCGCCTTCCTGCGCGGCCCGGCCGCCAAGCTGCACCGTGCGCTGGCGCAGTTCATGCTCAACACCCAGACCGATGAGCATGGCTACACCGAGTGCTACACGCCCTATATCGTGAACCGCGAGGTGCTCGAGGGCACCGGTCAACTGCCCAAGTTCAAGGAAGACATGTTCTGGGTGCTGCGCGGCGGCGATGAGGAACAGGCCGAGCAGTACCTGATCTCCACCTCGGAGATCTCGCTCACCAACAGCGTGCGCGAGCAGATGCTGGACGCCGCCCAACTGCCCATCAAGCTGACCGCCCACAGCCCCTGCTTCCGCTCGGAAGCGGGCAGCGCTGGCCGCGACACGCGCGGCATGATCCGCCAGCATCAGTTCGACAAGGTCGAGATGGTGCAGATCACCCACCCCGAGCAGAGTTACGCGGCGCTGGAGGAGATGGTGGGCCATGCCGAAGCCATCCTGCAGAAGCTGGGCCTGCCGTATCGCGTGGTGAGCCTGTGCGGCGGCGATATGGGCTTCACCGCCGCCAAGACCTATGACCTGGAGGTCTGGCTGCCGGCACAGAACACCTACCGCGAGATCAGCTCCTGCTCGAACTGCGAGGCCTTTCAGTCGCGCCGCATGCTGACGCGCTTCAAGAATGCGCAGGGCAAGAACGAGCTGGTGCACACCCTGAACGGTTCCGGCCTGGCAGTGGGCCGCACCCTGGTGGCGGTGCTGGAGAACTACCAGAACGCCGACGGCAGCATCACGGTGCCCGAGGTGCTGCGCCCCTATCTGGGCGGCCGAGAAATTTTGCGCGGCTGAGTCGCAAAACCCTGGCAAGCTGGAAAAAGTTCGCTATACTAGCGGGCTTGACTCGCACCGAACCACGCGAGCACCGAATACCGGAGAGGTGGCAGAGTGGTTGAATGTACCTGACTCGAAATCAGGCGGACGGAAACGTCTCGGGGGTTCGAATCCCCCCCTCTCCTCCAAACGAAAAGCCCCGTCGCGCAAGCGTCGGGGCTTTTTCTTTCCGGCGTCGCTTGTGCAGCGCGTTGCCAGCGCCCCGGCCATCGCGTACAAGCGGGCTCATACCCCGACGCGCACCCGGCGCACACACCGAGGACTTCAACATGAGCGGCAAACCAACCACCACCAACGGCGCAACGGCCGAGCAGCCCGCAGCGCTGCCCAAGCGAGCCAAATGCCCCAAGGGCGTGCCGCCGTCCAAGCTGCTCTCCTGCAGCAAGTTCCGTCCGGTCGGACCGGATCAGCCGCAGACCTGCGCGCTGTGCGGCCGCACCCAGAAAAGCGCCTGAACGCGGGCGCCTCGGACGGATCTTGAAGTGGCTTGTATTTTTTAAATATATCGTAATATGCGTCACTGTCTCAAAGCCATGCGCTCGCATCCATGTCCTCTTCATCCTTCCGTCGCCGCCCGTTCGCGCGCGCCCTCACCACGGCCAGCGCGACGCTGATGCTGGCCGCCTGCGCCACGCCCACGGTGCCACCCAGCGCCGGCCCGGGCGTCGAGCAGGTGCTGGGCCGCGTCCACCGCTGCAGCGCCAGCCTGAGCCTGCGCTCGCAGGCGCTCGATGCCCAGCAGGAGGCGGCCATCTGCCGCGAGCTGGCCGCCATCGAGACGCGCTTTCATGCGCTCTTCCACACCGCCGGCAAGCCGGTGCCGCATGACCTGAACACCTCGCTGCGCGCCAATATCTACCGCTCGGGCGATGACTTCGTGCGTTATGCCAGCGCCCACTTCAACATGCCCACCAACAACGGCGGCATGTATCTGGAGGGCCTGCCCGGTCAGCCGGGCAATCATGCCGAGTTCGTCGCCAACCAGCGGGCCGATGGCACGGTGCGCAATCTCGGCCATGAGTATGTGCACTACCTCGATGGGCGCTACAACCTCTACGGCGACTTCTGCGCGAATCTGCATGACTCGCATGCGCCACCCGAGAACTGCCCGCGGCCGGCGCCGCTGACGCCCTATCTGGTGTGGTGGACCGAGGGCGTGGCCGAGTACGTCGCGCGCGGCAACGAGCATCCCAAGGCCCTGCAGGCGGCGGCCGCCAAGAGCTTCGCGCTGAGCCAGTTGTTCGACACCGGCTACGAGGCCAACAGCGGCGATGCTCGCATCTACAGCTGGGGCTATCTGGCGGTGCGCTTCATGATGGAGCGCCAGCGCGACAAGCTCGAGCAGATGCTGGTCTTCACCCGCGCCGGCGACTATCCGCGCTACCAGGCCCTGCTGCGCGGCTGGGGCAGCAGCCTGGACGGAGAATTTTCCGCCTGGCTGGAGGGCCTGGCGGCGCCTTGAGGCACGAGGGCCAGGCTCAGGGGCGGCGGGCGCTGGCAAGCGCCTGCTGCAGATCGTCCCAGAGGTCGTCCACGCCCTCCAGCCCGATGTAGAGCCGCACCAGGCGGCCGCTGACATCAAAGGCCAGCAGCGGGTTCGGTCCGGCGTTCTGCGCCCGGCCGATGGCCGAGGGGAAGACGAGGCTCTCATGCCCGCCCCAGCTGACGCCGATGCGGAACAGCTTGAGCGCATTGCAGAAGGCCGGCACATCGAGGTGCGGCGCCAGTTCCAGGCTGAACAGGCTGCTGAAGCCGCGCAGGCTGGCATTGCCCGCGGCCGCGGGCGCCTGGCTGGGATGCAGCACCGCAGTCACGCCCGGATGGGCCCGCAGCCGCTCGATCAGCACCGCGGCCGCCGCTGCGTGGTGCTGCATGCGCAGCTGCAGGGTGCGCATGCCGCGCACCAGCAGCCAGGCCTCCATCGGTGCGAGCTTGGCGCCCAGATAGGGGTAGACCAGATCGTTCAGCGCGGCGATGCGCGCGCTGCTGCCGGCCACCACGCCGGCCACGGTGTCGCTGTGGCCGCTGAGGTATTTGGAGGCCGAGTGCACGACCAGGTCGACGCCGCAATCCAGCGGGCGCTGGAACACCGGCGTGGCCCAGCTGTTGTCGCAAATGGTCACCACGCCATGCTGGCGCGCCAGCGCGCAGAGCTCGCGCAGCGGCTGGGTCTGCATCACCCAGGAGCTGGGGCTCTCCAGGTAGAGCAGGGCGGCGCCGGGCAGGGCGGCGGCCACCGCGGCCGGGTCGCTGCCGTCCACGTACTCGACGCGCACGCCCAGGCGCGGCAACAACTTTTCCATGAAGCGATAGGCGTCGGGGTAGACATGGCGCACGCAGAGCATGCGGTCGCCCGCCTTCACGACCGAGAGGATGGCGGCCGAGATCGCCGCCATGCCGCTGGCAAAGCCGCGCGCCGCCTCGGCGCCCTCCAATGCCGCCAGCTTGGCCTCGAACTCCATCACGGTCGGGTTGTCGCCGCGGCTGTAGATGGGGCCGCTGGTTTCGCCCGCAAAGCGCGCCGCCATGGCCTCGTAGCTGGCGAAGGTGAAGAGCGAGGTCTGCGCGATCGGCGGCACCACCGCGCCCCAGGGATTGGGGGCATCGGCGGTGAGCGTGGCGGCGACCGGATCGTGGGGGTGTTGTGGCGTCATGGTCATCAGGGTAGCGTGACTTGCAGGGGCGCCCGCCCGTCCCACAAGGTGTCGAGCAGCAGCTTGCCCTGTGCGCTGACGCGCACCTGCTGCCGGCTCCCCTTGCGCTCGGTGCTGATGTCCAGGCCCTGGCTGCCAAAGGCGCGGATCTGGCGCAGCGCCATGCGGGGCCAGGCCTGCGGCAGGCGTGGCGCGAGCGCAAAGCGGCGCAGGCCCAGCGGCTCGATGCCGAACAGTCCCTCCACCACCACGCGTGCGTACAGCCCGCTCTCGGCCGACAGATGGCGCTGCTGGCCCTCGGGCCAGGCCTCCACCGCATAGGGCACATGCTCGCCCAGCAGGCGGCGCTGCGAGTAGTAGCGGAAATAGGGCAGCACGCGCTCCAGCTCGCCGCTGCGCATCAGGCCGCGGAAGGCATAGAGGGTGGAGCGGTCCCAGAAGGTGCTGTCGCCGGCCTCGGTGAGCACGCCGTTGGCCGACCAGAGCTGGGGTGAGAGCAGGGCCTCGACGGTGCCCGCCTGGCGCTCGTGGATGCCGAAGCTCAGCGGCAGGGCGATCCAGGCGCGCAGCTTGTCATTGCCCTCGTAATAGCGGTAGGTGTCGAAGCCGCCCACGCGCGCGGCGAAGTGGCGGTCGATGGCCTGGCGCAGCGCCGCGGCCTCGGCGCGCAGCGCCGGTGCTCCGGCAGGATCCAGATCCTCGGCCAGGCGTGCCGCGCCCAGCAGGGCGGCATAGGCCAGCACATTGGTGCTGAGATTGGCCTTGCCGGCCGGGAAGCGACCCTCCAGCTCGTCGCTGTCGGAGCGGATGATGCCGGTGGCGTCGCGCTGGCGGCGGTTGTATTCCAGGCACCAGGCTATCAGGGGCTGCAGGCGTTGCGCGCCGTCGCGGTCGCCCTGCGCGAGCGCGAAATGGCTGGCGCCGTAGGCAATCATGGCGCAGTCGCCGCGGTCGCCGGCGCCATTCCAGAAGCTGCGCCCCTCGGCCACGATGGACGAGGGGATGGGCTTGTACTGCTCGTTCATATAGCTGGCGAACCAGCGGAAGCTGTTGAACGCCGATTCGACCCCGGCCTGGTCGCCCAGATAGGGGAAGAAGGGGTTCACGTACTCAGCCTGGTCGTTGGCCCAGATGGCGGCGTAGTAGCGCGTGCCGCCGGGGCCGTGCATGAGGCCGCCGCGGGTGGCGAAGATGCTCTCGGCGGCGCGGATCTTGGCAAAGTCGAACATGGTGTTGAGCGCCGGCTCGGGCGTCTCCAGCACCAGCTGGCCGCGCCATTGCGCCAGCTTGGCGGCGCGGCGCTCGAAGGCCTCGTCGGCGTCCACATGCACCATCTCGTTGGCCAGCCGGGCCATGAACACCAGGTCCACCGCAACGCGCTGCTGCGGTGCCAGCTCGCCCTCGCGGCCCGCGGCGCTGACCTGGATGCGGTACGCCCCGTGGGTGCCGGCCTCGGCCGCGGTGGCCTCGCTGCGCAGCAGCGGCTTGAACTGGTAGCGCACGCCGCGCGTGCCGCGGTTGACGAGCTCCAGGCGCTCGACCAGCGCCGGCTCGTCGGGCGAGGGGCTGAGCCGGCGCACCAGGGTCAGGTCTTGCCCGAGCGCGGATTCCAGCGTCAGCATGCCGTCGAAGCGCACCTGCTGCAGCGTCTCGGGCGCTGCCGCCCGGCCGTCGATCAGCAGCTCGGGCGTGACGCCCAGCTCGTAGCTGCGCATCAGGCTGGCATGAGTGTCGTCGGGCAGGGTGCGCAGCATCGGCCAGACCACGGTGCGCTTGAGCGCGAGCCGGCCCTGGGCGTCGCTGCCATAGTCGATCACCGCCGAGACCTGGCGGCCGCTCATCTCGAGCTGGTCGCGGTGCGCGTCGCGCACCGTCCAGCTGATCTGCCCGGCCTCGAGCCGCCAGCGCGGCTGGAAGTCCGGGATCTGGGCATGCGCGCTCAGCAGCAGGCTGGCACCGAGCAGGGCAGTGGGAAGGAGTTTGTGCATGGCGGGTCGGTAGCAAGCCCGGCCTGCTTGCGCAGACCGGGCCGGCCTTGGGTCGAGGTGGCTAGCTTAGAAGAACTTGTACTCGGCGCTGATGCGCAACATGCGACCCATCACGTCCTCGCGGTTGGCGGGGATGATGCCGCCCTGGCCGAAGGCGCGGTAGTCCATCGGCGGCCGGCGGTTGAAGAGGTTGCGCACATTGGCGGTCAGCGTGAGCGACTTGATCGGCGTGAACCGCAGGTTGTAGTCCCAGCGGATGTAGCTGGCGACGCGGCACTGCTCGGCCGTCAGGCCCTTGTTGTCCACGCAGTCCTGGGCGTTCCAGCTCTGGTCGTAGTAGTCGCCCGTGAGCGGGGTCGGCTGCTGCCAGATCATGCTCAGGCCATGCTTCCAGTCGCCCCATTGCTGGTGGCCCGACAGGCGTGCCCACCAGTGCGGGAAGCCGTAGCGGCCGGCGAGGTTGTCGCCCCAGCGATTCTCGGCGGTGCTGAAGCTGCGGTACTCGATCAGGTAGCTGGAGTCCAGCTCGGCGCCGGCCGCACCCAGGGGCGTGTTGAACTGGCTCTTGATGGCCCAGTCGATGCCGCTCACGCGCGTCTTGCCGAGGTTGCGGAAATGGTCGTTCAGGTACAGCACCTTGGGCGCGCCGGGCTGGTACTTGGCGACCTCGGCGGCATTGATGAAGGTGGGGTCGTTGCTGAAGTCGGGCGCGCGCACCAGCGTGCCGGCGGGCTGCTGGGCCTCGGCGCTGAGCAGGTCCTGCGCATTGATGGTCTGGATCTCGTTCTTGCGCTCCACCTTGTAGTAGTCCACCGAGGTGCTGATCTGCTTGATCGGCTGCAGCACCAGGCCTAGCGTGATGATGCGCGAGGTCTCGGGCTTGAGGTTGGGGTTGTACTGCACCAGGCTGGCGGCGCCGAAATTGCACTCACTGCCGACGATGCCGTCGGCGCGCGCCTGCAGCAGCGTCTTGTTGGGATCGCTGTCGGGCAGGGCGGCGGCCTGGGCGCGCAGGTCGTTCGTCAGGCGGTTGGCGGCGTCGCAGCGCTTGGGGTCGCTGAGGCCGTTGGCGAACACCGATTTGGTGGAGGGTGAGCTCTCGGCGAGATTGGGTGCGCGGAAACCGTTCTCCAGCGAGGCGCGCAGCAGCAGTTCGGGCATGGGCTGGAAGCGCAGCGCCAGCTTGGGCGAGAAATGCGCGCCGAAGCCGTGGAACTTGTCGACCCGGCCCGCGGCCTGCAGCTCCAGGCTCTTGGCCAAGGGCAAATTGGCCTCGGTGTAGACGGCGCCGAAGCTGCGCCCGGCATCGGTGCGCACGCTGCCCCAGCCGACGATGTCGCCCTTGGCGAGGTTCTCGGTGGGCAGGATGGCCATCGACTCATGGCGCAGCTCGAAGCCCGCCGCCACGCCGATGGGGCCGGCCGGCAGCCGGCCGAGTTCGCCGCTGAGCTTGCCGTCCACAAAGGTCTGGCGCGTGCTGGCGTGGTAGCCGTATTCGGGGAACAGCCGGGCCAGCACCGCCTCGCTGTTGACCTGGCCGATCCTGTAGCCGCCCGGCTTGTTGAAGAAGTCGGCGTCCAAGCTGTCCTTGTTGTAATCGCCGATCAGGGCCTTGAAGCCGCTGTCGCTGAAGGAGCCGCGCGTGCGCTGGCGCGTCTTGCCGCCCATCACGCCGGCGGCGGCCTCCCAGTCCCAGCCCTGCCAGTCGCCCTTCAGGCCGGCCAGCACGCGGTACTGGTCGGTGGAGAGATGGTTGCCATTGCCGTCGTCGACGAAGCGGTAGCGCAGCTCGGCCTCCTCGCCCAGCGGGTTGAGCGGATGTTCGGCGGGCAGGCCGCGCGGATAGAAGGTGCGCACCTGCTTGGTCGAGGGGTCGGCCCAGACCGAGGCGCCGAGTGCCCAGCCGTAGGCGCCATGCGGGCCCCAGTAGGCGGTCTTGGTGTTGGAGTAGATGCCCTCGGCAAAGCCCTGCAGATGCTCGGAGATGTTGAGCTTGCCCGATACCAGGGCGCTGACGCGATCTGCCGAGGGCTGCACCGCGAAGCGTTCGTAGCGGTCATACATGCACAGCGACTTGCTGGCATTGAAGGTGTTGCAGCCGGCGATCGGGCCGGCGCCGATCACATTGCCGGGATAGCTGTAGCTGGAGAGGCTGCCGAAGCTGCCCGAATAGGCCTTCATCGCGGGGTTGGCATCGTCCAGCACATCGCGCCAGGAGAAATTGCCGTCGCGGTGGTAGACGTCGATATTGGCCAGCACATTGAAGCCGTCCTTGGCGTAGTCGCCAATGCCGCCCGCGATCGAGCCGGCGCGGTTGCCGAAGCGCTGGCTCAGCAGAGAGCTTTCGTAGGTGAGCTTGGCGCTCAGGCCCTGGTAGTTGTTGCGCGTGACGATGTTGATCACACCGGCCACGGCGTCGGAGCCGTACAGCGAGGAGCCGCCGCTCTTCAGGATTTCGACGCGCTCCACCGCCTCCAGCGGCAGCGCGTCGATATTGGCAAAGGTCTGGTTGTAGTCGGCCAGCGGATAGATCGAGAGGCGGCGCGAGTTCAGCAGCACCAGGGTCGATTGCTTGCCCAGGTTGTGCAGCGAGGCCCCGG